>QLAH01000082.1_pt1 | contig 91248 bp, 86 predicted proteins | sample 4693081 | NCBI WGS metagenome assembly QLAH01 (sample SAMN09425401, study PRJNA476045) | Lake water metagenome, whole genome shotgun sequencing project.
TGCGGGCCATCAGGGAAGCATCCATGCCACCGAACTTGGCCCGCCACTTGTAGAAAGTGGCCACGCTGATGCCCAGTTCGCGGCAGACCTCGGGCACAGACAAACCGGCCTCCACCCGCTTGAGCGCGTCCATGATCTGGCTGTCAGTAAACCTTGACTTCTTCATGTAGAAATTCTCCTTCGAAAATTTCCACTTCTCGCACCGCTGGTTTTTCGGGGGGATTACCCAGCCACACTGGCGCAATGGGAACTTATACGTTACCATTTGGCTCATGAGCTACCAGATCAAAGAACTCCTGCTGGACGATGGCGACAGCCCCTTCGCGGAGTGGTTCGGGTCGCTGGAGGCCGTTGCCGCCGCCAAGGTGCGCGTAGCCGTCAGCCGGATGGAACAGGGCAACCTGTCCAACGTTGAGTGGTTTCGCGGCATTGGGGAATACAAGATCGACTGGGGGCCGGGCTTGCGCATCTATCTGGCCAAGGACGGTCTGAAGATCATCATCCTGATCGGCGGCGGCACCAAGAAGCGTCAACAGCAGGACATCGACCAAGCGGTGACGCTGTGGGAAGACTATAAGCGCCGCAAGGCATCAACCCAGAAAGGAAAGTGAACATGGCACTGACCCGTGATTTCAAAGAGACCGTGGCCGCGCGCGTGCAGAACGATCCGGCCTTTGCGCAGGCGCTTCTGGACGAGGCCATCACCCTGTTTGTAAATGGCGAGCCGGAATCGGCCAAGCTGATCCTGCGTGACCTGGTGAACGCCACGCTCGGCTTCGAAGCGCTGGCCGAGGAAATCCACAAGCCTGCCAAGAGCCTGCACCGGATGCTGTCGCAATCGGGCAACCCGACCATGAGCAACATCTCGGCGGTCTTTGCTGCCATCAAGCGTGCGCTCAAGGTCGAGGTGCACACTCAGATCGTGATGGCCTGATTTCAGGCATCAAACCCCGCCACCACCTCCCGCTGCGCCACCCAGTCGGTCGGCAACGGACTCCGCTGAAACCACAGCAGGCCCATGCACTTGGGCTGCTGCCCGGCAAGGATTCTCTGGATGATGGCTGGCTCCAGCAGCGTCAGGCGCAGCAGTTCGTTGACCGTCGAATGGTGCAGTCCCTCGCGCTGGGCGATCTCGCTCCCACTGCCGACCACACCATCGTCGAGCAGTTGCTGCCAGTAGAAGGCTCGCGTGAGGGCCACCAGCAAGGGCTGGTCAATCTGGCTGGCGACCTTGCCCGGCGACTCGACCTGGCCATCGGGTCGGACCACCACCTTGCTGGCGCCGCGCTTCCTGATCTTCAGCGGGATGCAGGTGGGCAGCTTGACCTGGCCGCCATCCCGGCGTTCACGGGCGACTGGCCCGCCCAAAGCCTGGACTTTCGGATTCATGCCATTTCCTCCGTCTGCTCCCATTCCTGCAATTCCGTGCCGATGGTGCCCGGCAGCAGTTCCCCGGCCAGATCCTGCCAGCCCTGATCGCGCCAGATGATCTCCAGCCCGTCGTCAGCAATCACCACATGGTCGTTCAGTAGCTGTGTCAGTCGACACTGATCGGCGGGCAACAACTGTTGCCACAGGCCAGCCAGATTTCGCATCGGCAAGACCACCTCAGGCTCCGACAGGTCTGTAAGACCTTCCCTAGCCGACAAGGTGAAGTTATCGATACAGTCTTACAATGGATATGTAAATTTTGTCGCCTTCGCTTTTTGATATTTTCTGTTCATTTCTGGAGGCGATTCGGCGAAGCTTATCAAGGTGATATGGATGAATCAGGCGCTGACAAGTCATGTGTCAACAGCTGAGCTGCCCTTTGAGGAGGGGGCGGCTTACACGCAGCATAAGGTGTATGCCGGCGACGTGCTATACACCGAAAACATGCCCGCTCATCACATGTATGTGGTCAAGGAAGGGGTGGTCGACATCTACATGATCCGCGAAGAAAAGCGGGTGGTGGTTGAATCCCTGGGCAAGGGGCAGTGTTTCGGGGTGGCGCCTCACTTGGTCAAAGGGCGCCGGGTGAACAACGCTGCGGCACGAACCTACTGCGAGCTGTATCTCATTCCCAACGAGGTGTTCGAGGCCGATATGCTGAAGGCCCCCAAGCTGACGCGCAGTCTGCTAAAAACCTTCTCGGACCGGATGTCGACGGCACACGAAATCATCGCCACTCGGGTGAACTACCAGTCCGAGGTGCTGGTGTATGCCCAACTGCTGCATATTCTCGGGCTGGCCGATGTGGGCAAGGCGGCGGTGAATCCGGGCCGTGGAGGCGGTGCCCCCACACAAGTGATTGCCAGTCCGCTGCTGAGCGAGGTGTTCGTTCACGCCAGGGCCTTGCTGGGCCACTCGGACCAGCACATCCGTGGCTGTCTGGCCAAGTTGCTGACCCTGCATCTCATCCGCATCGAGGACGAAAAGGGCAACGGCAAGCGGGTGCTGTTTTCACCCAAGGACATCCTGTCGCAGGCTCGCAAGATCACCAGCAATCAGGACGAACCCAAGAAGGTGGATTACGAATACATCAGTGTGGATGAGTTCGCCACCATGGTGGAAGTGGATCGTTCACTGCTGCTCAGGAAGCTCGCGGGCAGCGAGTTTGCCGACGATGTGTTCACTTTCCGCAAAAGCGAGGTCCTGCGCCTGCTGAACGACAAGGGCAAACGTTTTTTTGCCGAACGCAAGATCAAGACGCCTGAAGAGTTCAATGACGTGCTCGACCTGGAGTTTGCCGACCAGAAGTCGGTGTTTTCGGCGGTGTCGCAGCAGGACACCCTGGACCTTGCCAAACTGCTGAAGACGGTGGATTCGGAAGCGGTGCGGCAGAAAATTCTCGGTGCCTTGTCCCGAACCAAGCGGCAAGAGGTGGAACACGACCTGTCGACCATGGCTCAGGTTGATCCGGTGGAGGCGCAGCAGATCGGCGCCAGCCTGGTAAAGACCGTCAAGAAACTGATGTTGAAGCAGGAATGAGCCGATCGGCGGCTTGCAGCCCGCTGCGCACGGCGCCTTCCAGCGTGGCCGGGTAGGGGCCTTCCACATAGTCACCGGCCACCAGAAGGTGGGGGCGAATCACCTGAGCGGGGCGTGAGAGCCCCGGGGTGCAGGCAAAGGTGGCGCGCTTTTCCACCACCGTCTGTACCCATCGGGGAGCCTCCAGACCCAGTTGCTGCCGGGCCTGTGCCAGGGCGGCGGTTTCAAGAGCCTGGCGCTCCAGGTGGCAGGCGCTGGCCACCAGGGCCAGTTCCACCACATCCGGTTCGGCTGTGTTCGGCTGGGCGACCGAGCCAAGCAGCAGGCTTCGATGAAAGGCATACTGGGCCGGTGCACTGGCGCCGTTGCGCAATGCCACCATGCCATGCGCACTGGGCCAGGGCTTGCTGAGAGTGCCGGCCACGTAAACCGTGGCAATCGGTTCGTGAGTCAATTGCATCGCCTGCTGGCGCCAGGTTTCTGGTGCGTCCGGTACATCAGCCAGGAGTCGTGCCGCCTCGCTCGCCGGGCAGGCCAGGATGACGGCATCGGTGGTTTGAACGCCTTCGGGCGCCTCGACCTGCCATCCGTCGCCACAGGCGCTGAGGCGCCTGACCCGCTGCCCTTCCCGGATGTCTGCACCGCTGGATTGCAAAAAGCGGACGGCGGCTTCCGGCAGCAGGGCGCCCAGATGCCGGCGTGGCAGCAAGAGATGGGCAGAACGCCAAGACCCGAAGCCCTGACCGAGCAGGGCGTCTTGTAGCACCTTGAGGAAGACCTGGCCACTGGCGCGGGCAGCCGGGGTGTTCAGCGCGGCCACGCACAGCGGCTCCACCAGGTCTTCCATCACCCGTGCCGTCATGGAGGTGCACAGGTCCTGAACGCTGGTGGTGGCGGGGCAGGCAAACCCGGCACGTTGCCAGTCAGCAGCCGTCTTCAGGAAGGAAAGCCGGTCACGTCCGTTCCACCCCCTGGCGGTGACGATGGCCGCCAGGGTGTCGAGCGGCGCGGGCCAGTGCCGAGCCCATGATGGCGTGGAAACGCCGGTGCCATCGGGGTAACGCAGATCGAGTGGCACGGCCTGAAAGAGCGTTTCCACCGGTAAGTCCAGCGACTGCATCAGATGCAGGGTCTGGGTGTAGGCGCCGATGAGGATGTGCTGGCCGTTGTCCAGGGGCAGGCGCGTCGCATCATCCTGTGCTGCCTTGACCTGTCGAGCCCTGCCGCCCCAGTGGCGAGAGGCTTCATACAGGGTCACGTGCCAGCCTCTGCGGGTGGCCTGGACGGCAGCCGCCAGCCCGGCCCAGCCGCCACCGATCACGGCAACCGTTCGGCTCAAAGCCGCCCCAGGGCCTGGACCTTCCAGGCCAGCCAGAACTTGCGCAGGGGGGTGAGACTGACGCGCTGGGTGAGCACGAGGTGCGGCTCCGCAGCAATTTCGTGCAGCAACGTCCGGTAGATGCTGGCCATCATGAGGCCTGGCTTCTGAGTCCGGCGGTCGGCATGGGGCAGCAGGGCCAGCGCTTCGTCATAGCAGGTCAGTGCCCGCTGGATCTGGAACTGCATCAGCGCGTCAAAGCGCGTGGCGAAGGTGTCGTCGCTCGCCTGCCCTCGCTTGATGAGTTCGTGGGCCTTGACATCAAATCGCTGCAGTTCGTTGACCGGGAGGTAGATGCGCCCGCGAACGGCGTCTTCGCCGACATCGCGAATGATGTTGGTCAGCTGGAACGCCAGGCCCAGCCGGTGAGCGTAATGGGTGGTGTCGGGGGCGGTCTGCCCGAAAATCCGGGCCGCCACTTCACCGACCACACCGGCGACCAGGTGGCAGTAATGCTGCAGGCTGGCAAAGTCCAGGTAACGAGACTGTTCCAGATCCATCTGGCAGCCGTCGATCACCTGCATCAGGTGGCTGGCTTCGATGCCATAGATGGCCAGGTGCGGTTGCAGGGCGAGCAGGGCCGGGTGTTCCGGTGCACCGCTGGCTGGCGAAAAGCTCCGCAGTACCTGCTGGCGCCACCAGTTCAGTTTGGCCTGGGCCACGCCAGGGTCATGCACTTCATCGACCACGTCGTCGATTTCGCGGCAGAAGGCGTAGAAGGCTGTGATGGCCGCGCGGCGGGGCGGCGGCAGGAACAGAAACGCATAGTAGAAGCTGCTGCCCGAAGCCGCGGCTTTTTCCTGAGCATAGGCCTCGGGGGTCAAGCGGCCTCCTCCCGGTTGCGGGCCCAGCGCTGGCGACGGCGCATGAAGCTCTGGAACAGGAGAGGCACCACAAACAGCGTCAGCACGGTCGACACAGCCAGGCCCCAGACGATGCTGGCCGCCACCGGTCCCCACAGCAGACTCTGCCCGCCCAGTCCGAACGCGAGTGATGACAGACCGCCGATGGTGGTGGAGCTGGTGATGAGCACGGGTATCACCCGGCGGCGCGCCGCGTAGATGGTGGCATGCATCACGCTCATGCCCTGCTTGAGACGTTCGTTGGCGGCGTCAATCAGCACAATTGCCGAGTTCACGGCAATGCCGCTGAGCGCAATCACGCCGTAGAGGGTGTAGAGCGAGAGCGGGTTGCCCGAAATGGCCAGACCGAATGCCACGCCTGTGAAAGCGAGCGGCACCGACACCAGAATCATCAGCGGCTGGAAATAGCTGCGGAACTGGGCCGCCAGGATCAGGTAAATGAGCCCCACGCCCAGCAGGAACAGGATGCCCATCGCGTTGAGGCTCTCCTCGATGTCCTCCAGTTCGCCCGAAAAGTCGAGGTCGATGCCCGGATGCTGGGTGCGAATGGTTTCCCAGCCGGCCTTGATGAGGTCGTTGGCGGCCTTGGTGTCGGTGATGTCCTTGTCGAGGTTGGCTTCAACCGTGATGGTGCGACGCAGGTTGTAGTGGCGGATGAAACCGCGCCCGGGCAGCACCTCCACGTCCACGAGCTGTCCCAGGCGGGTGACCTGGCCATTCGGCAGGGCAACCGGTTCGTTCAGCAGGGCATCCGGGTCTTGCCGCAGGCCAATGGCCGAGGCGCTGCGCACCCGCAGTTCGATCTTGTCACCCTGGTCCCGGGTGAAGGCCACGGTCTCGCCGTCAACCGCCAGCCTCACCAGACGGGCCGCCTGCTGGGCATTCAGGCCCATGTCGCGCATGGCTTCGCGGTTGAGGGTCAGCTGGAGTTGCGGCCGCCCGGGCAGGTTGTCGTCCTGCACGTCCTGGGTTCCTGGAATGCCTTCGACAATCGCCTTGATGGCGTTGGCGGCATCCTGGATGCGGTCGAAATCATCGCCCCGGACCTTGATGGCAATGGCCTTGCCAGCGGGTGGCCCCCCCGAGAGCATGGTGAAGCTCTTCAGTCCAGGGGTGGTCATGGCCTCGATATCGGCGCGCAACGCCTCCACCACCTCCTGCACATCCCGGGCGTCGTCCGTGCGCGGGTTCAGCGACACGAACACCTGCCCGTACTGATCGCCGTAGACGGGCTCGGTGTCGGTGAACTTGAGGCCGGCAGACGAGGTGACGGCTCGGGCCTCGTGCCCTTCCTCGGCCGGGCCCACGCCCAGAAGCCGTTCGCGGACCGCACGCTCCACCGTCTGTGTGGCCTCCAGCGTCTCTTCCAGCGTGGCGCTGGCCGGCATGTCGACGTTGACATAGAAGGCCCGTACCGGATCGAATGCAAAAAACTGAACCCGAACGATACCGGTGACCACCAGCGACATGGCCAGCGCGATGATGCCTAGACCCACCAGTCCGAATCGGACCGGCCGGCGCAGCACATACGCCAGCGCCTGGGCATACCGCAGGCGGATGCCGTGGTTGAAGCCGTTTCGCCAGCGCTGGACGCGCGAGGGTCTGTCGAACCGCACGCCAATCACGCTGACGTGGACCGGCATCATCCAGAAGGCCTGGATGATAGAGATGAGCAGCGCCACCGTGACCACGAATGGAATCACGAACATGAACTTGCCCACGATGCCGGGCAGCAGCATCAGCGGCAGAAACGCCGCCAGGGTGGTCGCCACCGAGGCAATGACCGGTTTCCAGACCTCGGCAATGCCGTCGAGACTGGCTTGCAGCACCTGCTGCCCGCGCTCCATGCGGTAGTAGATGGCCTCCACCACCACGACCGCATCGTCCACCAGCATCCCCAGGGCAATCACCACACCCAGCAGCACCGAGACATTCACGGTGTAACCCATGGGGGCGAGCAGGGCAAAGGTCCCCATCAGGGAAAACGGAATGCCCAGCGCCACCAGCACCCCGATGCGCCATCCCAGGAACAGCCAGCACACGGCCAGTACCAGCAGGATGCCGTAGAAGGCATTGGTCTGCATGACATCGATGGCTTCACGGGTGGGTACCGTCTGGTCGTCGGTGAGGGCGAGCGTGAGGCCCTGCTGGGCCAGGATGGGGTTCTGCTGTTCGATGTAGATGCGAATCCGCTCCATCATCTCGAGCGTGTTCACTCGGGCTTTCTTGGTGATGGCCATGGCGATGGCCGGCCGGCCGTCCGAGGAGGCGTACTGTGAGGCCGGCGCACGCGCCTGCTCGATACGCGCCACATCGCCCAAGCGGGCGCCCGAGCCTGGGCGGCTGTCCGATACCACCGGCAAGGTGGCCAGGCTGGCTGGATCGACCTGCACGCCCCGCAAACTCACCGACCAGGCCCCGTCCTGGGTTTTGAGGGTGCCGGCCGAGGTGTCGCGCCACCAGGCACGCAGGGCATCGGCCACATCGGCTGCCGTCAGGTTCCGCGCGGCCAGTGCGGCCGCATCCGGGCTGACAAGGATCTCGGGATCACGAAGGCCTGAGGCGAACACCTGGTCCACGCCAGACATCCTCTCCAGATCGGATTTGATGCGACGGGCATTCACCCGCAAGGTTTCGTCGTCGGCCTGACCCATCAGGCGGACGTTGGCCGTCGGGAAGCCGTTGGAGGTGGTGATTTCCAGAATGCGTGGCTCGCGCGCTTCGGCGGGCAGTTCGCTGGCGGCCTTGTTCTGGATTTCCCGCCGCAGGTCGTTCATGCGCTTGTCGAACGTGCGCTCGTTGATTTCGCGGAAACGCACCAGCATGCTGGAGACGTTCTCACGCGAATTCGAAATGACGAAGCGCACGTCGGCCACGCCCTGGATGGCATCTTCCAGCGGGTTGGTGACCAGCCGCTCGACGTCCTCTGCGCTGGCGCCGGGCAGCACGGTGGTGATATTGACCCAGTTGAAGTTGATCTCCGGGTCTTGCTCCCGGGGCATCTGCAGGTAACTGACCAGGCCGAGCAGCATCACCACCACAAAGGCGATGTTGGCCAGCGGGTGGTTGGTCAGCAGGGTGCGCAGGAATCGCATGCTGGGGCTCCGCGCGTCAGTCAATGCGCTGGCCGTCGTTCAGAGCCGCCTGGCCCCTCACCACGATCTGGGTGTCGGCGGGCAGACGGATCGCAATGGCCCGGCCCTCCTGGGTGTCGGGCAATGGCACGAAACGCGCCACGCCCCCGTCGCGCACCATCACACCCAGCGCACTCCCGCGCTTGACCACCAGGCTGGCGGGCACATGGGGTGTCGGATCCTGCCAGAGCAGCAGGCCGGAGGTGCCTGGTGGGGGCATCGAAGCACCCTCGAAGCCCAGCCGGACGGTCTGGGTTCGACTCCCAGCCTGCACCGCAGCCGTCACGCGCAACAGCTTCACCGGAAGGTCATTGCTGCTGCCCTGGGGTTCAAAGCGGCGCATGGTCGAGCGTTGCAGGCCATCGAGTTCGGTGGGTGGTACGCTGGCCTGCAGTTCGGTGGCAGCGGTTTCGGCCAGCGTCAGCAGGGGGGTGCCAGGGCTCACGGTTTCACCCAACTGGACCATGCGCTGCACCACGGTGCCGTTGAACGGTGCCCGCAAGGTGGTTCGGGTCAGCTGGCGCCGGGCGGCATCCACCTGAGACTGGGCGCTGGACACGTCGGCCTGTTGCAGGGCCACTTCGGTTTCTCGTTGCGCCAGGGCTTCCTGCGAGAAAAAACCCTGGGCCACCAGCTCACGCGCCCGCTGGCGCTGAACCTCGCCCAGCTTGAGTCGGGCCTGCGCTGCGGTCAGCCCCGCTTCGGCACGCTGCAGGTTGAGTTGGTGGTCGGTCGGGTCCAGTTGCACCAGAATGTCGCCTCGCCTGACCTGTGTGCCCACATCGGCCGTCCAGCGCAGGACGGTACCCGACACCTCGGCACTCAGCCGGGATTCGTTTCGAGCCAGCACCTGAGCCGGCGCCGTCCGCTGGGGAAACTGCCAGACGCTGTCGAGCCGGGCGGTCTGGATTTCCAGTGCTTGGGCTTGTGCGGTGGATGTCAGCCCATGCAACAGCACCAGCAGCAAGGCGCCAGCCATACCCCTCAGGGTTACGGGGCGCCAACGATGGGCCGGGGGGATCGTGTGCATCATGATGGGAATCGGTCAGGTGAGTGCAGGGGTCTGAGCGGCTCGGGGTCTATGGAAAGCGCGCCAGATCAGCAGGGGGACATCGGATCGGGTCAGGCGTGGGCGCTGAATCCACGTTTCACCATTCAAAGCTTCGATTTTGTCAAGAATTCGCAAACCGCCGTGAACCACCAGCCGCAATTCCCAGCCGACCCGACCGGGCAAGCGCCAGGCAAGGGGTGCGCCTTGGTTCATCAGCTGGCGGGCGTGCCGGCACAGGGCCAGCACCATCCGGCCCGCGTCAGCGTGACGAAGCCCTGGCAACAGGGTGTCAGGCTCGATCCGGTGGAACTTGAGGTGGTCGGCTGGCAGGTAATGGCGATTCCGATGCAGGTCCACGCCGAGGTCCTGCCAGAAGTTGATCAGTTGCAGGGCCGAACAGATGGCGTCGCTTTGCTGCAGCGAGTGGGCGTCGGTCACCTGGTAGAGGTGCAGCAGCAGACGGCCCACCGGGTTGGCGGAGCGGCTGCAGTAGTCCAGCAGTTCGTCCAGGTCGGCATAGCGGTGCCCGGCGGCGGTGTGGCGCACATCCTGCTCGAAGGCATCAAGCAGGGCGTACAGCAGGGCAGGGGGCAGGCGATGGCGTCGAATCTGGGCCGAGAGGGCTGGAAACACCTGGGGCCAGCGGTAGGGCCCGCTGGGCGTTGCCCGTTGGGCGGCGGCCTCACAGGCCTGCTGGAGTTCCTGCCGGTAAGCCTTCAGATCGGCCAGCCGCTGTTCGGCCGCGGCGCAGCCTTCATCGGCCAGGTCGTCGGCCGTCCGGGCAAACCGGTAAATGGCCTGGACAGCAGGCCGCAGTGCCGCAGGGCACAGCCAGGTGGCGACAGGAAAGTTCTCGTAATGATCAACGCCTTGCATGGGGTGTGCCAGTGGATATCCGATTATGACGGTGGCAGCGCTTACAATAATGGGCTTGTCTCGCCTGCCTCAACGTGGGCGCAAGCATGAACGGACAGCGCGGGTGGCGAAATTGGTAGACGCACCAGGTTTAGGTCCTGACGCCAGCAATGGTGTGGGGGTTCGAGTCCCCCCTCGCGCACCACCACCGATACCGAATTCCGATTTTCCAGTGGCAGCCTCGTGCTGCCCTGTGTTTCCATACAGGAGAAAACCATGGCAGTAAACGTTGAAACCCTGGACAAGCTGGAGCGCAAGATCACGCTCGAGCTGCCCCTGGAAGTGATTCAAAAGGAAGTGGAATCCCGCCTCAAGCGCATGCAGCGCCAGGTGAAGATGGACGGTTTCCGCCCCGGCAAGGTCCCCCTGAGCGTGGTGGCCAAGCAGTACGGCTATTCGGTTCATTATGAAGTCATGAACGACAAGGTGGGCGAGGCCTTCAACGCCGCGGCCCTGGAAGCCCAGCTGCGCATTGCCGGTCAGCCGCGCATCAACGAAAAGGAAGGCGCCCCCGAAGGCACCGTGGCCTTCGAGGCCGTCTTCGAGGTGTTCCCTCAAGTCCAGATTGGCGACCTGAGCGAAGCCGAAGTCGAAAAGGTGTCGGCCGACGTGAACGACGCCGCCATCAACCGCACCCTCGACATCCTGCGCAAGCAGCGCCGCACCTTCGGCCAGCGTGGCGCCGATGAGGCCGCCCAGGATGGCGACCGCGTCACCATCGATTTCGAAGGCAAGATCGACGGCGAACCCTTCGAGGGCGGCAAGGCCACCGGTTTCCAGTTCCTGGTCGGTGAAGGCCAGATGCTGAAGGAGTTTGAAGAGGCCGTGCGTGGCATGAAGGTGGGCGAGTCCAAGACCTTCCCGTTGAATTTCCCCGAGGACTACCATGGCAAGGAAGTGGCAGGCAAGCAGGCCGATTTCCTGGTCACGCTCAGCAAGCTCGAGGCGGCGAGCCTGCCCGAAGTCGATGAGGCTTTCGTGAAGTCCCTCGGCATTGCCGACGGCACCGTCGAAGCCCTGCGCGCCGACATCAAGAAAAACCTGGAGCGCGAAGTGAAGTTTCGCGTGCAGGGCCGCAACAAGGCAGCCGTGATGGACGCCCTGGTCGCCAAGGCCGTGCTCGATCTGCCCAAGTCCAGTGTCGAAGCCGAAGTGCAGCGCCTCATCGAAGGCGCCCGCGCCGACCTGAAGCAGCGTGGCGTGAAAGATGCCGACAAGGCCCCGATTCCGGCTGAACTGTTCCAGGCGCAGGCCGAGCGCCGGGTTCGCCTGGGCCTGGTGGTGGCCGAACTGGTCAACGCCAACAGCCTGCATGCCAAGCCCGAGCAGATCGACGCCCACATCACCGAACTGGCTGCCTCCTACGAGAGCCCGGCGGACGTGGTTCGCTGGTACAAGGGCGACAACCGCCGCCTGGCTGAAATCGAAGCGATCGTGATCGAAAACAACGTCACCGAGTTCGTGCTGGGCAAGGCCAGGGTGAGCGACAAATCGGTCAGCTTCGAGGAACTGATGGGTCAGCAGGCCTGATGATTTCCGTTGCCGGCTCGAGTCCGGCAGGTCAACAGGGCGGAGTTTTCCGCCCTTTTTTGTCGCTCCGGCGTCGGTGCGGCAACCGGGGCGGCGAAGTGGCTTTGCGCTTTGGTTACAGTAGCGTGGTACAGATTCACATTCGGAGCACAAACTGATGAGCGCTTTGGACGCACAAAACCTGGGCATGGTCCCCATGGTGATCGAACAGTCGGGCCGTGGCGAACGCGCCTACGACATCTACTCCCGCCTCCTCAAGGAGCGGGTGGTGTTTCTGGTGGGCCCGGTGAACGACCAGTCCGCCAACCTGGTGGTGGCCCAGTTGCTGTTTCTCGAAAGCGAGAACCCCGACAAGGACATCTCGCTCTACATCAACTCCCCGGGCGGTTCGGTGAGTGCCGGCATGTCGATCTTCGACACCATGAATTTCATCAAGCCCGACGTGTCCACGCTGTGCATGGGCATGGCCGCCAGCATGGGGGCGTTTCTCCTGGCCGCAGGGGCCAAAGGCAAGCGCTTCACGCTGCCCAATTCGCGCGTGATGATCCACCAGCCGCTCGGCGGCGCCCAGGGTCAGGCCACCGACATCGAGATCCACGCCCGCGAAATCCTGCGCCTGCGAGCCGACCTCAACCGCATCCTGAGCGAACGCACCGGCCAGCCGCTGGACAAGATCGAGCGAGACACCGAGCGTGACTATTTCATGTCGGCCGCCGAAGCCGCCGAGTACGGCCTGGTGGACAAGGTGATCGACAAGCGCGGTGCCTGACCGGTTGCCCGTCTGTCTTATCATCGCGATTCACTTCCCCCCTATCCCGAGACTGCAGCAAGGCCACACACATGCCCGATAAAAAAGGCGCCAGCAGCGAAAAAACCCTGTATTGCTCCTTCTGTGGCAAAAGCCAGCACGAGGTCAAGAAACTCATTGCGGGCCCTTCGGTCTTCATTTGCGACGAGTGCATCGACCTCTGCAACGACATCATTCGTGACGAACTGCCCCCCACCACAGTGAGCAAGAAGGGCGAAGCCAATGCATTGCCCACGCCCCTCGAGATCAAGCAGCACCTCGACCACTACGTGATCGGCCAGGAAGCGGCCAAGAAGACGCTGTCGGTGGCGGTGTACAACCATTACAAGCGTCTTCGCCACAAAGACGACGCCAAGAAAGACGACGTCGAACTGGCCAAGAGCAACATCCTCCTGATCGGTCCCACCGGTTCGGGTAAAACGCTGCTGGCCTCGACCATGGCCCGCATGCTCAACGTGCCCTTCGTGATGGCCGATGCCACCACCCTGACCGAAGCCGGCTATGTGGGCGAGGACGTCGAGAACATCATTGCCAAGCTGCTCCAGACGTGCAACTACGACCCCGAGAAGGCCCAGCAGGGCATCGTCTACATCGACGAAATCGACAAGATCACCCGCAAATCCGAAAACCCGTCCATCACCCGTGATGTGTCGGGCGAAGGGGTGCAGCAGGCCCTCCTCAAGCTGGTCGAGGGCACCCTCGCCTCCGTCCCCCCACAAGGGGGTCGCAAGCACCCCAACCAGGACATGCTGCAGGTGGACACCTCCAACATCCTGTTCATCTGCGGGGGCGCTTTTGCCGGACTCGAAAAAGTCATCGAGAGCCGGACCGAAAACTCGGGCATCGGCTTCGGCGCGGCGGTCAAGAGCAAACAGCAGCGCAGCCTGACCGAGGTCTTTGCCGAGGTGGAGCCCGACGATCTGGTCCGTTTTGGCCTGATACCCGAACTGGTGGGTCGTTTGCCCGTGGTCACGGCCCTGGCCGAACTGGGCGAGGACGCGCTGGTCGACATCCTCACCGAACCCCGGAACGCTGTGGTCAAGCAGTTTGCCCAGCTCTTGAACATGGAAGGGGTGGAACTGGAAGTGCGTCCGGCGGCGCTCAAGGCGATTGCCCGCAAGGCCATCAAGCGCAAGACCGGTGCCCGGGGGCTGCGCTCCATTCTGGAGCAGGCCCTCATGGACACGATGTTTGAACTGCCCAGCATACGCAATGTCGACAAGGTGGTGGTGGACGAATCCACCATCGAGGAAGGCAAGGCGCCTCTGCTGGTGTATCGCGAAGCGGCCCGTCAGGCCTGACTCACTCATGCGGGGCAGGGCGCCAAGGTGCCTTTGTCCCTGCTGGCAAGCGGGTTGAACTGGTCGGTTTCATCCCCACTTGCCCCATTCATCAAGAGGTAAGACGATGTCAGGACACCCCACCCTTCCCAGTCAGCCCGTGACCCTGCCCCTGTTGCCCCTGCGCGACGTGGTGGTGTTTCCGCACATGGTGATTCCCCTCTTCGTGGGGCGCGCCAAAAGCATCAAGGCGCTGGAAGCCGCGATGGAAAACGAGCGCCGCATCATGCTGGTGGCGCAAAAGACCGCTGCCAAGGACGAGCCGGCCCCCGAAGACATGTTTGACATGGGTTGCGTGGCGTCCATCCTGCAGATGCTGAAGCTGCCCGACGGCACGGTGAAGGTGCTGGTGGAGGGCGTGCAGCGTGCCAAGGTGCTGGGCATTGAAGAGGGCAACACCCATTTCCATGCCCACGTGGCCCCCGTGACGGCCGAAGACGAGCAGGCCGAAGCCAACCCGACCGAACTGGAGGCGCTGCGCCGTGCCGTGATGCAGCAGTTTGACCAGTACGTGAAGCTCAACAAGAAGATTCCATCGGAAATCCTCACCTCGATTTCCAGCATCGACGACGCTGGCCGCCTGGCCGACACGATCGCGGCCCACCTCCCCCTCAAGCTCGAGGCCAAGCAGAGCGTGCTGGATCTGGAGTCTATCGGCCAGCGCCTCGAAAACCTGTTTGCCCAACTCGAGCGTGAAGTCGACATCCTCAATGTCGACAAGCGCATCCGTGGCCGCGTCAAGCGCCAGATGGAGAAGAACCAGCGCGACTTCTACCTGAACGAACAGGTCAAGGCGATCCAGAAAGAACTGGGCGAAGGCGAAGAGGGCGCCGACATCGAGGAGATCGAGAAAAAGATCAAGCTCGCGAAAATGCCGGCTGAAGCCCGCAAGAAAGCCGAAGCCGAGCTCAAGAAGCTCAAGCTGATGTCGCCCATGTCGGCCGAGGCCACGGTGGTGCGCAATTACATTGACGTGCTGGTGGGCCTGCCCTGGAGCAAGAAGACCAAGATCAAGCACGACCTGGGTTTTGCCGAAGACGTGCTCAACGAAGACCATTTCGGCCTGGAGAAGGTCAAGGACCGCATCCTCGAATACCTCGCGGTGCAGCAGCGGGTCGACAAGGTGAAGGCGCCCATCCTGTGCCTGGTGGGGCCGCCTGGCGTGGGCAAGACCTCGCTCGGACAGTCGGTCGCGAAGGCCACCGGGCGCAAGTACGTGCGCATGGCGCTGGGTGGCATGCGCGACGAGGCGGAGATTCGCGGCCACCGCCGCACCTACATCGGCGCCATGCCGGGCAAGGTGCTGCAAAGCCTCACCAAGGCAGGCACCAAGAACCCGCTGTTCCTGCTTGACGAAATCGACAAGCTGGGCATGGACTTCCGGGGTGATCCGTCATCGGCCCTGCTGGAGGTGCTGGACCCCGAGCAGAACCACACCTTTGCAGACCACTACGTCGAGGTTGATTTCGACCTGTCGGATGTGATGTTCGTGGCCACCTCCAATTCCATGAACATTCCGCCAGCGCTGCTGGATCGCATGGAGGTGATCCGCTTGTCGGGGTACACCGAAGACGAAAAGACGAACATCGCCCTCAAGTACCTGCTGCCCAAGCAGATCAAGAACAACGGCATCAAGCAGGGCGAACTGGAAGTGACCGAAGACGCCGTGCGCGATGTCGTGCGTTACTACACGCGCGAGGCGGGGGTGCGCTCGCTCGAGCGTGAACTCTCCAAAATCTGCCGCAAGGTGGTGAAGGGGCTGCTGCTCAAGAAATATGCTCCCACCGTGGTGGTGAATGCCGACAACCTGAGCGACTTCCTGGGGGTGCGCAAGTACACCTATGGGCGAGCCGAGGCGCAGAACCAGGTTGGGCAGGTGGTGGGCCTCGCCTGGACCGAAGTGGGGGGTGACCTCCTGACGATCGAGTCGGCGCTGATGCCCGGTAAAGGCCAGGTGATTCGGACGGGCCAGCTGGGCGACGTGATGAAGGAGTCGGTTGAGGCCGCGCGTACCGTGGTACGCAGCCGGGCGCGGGCACTGGGCATCAAGGACGAGGTGTTTGAAAAGAAGGACATCCACATCCACGTGCCGGATGGCGCCACGCCCAAGGACGGCCCGAGTGCGGGCGCAGCCATGACCACCACCATGGTGTCGGCGCTCACCGGCATCCCGGTCCGGGCCGATGTGGCCATGACGGGTGAAATCACCCTCCGGGGTGAAGTCACGGCCATTGGGGGTCTGAAGGAAAAGCTGCTGGCCGCGTTGCGGGGTGGCATCCGGACAGTGATCATTCCCGAGGAAAACGTGAAAGACCTCGCCGAGATTCCCGACAACGTCAAGGAAGGGCTCGAAATCGTTCCGGTGAAGTGGATCGATCGGGTCCTGGAAATTGCACTCGAGCGGCAACCGGTTCCGCTGACCGACGAGGAAGCGTCGGCCGCCACCCCTGCGGCGGCAGCCGACGGCCAAGCGGTTGTGAGCGGTGCGGTCAAGCACTGAAAAAATGCAGGTGGCTTTGACGCAAGGGTGAAAATCGGTATAGAATAATGGCTTCAGACGATGCTCGAATGCTTGACAGCAAGACAGGCAAAAGCTGAACAATGCGGGAATAGCTCAGCTGGTAGAGCGCAACCTTGCCAAGGTTGAGGTCGCGAGTTCGAACCTCGTTTCCCGCTCCAGATCATGCAAAAGGGAAGCTCCAGCTTCCCTTTTTTATCCGGCTTGTGCCGGGTGCACCTAACACGGCGCGGTAGCAAAGCGGTTATGCACCGGATTGCAAATCCGAGTAGGTCGGTTCGACTCCGGCCCGCGCCTCCAAATCTTCAAGCACTTGCGCAGAAATGCCCAGGTGCTTTTTTATGGCTCCGAAGGCACCACCCGCAGCACGCGCCCTTGCGGATGGTCTGTCAGCAGGTAGACCGCCCCATCCGGCCCGACTCGGACATCGCGCAACCGTTCTCCCAGTTCCTTGAACAGCACCTCCTGCGTTCCAGGCATGCCGTTGCGCATCGGCACCCGGCGTACGCTGCGTTCGGCCAGTGCCGCCACCAGGAAACTGCCGCGCCAGGCGGGGAACAACGTGCTGTCGTACCAGGCCAGCCCGGCCGGCGCGATGGATGGGGTCCAATCCGTCAGCGGCGGGGTGATGCCCGGTAGGCTCCGAAAGGGGGTGATGCGGGCATAGGTGTAGTCCACCCCACCCGTGGTGATGGGCCAGCCGAAGTTGGCTCCAGGCGCCAGCCGATTCAGCTCGTCGCCGCCGCGTGCGCCGTGTTCGTGCGCAAAGGGCACACCGTTGACGACCACCACGCCCTGCGGATTGCGGTGACCGGCGCTGTAGATCTCGGGCAGGGCGCCTTCACGGCCCACCCAGGGGTTGTCAGCGGGCACGCCGCCATCCGGGTGAATGCGCAAGAACTTGCCCAGGTGCGTGTGCAGGCGCTGGGCATCGGTGCGTTCCAGGTTGCCATCGCCCATCCCGAGCAGCAGAGTGCCATCGTCCAGCCACGCCATGCGGCCACCGAAGTGCTGGGTGTCGGACTTAGACGGCGAAGACGTGAACACCGGTCGCAGATCCTGCAGCTGGTTGCCATCGAAGCGGGCGCTGACCACCCGCAGGTGGTTGGCCTGCGGGGTGCCGTGGGCGAACGAGAGCAGCAGTCGCCGGTTACTCGCGAAATCGGGGTCCAGCAAGATGTCGAACAGGCCGGCCTGTCCCTTCGCGAGCACCGGAGGCACCCCTGCCACGGGCTCATTGCGCAGTTGCAGCCGTCCATCGGACCCAGGCTCGATCACCCGCAACCGGCCAGGGCGCTCGGTCACGAGCAAGCCACCCCCTGGCAGAAAAGCCAGTGACCACGGATGCACCAGTCCCGTGGCCACGGTCTCGACCCGGTAGGCCAGCGTCTGGGCCGATGTGGCCATGGCCAGTGCACCCATCAGACAAGCGAGCAGGTATTTCATAATCACACCCATGAATGCCATGACCCGACATGATGCCCCAACCACGAGCCGAATCCGGCGCGCAGGGGTGTTGCTGCTGGCCTGGGCGCTGGCTGCCGCCTGGGGCTCGGTGGTGCAGTCCCGTTGGAACCTGCAGGCACTGGTCGAAGTGGGCGTGGATATCCCCTTCCATACCTGGTGGGTGGTGATCGGTCAGGACCTGCTCGGTTTTGCGCCGCTGTACGGGGGCCTGCTGGCCGTGGGCTGGCTGATCGCCCTGCCGCTGGCCAGCGGCCTGGCTCGCAGGTGGCCTGCCGGTCGCAGTGTCTTGATGGCTTTGGCCGCCGGGGTGGGCATGGTGGCGGCGGTGCGAGCGGTGGATGCGGTCGCGCCCATGCCCGTGTTCATTGATGCCACAAGGAGCCTGCCGGGTCTGCTGGCCATGGCGACGGGTGCTGCTGGGGGTGGCTGGCTATACGCCCGTCTCACTGGGCGGTGAACGGCAAAAGTTTGGCGCCATTGACAGACGGCCCAGAAGGCTGGCAGGTCGAGCATCTGGCGGGCGCGCTGATGGCCATGCCCATGCCCATCACGACCCCCCGGTCAGCACCTTGCCCGCACCCATTTGCTGGCCATGCCACAGATGCAAGCCGCCATGGCAGCTCCCGCGGTGGGCACGAGCGCTAGGAGAGTCAGGGGTAGATGGTCGGTGACGACAACGGGAGGTGCAAGGCCGGCATGCCGATGACATGCATGGCCCAGATTCCATTCAGCGGTGAATGGTCAGACTCGCCAACATGGCGGAGAACGCATCGGTGATGGCCAGCGTTGCGCAATCCCGATTTCATGAGCGAGCACTGTCACGCCATCGGGTGGGGGCAGTTAATTGCCCAATCGATTTTTTATCAGACTTGATTTTTAAACCAAAATAAACAAAACAATGATACAAATGAATTCAATATTGTCATTCAAGCGCCATAATTAATGATTTATATGATCTTTTGAATTTGATGTCTCATCATCCGACCGGTTTCATCGTTCATTGGCTTGCCGAACCCCTGTTCAAGGCGGGTTACGGGTGCTGCTATAATTTCGTCTTCTGCTGAATGACTGGCAGGACATGCGGGAATAGCTCAGCTGGTAGAGCGCAACCTTGCCAAGGTTGAGGTCGCGAGTTCGAACCTCGTTTCCCGCTCCAATGATGCAACAAAAAAGGAAGCCACCAGCTTCCTTTTTTGTTTTCCGGCCTGGCCCGGGCGTGTTTCACCGGGTGGTCACTGGCGTCTTGCTGCTGGCTTGAGCCGTGCGGGTGGTGCCCGATGAGGTGACTGTGGGGCGTTTGGCCGCCTTGCCGGTTTTCGCTGGGGTCGTGCTGGCCTGTTCGGTGCCGCCATGAATCGTCAGGACCTGACCCACCCGAATCGCCTGATGGGGTTTGAGCTGGTTCCAGCGCTGCAGGTTGGCCACGGTCACGCGGTGGCGGCGTGCGATGGCTGACAGGGTGTCGCCCGATTTCACGGTGACCCGTCGGGCCTTGCCTGCCACGGCTTCCGGTGCCAGCAGGATCTGACCGTTGTCGGCGATGTGCTCGGGCACATCGTTGTCGAGCTTGCCCTGACGGGGCACCAGCAAGGTCGAGCCCGAGCGCAGCATCATCCGGGGCGGAATGCGGTTCACGTCACGCAGTTGGGCCTCGGTGAGGCCGTGCTCCCTGGCTGCCTCGGCAGTGGTCATGTTGCGGGGGACTCGCCAGGCCGTCCAGCTGGCCGTCGGCCCCTCGTGCTGACGCAGGCGCTCCTCGAACAGCACGGCGTTGTCCCAGGGGAGCAGGATGGTGGGGGTTCCCGCTGCCATGATGACGGGCTTGTTGTGCGAAGGATTCAGTTGCCGGAAGTCCGTGACGCTGACTTGGGCCAGATCGGCGATGAGCTCGACATCCATGTCCCGGTCTAGGGTGACGGCATCGAAGAACGGGTGGTTCCCGACCCTGGGCAGCCGGACGTTGAGTCGCTGAGGATTTGCGATGATGTTCTTGACCGCCTGGAGCTTGGGAACGTAATGACGCGTTTCCTCAGGCATGCGCAGATCCAGATAACCCGTTTCCAGTCCAGCGGCGCGGTTGCGCTGGATGGCCCGCGACACGTTGCCATTGCCCCAGTTGTAGGCGGCCAGGGCCAGGTGCCAGTCACCGAACATGCGGTGAAGGCGTTCCAGATAGTCCAGGGCGGCGCGGGTGGAGGCGAGCACATCGCGCCGGTCGTCGCGGAAGGCATTCTGCTTGAGGTCGAAATCCCGACCCGTCGCCGGCATGAATTGCCACATGCCTGCAGCCCTGGCGTGCGAGACGGCCTGCGGGTTGAAGGCGCTCTCGATGAAGGGCAGCAGCGCGAGTTCCTGCGGCAGCCCGCGTCGTTCCACTTCTTCAACGATGTGGAACAGGTATTTGCTGCCACGGTCAACCATGCGCTGGATGTACTCGGGCCGGTTGGCATACCACTGCTCGTGGTGCCGGACCAGATCCGAGTCGAGCTCGGGCATGGCAAAACCGCGCCGGACCCGTTCCCAGAGGTCGGCCGGTGCCTCCAGGGTCGCCACCACGGTCGGGGATGGGTTTGTGGGTGCCGTCCCGATGGTCTGCAGCGGTCCGTTCGGGATCAGCGGTGGGCTGGTCACCGTCTGGCGGGGGGCAGAACTCTGAAAGACTTCAGGGTCGGCGGGCAGCGTGGCCTCCAGGGGTGTGGTGGGCGAGGTGGGCAGCGTGGTGCAGGCACTCAGCATCAGGGTACCCAGCAAGAGGAGAAGGAGGCGTGGAGGTGTCATGCGGTTCAAGGGTCGGGGTGTCCGGTGACGATCAGCGGAAACCGTCTTTCCAGCGCCTGAGCGCGGCAAAGGCCTCCTCATCGGAGGCCGTTAGGGCGTTGTGACGAGTGAGCGCCTGACGCACCGAAGGTTCCCGGCTGCGCAGAAACGGGTTGATGGCCCGTTCCAGGGTCAATGTGGTGGGCAGGGTGGGGCGTCCCGCAGCCCGTTCGGCTTCGCACCAGGCGGTGTGGCGGGCCAGCTCGGCGTTGTCGGGTTCCACCGCACGCGCAAAGCGCAGGTTGGAGAGGGTGTATTCGTGCGTGCAGCACATCCGGGTCTGGCCGGGCAAATCCGACAACCGGTCCAGCGAGGCCAGCATCTGGGCGGGGGTGCCTTCGAACAAGCGTCCGCAGCCCGCAGAAAACAGCGTGTCACCGCAAAACAGCAGGGGCGTGCCGTCCACCTCGGGGCAGAAATAGGCGATGTGCCCGGCGGTGTGCCCGGGTACGTCGATCACCTCGAATACCTGGTCCAGCAAGGTGACGGTGTCGCCGCCCTGAAGGCGTTGCACCCCGTCGGGCAACGCTTCGAAGGCGGGACCCCAGGCCATGGCGTCTGAGTGTTGGATGAGGTCGGCAACGCCCCCGGTGTGATCGGCGTGGTGGTGAGTGATCAGGATGCCGGCGAGCCGAATGCCCTGGGTCTGGAGCCAGTCGATCACCGGCACGGCGTCACCCGGATCCACCACCAGCGCCTGGGTGCCATCGTGCAACGCCCAGATGTAGTTGTCGGTGAAAGCAGGGATGGGGTGTAGGATGCGCATCCATTCAATGATAAATCGGTAAGGGCTGTGCTGGAACGTTTTCTGGATGCGCTGTGGCTGGAAGATGGCTTGTCGCCGCAGACGCTGGCCGCATACCGGAGCGACCTGCAGCCACTGGCCGACTGGCTGGCAGACACGGGCACCGGCGGCCGCCGCGCGGGCCTCGCCCCGCTCGAACTGCACGAGGCCACCGAAACCGAATTGCTGGGCTATCTGGCGGCGAGGCACGGGACGGGCAAGGCGTCATCGGCCAACCGGCGTCTGACGGTGTTGCGCCGTTTTTTCCGCTGGGCGCTGCGCGAAGGGCTCACCGCCACCGACCCGACCCTCAAGCTGATGCCGGCCAAGCGCCTGGCCCGTCTCCCCAAAACCCTCACCCAGCTTCAGGTGGAACAACTGCTGCAGGCGCCCGACGTGGCCGAGCCCCTGGGGCTGCGCGATCGCGCCATGCTGGAGCTGATGTATGCCAGTGGCCTGCGCGTGAGCGAACTGGTGCACCTGCGGCTGTTCGAGCTGAGCCTGAACGATCAGGTGCTGAAGGTGCTGGGCAAAGGCAGCAAGGAAAGGCTGGTGCCGTTTGGTGACGAGGCGCTGCACTGGCTGCAACGCTATCTGGCCGAGGCCAGGCCGGCCATTCTGGCGGGGCAGGTGTCGGACGACCTGTTCGTGACGGCACGCGGCAGTGGCATGACCCGGGTCATGTTCTGGACGCTGGTGAAAAAGCACGCCCGACTGGCTGGCATCAACGCGCCGCTGTCACCCCACACCTTGCGGCATGCCTTTGCCACCCATCTGCTGAATCACGGCGCCGATCTGCGAGCGGTGCAGATGCTGCTGGGTCATGCCGACATTTCCACCACGACCATCTATACCCATGTGGCCCGTGAACGGCTGAAACAGCTGCACGCTCGGCATCACCCGCGCGGCTGACGGGTCAGATCACCTGTTGCAGGTCATCCAGCTCGGCCTGAGAAAACCCGGCGAGTCGCCGGGCCTCGTCGTTGAATGGCGGCTTGAGCCTGGGGGCGCTGTGCTGTCTGGCGAGATGGCGGTAATGGGACAGCGGTTCCAGTCCGCGTTGCTGACACAGCCAGGCGTACCAGCGGTTGCCGATGGCCACATGGCCCACCTCGTCGCGCAGGAGGATGTCGAGCAGGCCGATGGCTTCCTTGGCCTGGGGGGTGCCCACCTTGCGCAGCTTGGCCTGGATGAGGGGCGTGGCGTCGAGACCCCGGGCTTCCAGGGTGCGAGGCACCAGCGCCATGCGGGCCACGATGTCGTCGGCGGTTTTTTCGCACATCAGCCACAGGCCATCGTGCGCATCGAAATCCCCATAGTCCCAGGGATGTGCTCGCCCGTCGTGGGGCAGGTCCTGCAGGTGTTCACGCAACAGGCTGAAGTGGTAGGCCTCTTCGGTGGCGACCCGCAACCAGTCGTGGTAGTAAGCCTCGGGCATGTCGGGGAATCGCCACATCGCGTCCAGGGCCAGGTTGATGGCGTTGAACTCGATGTGGCAGATCGCGTGGATGAGTGCCGCATGGCCTTCCAGGGTGAAGGGGGAGCGTTGTGGCACCGCGCCCGGGTGAATGAGCGAGGGTCGCAGGGGGCGGCCAGGCAGGCCCGGCGGTTCTGGCAGGCGGACGGCGGTGTCCAGGTGCAGCATGGGGGCCAGATCCGGCAGTTCGGCCACGCGGGCGCATTTCTCGTCGACGTCCGGGCAGCAGAGCGCCTCAAGGGCCAGTTCGCGCATTTCTTGGGCTTGCATCCTACAATTCTAAGGATGAGTACCTACCAACTAGATGATGAGGTGCCACAGGTGCACCCGAGTGCCTTTGTGGCCGACAGCGCCCAGGTGATGGGCAGGGTCATGCTGGCTGAAGACAGCAGCGTGTGGTTTGGCGCCGTGTTGCGCGGCGATACCGAAACCATCGCTGTCGGTCGGGGCAGCAACATCCAGGACGCCAGCGTGCTGCACGCCGACATCGGTTTTCCGCTCACCATCGGCGAGAACGTCACGATCGGCCATCAGGTGATGCTGCATGGCTGCACCATTGGTGACGAATCACTGATCGGGATCGGCGCCGTGATCCTCAATGGCGCGAAGATCGGCCGGAACTGCCTGGTCGGTGCCCGCGCCCTCGTGACCGAAGGCAAGGAGTTCCCCGATGGCTCCATGATTCTGGGCAGCCCGGCCAAGGTGGTGCGCCAGCTCACCCCTGAGCAGATTGAAGGCATCCGCCGCAGTGCGCAGCATTACATCGACAATGCCCGGCGTTACCAGACCGGCTTCAGAAAGCGCGACTGACCGTGTCGGAACTGCACAAATTTCTCTTTGAAGGCCTGCCCGTTCGCGGCATGCTGGTGCGGCTCACCGACAGCTGGCAGGCACTGTTGCAGCGTCATGATGAGTCGGGTGGCTACCCCAGGGCGGTGACCGACCTGCTTGGCGAGATGGCGGCGGCGGCCGTGCTCATGCAGGGCAACATCAAGTTCAACGGCTCCCTCGTGCTGCAGGTGTTTGGCGATGGTCCGGTGAAGCTGGCGGTGGCTGAGGTCCAGCCCGATTTCGCCTTCCGGGCCACGGCCAAGGTGATCGGTGAAGTGGCGGATGCAGCCCCGCTGAGTCACCTGATCAATGTCAACAACAAGGGGCGCTGCGCCATCACGCTCGACCCGAAGGACCGACTGCCCGGCCAGCAGCCCTACCAGGGCGTGGTGCCGCTGTTCGGGGATCGCCACGAAAAGCTTGAACGCATCAGCGAGGTGCTGGAGCACTACATGCTGCAGAGCGAACAGTTGGACACCCGGCTGGTGCTGGCTGCCAATGACCGGATGGCAGCCGGCTTGCTGATCCAGCGCATTCCGGCCACGGGCGAAGCCAACCTGTCGGGTTCGGCGGCGGCGCAGGCCCGTGAAGACGCCATTGGCCGCAGCGAGGACTACAACCGCATCGCCCTGCTGGCGGCCAGCCTCAAGAAGGAAGAGCTGCTGTCGCTGGATGCCGACACCATCCTGCACCGCCTGTTCTGGCAGGAACCCCTGCAGCGTTTTGAACCGGCCCAGGGACCGACCCAACCCCGATTCGCCTGTACCTGCTCTCGCGAGCGAGTGACGGGCATGCTGCAGAGTCTGGGGGTGGAGGAGGTGGAAAGCATCCTGGCCGAGCAGGGGCAAGTGGATATCGACTGCGATTTCTGCGGCGCACGCTATGTGTTCGATCCCGTGGACGCGGCGCAGATCTTTCTGAATCCGCGGCAGCAACCCCCGGGATCGTCCCGGATTCAGTGAGCGTCATGGGGCGCGGCGTTCTTCCAGGAGTCGCCGGAACAGCTGATGCTCACACACCGGGTCGGCGCACCGTTCGCAGGCCCAAGGTCGGTAGGCAGGCCTTTCGGGAGTGGGTGTCACGCCCAGGAGGCTGAGCACCGCTGGCAGCCAGCCTGCCGATTGTGGGTGAATCACCTGAAACGGGCCGTTCGCTTTCTCGAGCACCTCGCGCAAAGCGGCCTCATTGGCGTCTGCCCAGGGGCTGTCGGTGGCCAGCAGGAGGATGCGTGCGGCGGGGAACTGCCCGGTCGGGCCTGACGCGGCAGCCATGGCCCGCTGCAAGGCGGGCCGATCGGGCAGGGCGAGGCAATGAATCCGGTGCGATGCAGGAATGCCCGTGATCACCTCCGGTGCGGCTGCACCCACCAGCCACCAGCAAGTTGGCGTCATGGACCGGGGCGCTGGATCTGTACGAAGATCTCGTTGGGTTTCACCATGCCCAAATCATGACGGGCCAGTTCCTCGACCATGTCAAGACCTTCTTGCAGATCGCGCACTTCATTGGCCAGCTGTTCGTTGCGCAGGCGGGCTTCGGCATTGGCGGCTTCGAGCTTCTGCAGTTCGGATCGCCAGTCCCGAACCTGCGTCACGCTGCCCCGACCCGACCACAACTGGACGTGCAGCACCACCAGCAAGCCGACAAGCAAGGCGGCAACCCAGCGGGCTTTCATGGTGGGGCAGCGCTCGGCCGTGGAGGAGGCATCAACGCAGGTTGTAGAACGCGTCTCGACCGGGGTAGCTGGCCACGTCGCCGAGGTCTTCCTCGATGCGAAGCAGCTGGTTGTACTTGGCCATGCGGTCGGAGCGGCTCATCGAACCCGTCTTGATCTGGCCCGCATTCAGACCCACCGCGATGTCGGCAATGGTGCTGTCTTCGGTTTCGCCCGAGCGGTGGCTGATCACGGCGGTGTAGCCGGCGCGCTTGGCCATCTCGATGGCCTCGAAGGTTTCGGTGAGGGTGCCGATCTGGTTGATCTTGATGAGGATGGAGTTGGCGATGCCCTTGCGGATGCCTTCTTTCAGGATCTGGGTGTTGGTCACGAACAGGTCGTCGCCCACCAGTTGCACTTTCTTGCCCAGGCGTTCGGTCAGGTGGGCCCAGCCGTCCCAGTCGCCTTCGTGCATGCCGTCTTCAATGCTGATGATCGGGTACTTGTCGACCCAGGTGGCGAGGATGTTCGTCCACTCGGCGGCGCTCAAGACCAGGCCTTCGCCTTCGAGGTGGTACTTGCCATCCTTGAAGAACTCGCTGGCGGCGCAGTCCAGGCCCAGCGCGATCTGCTCACCGGCGGTGTAGCCGGCCTTGTCGATGGCTTCCAGGATCAGCTGGATGGCGGCTTCGTGGTTGGCCACGGAGGGGGCAAAACCGCCTTCGTCGCCGACGGCGGTGCTCATGCCCTTGTCGTGGATGATTTTCTTGAGCGCATGGAACACCTCGGCACCCCAGCGAATCGCTTCGCGGAAGCTGGGCGCGCCCACCGGCAGGATCATGAATTCCTGGATGTCAAGGTTGTTGTTCGCGTGCGCGCCTCCGTTGATGACGTTCATCATGGGCACGGGCATCTGCATGCGGGTGCTGCCACCAAAGTAGCGGTACAGCGGCAGGCCGGCTTCTTCGGCCGCCGCCCGGGCCACCGCCATGGAGACCGCCAGCATGGCGTTGGCACCCAGGCGGCCCTTGTTCTCGGTGCCGTCGAGGTCGATCAGGGTCTTGTCCAGGAAGGCCTGTTCGGAGGCGTCGAGGCCCAGCACGGCTTCGCTGATTTCGGTGTTGATGTTCTCCACCGCCTTGAGCACGCCCTTGCCGAGGTACCGGGATTTGTCGCCATCACGCAGTTCGATGGCTTCACGGCTGCCGGTGGATGCACCGGATGGCACAGCCGCGCGGCCCATGACGCCACTTTCCAGCAGCACGTCACATTCCACCGTGGGGTTGCCACGGCTGTCCAGCACTTCGCGGCCGACGATATCTACGATTGCGCTCATTGGGTGTACCTTCTCAAATCAAAAACAAAACGGTGAGGCGAAGAGATCATGCCCCTTCGACGGCAAACATGCGGATCGATCCCGCTCCCTCGCGCACCTGGCGGGCACGGGTGTAAGTTTCGGAATGGTAATAGGCCTGTGCGGTGGCGAGATCGGCGAAGCGGAGGATGACGACACGCTGCGGGTTCCAGTTGCCTTCCAGGGGAAGCACTTGTCCGCCACGCACCAGCACTTCAGCGCCAAACTCCTGCATGGCTCGGGTGCTCCATTCCCGGTAGGTCTTCATCTGCGCTTCGTTGGTGATGGTGACTTCGGCGACGAGGTAGGCACTCATTGGAAATCGTTCTCCAGCAGGGGTTGCCGCTTGGTGATGCGATCCAGTTCCACCAGCGTTTCGAGTAGGGCCTTCATGTGCTTCAGAGGCACGGCATTGGGGCCGTCTGACCAGGCTTCGGCCGGCTTCGGATGCGTTTCCATGAACAGGCCGGCCACGCCCGCGGCCACACCGGCACGGGCCAGTACCGGCACCATTTCGCGGGCGCCGCCGCTGACGTTGCCCAGGCCACCAGGCTTCTGTACCGAGTGGGTCACGTCGAACACCACCGGCGCGCCCGACTTGCGCATTTCGGCCAGGCTGGTCATGTCGGCCACCAGGTTGTTGTAGCCAAAGCTCACACCGCGTTCACAGGCCAGGAAGCGGTCTTCGGGCAGGCCCACCTCGCGCGCGGCGTCGCGGGCCTTGTCGATGACGTTCTTCATGTCCCAGGGGGCCAGGAACTGGCCTTTCTTGATGTTCACCGGCTTGCCCGACTGGGCCACCGCACGGATGAAATCGGTCTGGCGGCACAGGAAGGCGGGGGTCTGGAGCACATCCACCACGGCGGCCACGGGGGCCACCTGCGATGCGTCGTGCACATCGGTCAGGATGGGCAGGCCCGTCTGACGACGCACTTCGTCCAGGATTTTCAGGCCGGCGTCCAGCCCCACGCCGCGCAGGCTGCTGCCAGAGGAGCGGTTGGCCTTGTCGAACGAACCTTTGAAGATCAGGGGAATGCCCAGCGGCGTGCAGATGTCCTTGAGTTGGCCAGCAACGTCCATCGACATCTCCAGCCCCTCGATGGAGCAGGTCCCTGCAATCAGGAAGAAGGGATGGTCGAGGCCGACGTCAAATCCACAGAGTTTCATGGTTCAACCCGGGTTTTTCGGGTGGTTCAGCCCGGCCTTCACGAATGCGTTGAACAGCGGATGACCATCCCAGGGGGTGGATTTGAACTCGGGGTGGAACTGTACACCCATGTACCAGGGGTGCTGATCGCGCGGGAGTTCGACGATCTCGGTCAGGTGTTCCCGCTGGGTGATGGCGGAAATCACCAGACCGGCTTCACGCAGGCGGTCGAGGTACTGGGTGTTCGCCTCGTAGCGGTGGCGGTGGCGTTCGGTGACCACCGGGCCGTAGATGTCGTAGGCCAGTGTGCCTTTGGAGACATCGGAGCTCTGGGCGCCCAGGCGCATGGTGCCGCCGAGGTCGGAGCCGGCATCGCGTTTCTGGATGGTGCCGTCGGCGTCCTGCCATTCGTCGATGAGGGCGATGACGGGATGGGGTGTCTGAGGTTCGAATTCGGTGGAGTTGGCCTGGGCCAGGCCCGCCACATGGCGCGCAAATTCGATGGTGGCCACCTGCATGCCCAGGCAGATGCCCAGGTAGGGCACCTGGTGCTCGCGGGCGTAGCGGGCGGCAGCGATCTTGCCTTCGGTGCCGCGTTTGCCGAACCCGCCGGGCACCAGAATGGCGTCGAAGGGTTTCAGCACCTCGGCCACGTTCTGCGACTCCAGCGTTTCGGAGTCGATGTAGCTGATCTCGGCCTTGACATGGTTCTTCATGCCGGCGTGGCGCAGCGCTTCGTTGAGCGATTTGTAGCTGTCGGACAGGTCCACGTACTTGCCCACCATGGCGATTTTCACGGTGCCTTGCGGGTGCTCGACCTCGTGAACCAGATCGTCCCAGCGCTTGAGGTTGGCCGGCGGTGTGTTGAGGCGCAGTTTGTCGCAGATCAGGCCATCCAGCCCCTGCTCGTGCAGCAGACGCGGCACCTTGTAGATGGTGTCGACATCGGGCATGGAGATCACCCCCCACTGCGCCACGTTCGTGAACAGGCTGATCTTTTCGCGCTCGTCGTCGGGGATCAGGCGGTCGGCGCGGCAGAGCAGGGCATCGGGCTGGATGCCGATCTCGCGCATTTTCTGGACGGTGTGCTGGGTGGGCTTGGTCTTGAGTTCACCCGCAGCGGCAATCCAGGGCACATAGGTGAGGTGCACAAAGGCCGAATGGTTGGGGCCCATGCGCAAACTCAGCTGTCGCACCGCTTCCAGGAAAGGCAGGGATTCGATGTCGCCCACCGTGCCGCCGATTTCCACAATGGCCACGTCCACGGCATCGGTGGTGCCCACGCCCGCCCCGCGCTTGACGAATTCCTGGATTTCGTTGGTCACGTGGGGAATGACCTGCACGGTCTTGCCCAGGTAGTCGCCGCGGCGTTCCTTCTCGAGCACCGACTTGTAGATCTGGCCGGTGGTGAAATTGTTCGCCTTCTTCATCCGGGTGGTGATGAAGCGTTCGTAGTGGCCGAGGTCGAGGTCGGTTTCGGCGCCGTCGTCGGTCACGAACACCTCGCCATGCTGGAACGGGCTCATGGTGCCCGGGTCGACGTTGAGGTAAGGATCGAGCTTGATCAGGGTGACTTTGAGGCCGCGCGATTCGAGCAGCGCAGCCAGCGAGGCGGAGGCGATGCCCTTGCCCAGCGAGGACACCACACCACCGGTCACGAATACGAATTTGGTCATGTCGCAGGCGAGCCTGAGCGGCCCGCGGGTGAGGAAATGCCGATTATAAAAGCCGGTGGTACAGTCCCGCCCATGAACGACCTCAACGGCAAGCACATCGTCCTCGGCCTCTCCGGAGGCATTGCGTGTTACAAGTCGGCGGAGCTCTGCCGGCTGCTGACCAAGGCCGGCGCCACCGTGCAGGTGGTGATGACGGAGGCGGCCACCCAGTTCATCACGCCGGTGACGATGCAGGCGCTGAGCAACCGGCCGGTGGCCACCACCCAGTGGGATGCGCGCGAGCCCAACCACATGCCCCACATCAACCTGGGCCGCGAAGCCGATGCCATCCTGATCGCGCCGGCCAGTGCCGACCTCATGGCCAAACTCGCGCAGGGGCGGGCCGATGACCTGCTGACCCTGATGTGCCTGGCCCGCCCGATGGAACGGGTACCGCTGCTGCTGGCGCCAGCGATGAACCGCGAGATGTGGGCGCATCCGGCCACCCAGCGCAATGTGGCTCAGTTGCAGGCCGATGGCGCCGTGGTGTTGCCGGTGGGTCAGGGTGACCAGGCCTGCGGCGAAGTGGGCGATGGCCGGATGCTGGAGCCCGAACAGTTGCTGGACGGGCTGGTGGCGCATTTTCAGCCCAAGGTGCTGGCCGGGCAGCGGGTGCTGGTCACGGCCGGCCCCACATTCGAGGCCATCGACCCGGTGCGCGGCATCACCAATCATTCCTCTGGCAAGATGGGGTTTGCCGTCGCCCGCGCCGCCTGGGAGGCGGGTGCCGAGGTCACGCTGGTGGCTGGGCCGGTGCACCTGCCAACGCCTCTGGGCGTTCGTCGTGTGAACGTCCAGTCCGCGATCGACATGCTGGCCGCTGTGCAGGCCGAGGTCGGGCAGGCCACGGTGTTGGTGGCCGCCGCTGCCGTGGCCGACTGGCGGCCAGCCAGCGCCTCGAACCAGAAAATCAAGAAGGACGGCAGTGGCCTGCCGCCAGCCCTGACGTTTGTGGAAAACCCGGACATTCTGGCGGGTGTGGCGGCCAGTGAGCGGGCTCAGAGTGGCGAACTGTTCTGCGTGGGTTTTGCCGCCGAGAGCCACGACCTCGAGGCCAATGCCCAGGCCAAGCGGGCGCGCAAAGGCGTGCCCTTGCTGGTCGGCAACATCGGCCCGGCCACGTTTGGCCAAGACGACAACGCCCTGTTGCTGGTGGATGCACATGGCGTGCAGCCCTTGCCCCATGGTTCGAAACGGGAATTGGCTCGTGCCCTGGTGGCCGAGATCGCGCGTCGGCTGCCCGCCGCTTCCTGATTTTGACAGGGGCCGGCAACTGCGCCACAATCAAACATCAGTTTTCAATGATGTTTGAATGCAGTGTCGGTCCCTGTCATGCGCCCGGCCTGCCAGGAGGAGACCGCGATGACCCCCGAATCCCAACCCCTCATTCCGCAGGGCCTGTGGTCCCGTCGGCGCTGGCTGCTCGGGGCGTCGGGTTCGGCCGCGATGGCGGTGGGCCTGGCTTCGGTGCCTGAGGTCAGGCTGTTTGCCCAGCAGGTGCAGGACTTCATCGAAGGTCCGCCAGTGCCCGACATCGAACCGGAACGCCTCTCCGAGCACGTCTGGATGATCTACGCCAAGGACGGTTTCCCCACGCCGGAGAACCAGGGCATGATGGCCAATGTGGTGTTTGTGGTGACCGATGTCGGCGTGGTGGTGCTCGACAGCGGCGGTTCCCTGCAGATTGGCGAAATGGCGATTCGCATGATTCGCAAGATCACGCCCAAACCGGTGGTGGCCGTCTTCATCAGCCACTACCACGGGGACCACTGGCTGGGCAACCATGCCTTCGTCAATGCCTATGGCCAGGATCTGCCGATCTATTCGCTCGCCCACAACATCGAGCAGATCAAGGGGGCGGAAGGCAACCTGTGGCGCAGCCTGATGGAGCGCTGGACCAACCAGGCCACCATGGGCACCAAGGTCGTGCCGCCGAACCGCGAAGTGCAGCACGGTCAGGTGTTCCGGTTCGGACAGGTCACCCTCAAGATGCATTTTTACGGCAAGGCCCACACCCCGTCGGACCTCAGCGTGGAAGTGCTGCCCGATCGCATCACCTACGTGGCCGACGTCGCCATGGACAACCGCATCGCCAACATGGACGACGGTTCTTATCCAGGGACCTTCAAGTATTACGAGGCGCTGATCCAGGCCGCCGGTGACCAGGTGTGGTTGCCGGGACATGGTCGCCCCAGCAAGACCCTGCTCAAGGATTACGGCGATTTCATGGCCGGGATTTACGAGCCCTCGCTGAAGGCGGTGGAGGACGGGCTGGGTGTCGAGGTGGCCCGCGCCAACGTGCTCAAGGACCCGCGGGTGGCCAAGCACGCCAAGACGATGCTGGGCTTTGACAGCAACATTGGGAAGTATGTGAGCCTCGCCTATCTGGAGGCCGAGCGCATCGCCTTCTGATCAGGCTTCGGTCGGGCTGCGCTTTTGCCCGAACGTCCACCACGGGAGCACCGCCTTCAGCGGCTGCACCAGACCGCTGGCCTGCGGCTGGTAACCCGGCAGGGCCGCCACCTGCTTCTGCCAGCTGGCTTTGCCCAGCACATGCCGCAAGGCGAGGACGGGGGGTTGCTCGATCGCGGATTTGAGGCACACCAGATGGTAGTTTTCGGTGATCAGCGGCACGAAGTCCAGCCCCTGGGCGAGGGCAGCGGCTTCGGTGCCCAGGCCGGCATCGGCATGGCCACTGGCCACCGCCAGCGCCACCGCGCTGTGTGAGGGCTCGCAGCGGTCATAGCCGATGATCTGCCCGGCGGTGAGGCCTTGTTCCTGAAGCAGTTCATCGAGCAGCACCCGGGTCCCGGCGCCTGGAGTGCGGTTGACGAACCGGAGGCGCCAGTGGGCGATGCGCTTCAGGCTGTCGATGCGCAGCGGGTTGCCAGGGGCGACCATCAGGCCCTGCGTCCGGCGGGCAAAGCCAATGATCTTGTGGAGCCCGGGTTGCAGCAGAGGCCGGTAGGTCTGTGCTGTCAGGCTGCTGGCAGCGGGCTGCTCCCGGGTATGAAAACCGGCCAGTCCGCATCGCCCCTCGTTGAGGGCCCGGATGGCGTCCACACTGCCGCAGAAACGGATGTCGAGGTGCAGCCGTGCCGAGCCGGAGGCGTGTTCCTGCAAGCGGGGCAAGGCGTCATCGTGGCTGGCGTACAGGCTGAGCACATGGGCGTCGGGGTCGAAGGCCAGGGCCAGGGTGCGCTCCAGCTCCGCTCTCAGGGTTTCGATCTGGGGCGCCAGGCGGGCCTGGGCCAGCCGTTCGGTCCAGAGCAGTTTGTCGGCAAACGGGGTGAGCTGGGCGGCATGCCCCCGGTCCCAGACGATGAGCGGCTGGCCAAGAGTGGCCTCCCATTCCTTCAGTTCGCCCCAGACATGGCGGTAGGAGAAGCCCATCTGCTTGGCGGCCTTGGAGATCGAACCTTGCGTGCGCACGGCAAGCAGCAAGGCCATGAACCCGTTGCGGATGTGCGCTTCCGACGGCCGTTCGGCTAGCAATTCGTAACTCAGCTGGATCTTGCGCATCGTGCAAGTGTGCCGCAAGCAGGGCTTGAACGGGTGGGATGGGCAACCTATGCAACCCGATGCATAACTCGCTAACACCGAGTGCAACGCGCGGCGATTCCCCCTAGGATGCGCGGCAGACATGCATACCTTCACCGACAGTTTCTGGACATCCCTTTCGCTGATCGCGTCGTTTGACCCGTTGCTCTGGACCGTGGTCATGCGCTCGCTCGCGGTCAGTGGCACCGCCACCCTGATCGCCTGCGCGATCGGCATGGTGGCCGGTGCCTGGCTGGGTGTTGCCCGTTTCCGTGGCAGGGGGGCGGTGGTCACGCTGCTCAACACCGCGCTGGCGGTGCCAGCGGTGGTGGTGGGGCTGGTGGTGTATCTGTTGCTGTCACGTTCAGGGCCATTGGGGTTCCTGGGCTGGCTGTTCAGCTTCCAGGCCATGGTACTGGCACAGACCATCCTGGTGGTGCCGATTGCCATGGCGCTGACCCGCCAGGTGATTGAAGACGCCGACCGCCAGCATGGCGAACAATTGGCATCGCTCGGTGCCGGTACCGGCTGGCGCGGCCTGCTGCTGGCCTGGGACGAGCGTTATGCCTTGCTGACCGTGATTCTGGCGGCCTTCGGTCGGGCCATTGCCGAGGTGGGGGCGGTGATGATCGTGGGCGGCAACATCGACGGTTTCACCCGGGTGATGACCACCGCAATTGCCCTGGAAACCAGCAAGGGCGACCTGCCCATGGCGCTGGGTCTCGGTCTGGTGCTGCTGACGGTGGTACTGCTGCTCAATGCGGTGGTGGCGGGCATCCGGCGCTGGCGTGAACGTGCCGACAGTGGCACCCAGGCGGCACAGGCCGAAGGGGTGGTGGCATGACCGTGCTGTTTGACTGGCAGGGCGTCGATGTTCACCTGGGCGGCAATGGGCAGGTGCACGCACTCAAGAAGGTCACGCTCCGCGTGGTGGCTGGGGAGCGGGTGGCCGTGATCGGTCCCAACGGCAGTGGCAAGAGCACCCTGCTCAGGGCCTTGAATGGGCTGGTTCGGGTGTCGGCGGGGCAGGCGGTTGCACCGCCCGTAAGCGGCCCTCATGCCGTCCGCCAGGCCATGCTGTTTCAGCGGCCATTCCTGTTGCGCCTGAGTGCACTCAACAACATCCGCCTGGGTCTGTGGCTGGCTGGCCAGGGCTGGCGACCCGCCCGTGAGCGTGCCCAGGAGGCACTGGCCCGTGTCGGCCTGACGGCCGTGGCGCAGCGCAATGGTCGGGCGCTCTCGGGTGGGCAGCAGCAGCGGCTTGCACTGGCGCGGGCCTGGGCCTTGCAGCCGCAGGTGTGGCTGCTGGACGAGCCCACCGCCAGTCTGGACCCCCATGCCAAGCGCGATGTGGAGCAGTTGATGGCGACCTTTGCGCAGGAGCCGGGGGCCACCATGGTGTTCAGCAGCCACAACCTCGGCCAGGTCAAGCGGCTGGCGCAACGGGTCCTGTATCTGGAAAGCGGTCGGTTGCTCGCCGATCTGCCAGTGGAACAGTTTTTCAACGAGTCGGTGCTGGAGGCGGTCAGTCCGCAGGCGCTGGCATTCATCAAAGGAGAAGTGTGATGTTCAAGAAGTGGTCTCTGGGTGTGGGGGCTGTGCTGTTCGCGGTGGCTACCCAGGTGCAGGCGCAGTCGATCGTGGTGGCCTCGACCACCTCGACCGAACAGTCGGGTCTGTTTGGCCACATCCTGCCGCAATTCAAACAGGCGGCCGGGATCGACGTGAAAGTGGTGGCGCTGGGCACCGGTCAGGCCATCGACATGGCCCGCCGGGGCGATGCCGACGTGCTCTTCGTGCACGACAAGGTCGCCGAAGAGAAGTTTGTGGCCGACGGTTTTGGCGTCAAGCGGTTCGAAGTGATGTACAACGACTTCGTGCTCGTGGGTCCCAAGACCGATCCGGCCGGTGTCAAGGGCAACGACATCGTGGTGGCTCTGCAGAAGCTGGCGGCGGGCAATGCGCCATTCGTTTCCCGCGGCGACAAGAGCGGGACGCATGCCGCCGAACTGCGTTTCTGGAAAATGACGACCAACGAAGCCAACAAGGGCAGCGGCTACAAGGAATGCGGCTGCGGCATGGGCCCGGCGCTGAACATGGCCTCTTCGTCCAACGCCTATGTGCTCACCGATCGTGGCACCTGGCTCAGCTTCAAGAACCGCGGTGACCTGACCGTGCTGGTCGAAGGCGACAAGCGGCTGTTCAACCAGTACGGGGTGATGCTGGTGAATTCCGCGAAGCATGCCCATGTGAAGACGGCGGACGGCCAGAAGTTCGTGGACTGGGTGATCAGCCCGGCGGGCCAGAGCGCCATCGCTTCCTACAAGGTGAGTGGCGAACAGCTGTTCTTCCCGAATGCGCGTCCATGAAGCGGCATGTTTCGGCCTGGATTGGTTGGGTGATGGCGCTGGCTGCTCCCGTGGCGATGGCCCAGTCCACCCCAACCATCAACCTGTACGCGGCGGGTAGCTTGCGCGAGGTGCTGACGGCCGTTTCCGCTCAGTTTCAGAAGGAGGAGGGGGCAACGGTGGCCACCACTTTTGCGGCCTCCGGCCTGTTGAGGGAGCGCATTGAAAAAGGCGAGCCCGCTCACGTCTTTGCCTCGGCCAACATGGCACACCCCGAAGCACTCGCCAAGGCGGGTGCCTGGCAGCCGGTCCAGGTGTTCACCCGCAACGTCATGTGCGCGATCACCCAGCCCCGCTTGGCCCTGTCGCCCGAGACCTTGCTCGACGCCCTGCTGGATCCTGCGGTCAGGCTCGGCACCTCGACCCCCAAGGCCGATCCGTCCGGTGACTATGCCTGGGACATCTTTCGCAAAGCCGATGGTGTGAAGCCCAATAGCTATGCGGTGCTGAATGCCAAGGCCTTGCAGCTCACCGGCGGCCCCACCTCGCCCAAGCCACCGCCAGGCCGGGGCACCTACGAATGGGTGATGGCCGAAGGCCAGGCCGATGTGTTCCTGACCTACTGCACCAATGCCGTGGCCGCTCAAAAGGCGCGCCCGGCGTTGAAGGTGGTCGAGGTTCCGCCCGCGCTGCAGGTGGGCGCCACCTATGGCCTGACAGTTCGGCAAGACGCACCCGCGGCCGCTCGTCGGCTGGCCGATTACATCCTGTCTCCTGCCGGGCAGGCGCTCTTGCGGCAGTTCGGGTTCGGCGCCATCTGATCCCCGGGGGTCACCATGCGATCGGCTGCCTTTCGCGCTCAACGACGTGCCTGGCTGGGTCGGATGTTCACCTGGGCGCTGGCAGGGGGCTTGCTGCCCCTTCGGGCTCATGCGGCCGCACGAGACATCCAGGATGCGGTCGGCCGGCGTGTCCGCCTGCCCGCCACGGTGAACCGTGTGTTTCCGGCAGGAGGGCCGGCGGCCATTCTGCTCTACACCCTCGCGCCCGATCTGTTGCTGGGCTGGCCCCGAGCCAACCGGCGCGATGAGCTGCCCTTCCTCCTTCCGGACGTCGGACCTCGTCCGGAGCTCGGTCGTCTGACCGGGCGGGCCAGTACCGCCAACGTCGAGCAGGTCATGGCCTTGCGGCCGGATCTGATGGTGGACAGCGGGTCCACCCAGGAGACTTATGTCGATCTGGCCAACCGGGTCCAGGCCCAGACCGGCATTCCCTACTTGCTGTTTGACGGTCGCTTCGAACACATCCCCGATACCTACCGGCTGCTGGGCCGTGCCCTGGGTCGTGAGGAACGGGCCGCCACCCTCGCGAGGTATGCCGAGGAGACGATGGCCGAGGTCAGACGGCGCATGACCGGCCTGCAAGGCGAGGCCGGGCCGCGTGTGTATTACGCCCGTGCCCCTGACGGTCTGGAAACCGGCCTGGCGGGCAGCATCAACACCGAACTGCTCGACTGGATGGGCATACGCCATTTCGGCCAGACCCGACGCGGCGGTCTGGCGCGGGTGTCGCTGGAATCGGTGCTGGCCTGGAACCCGGAGGTGATTGTCACCATCGATCACCAGTTTGCGGCCATGGTGCGCACCAGCCCATTGTGGCGCGGGGTGGCGGCGGTGCGCAGCGGCCGCGTCCACCTGTCGCCCAAACTGCCGTTTGGCTGGGTGGATTTTCCGCCCAGCGTCAACCGGTTGCCGGGCGTCTGGTGGCTGGGCAAGGTGATTCATCCGGATCGCTTTCCCGAAGACATGGCCGATCTCACCCGGCGCTTTTATGGCCTGTTCTACCAGGTGGAGCCCAGTGCCGACCAGATTCGTCAGGTGCTGGACGGCCGGGGCTGACCATGCGCCGCTGGCTCTCGTGGCTGCCCGTGATCTGCCTGCTGCTGGGAGTGGGGGTGGCCATGTCGGTGGGCCGCCTCGGGCTGAGCGGGGCCGAGATCGGCCGAGCCATGTGGTCGCTGATCTCTCCCGGTCAGGGGGAGTCCGATCTGGCCCAGACCGTGTTGTTTCAGGTTCGCGGGCCGCGCATCGTGGCGGCCATGCTGGTGGGGGCTGGGCTGGCCATGGCGGGCGCGGCGTTTCAGGGGCTGTTCCGCAATCCGCTGGTGTCGCCCGACATCCTGGGGGCCTCCGGCGGCGCCGCCCTGGGCGCGGTGCTGGGCATCTTTTTTGGCTGGAGTGTCATGGGCATTCAGGCCATGGCCTTCGGCTCCGGTCTGCTGGCGGTGGTCATGGTCTACCTGGTGGGTTCGGCCTTCCGGCAGGGGGATCCGATCTTGCTGCTCATCCTGACGGGGGTGGTGATCGGCTCGTTGCTCGGGGCGGGCATCGGTCTGGTCAAATACCTGGCAGACCCGTACAACCAGCTGCCGGCCATCACGTTCTGGTTGCTGGGCAGTCTGGCAGGCACCACCGCTGGCGACATCGCCGCCCTGGCCCTGCCCGTGCTACTGGGGGCGTCGGTGCTGTTTGCCCTGCGTCACCGGTTGAGCGTGATGTCGCTGTCCGAAGACGAAGCCCGCTCCATGGGGGTGAACACGACCCGCTTGCGCTGGATCCTGATCATGGCGGCCACGCTGGTGACCTCGGCCGGGGTGGCCATGGCCGGCGTGATCGGCTGGGTGGGTCTGGTCGTGCCGCACATGGCGCGTTTCATGGTCGGGCCGTCATTTGAACGCCTGTTGCCGGCCAGCGCCCTGCTGGGGGCCGGTTTTCTGTTGCTGATCGATACCCTGGCGCGCAGCATGGCCACCATCGAGGTGCCGCTGGGCCTGCTGACCGCCGTGATCGGGACCCCGTTCTTCATCGCGTTGCTGCGCCATGCGCACCGGAGCTGGGTCTGATGCTGCAGGCCCGGGCACTCGCCATTGGCCATGGCCAGCGCACGGTGGCCAGCCAGATCGATATCGACCTTCGACCCGGCGAGGTGCTGGCCTTGCTGGGCCCCAACGGTTGTGGCAAGACCACCCTGCTCAAGACCTTGCTCGGATTGTTGAGCCCTCTGGCGGGCACCATCGACTGGGAGGGCAGGGCTGTGCAGACGATGAGTGTGGTCGAGAGGGCGCGGCTGATGTCGTACGTGCCCCAGAGCACGACCACGACGTTCGGCTTCTCGGTGCGCCAGGTGGTGGGGCTGGGTCGCACGGCCCATCGGCCCTGGTGGCAGGGTCTGACCGATGCCGACCGGCAGATCGTGCAAGAGAGCCTCTCGCGCATGCGTTTGACGCAACTGGCCGAACAGCCGCTGCATGAGGTGTCGGGTGGTGAGCGTCAGCTGACCCTCGTGGCCCGTGCGCTCGCCCAGCAAACCCCACTCGTGTTTCTGGACGAACCCACCGCCAGCCTGGACTTTGGCAACCAGGGCAGGGTGCTGCGCCGCCTCCGCTCGCTGGCGCAGGAGGGCATGGGGGTGCTGTTCACCACACACGACCCCAATCACGCCATCCGCTTCGCCGACCGTGCGGTGTTGATGGGGCGAGGGCATGTGCTCGCGGCAGGCCCTGTCAACGAGGTGGTGCACCAGGACCATCTCGCCCGGATGTACGACTGCGACGTGCGGCTGGCCGAGGAAGAGGTGCCCAGGCGACCCCTGTTTCTGTCGGAGGGGTGATGCCCCATCACACCCCCAGTTCAGCCCGCTCCGCCTCGGTGAAGACGCGCGATCGCGTGTGAAAGGCCTTGCCTTCCGGGCCCTCCAGTGAAAACGTCCCGCCGGTTCCGTCGATCACATCGATGATGAGCTGTGTGTGTTTCCAGGTGGCGTACTGGGCCTTGCTCATGTAGAACGGGCAGCCCCCGATGTCACCAAGGTACACATCGCCCTGGCCGATGGTGAGTTCACCGAGCAGGTAGCAATTGGCGGCGCTGTTGTCGCAACAGCCGCCGCTCTGGTGGAACATCAGCCCAGGGCCGTGCTTGATTTTCAGGTGTTCGATCAAGGCCACCGCTGCAGGGGTGGCCACCACTTTGTCAACCATGCTGAACGCCTTGTACAGAAAGTCGAAAAGGGAAGGTGGTGACCCGCCTCCCCCGAAACCTCGCTCGCTGATCGGTACGGATCAGAAGAAGCCGAGCTTGCTCTCGCTGTAGCTCACCAGCAGGTTCTTGGTCTGCTGGTAGTGGTCGAGCATCATCTTGTGGGTTTCACGGCCGATGCCCGATTCCTTGTAGCCACCAAAGGCGGCGTGCGCCGGGTAGGCGTGGTAGCAATTGGTCCACACACGGCCGGCCTTGATGGCACGACCCATGCGGTAAGCCACGTTGCCGTTGCGGCTCCACACGCCGGCGCCCAGGCCGTACAGCGTGTCGTTGGCAATGGCCAGCGCCTCGGCTTCGTCCTTGAAGGTGGTCACGGCCAGCACCGGGCCAAAGATCTCTTCCTGGAAGATGCGCATCTGGTTGTGTCCCTTGAACAGGGTCGGCTGCACGTAGAAGCCGCCGTCCAGTTCGTTGCCGAACTGGGCCTGGCCACCGCCGCACAGCACTTCAGCGCCTTCCTGCTTGCCCAAGTCCAGGTAGCTGAGGATCTTGGTGAGCTGTTCCTTGGAGGCCTGAGCACCCATCATGGTGTCGGTGTCCAGCGGGTTGCCGTGCTTGATGGCGGCCACGCGCTTGAGTGCCTTTTCCATGAAGCGGTCGTAGATGCTTTCCTGGATGAGGGCGCGCGACGGGCAGGTACACACCTCGCCCTGGTTGAAGGCAAACAGCACCAGGCCTTCGATGGCCTTGTCGAGGAAGCCGTCGTCCTGGTCCATCACATCGGCGAAGAAGATGTTGGGGCTCTTGCCGCCGAGTTCGAGCGTGGCGGGAATCAGGTTGTTGGCCGCCGCCTGGGCAATCACGCGGCCGGTGGAGGTGGAACCGGTGAAAGCGATCTTGGCGATGCGCTTGCTCTGGGCCAGCGGCATGCCGGCTTCACGGCCAAAGCCGTTGACCACGTTGAGCACGCCCGGCGGGAGCAGGTCAGCGATCAGGTCCACCAGGATCAGCAAGCTGATCGGGGTGGATTCGGCGGGCTTGAGCACGACGCAGTTGCCAGCACCCAGGGCAGGGGCCAGCTTCCAGGCGGCCATCAGGATGGGGAAGTTCCAGGGAATGATCTGGCCGACCACGCCCAGCGGTTCCTGGATGTGATAGGCCATGGTGTTGGCGTCGATTTCGCTGATGCCGCCTTCCTGGGCACGCACACAGCCGGCGAAGTAACGGAAGTGGTCCACGGCCAGCGGGATGTCGGCGGCCAGGGTTTCGCGAATCGGTTTGCCGTTGTCCACGGTTTCGGCGTAGGCCAGCACTTCCAGGTTCGCTTCGATCCGGTCGGCGATCTTCAGCAGGAGGTTGGAGCGGGTGGCGGCATCGGTCTTGCCCCATGCGTCGGCAGCGGCGTGCGCGGCGTCGAGCGCCCGCTCAATGTCCTTGGCATTGGAGCGAGCGGCCTGTGTGTAGACTTGGCCGTTGACCGGCGTGCTCACATCGAAATACTGACCATCGACCGGCGGCGTCCACTTGCCACCGATGAAGTTGTCGTAGTGGGATTGGTACTGGATTTTGGCGCCGGTGGCGCCGGGGGCGGCGTAAATCATGGATGTCATCCTCTTGAAGTGTTGAACGACTGCTGAACTTGCAATCGCAGAGGAAGGGGCAATCGGCATGCCACCCGGAAAACGACCGAAATCAACGAATTTCTGGCCTAAAAGTGCTCCAAATCCGGCCGTTTGCGCAATGCGGTCACACCATGGCCGCATTCTGTTTCAGAGTGTTACGGCAAATGTTTGCATAGGTAGTGGGGTCAACTGGCCGTGCCACCCAGGCGACTCAGGGCTGCCTGCCGGAAGGACGGGCTTCCGGAGGACTGGATCAGATCGGCGGGTGTCCCGTCGAAATCCACTCGCCCCTTTTTGAGCACGGTCAGCCGGTGTGCGCTTTCGGCTTCTTCCAGCAGATGGGTGGTCCAGAGAACGGCCATCCCGTGCCGATCGCAGAGTTGCTGCACGGTGGCGAGCAGTTGTTCCCGCGAGGCCGGGTCCAGACCGACCGTGGCCTCGTCCATGAGCAGCACCTTCGGTTGGTGGAGCAGGGCGCGGACCAGTTCCACCTTGCGCCGGTTGCCACCCGAGAGGGCCCTGGCAGGCTGCTTCATGGGCATGTCCATGGCCAGTTCATTCATCAGTTGATGGATGCGATCTTTCGCGGTCTTGCGGGGCAGACCGTGCAGGTCGGTGTGAAAAAACAGATTGGACTGGACGGAGAGGTCCAGATCGAGCGCCGATTGCTGGAACACAACCCCCATGTGTGACAGGGCCTGGGCGGGCTGGGTGGCCATGTCATGGCCCATCACCTGCACCTGACCTGTGTCAGGATGAAACAGTCCTGTCAACAATTGGAGCAGCGTCGACTTGCCAGCCCCGTTGGGGCCGAGCACAACATGAAAGACCCCGGGCATCAGCCGCAATGAAACCGCGTCCAGCGCGCGAACCGCTCCGTAACGTTTGCTCAGGTTGTCTGCCAGCAGTGCCGGTTCGCCGGTCATGTGGGTCTTTCATCGCCTGTATGGAGCAGGTTCATCCGCCGCAGGAGCCGCCTTTCGCGCTCGACCGTCTGGAGGATGGCCTGTTCGTAGGCCTGGGTGTTGAGGTATTCCAGGTGCTGATCGTACCGGGCCAGGGCTTCCACGTGCGCGGGTGCGTGAATGGCCTCTCGCATCAGGTCGTGCCATCGCTGAATGAGCGCGGGTGAGGTGCCTCGTGGCGCGGAAAACCCCCAGGGCGATGTGTAGACCGCTTGCGGAAATCCCGCTTCCTTCATCGTCGGAGCGTCTGGCCACAGGGCGCTGCGCCGTTCGCTGAAGACGGCCAGCACCCGCATCTTGCCCTGTTCCACCCAGGGTGCAAAACCGGTTGAGTTCACGCCTGCCATCAACTGACCCGAGGCAATCGCAATCATCTGGTCGGCTGTGCCCTTGTAAGGGACGTGGATGTACGGAATGCCGAGTCCAGCCAGGATGTCTTCCATGGCCAGATGGGGCGTGCTGCCCACGCCAGTGGAGCCCAGCTTCAGTTCGCCCGGGTGGCGACGCGCCCATTCGATCAGTTCATGAGGGTGCCGCCAGGGACTGTCGGCCGGCACGAGCAGGCCGAAGGTGGTGCCGGACACTTGAATGATGGGCTGCAGATCGATCAGCGGGTTCCAGTCCACCGGGCGCATGAGGGCGTGTCGGTAGACCGTGACGGGCACTTGACCGATGGTGTGTCCATCGGGTTCGGCCTGCTTGAGTGCCGGCGCGACCAGCGTGCCCGCCGCGCCCGGACGGTTGCGAATGACGACAGGCTGACCGAGTCTGGTCTGGCAGTGTTCCGCGAGCAGGCGGATGGTCAGATCGGTTGCGCCGCCGGCGGGCCACGGAATGATGAGTTCGACATGGCGGCTGGGCCATTCGCGGGCCCAAGCCCAGGGGCTGGCGCAGGCAGTCAGGGCGCATCCCGCCAGAAGCTGTCTGCGCCGGCGGCTGAATGGCGTCATCGAAAGGGGTCTCCGTGGGTGTTCTGCGGGTTTCGTCAAGCAATAATCGGACCACGGTTCTGGCATGTGATTTGCATGAATCCATCGCCCGACAGGGTTTTGTAACAATGCATGAGCGAATTGGAGACAACATGCGTCAGTGGAATATCGCCCGCCAGGGTTTGAAGTCTATGGGTCAGTGGGCTGTGGGGGCGTCGGTCGCTGCCCTGATGGCGGGTGCGGCCTGGGCCAACTCGGGGAATGTGTATGTGTCCAGCGAGAAGGACAACAAGCTCTTCGTGTTCAACGGCAAGGGCGACCGGCTGGCCGAAATCCCCACCTGCGAACGCCCCCGTCACATGATGTTCAGCCTGGACCGCAAGCAGATCTTCGTCTGCTGTGGCAACAGCAACGAACTCGGCGTGGTCGACGTGGCCAGCAACAAGATGGTCAGAACCATGGCGCTGGGCGACAGCCCCGAGATCTTTGACTTCAATGCCGACCAGAGCGTGATCTACGTGTCCATTGAAGACGAAAACGTGATGGCTGCCTACGACATGAAGAGTGGCGCTCGGCTGTTCCACATCGCCACCGCCGGTGAGCCGGAAGGCATTTACGTGATGCCCAACGGCAAGATCGCCTATGTCACGTCCGAAGTCGGCAACGTGGTTCACGTGATGGACCTGCAAAACCGCAAGGTTCTCAAGGACCTGAAGGTCGGCAAGCGGCCACGCAGGTTCACACCTTCGGCCGATGGCAAGGAGGTCTGGGTCAGCAATGAACTGAGCAACTCGATCAGCGTGATCGACACCGCCACCCACGCGGTGAAAGACACCATCGTCTTCAAGGTGCAGGGCATGCGTGACACCGATGTGCAGCCGGTGGGCATGGTGCTGTCGAAGGACGGCAAGACCATGTGGGTTGGTCTCGGCCCTTCGCAGCGTGCGGCTCAGGTGGACATGGCCAGCCGGAAGGTTCTGCAACTGGTTCAGGTGGGCAAGCGGGCCTGGAACGTGGGCATGAGCCCGGATGGCAAAACCCTGTTCGTGGTCAATGGACTGTCTGACGACATGACGGTGGTCGACGTTTCCGGGGCGCAGGCGCGCGCGGTCCGAACCGTGGCCGCAGGGCGTGTGCCCCACTCGGCGCTCGTGATGCCATGATGAGCCGTTTCTGGCGGGGTCTGCTGGGCGCCTGGCTGGTGGTGACCGCCCTTCCGGCGGCCTGGGCCGCCACCAGCCACGTGGTGGGGGTGATCGAGCTCAGCGGTGACCCCCGCTACAGCCCCAGGCGCATGGAGAGGGCCTACCCTGGCCACCCCACCAGCCGCGCGGTCGAAGGTTTGCGGCTGGGGTTGTCGGATTCCGGTTACGAACTCCGCAGCCAGGGGCTGAGCGTCGATGTTCAGGTCGTCAGCATCCGCGAGGCGTCGGACCTGCCAACCGCGCTCAAGGAACTGGCTGCCCGCAAGGTGGGGCATCTGGTCGCGGACCTGCCTCCCGAGTTGCTTCGCGCCCTGGTTCAGCAGGCGCCCGGTGCGATGGGGTCGGTGGTGATTTTCAACACCACTCAGGACGACGATGGTCTGCGCGGCGAGCACTGCGCGCCTTTTCTGCTGCACACCCTCCCCAGCCGGGCGATGCTGAGCGATGCCCTCTCGCAATACCTCGCCGCCCAGAAATGGACGCAGGTGCTTTCGCTCACTGGGCCTTCGGCGGGTGATGCCTTGCAACGCCAGGCCCTGGAGCGGTCTGCCAGGCGCTTTGGCGTCAGGCTGGTGGAGCAGAAACCGTTCAAGCTGACGGGCGATCCCCGCGAGCGCGATCTGGGCAATGTCCGGTTGCTGACCGCCAACCGCCAGGCCGATGTGGTGTGGGTGAACGATGCCGACGGCGAATTCGCACGCACCGTGCCCTACGCCACCAACCTGCCGCGTCCGGTGGTGGGGGCAAGCGGGCTCACGCCGCTGGCCTGGCACCCACAGCATGAGCGTTTTGGTGCCCCTCAACTGTCCCGTCGCTTCATTCGCCAGACCAGCAAACCCATGGTGGGTCATGACTGGGCATCGTGGATCGCCGGGCGGGCGATGGCCGCAGCCTTGCTGGCCCATCCCAAAGGCCCGGTGAGCGAGCAGCTTCGGGCCTTGCGTACTGGTGCCATCACCCTGGATGGTTTCAAGGGCAAGCAACTGACCTTCCGGTCCTGGGACGGCCAGTTGCGCCAGCCGGTTTTTCTGAGCCATGGTGACGGCGTGATTGGCATGGCACCGATGGAGGGGGTTCTCCATCCGACCGATGTGATGGACACGCTGGGTTTTGAAGAACGGGAGAGTGCGTGCCGCCGACGTCAGTGACCCCCGGTTTTCACGCGCCGTCTCGCGGGTTGCACATGCTGCGTGCCCTGCGGGCGGTGGTGGGGCGTGAAATCCAGCGTTTTCTCCGTCAGCCATCGCGGCTGGGCTCGGCGCTGGTCAGGCCCCTGCTGTGGCTGGTGGTGTTCACGGCGGGTTTTCACAACGTGTTCGGGGTCTCGATCGTCGAGCCTTACGACACCTACATCGAATACCGTCTGTACATGTTGCCCGGTTTGTTGGGCATGGTGGCGTTGTTCAATGGCATGCAGAGCTCGTTGTCCATGGTTTATGACCGTGAAATGGGGGTGATGCGACTGCTCCTCACGGCCCCCTTGCCGCGCTGGATGCTCCTGGCCTTCAAGCTGCTGGCGGGTAGCTGCCTCTCGCTGCTGCAGATGCTGGCCTTTCTGGTGATTGCGTCCCTGTTCGGGCTGGTCATGGGATGGAGCACCCTGCCGGGCTTGCTGCTTGCCATGGTGATGGCTGCTCTGATGCTCGCCTCGCTGGGGCTGGCACTGTCGGTCCACATTCGTCAGCTGGAAAACTTTGCCGGCACCATGAACTTCGTCATCTTCCCGCTGTTTTTCATCAGTTCCGCCTTGTATCCGCTGTGGAAGTTGCAGGAGTCGGGCGCTTGGTGGCTGTATGAACTGGCACGTTTCAATCCCTTCACCCATGCGGTGGAGGCCATCCGATTTGCGTCGGTCGGTCAGTTCAATGGCCTGTCGATGACCGTGCTGCTGGTGGGCACGGCGGTGTTTTTTGTGCTCGCGCTATGGGGTTACGACCCGCAGCGCGGCTGGATGAAACAGAAAGGCGCAGCATGAATGCCCATGGCTCCGGATGGACACGCAGGCAGACCTTGCTCACAGCGGTGGGCGGCGTGGCAGGCTGGGTGGCGGGCCCGGCGTGGGCGAGCGACGACCCAACCGGTGGCGATCCCCTGGGTTCGATGCAGTGGCCGCAACTCAGGCGCAAATTCATGGGTTCAGCCCCGGTGCGGTTTGCCCCGGAAGTGGTGGTTCGTGGCCCGGCCTTTGCCGATGATGCCCTCAACGTGCCCGTCTTCCTGGATGCCAGGGCGTTATCGAAGGTGGGTGGCGGTATCGATCACATCCTGCTGGTGGCCGATCGCAACCCGGTGACGGAAATCGTCCGGTTCGAACCCTGGCGCAGCCTGCCCGTGCTGGCTTTCCGTTTCCGACTGGAGCAGGCTTCGCCCCTGAGGGCGCTGGTGCGCACCCGAGACGGACAGTGGCATGTGGGACAGACCTGGATACAGGCCTCGGGTGGCGGATGCACCGTGCCCGGCAGTACCCGGGTGGATGGCACCTGGAGCCAGACGCTCAACCAGGTGCAGTCGAGAATTTTCAGCAATGTGCTGGATGGCAGCCGGCGTCTGAGGTTGCGCATCATGCATCCCATGGACACCGGCCTGGTGGCCGGGATTCCCGCCTTTCATCTGGAGTCACTCGAACTGCGGGACATGCAGGCCGATCCCCTGTGGCGGCTCGAACTTCACGAACCGGTGTCGGAAAACCCCTTGCTGACGTTCGAACTGCCCATGTCGTCCGGCCCCCTCTGGCGCCTGGTCGGTCGAGACAACAACGGCAACCGCATCGATGCCGAGGTGCGGGCATGAAGCGCTGGCTCCTCACCTCGACGTTGCTCTTGGGTCTGGCCCATGGTGCCTTGCAGGCTCAACCCATCCCGGGGCAGGCCCATACACCTCGGCCAGACACCGCTCGGCTGGATTACGACCTCAAGCCCCGCGCCATCGCGCCAGGTGTCTGGGTATTTGAAGGAGCGGTGGACGACTTCAGCCGAGCAAACGGCTGCAACATCATCAACACCGCGCTGATCACCACGGGGGCTGGCGCCATCGTCGTCAACACGGGGCCCTCTCGTCTGTACGGCGTCCAGCAACGTCAGGTGGTCCAGCAACTCACGAACGAACCGGTGGTTCAGGTGCTCAACCTGAACCTGCATCCCGACTATTTCTTTGGCAACCAGGCCTGGCAAGGCATGTCGTTGCAGGCACTGCCCGGTTCCATCACGGGCATGAAGGCCGAAGGGCCCGCCTATGCCGACAACCTTTATCGACTTTGTGGTGACTGGATGAAGGGGACCGAATCCACGCCAGCCACCGCCCCCGCGGAGCCGAGACGCTGGCGAATCGGCCAACGCGAACTCGAGTTGCGGCGCCTGGAGGGCCATACCGATGACGATCTGGTGCTGATCGACCACACCGCACGCATCCTGTACGCCGGCGGCCTCGTTTTTGTCGATCGTGCGCCCACCACCCCCCACGCCCACTTTGATCGCTGGATCGCCTCCCTGGAGCAGATCAGGCAATGGCACCAGCGTGGCGAGTTCGTGATGGTAGTCCCGAGCCACGGACCTGTTCATGCCGGTCTCAAAGGGATTGACCAGACACTGTCGTGGCTGAAATGGACCCGGGATTACATGCAGTCACGCTCGGCCAGCGGACTGGACCTCACGGAAGTACTGGCCGAACCTTTGCCATCGGATTTTAGAAACTGGGCCGCGCAGCCCCAAGAATGGCACCGCACCCTGACCCAGTGGTACCCGGTGTACGAGAAGCGGATGTTGCAACCAGCACCGACACGTTGAACGGTGTGACACAAGGGTTGCGTCAAAACTGAACACTGTCACGCGCAAGACACTTCAAAGCCGATCAATCTGACTCGTTAGAAGGGTTTTACGGGGTGGCACGGAAGTTGCCCAACTGTCATCAGCCGACACAGAAAGGCCGTCATACCGACGGTCGCCTGCCGAGGCCATTTCCACAACCTGATGACAGCAGGAGACCTCTCGTGAAACGCAATTTATTGAGCTTACTGGTCATGTTGGCCGCGACCCAGGCAGGTGCCCAGGTGACCGATGCCATGATCGCCAAAGACGCCACCACCACCGACAGCGTGCTGTCCAATGGTCTCGGTACCCAGTTGCAGCGGCATTCGCCCCTGACCAGCATCAACCCCGGCAACATCAAACGCCTGGTGCCCGTGTGGTCCATGTCGTTTGGTGGTGAGAAGCAGCGCGGACAGCAGTCCCAGCCGCTGATCCACAACGGCAAGATGTTCGTCACGGCTTCTTACTCGCGTCTCTTCGCGGTGGACGCCAAGACGGGCAAGAAGCTCTGGAAATACGAGCACCGTCTGCCCGAAGGCATCATGCCTTGCTGCGACGTGATCAACCGCGGAGCCGCCTTGTATGACAACCTGGTCATCTTCGGCACGCTGGATGCCCAGTTGGTGGCGCTGGACCAGAACACCGGCCGCGTGGTGTGGCGCGAGCGCATCGACGACTACGCCGCTGGCTACAGCTACACCGCCGCCCCGCTGATCGCCGATGGCCTGCTGATGACCGGCGTCTCTGGCGGGGAGTTCGGTGTGATCGGCCGCGTGGAGGCCCGTGATCCCAAGACCGGCAAGATGGTCTGGGTGCGTCCGGTGGTCGAAGGCCACATGGGCTACAAGGACGGCAAGGAAAACGGCATTTCCGGCACCACCAATGCCACCTGGCCGGGTGAAATGTGGAAGACCGGTGGTGCCGCCACCTGGATGGGCGGCAGTTACGACGCCAAGACTGGTCTGGCTTACTTTGGCACGGGCAACCCCGGCCCCTGGAACAGCCACCTGCGCAAGGGCGACAACCTGTACTCTTCTTCCACGGTCGCGATCGATCCCAAGACCGGCAAGATCGTGTGGCATTACCAGAACACCCCCAACGACGGCTGGGACTTCGACGGCACCAACGAGTTCGTGACCTTCGACATGGACGGCAAGCGCATGGGCGCCAAGGCCGATCGCAACGGCTACTTCTACGTGAACGACGCCGCCACCGGCAAACTGGTCAATGCCTTCCCGTACGTGACCAAGACCACCTGGGCCAACGGCATTGACCTCAAGACCGGCCGTCCGAATTACGTCCCGGAAAACCGCCCAGGTGACCCGACTGGTCCTGGTGGCGATGGCAACAAGGGCAAGTCGGTGTTTGCGGCGCCGGCCTTCCTGGGCGGCAAGAACCAGCAGCCGATGGCCTACAGCCCCAAGACCGGTTTCTTCTATGTGCCGGCCAACGAGTGGGGCATGGAAATCTGGAACGAGCCGGTCACCTACAAGAAAGGCGCGGCTTACCTGGGCGCTGGCTTCACCATCAAGCCGCTGTACGACGACTACATCGGCTCGCTGCGTGCGGTCAACCCCAAGACCGGCAAGATCGAGTGGGAAGTCAAGAACGAGGCCCCGCTGTGGGGTGGCGTGCTGACCGCCGGCGATCTGGTGCTGTGGGGCACGCCTGAAGGCTTCCTGAAGGCCGCCGACGCCAAGACCGGCAAGATCCTGTGGCAGTTCCAGACCGGTTCCGGCATCGTGGCGCCGCCCGTGACCTGGATGCAGGATGGTGAGCAGTACATCACCGTGGTCTCGGGCTGGGGTGGTGCGGTGCCGCTGTGGGGTGGCGAAGTGGCCAAGAAGGTCAACTTCCTCGAGCAGGGCGGTTCTGTCTGGACCTTCAAGCTCTTCAAGCAGTGATGCGAATCTCGGTCAGGTCATCAACCTGACCGGTGGTTCGCCAGTCATGGCGCGCCCGTGGGCGGCAATGCCTGCCGGCGCGCTGTTTTTTTGATCGAATGGTGATGACGATGCACAAGCACATGTTCAACGGTTTCCTGGTGGTTGCGGCCATGGGCGCATTCGCTCCTCAGGCATCGGCAGCCGATGTGGCGGCCGTGGTGGAGCTGGCCAAGACCAGTGGCTGTTATTCCTGCCATGCCAATGCGGAAAAGATCGTTGGCCCATCCTTTGCTGCCATTGCCGAGCGGTATGCCGGCGACAAGGACGCGGCCGCTTCCATCGCGCAGTCCATCCAGAACGGATCTCGCGGCAAATGGGGTCGAGTGCCCATGCCAGGTCATTCCAGCTTGAGCGCGGCCGATCTCAAGCGGTTGTCGGAATGGGTGCTGACCATCAAGCCCTGATGGGTTTCCAAGGGCGGCTCAGCGCCGCCATTCGGCATGCAGGATGCCGCCCGTCATGAAGCCCGGGGGTACTTTTTCTTCACGTTCGAACCGGACCAGGCCTTTGCCCTGGCAGTACCACTCCCGGCTGATCAGGGGCACATCGCTAAAACCGTTCACCGGATCGGTGTAAAGGTTCAGAAAAGCCCGCCCCACCAGCTTCAGGCAGGGTCTGTGTTCAGAGCCATCGGCGAGTTTCAGCGTTTCATTCACCGACTCGATGCGCCACGTCATCTGGACCTTGTGGGTGTAGCGCAGCTCTCTCGGGTGTTCGTTGCGCCGCAAAATCAGGTAAGGCACCGTGGGCCCAGTCCATTCCTGCCCCACCTCGAACGGGGCTTTCAGCACCCAGACGGGTTCCGGATCGGCCGTGGGTTCGGCGTCGATGTCGGCCTGGGTGGCCACCCGGCGAATCCCGGATTCATCCACTCTGAACCAGTATCGGATGCCGGCCGAATGGTGGCGGGTCATCAGCGATTGACCCTCCCAGGCCAGCGGTCCCTCCGTGCGAAGCGTCCACGACTCTTCCGTGGGAAGCTCGTCGCTCTGATCCTCCCACGTCTTGACCTCGTACACCATCTGGTCTCCATCGCGGAGGGGAAACCAGTCATGTCCATGATTGGTCCGTCCGCAACCCGCCAGCAACGTGGTGGCCAAGATCAGCGGGACGAGTCTGTTGGGGTTCGCCATGCTCATTTCCCGGGTAATTGGGCGCGCGGCACATCGCTCAGCTTGATCTGCACCTGATCGTTGTCGGCCGGACGCAGCCAAGGCAGTCCACCAGGGCTTCTGACGGGTGCCACGGTCCCCATCTGGCTGTTGCCATCACGCGCTTTTTTGAGGCCATCGGACAGAATACCCTGGAGGTCCTTTTGATAGGGCAACCGGTAGGCGCGCGGCATTTCCACCGGCTGGTTGTCCTTCATGGGGTGCACCCACAGGTAGATGGCGCCAGGGTGATTGCGGCCAGGGCTGGGTTCATCGAACACCGCCGACAGCAGCATGAAACGCTCGGGCAGACGGTCTTCGGCGGGCCAGCCCGAAATGCCTTGCAGCGTCTGGTGGCTCAGCAGGTAGAAACCGCTGACCGTCAACACCAGTGCCGCTTTCAGCGACCAGTGCCAACGGGTGGCGAGGCAGAGAATGAGCAGCAGCCCGGCCAGCAAGGCATAGACCAGCGCCAGCCAGAGCAGTTCGTCAGATACGGCAGGAATCATGATGAGGCATTAAAGGCCAGCCCGCTGCACGATGGTCAGCGGCCGGGTGTTGATGTCGGTGACGCGCCCCCCGTCATCGAGCGAAAAACGAACCATGGTTCGCTCGTCGCCCGGGCTGGGCAACTGCTGGGTGCCAGTGAACACGATCTCGGCCTGCGGGTTGACCTTGATGACTGTGACGGTCACGTCCACCGGCTGCTGGTCGTTGCTTTCGTAGTAGTGGGCATTGACCACGTATTCGCCGGGCACCAACCCCCGCAAGGTCACGATCTCCTGCCGGACGGTGCTTTCGATCACTCGACCATCCACCACCACGGTGTTGTTCTTGGCCCCACGGTCGTCACGGTCCAGGTGCAGCATGCCCGCATCCCGCTGTCGAAACCAGAGCAGTTTGCCTGCGGGGTCCAGCACCCAGGCGTCGACATCGTTGGGATTGCCATCGGGCCAGGCGACGGTGATCATGAATTCCGCCTTGGCGGGTACATCGCCTGCTTTGCGAGCTTGCGGATTGAACGCGATGAGGGCGATGACAAAGCACAGCACAAAGGCAATCAACATGTTGAACAACATGTCGTAGAACGGATCGGTCTCGGTGTCACGAACCCTTCGGCCGATCGCCATTCGGAGGCTCCGCTGGATTTTGAGGCAGGGATTGCAGGCCGCAGGCCAGGGTGTCGGCCACCAGGGTGTCGGCAAAACGGTCCAGCCGCATCAGCTGCAAGCCGAGCAGGATGTTGCCCGTGAGCCCGGTGACGGTGGTCAGCAAGGCAATGCCCAGGCCACCGGTGAGATCGCGCAGAAGTCGGCTGGACTGGCTGGGATCGAAACTTTCGATCTGGCCGAGTTGCAGCGCCAGGATCGAGAAGCCGATGACCTTGCCCAGCAGGCCGAGTTTGAGCTGGATGCCGTTGAGCCACCAGGCCATTTCATGAGGCCCATGGGCCCGTTCGCCCAGCAACTGGAGCGAGAGGTCACCCGGCCGACCCTGTCCTGTGTGATGAAGGTACTCGTCGGCCCAGCCTGCATCACCTGATGGGTGGTTCATGCCGATGGACTGACGAAGGCGATCGAGCCGTTGTCGTTCGATGCCCAGACGCCAGGCGCGGCGGCCCGCCCAGATCGAGCAGCCCATAAAGAGGGCCACGATCACCAGGGTCAGGCGGGTGGGGTCCGCCTCGACCAGTCGGTGCCAGGCACCCATGACCCAGAGGAGGTAGGCACCGAACGCGAGCAGGCCCATGTAGGCGAGCCACAGGAGGAAAAGTCCCTGTTCCGACTGTTCGATGGCCGTGGGCTTGTGGCCGGCGCCCGGGATGTGCTTCGAGAGCAAGGCGCCGAGCATGAACCTGTGTCGAGCGCCGGTCATCGGGTGGCCGTTTTCACCAGCCGTCGAGACTCGGTGTCGCTGCGGAACACAATCGGAATCGTGCGGCCTCTGGGTGCCTGTTTCACCAGTTGAACCACTTGGGCGTGATGGGCCGATTTGCCGCAGACGGGGTCAGCTTCGGTGGCGTCGCCCGTGATCAGGAAGGCCTGGCAGCGACAGCCGCCAAAATCCTTGTGGCGTTCATCGCATTCCCGGCAGGGTGCTTTCATCCAGCCATCGCCGCGGTAGGCGTTGAAGGCCTGGCTGCGTTGCCAGATGTCGGCGATCGAACGGGTTCTGACGTTGGGCAGCGACAATCCTGGCAGGTCGCGGGCGTTGTGGCATGGCATCGCCAATCCGTCGGGTGCCACCGACAGGAACACGGCGCCCCAGCCATTCATGCAGGCCTTGGGCCGTTCTTCGAAGTAGTCGGGCACGACGAACAGCACCCGGCATGAGTGTCTACCGGTCAGTGCGGCCTGTTCGGCCCGAAAGGCGTTGACCTCTGCCTCCGCCCGCTCCAGTTCTTCCCGGGTGGGCATGAGGTGGTCGCGATTGAGCCAGGCCCAGCCGTAATACTGCGTGTTGGCCAATTCGAGGTACTCAGCCTCCAGGGCCACCGCCATGTCGATGATCTTGCGCACATGAGGCAGGTTGTGCCGGTGCAGGACACAGTTCATCACCATCGGCCAGTCGTGCGACTTGATCAGACGGGCCACGCGTTGTTTCAGATCGAAGGTGCGGGTGTGGGAAAGGAAGTCATTGAGCTCCCGGGTCGAATCCTGGAATGACAGCTGGATGTGGTCCAGCCCGGCATCCTTCAGTCGCTGGGCGCGCGTTGCGTTGAGCCCAACGCCCGACGTGATGAGGTTGGTGTAGAAGCCCAGGCGGTGGGCCTCCTGGACCAGTTCCTCCAGATCGTCACGCATCAAGGGCTCACCACCGGAGAATCCCAGTTGGGCGGCCCCCATGGCTCGGGCCTGCTGCATCACATCCACCCATTCGGCGGTGGAGAGCTCATCCTGAACACCTGCGTACTTCAGCGGGTTGTAGCAGAAGACGCAATGCAGGGGGCACCGGTAGGTCAGTTCGGCCAGCAACCACAAGGGCGGGCCAGGTGCTGTCAGCGAATCATTCGATCCAGCCACGGTGGCATCCTTCGGTTAACAACGCTCGGACCTGGTCCCCGATCCCCTGAACCGCGAAAGCCTGTTCCAGACTGGCCACCAGATCATCCACCGAGGTCTGGCCGTCGCAACGCTTCAGGATTTCGGCCGCACTGTCGTTCAGTTTCACCATGCCTTCGGGATACAGCAACACCCAGGCCGACTGCACGGGCTCGTACTGGAGCCGAAATCGCCGGTTCAGGCGTGGCTGCGCGGGAAGACTTGCCTCGGTCATGACTGGCAGGCTTTCTCGATCCCGTCGAGCATGCTCCACAGGATGTCCAGCTTGAACTGCAGGATGTCCAGCGCACGTTCCTGCATCTCTCGTGTGCAGAAGTGGTCCAGCGTCACGGCCAGGCCATGCTCCACGTCGCGACTGGCCAGTGGAATGCGGCTGCGGAAATACGCGAGCCCCTCGGCATCGATCCACTGGTAATGGGTAGGCCAGGTGGCCAGACGGTCCTTGTGGATCTGGGGCGCGAACATTTCGGTCAGCGACGAGCAGACGGCTTCCTGCCAGGGCGCGCGAGCGGCGAAATTCACATAGGCATCGCAGGCAAATCGCACCGCCGGCACCACGTGCTTCAAGGACCAGAGTTCATCGCGGTGGATGCCCACGGCTTCGCCCAGTCGGGTCCAGGCTTCGATCCCGCCAGCGGCCGAATCCTGATAGTCACCATGACCGTCGTGGTCGAGGATGCGCTCGATCCAGAGACGGCGATGGCTGCGGTCTGGCATGTTGGCCAGGATGGCGGCGTCCTTGCGGGGAATGCAGATCTGGTAATAGAACCGGTTGGCCACCCAGCAACGGATTTCATCGGGTGTACATCCACCGGCGTTCATGCGGACATTGAACGGATGGTGGATGTGGTAACCCCTGCCTTTGGCGCGTAACCGGGCCTCGAATTCGTCTCGACTCCAGGCTCGAGCCTGGTCTTCTGCCACGTGGGTGTGTTCCATCGGGTCCATGGCTGCCTCAGAAAGTGATGTCCATGCCGTCGAAAGCGACTTCGATGCCACTGGCGCGCAGGGCCTGTCGCTGTGGGCCGTCGTCGATCAGGATGGGATTGGTGTTGTTGATGTGGATGAGAATCTTCCGGGTGTGGGCAGGCAATCGGGCCAACCGTTCGATCATGCCGCCCGGTCCGGACTGGGGCAGATGTCCCATGTCGAGTGAGGTTTTGGTCGAAATGCCGAGTTGCTGCATTTCGTCGTGGGTCCAGCAGGTTCCGTCGACCAGCACCACCTCGCACTGCCCCATGAGCGATAGCAACTCATCGTCCAGGTGGGCCAGGCCAGGCGCATAGAACACCTGATGCCCGGTGACCGGATTGCGGATCCGCAATCCGATGTTGTCGCCGGGCCGGGGCGCGCCACGAAACGGCGAGTAAGGTGGCGGCTTGGAGGCCAGTGCCACGGCATGCAGTTCGAGACCGGGCAGTTCATCGACCTCGATCAGGCTGCCATCTGAAGCAATCACCTGCTGACGTGTCCCGCAGTAATGCGAAAGAATGCGGGTGATCGGAAAACCGTTGCCGATGTCGCTGAACACCTCGGCCGTGGCCAGCAGGGGCAGGGGGGTGCTGCGCTCGCGCAGCATCAGCAGGCCCGTGACGTGGTCGATCTGCGCGTCCATCAGCAGCACGGCCGCAATACCGCTGTCGCGCAAGGCGCGTGCCGGCTGGAGGGCGGGCGTGCGGGCAATCTGGGTGAGCAGATCGGGGGAGGCGTTGATCAGCAGCCAGTTCACGCCATCCGGGCTGACCGCGATGGATGACTGTGTTCGGGGCTGGGCCACAATGGTGCCCTGGCGCACCCCGGAACAGTTGGGGCAGTTGCAATTCCACTGAGGAAAGCCACCACCGGCTGCAGATCCGAGAACTTTCAACTGCATGGAGACGGAACCCTGAAAAAAAGAGGGCGCGCTCGGCCAATCCGTGCGCGCCCTGGCCGGATGACCGGCGTGCAATCAGCGATTGGCGATGTACATCGTGATTTCGAAGCCGAAACGCATGTCGGTGAAGCTGGGGGTGGTCCATTGCATGAGAGGTCTCCTTGATCAGGTGAGGGTTGGCACGAAATGTGTCTGCAGAACAGACATAGTACGCTGTGTCACACATTTTGTCCTGCGTTTTTCTTTTTGCAAATTTGATGCCAGTTTTCCTGGGCTTGGTACTTACCCTGAGGGGTGTCGCGTGAACCCTTCGCTCACCGGTCATTGGCGTGCCGGCCGACACCGGGTGGCCTGGACGCTGTATGGGCGGGTGGGACAGCCTGTCTGGGTGGTCTTGCATGGCGGTCCGGGCAGCGGGTCTTCACCGACCATGCTTCAACCTTTCGACCTTCGTTGTCAACAGGTCTTGCTGGTCGATCAGCGTGGCTGTGGCCGAAGTCTTCCCTCTGGCGGGCATGCTCCGATGGGGCTGCATCGGCTCGTGGAGGATCTCGAGGCGCTGCGCCAGCACCTGGGTATCGGGCGCTGGTCCATGCTGGCGGGCTCGTGGGGCGCCGTGGTGGCGCTGGCCTATGCCGAACGCCATGCCAGGCATCTGGAGCGGGTGGTTTTTCGAGGCGCATTTTCATGGCGCAAACGGGACATGCGCAGGGTCTATCAGCCGCGATGGACGCCGCGAGGTCAGCGCTGGGATGCGGGTTCGAACGATCAACTGTTGCATCGCATGCGACAACTGTTCCATTTTGGAGTACGGTGTGACACAGCCCGGCGCGCGCTCGTTGACTGGCAACGGCTCGAATGCCGTGCGGCCTGGCGCGGTGCCTGGCGTTCCTGGCTGGCGAGCGATTCCGGGGCCGAAAGGTCACGCGTGCGCCAGGTCATGATCCGGTTGCATCGCGAATGGCGTCGCTGGCAATCGGCCCGTGCAGGTCAGCTGGGCTGGCGCCCTGGACGTTCACGGGTCATCAAGGCCCAGGTCCACTTCCGAATGCTGACCCTTGCTCGGGATCGGCACCGGTCCAGCGTTCGTGCCGGCCTGAATGAGTTGAGGCGTCACGCCGTGTCCGTGGACTGGGTTCATGGCCAGTGGGATGCCGTATGCGATCCCCAGGGGGCGCGGCAACTCCATGCCCGTCTGGAGGCGAGCCAGTCCCGCTGGCACTGGGTGAATGCGGGTCATCTGGCTGATGAGCCTGCCATCCAGCAAAGGCTGCGAGAACGGCTGCGTTCATCTGGGCGGAGGGCGACATGAGTCTGGCCGAGCGGGTCTTGCGGCGTCTTGGCGTGGGTGTCTGGATGATCGGTGTGGCAGCGGCACAGGTGGCCACCTCGGCGCAGGCCTGCACGACAGACGGATGGTTGACCCTGGCGCCAGGCATCCACATCTGGCAGCCGGCACCCGACCAGGAAGTGTCAACCGCAAACGGCGGTCATGTGATGCCGACTTCGGTACTGGTCCATGAAGGACGGGCCTGGGTCATCGACCCGGGCCCCAGCCTGAAGGCTGGGCAGCAGCTGAAAGCACAGATCGCCTGCCGCTGGCAGGCCCGTGTCGAGCGGGTTTTCAATACCCATGCCCATGCGGAAAACGTGCTGGCGAACATCGCATTTCTCGCGGAAGTCGAACGGGGTGAGGTGTCCATCGGGGCCACTCAGGGGACCCGCGATGTCATGGCCAAACGCTGTCCCGACTGTCTGGCCGATCTCACCGAGCGAATTGGAGTGGAGCAGATGGCCGGTACCGATTATGTGGTGCCTGATGCGATCCTGTCGCCCGGCGAAGTGTGGCGACTGGGGCCGCACGATCTGCGCGTTCATGAGGTCAAAGATGCGCATGCCTTGAGTGATCTGGTGCTGGTTCACGAGACCGCCGGTGTGGTCTGGGTGGGCGGGCTGGCGTATGGCCAGCGGCTTCCTGAGTTGGCCCAGGGTTCGCTGTTGGGGTGGCGACGAAGCCTGGCCTGGCTGCAACAGATCCGCTGGACGGCGGTGGTGGGGGCAACGGTCAGCATCGCGCCCCAACCAGGCAAGCAGCCTGAGGCCTTGCAGCAGACCGATGACTATCTGCGTGCCTTGCAGTCGACGGTACTGAATGCCATGGAATCGGGCTTGCAGGTGAGCGAAATCACCACCGAAGAAAATGCCCCATTTGCCTCATGGACAGGCTACCCACAGCGTCATGGCTTCAATCTGCAACGGGCCTGGCGCGAACTGGAACCCGGCTGGATGGACGGGGTGCTCAAGCCGCAACGTTAGTGCCACACATCTGGCGGTAACTGGTCTTTCTTGCGATAGATGGTGTTGCGTGACACACCCAGGGCCTTGGCCGCCGCCGATACATTGCCTTTGTACTGGCGCAATGCCTGTGCCATGGCCCCCAGCGCCACATCGTGCAGGCTGCCCCCATCGCCCGCCTCAGGTGCAAAGTCGGCGAAGGCGCAGCCGCTGGTGTCATTGAAGGGGCCCGATGCGGGTGCCGACAGAACCAGGGCCTGTGGTGGGATGGCGGTGGTGCCGGCCACCTCTTCCAGAAAATCGTCGGGCAGATGTTCGGGCTGGATGACCCCATCGCAGCCCACCATGACCACTGCGGTGCGAAGCAGGTTGTGCAATTGCCGGAAATTGCCGGGCCAGTGAAACCGCCGGAACATCTGCGTCACCACGGGTGACAGGTGAACCTCCTGCGCGTTTTCACAGAGGGTATCCAGAATCTTGCGGGTCACGATGTCAAAGTCGGTGCGCTCTCGCAGGGCGGGCAAGCGGACGACCAGACCATTGAGGCGGTAATAGAGGTCTTCGCGGAAATCGCCTTTGGCGATCATGTCCTTCAGGTTCTTGTGGGTGGCGCAGATCACGGCGATGTCCACGTCCACTTCCTTGCCTGCACCCAGGGGGCTGACCTTGCGCTCCTGCAACACCCGCAGCAGTCGGGCCTGCAGGTGTTTGGGCATGTCGCCGATCTCGTCCAGAAAGAGGGTGCCTCCATTGGCCTGCTGGATCTTGCCGATGGAGCCTTTCTTCTTGGCCCCCGTGAAAGCGCCTTCTTCGTAGCCGAAGAGTTCCGATTCGATGAGCGTTTCCGGGATCGACGCACAGTTGACCGAAACGAAAGGCTGGTTGCGCCTGGGGGAGTCCCCGTGGATGGCCTGTGCCAGCAAATCCTTGCCCGTGCCCGTTTCACCCAGGATCATGATGGGGATATCGCGTCCCTGTATGCGTCGCAGTTTCTGGATGACGCTGGCCACCTGGCCATCACCCGTGTCCAGATAGTGAAGCGATGAGAGAGAACCGTTGCCACTGGTCATTCGAGGCTCGGCCGATGGGCGTCTGACCGGTGGCGACAGGGACGTCTCGGGTTGTTCCGCTTCCATGGGGTCTGGCGTGGCGTGATTGAAGGGCATGCTCCAGTTCGGTGTGCTCTTGAACTTGGCGCGGCACCAGACCGTCACGCCGTTGTGCAGACACATCTGCTTGGGCGCACGCATGCCCGGCACCATGACTTCGTGCAGGCTGGAAATGGGCAAACCGAACAGCGACGAGAACGTGTGGGCGCGCAGGGCGTTGATCGACAGGCCGATCTGAAACTGCGCGCTGCGATTGGCCGACAGGAAGCGCCCCTCCGGCGAGAACACCACGATGCCTTCGACCAGGGTGCCCAGGAATTCGGAGCGGGTATGGAAATGAATGCGGATGGCCTTGGCGAACACGTCCGCAAACATGTGGTTCTCGATCATCTGGGCGGACATCCGGACCAGCGCCAGCGTGTGCTGGTGAAAGGACTGGTGATCACCCGTCACGTCCAGCGCGCCAATGACCTGGCCGTAGGGGTCGAAGATGGGAGAGCAGGAGCACGCCAGGAACTTGTTGGCGTTCAGGAAATGCTCGCTGCCCAGCACGGTCAGGGCCTCTTCCTCGGCCAGCGCCGTGCCGATGGCGTTGGTGCCTTTGCTGCGTTCTGACCAGTCCATCCCGGGCGTGAGGGCCACGCGGTTGGCCTTTTCCAGAAAGTCCTGGTCGCCCAGTGAATGCAGGATCATCCCTTTGGCCGACGTCAGCACCAGCATGCTCTGGGTGTTGATGATCTGGTCGTACAGGGTTTCCATGACCGGGGCGGCGTGCTGGAACAGGAAGCGGTTTTCCCCGATCACATCGCGCAACTCACCTTGTGCCGGACTGGAAAAATCCGGTTGATACTGTTCCTTGATCCCGAAGGCTTCAGAACGTTTGTGGGCGAGGCTGATCACCTCGGTAAGTGTGTGCCCCGCTCCGGTATGGCTACCGGTGGCAAGGACGTTACCGGTGATGGGCATGCAGTTTCCTTCGGACTCTACCGAGGCGGCAGTGAATGTGGTGCCGTCCCACGAGGGAACCGGTACTTCCTCCTCCGTCGCCTTGTCTCCAGCAAAAAAAATCTTGGTCATGAAATTGTGAACATATGTCTGGCACATGGCAATCCCCGGGGAAAACCCTAGGATTGCAAGGTCATTCGGTTCATGCAAGGAATGCACCTGCCCGGTCTGTTCGCCATTTCTTGACGGATGAACTGTGAAGGCTCGAGTTTTCAGCAGCCTGACACTTCTCAGGCGATGGCGGGCTGTCACAACTTGTCTCAATTTGGAGCAGGCCGTGGCGTGCTGGGACAGTCGGAGGCCATTTTTCTGGCTCGCTCAAGCTGGCCCGCATATTGCAAACCGGACGGTCATCTGGAATTTCTTTTCTTTGGAGACATGGATGACACCGACTCGTACAACTCATGCCCGTTCGTTGCTGAAGGGCTCATTTCTGGCGGGCCTGGTGCTGGCAGCTGCCCAGGTATGGGCGCATGGTGATGTGGTTCCCCAGGCCGTAGACACGTCCAGCCTGCCCCAGCTGGGCGCCAAGTGGCTGGATGCCAACCCCTATCACAGCAGCAGCCCGGCCCGCGGCGAAGCGTTGCGCATCGGTTCGTCGGCCTACAACCAGAACTGCGCCCGCTGCCACGGGCTGGAGGCGATTTCCGGCGGCATTTCGCCAGACCTGCGCAAATTCGATGACGATTGCAAGGGGCTGGCCGACAAGGAAAAGCAGGCCGCCTGCTTCAAGGAAATGGATGAATACTTCGTGGCGGTCATCCGCCGCGGACGCACACGCGATGGTCGCGTCTACATGCCACCCTTCGACGGCATCCTCACCCAGGAAGCCATCTGGGCGATCCGCACTTACATTGAAACCCGTCGGGAACCCTGAAGACAGCGCGAGACGTGACGATGTCTGATGCCTGCATGAAGCGTCGAACACTGCTGGCCGCTGCGGCGGCTTTTGCCTTGCCTGCCTGGGGGCAGGCTGACGAAGAGGGGTTGCTCTACGAGAAGATCCGGGCCTCTGGCGTCTTGAAGGTGGCGGTCTACAAGGACAACGCCCCTTACTCGAACGAAGAGGGTGGCCAGTTGGTCGGGCTGGATGTCGACATTGCCAGAGCACTGGCCGCCCAGATGGGGCTGGCAGCCAGTTTCATGCCGTTCCCGGCTGGCGAAGAAATGAATGCCGATCTCCGCTGGATGGTGGAAAGAGGGCATTACCTGGGATATGGTCCGGCGGATCTCATGATGCGTGTGCCCGTTGACCGGCATCTGATGTTCGCCAACCGCAAGGTGTTCATCTTTGCCCCGTACATGTCCGAGCGTCCGGTGTTGCTGCGTGATAGCCGCCGCCTCGATGAGCCCCGCAACCCGGACGATCTCCAAGGTCAGCCACTGGCTGCCGAGGCCGGGGCGGGTCTGACCAGTCTGCTGATGGGTTACGGTGGCGGCATGTTGCGTGCCCAGGTTCGCCTGTACCCGACCGGGATGGCAGCCGCCGATGCCGTGATCCGCGGCGAAACTGCTGCGGCCTACATCACCCGAGCGCTGGCTGAGGCGGCGATGGCTCGCGCAAGCGGTGCTGTCGATCATCTGCGCATGGACGAACTGGCGCTCAGTCACCTGGCAGCCAAGGGCTGGCCCGTCGGGGTGGCGATCAAAGCCTCCAATCGGGCGCTGCGTCTGGCGGTTGAAGAAGCGATGCAGGGTCTGCAGTCGTCCGGTCAGATGCTGGACATCTTTCGGAAGAACCGGCTCACGCTGACGGCCCCCTGATCTGACGAAGCAGGCCGTGAGGCCATTCTATTTCCGGCCCAGTTTCCGGTAGATGGTGGCCCGGCTGATGCCCAGGGCTTGAGCGGCCGCCACCACATTGCCTTTGGCGTCTTCCACGGCCTTGCGGATCATGGCCGTTTCCATGTCGCGCAGCGGCAAGGCATGAACCGTGCGCTGGGCAGGGCACGCGATCGGCCGCTGAGCATGGACCTGAAGCCGCAAGCCGGACCACAGGGGCACCTCGGTAGGACCATGTCCCAGAATCGCCAGATCGAAGAGCTGGTTGCTGTCCAGCGCAAACAGATCGCTGGCGTGTGGCAGGGCATTGAGAGGCGAGAGTTCAAGCATCAGGGCCGCGCTGCGGTTGAAACCCACGACCTTGCCGGATTCGTCAAGGCACAGCAGGCCATCGTCATCTTCACCGAGCAGGCGACCTGGCCAGTTCAGCCGCAACAGCAGTGCATGGGGACTGGCCAGGGTCAGGGCATTTTCAATGCTGCGGACCGCCTGAGAGACCAGGTGCTTGAGGGCAGGCTGTTCTGGCACCATGACGCCCGTCAGGTCCAGCATGCCCAGCACGTGTCCCTGTGGCCCACGAATCGGCGCGCCGGCGCAGCTGAAAACCTGGTTGTCGTCAAAGAAGTGCTCGCCGCGGTGAAGCCAGATGGGTTCGCCATCGGTGAGGCAGGAACCGATGGCCGTGGTGCCCACCTTCTGTTCCGAGAGGTCGACGCCCGGTCGGGCGATGGCCTGGACCGTCTTGTCGTGGTGGTCAAGAAAGCCTTGCACGTCCAGCACGATGCCCTCGGCATCGGTGAGCATGGCGAAGTAGCGGGTGTGCAGCAGGGCCCTCGTGAGGGACTTGATCACTGGCTGGCTGGCATGGATCAGCGACTGGCTCTTTTCTCGGGCAAGCTGGAGCCTGCCGCCCGAGACAGGGTCAAAGACCACCCGCTCACGGGGGTTCAGCCCCAGGTTCAGGCATCTCTGCCACGACTTCTCCACCAGCGGCGACAGGCCCACGGCGAGCTGTCCCTCTTCAAAGGCGGACTGGCGAGCCAGGTGTATTCTTTCGAGGCGCCACGCGACATGCTGCGGGTTGCTGCTGGTACAACGGACCATGGGTGTGTCTCCTCGGATCATTGTTGTTGTGTTTCGATCGGTGCTTTCTGGGCGATGGCATTTTCCCGGTTGCCTGCTCGACTTTGTGGATGTCAAGCAATTTTTGCGCCTGTCTGATGGATGGTCTGAGGCGGACATTCTGTCTCAACCTGAGACTTTCACAAGAATGCCCACCGGGATTCGGGATAACCCTGAATGGCGTGTGGTTCTTATCGTCAACAATACCTATGCACAGTCCATCATAGGATGTGACCCGGTCGAAGTGACCGAACCCCCATCAGGAGACCTCCATGCAGAAAGTCCTGCACATCAATCCGGACAAATGCACCGGCTGCTTGCAGTGCGAAATGGCCTGTTCTTTCGAGAACTACGGCACCTACGCCACCTCCAAGTCACGCATCAAGGTGTTCGACTTCCACCATACCGGCAAGAAAGTGCCCTACACCTGTACCCAGTGTGACGAGGCCTGGTGTCTGCATGCCTGCCCGGTCGAGGCCATCACGGTGGACAAGCTCACCGGTGCCAAGGTGGTGAACGAGACCACCTGTGTGGGTTGCAAGGTCTGCACGATCGCCTGCCCGTTCGGCACGGTGAACTATGTGCAGGAAACCGGCAAGGTTCAGAAGTGCGACCTGTGTGGTGGCGAGCCGGCCTGTGCCGATGCCTGCCCGACGGGCGCCATCACCTTCATCGACGCCAACTGGACCGGCATCGACAAGATGAAGCAGTGGGCTGACAAGCTGGGCAACCAGGCGGCTGCCTGAACGATAAGGAGCAAGACATGTCCTGGGCTGGAAAAATTCTTCGCGTCAACCTCACGGCTGGCACCGTCACGTCCGAACCGCTGAACATGGAGTGGGCCAAAGCCTACCTGGGTTCGCGCGGCCTCGCGTCCAAATACCTGATCAGCGAGATCGATCCCAAGGTCGATCCGCTGGCCCCTGAAAACAAGATCATCTGGGCCACCGGTCCCCTGACGGGCACCATGGCTTCTACCGGCGGTCGCTACACGGTCGTCACCAAAGGCCCGCTGACGGGTGCGATTGCCTGTTCCAACTCGGGTGGCTACTGGGGCGCCGAGCTCAAGATGGCCGGCTGGGACATGATCATCTTCGAAGGCAAGTCGCCCAAGCCGGTCTACCTGTACATCAATGACGATGTGGCCGAACTGCGCGACGCCGGTCACCTGTGGGGAAAGAGCGTCTGGAAGACCGAAGAGATCCTCAAGACCAGTCTGCAAGACCCGCTGGTGCGTGTGTCCAGCATCGGCAAGTCGGGCGAGGTGGGTGTGCTCTACGCCGCAGTGGTCAACGACCTGCACCGTGCGGCTGGCCGTTCCGGTGTGGGCACCGTGATGGGCAGCAAGAACCTGAAGGCCATTGCCGTGCGCGGCACCAAGGGGGTGGGCAACATCCAGAATCCGAAGGCTTTCATGGCTGCCACCAAGGCCGCCAAGAAAGTGCTCGCCGAAAACGGCGTCACCGGTCAGGGCCTGCCTGCCTACGGCACCCAGGTGCTGATGAACGTGATCAACGAAGTGGGTGCGCTGCCCACTCGCAACCACCGTGATGTGCAGTTCGAAGGCGCCAAGGACATCTCGGCTGAGGCCATGGCCACGCCACGTGCCACCGACGGCAAGAAGCACCTGGTGACCAATCAGGCCTGTTTCGGCTGCACGATTGCCTGTGGCCGCATTTCCAAGATCGACGAGTCCCACTTCTCGGTGCAGAACAAACCCCAGTACTGGGGGGCATCGGGTGGTCTGGAATACGAAGCCGCCTGGGCACTCGGCGCCGCCAACGGCGTGAACGATCTCGAAGCGCTGCAGTACGCCAACCTGATCTGCAACGAAGAGGGCATGGATCCGATCAGCTTCGGCGCCACCGTGGGTGCGGTGATGGAACTGTACGAAATGGGCGTGCTCACGAAGGAGCAGATCGGCATCGAGGCGCCTTTCGGTTCGGCCAAGGCCCTGTGTGAACTGGCCGACATGACCGCTCGCGGCGAAGGTTTCGGCAAGGACATCGGCCTGGGATCCAAGCGCCTGACAGCCAAGTATGGCCACCCGGACTTGTCCATGAGCGTCAAGGGCCAGGAATTCCCGGCCTATGACGGCCGCGTGGTGCAGGGCATCGGTCTGGCGTACGCCACGTCCAACCGCGGCGCCTGTCACCTGCGTGGTTACACCATCGCCTCTGAAGTGCTGGGCATTCCGGTCAAGACCGAGCCCACCGAGCACGAAGGCAAGCCCGAACTGGTCAAGGCTTTCCAGGACGCCACCGCCGCCTTCGACTCTGCCGGCATCTGCGTGTTCACGAGCTTTGCCTGGACCCTGGCCGATGTGGCCCCGCAAGTGCAGGCCGCCTGTGGTGAGGAGTTCACCATGGAGCACCTGAATCACATCGGTGAACGCATCTGGAACATGGAGCGAGAGTTCAACAACGCCGCGGGCTTCACCAAGGCCGACGACAACCTGCCCAAGCGCCTGCTGACCGAAGCCGCCAAGACCGGCCCGGGCAAAGGGGTGGTCAGCCGTCTCCCCGAGATGCTGCCCAAGTACTACGAAGTGCGTGGCTGGGACCCCGAGGGTCGGCCCACGGCCGATACCAAGGCTCGACTGGGGCTCTGATCCGTCTGCCAGTTTCTGCGCCTCCCTCGGGGGTGCCGGCTGGTCCGGGGTGGTACAGGCAGTGTGGCCTGCCCACCCTTTTTTGTTTGTCAGCGGAGTGCATTCAACATGACCCATCACCTCATCCTTGGCGCGGGCCCAGCGGGCGTCATCGCGGCAGAAACGATCCGCAAGCATGCGCCCCACGACCGGATCACCCTGGTGGGTGACGAGCCAGAACCGCCTTATTCGCGCATGGCGATTCCCTACCTGCTGGTGGGCAACATCGACGAGCATGGCACCTATCTGCGCAAAGGGGGCAGCCACTTTGCCGATCAGCGCATCGACATCGTCAACGCCAAGGCCACCCATCTGGATGCGACGGCCCGAACGGTGACGCTGGACAACGGCCAGACGCTGAGCTTCGACAAACTGCTCATCGCCACGGGGTCTCACCCGGTGCGTCCTCCCATTCCGGGCATGGACTTGCCGGGTATCCACCCCTGCTGGACCCTGGAAAATGCGCGTGACATCGCCAAGCTGGCCCAACCGGGCGCACGGGTGCTGCAGATGGGCGCGGGCTTCATCGGCTGCATCATCATGGAAGCGCTGAAGCAGCGTGGCGTCGAGCTGACCGTGGTCGAGATGGGTGACCGGATGGTGCCTCGCATGATGGGGCCGGCGGCGGGCGGGATGATCCGTGAGTGGTGCGAAGCCAAGGGCGTCAAGGTCTACACGGGCGCTCGTGTGGAGGCCATCGAGCAGGACACGCCGCCTACCGGTCTCCTGAACCGTTTGGCCAGTGCCGTGGGACTGGCTGGCAGTCCGTCTGCTGCTGGTCCGCTGAAAGTGCGGCTGTCGAACGGTCAGACGCTGGAGGCGGATCTGGTGATCAGTGCCACCGGTGTGCGACCCGCCATCGGGTTTCTCGAGAATTCCGGCGTGTTGTGCCTCCTCGGGGTGCTGACCGACGAGCACATGCAGACCAATGTTCCAGGCATCTATGCGGCTGGTGACTGTGCCGAGGCCTTCGACAAGGTCAGTGGCAAGGCCATCGTGAGCGCCATCCAGCCCAATGCCGCCGATCAGGCCTACGTGGCTGCCATGAACATGGTGGGCAAGGCCGCCGAGCTCAAGGGGGTGACCCAGATCAACGTGCTCGACACCCTGGGCCTGATCTCGACCTCTTTCGGGAACTGGGAAGGTGTGCCTGGCGGGGACAAAGTGGAGCTGTCCGATCCGGTCAACCACAAGGTGCTGAGCCTGCAGTTCGATGGCGACGTGATGGTCGGATGCAACAGCGTGGGCTGGACCGACCACGTCGGCGTGATGCGGGGCCTGGTGGAAGGCAAGGTGAAGCTCGGCGAATGGAAGGATCACCTCATGGAAGATCCGACGCAGCTGATGAAGGCCTACCTGGCCACCGCACAGGCGCAGAGCCACTGGAGTGGCGCGGCCGACGCGCGGCGCCGTTGATGCCCATGCAAGTCACCTTGAAGCTGTTCGCGACCCTGGGCGACTACCTGCCGCCCGAGGCGAAGTTCAACCAGATTCAGCTCGATCTGCCTGAGGGCACCTCGGTGCAGGCGCTGGTCGAACGCTACAACCTGCCGCCGAAACTCGTGCATCTGGTGCTGGTCAACGGCCATTTCGTTCCACCGCCTGAACGGTCTGTGCGCGCGTTGCAGGACGGCGATGTGCTCGCCATCTGGCCGCCGATCGCCGGCGGCTGAGCGCGGGGACGGATGGCCTGATGCAGTCACGCTACGAAGCCGAGTTTTCCCGCGACATGGCCTGCAGTGCCGCCGAATGGTTGTCCAGGCTCCCGCTGGCCTGTGAACCGAACGCCGTGGTGGTGGGTACCGATGCCGCTGTGGTCGACTTTTCGACGGGTCGGCTGTTGCTGACGTGGTCGCCCTTGCCAGACCGGGTCATCGCGCTGTTGCGCATGCCCCGTCTGTGGGTGCGGTTTCAGTTTGAGGGCCTGGCCGATGACGATCGACAGGCCTTCATGAAACGGTTCGACCTGACGATGCAGCGTGGTGGGGGGTAGGCCTCAGGGCCGACGCGCCAGCCAGGCCAGCACGGGCCACAGGCCCACCATCACGGCAGCACCCGCGCCCGCCGAACTCGCGCCCAGGAACGCCCAGTCCACCCAGTACTTGAGCTCGCTCAGGCTGGAGGCGGTGAAGCTGGGGGCCAGTACAAACACCACCAGGGCCGCAAACACGCCCACGATGAGGGCCGACGGAAAGGCTTTTTTCCAGTTGGCCTTGCTGGAGCGTGCCACCGCCACCAGCAAGATCAGCCAGGCGAGGGCCAGCACGGTCAGCAGACCCAGAACCGGGCGCACGGTTTCATAAACGATGTTGAGTCCCAGCCAGATTTCGTACATGAGAAGTCTCCTTGATCAGGCGCGGCCTTTGAGCACCGCCATGTAAGCCGGCTTGAGCATGCGGTGTTTCATCACCCAGGCGAAGTAGCTTTCCTGCATGGGGTCGATCATCGGCAGGGTGGGGGTGAGCTTGCCGTCGTAGTCGAACTCGATCAGCATGGCCGAGCCTTCGCGCAGGATCAGCGGGCAGGAAGTGTAGCCATCGAAACGCTGGCTGGGCTCGCGACCACTGATGAGGTCGATCAGGTTGGTGGCCACCATGGGGGCGCTCTTCTTGATCGTCGCGGCGGTTTTACCGCGGCGGGTGCCGTTGATGTCGCCCACCCCGAACACATTGGGGTAACGGCGGTGCCGCAAGGTTTCTTCATCGACCTCCAGCCAGCCGCCACCCGCAAAGGGCCCCGCTTTCCACGACAGGTCGCTGTGGCGAACCACGTCGGGTGCGCTCATGGGGGGCACCACGTGAATGAAATCGTAGTCGACGGTGGTCTGCTCGCCCTCCGGTGTGGCGAAGGTGGCGCGCCGGCTGCCGATGTCGATGCCCGTGAGGCGCTGGTTGTACTCGATGTCCACGCCCAGGTCGGTCCAGCGCTGGATGATGCTGTCGTTGACGGCCTTGACCCCGAAAACGGCACCGATACCGGAGTAGAACGTCACGTCAGACTGAGCCAGGGTGCCCGCCTGGCGCAGACGGTCGGCCAGCATGAAGGTCATCTTGATGGGGGCACCCGCGCACTTCAGCGGTGTGGCGGGCAAGGTCATGACGGCCTTGCCGCCTTTGCCCCGGAAGGTGTCCATGGCCGACCAGGTGGACACGGCGGCATCGGTGCTGGCGTAGACCGAGGTGAGGCCGTTCTGGCCAATGGCCGACACGTCCATGCCTTCGATTGCACCGTAGTTGAGCTGTACACCAGTGGCCACGACCAGGTAGTCGTATTCGATGCGCTTGCCGCCCCGGGTGATCACGGCGTTGCGGGCCGGATCGAATTCGGCCACGTGGTCCTTCACCCATTCGGCGCCTGAAGGGTGGTATCTGGCGTTGGTGTCAATGACCTTGCTGACGGGCCAGATACCGCTGGCCACCAGTGTCCACCCAGGCTGGTAGTAGTGGGCCTCGCGACCATCGACGATGGTGATGCGGGCGCCGTCCAGCGCGTGACTGAGTCGGTTGGCCACGGCAATGCCACCGAGTCCACTGCCCACGATGACGATGCGGGCGCTGGTTTTGACCCTGGCCAGTGCCGGTGTGCCGGCTGTACCCAGCGAGGCGGCCAGCGGGACAGAAGCAAGGCCGCCCAGCAGGCGACGTCGCGAGGTGTCGGTAGGCTTCATGAAGGATCTCCTGACAAATATACTCCTGGGAGTTTTAATCTAAACCCGATCACGCGATCGGGCCTTGATCTTTGTCAAGCCTTCACGAAGAAAGCCTCAGCGGAAGGTGCGCCGGGCAGGGGCGGCTGCGGATGCGCCTGAGCGCTGCTCGATGTGGCGGAAGGTGATCCGGCCTTTGGTGAGGTCGTAGGGCGACAGTTCGAGCGACACCTTGTCACCCGCCAGAATGCGGATGTGGTGCTTTTTCATTTTGCCAGCCGAGTAGGCGATCAGGGTGTGACCGTTCTCCAGGGTGACGCGATAGCGGGAATCGGGCAGCACTTCGTCTACCTTGCCTTGCATTTCGATGAGATCTTCTTTGGCCAATGTGTTTCCTTTGAACGGTTGTTGCGCCAGATGGCCATGGCCATCCGGGGTTTGGGTCTGCGTCGCGGCCACCGCCCTGCCTCAGGGAAGGCCTGGACAGGTTGTAAGGCAAACGGAGGCCAGCGCGAACAGGTGCCCGCCACGAACATTGAAGTTGACGCCTAGGAAGGACCACACGGCGCTTCAAGGAGGCTACAGGCCCGCGGAGGGCCAGGGCATGTCACACGACAGAGGTTGCGACGACGAGCGAGCCGCAACTTTTCCATTTTAACCTTTTACGATCTGGCGTGCCACAAAGCCTGGGCCGTGAGGATGCCACCCCAGGTGAGCAGAAGGGAACCGGCCACATGGAGCAGGGTGTTCGCCACCGCCAGCGCCGCTTTACCGCTCTGGAGCATGGCCACCGTTTCCACGGAAAAGGTGGAGAAGGTGGTGAGGGCACCCAGCAGGCCGGTCACGATGGCCAGCCGCCAGACCGGGTCCAGGCCACTGTGTTGCTGGAAAAAGACGACGGCGAGGCCGACGAGGTAAGCGCCGATCCAGTTGGCGGCCAGCGTGCCCCAGGGCAGCGAGGCGCCGGTGTTGAGCCATGCGCCCAGTTGCCAACGACCGAGGGCGCCGAGGCAGGCGCCGAGACAGATCGCCGCAACGGTCATCATGGCAGCAGTTCACCCCCCAGCGCTTCGGTCAGGTCGTTCAGCAGCGCGCCGAGTTCACCGGTGGCGATGGCCACATCGGCATCAAACCCTCCTTCGTCTTCGGACGAGGCGCTGTCTTCGAACACGCCGTCCAGGAAGGCCACTTTGCTCAGGACCGTGCTTTCGGTGAGGACGAAGCTGACACGGCCATCCCAGTCCAGCGCGAGCTTGGTGGGCAGCTTGCCCTGGCCAATGTGGAGCTTCATCTGATCGTCGTCGATGGGGTGCCGGGTGAACTTGACCACGGACTTCAACTCGTCGGCCGACTTCAGTTCCACCTCGCGACCGGGCGCGAAATGGGCGGGCCAGTCGTCGGCGCCGCCGGTCAGCCAGGCGGTCATGGCGGCCTGGGGTGACATCTGGGTGTTGAAGGGGCTGAGTTGCAGGCCGGCGAGCCCTTTCACCAGCGCGGTGATGACTTCGTCGGCGCGTGTCTGGATGCTGGTGTCGAGGATGAGGCGACCTGCCTGCAGGTCCATCCAGACCATGATGCTGGCGGTCTTGGCAAAGGCCATCGGCAGCAGATCTTGCACGATCTCGTCGCGCAGGTCGCGGCTTTCCTTGCGGCCGGGTTTGCGGCCTTCCTTCGCCTCGATCTGCGCCACGCGTTCGTCCAGGTGGCGCTTGATGACGGCACCAGGCACGGCCTTGGTTTCGATCTGAAAGCGCAGGATGCGGTGACCACCCACCAGTTCGACCAGGGCGCCATGGGCCTGGCCGCGCGGTGGCACCCAGCCGACCGATTTGTCCTGCGTGGCGCCGCAAGGCTCAAACGGCAGGGCCGCCAGCGCTTCTTCCATCCGTTCCACCGGGGCCGTCCAGTCGGCGCCGATGCGGTAGATCATCACATGCTTGAACACAGATACCCTTGTTTCGCGTTGTCAGCCCGGCATCTTAGTGGATGCCGGGCGATCCCCAGACGGGTAGTGCCGGGGAAGGCCGGTTTACATGCGCGAGGGCAGCCAGGTGGCAATGCCAGGGAACCACCACAGCAGCAGCAGTGCCAGTGCCATCAGCGCAAAGTACGGTGCTGTGACCCTGGCGATGTAGGTGATCTCCCGGCCCGTCATGCCCTGGAGCACGAACAGGTTGAATCCCACGGGTGGCGTGATCTGCGCCATTTCCACCACGATCACCACGAAGATGCCGAACCAGATGAGGTCGATGCCGGCCCCGCTGATGGTGGGGAGGATGACGCCCATGGTCAGCACGATCATGGAAATGCCGTCCAGAAAACAGCCCAGCAGGATGTAGAACAGCGCAATGGCCAGGATCAGCGTACCCGTGGACAAGTCCAGCCCGGTGACGAACTCGGCGAGTTGGCGAGGCAGCCCGATGAAGCCCATCGAGAGCGTCAGAAAGGCGGCCCCGGCCAGGATGAGCGCGATCATGCAGTAGAGGCGGGTGGCACCCAGCAGCGAATCCCGGAAGGTGCGCAGGTTGAGCGAACCTTGCAGGGCCGACAGCAAAAGGGCTCCCACCACGCCGATCGCAGCGGCTTCCGTGGCCGTGGCAATGCCGGTGTAGATCGAGCCGATCACCCCGCCGATCAGCATGACCACCGGCAGCAGATGGCGAGACTCCCAGAGTTTGCGGCTCAGGGTGGTGGCGGCGTCTGCGCGGGGCACCTGGCTCGGGTTGAGCAGGGCCCACACCATGAGATAGCCGCTGAACAGCGAGGCCAGCAGCAAGCCGGGCAGCACCCCGGCCATGAAGAGCTTGGCGATCGACACTTCGGCGGCCACGCCATACACGATCATGATGATGGAGGGCGGAATGAGCAGCCCCAGCGTGCTGGCGCCGCCCAGCGATCCGATGATCTTGTCGGCGGGGTAGTTGCGCCGGGTGAGTTCGGGAATGCTCATCTTGCCCACGGTGGCGCAGGTGGCGGCCGACGAACCCGAGACGGCGGCAAAAATGGTGCAGCCCACCACATTGGTGTGCAGCAACCGCCCGGGCAGCGGGTTCACCCAGGGAGCCAAGCCTTTGAACATGCTCTCCGAGAGTTTGGTGCGGAAGAGGATTTCCCCCATCCAGATGAACAGGGGCAGGGCCGTGAGCGTCCAGCTGCTGGAAGCGCCCCAGATGGTGATGGCCATCGCATCGCCCGCCGGCCGTGAGGAAAACAGTTCCATGCCGATCCAGGCCACGCCGGCCAGCGTGAGGCCGATCCAGACGCCACTGCCCAGCAGGGCAAACAGCGCGACGATCAGGGCAAAAGTGAGGATGGCCTCATTCATGGGGAGCGTCTCCGGCTTGGGCAACGACCGGTCGGCGCAAGCCCCGCCATTCGAGCACCCATTCGTCGATGAGGGCGATCAGCAGGACCAGCGTGCCGATCACCATGCTGATCTGGGGAATCCACAGGGGGGTGGCGTCGCTGGAGGTGGAGATGTCGTTGAACAGGTGGGATTGCCAGGCCAGCCGGGCCGCATAGAAGGCAAACAGCCCCGCCAGCAGGACGGCCATCGTGAGTGACCACAATTCCAGCGCACGACGGGCCCGGCCCTGAAGCTGGCCGATGATGAGCGTGACGCGGATGTGCTCCCCCCGCTTGAGGGTGTGCGCCAGCGCCAGAAAACCGGCTCCGGCCATGGCGTAGCCGGCGTAGGCATCGGTGCCCGGCACGTAGAAGTGAAACAGGCGGCTGACGATGGACAGCAGCACCATGAGCAGCACCCCGAGCATGAAAAGCGCCGCCAGCCAGGCGGCGCTCAGGTAGAGGGCGTCGAGCAGGCGGCGCATGGGCGTCTTACTTGCGGAAAGCGGTCATCAGGGCCTGACCTTCGGCGCCTGCCTTGTCCATCCATTCCTTCAGCATGGCTTCGCCCAGTTTCTGCATGTCGGCCTTGAGCTGGGCAGAGGGCGGCAGCACTTCCATGCCATTGGCCCGCAGGACGGCGAGGGTGTCGGTGTTGACCTTGCGTGAGGCCTCCCAGCCACGCTTCTCGGCGTCGGCGGCGGCCTTGAGCACGGCGTCCTGGGTCGCCTTGTCGAGTGCATTGAAGGCGCGCTTGTTCACGATCACGGCGTTCTTGGGCAACCAGGCCTGAACGTCATAGTAGTACTTGAGGTGTTCGTAGAGCTTGCTGTCCACACCGGTGGCGCCGGACGTCATGTTGGCTTCGACCACGCCCGTGGCCAGGGCCTGCGACAGCTCGGCGGCCTGGACCGTGACGGGCTGGGCACCCACGAGCTGGGCAATGCGGGTGGTGGAGGGGCTGTAGGCACGCCACTTGCTGCCACGCAGATCGGCGGCGCTGTTCAGCGGCTTCTTGCTGTAGATGCCCTGGGGCGGCCAGGCCACCGAGTACAGCAGCATCATGCCTTGCTCGTCGAGCTTCTTCTGCAGAATGGGCTTCTGGGCCTGGTAGAGCTTGAACGACTCGTCGTAGCTGGTGGCCAGGAAAGGAATGCCGTCGGCACCGAACATTTCCCATTCGTTCTGGTAGGCGGCGAGCAGGATTTCGCCAATCTGGGCCTGGCCGCCTTGCACCGCCCGCTTGATTTCAGGCGCCTTGAACAGCGAGGCACCCGGGTGTACCGTGATCTTGAGCTTGCCACCCGAGGCCTGGTCGACATCGGCGGCAAACTGATTCAGGTTGACCGAATGGAAGTTGGTGGCCGGGTAGGCTGACGGCAGGTCCCAGCGGGTCTGGGCCTGAGCGTGGGTGCCAAAGGCCAGCGCACTGGCCGCGAGGGTGAGGGTGAACAGGCGACGCTTCATGATGACTCCGATTGGTACGTGGGGGTTGAGGTCGGGGTTGAAAGGCTTCACCATTTTGGCGGGAGATGTTTCAGGTGTCATACGTGTTTTCCCTAAATGTCAATAAATTGTTGGCATTTTGTTGGAAAAATTCTTAGACTTCCAGACATCCTTTTCACCAGGAGACATGTCCATGCCACGCCCGAGAGCCGGCTCCCCCCAGAATGCCAATCCACCGGACAAACCGCGCATCGTGTCGTCGGCGCACCTGGTGTCGCCCCAGAGTGCCGAGATGAGCGAATTCGAGTTCGGCCTGATCGTCGCGGGCAACGCTTTTCACCGCTGGATCATGCACTGCATGAGTGCGGCCGGCCTGAAGGACCTGACACCGCTGGACGTGCTGGTCCTGCACCATGTGACGCATCGGGCCCGCGACAAGCGACTGGCCGACATCTGCTTCATCATGAATGTGGAAGACACCCACCTCATCAACTACTCGCTCAAGAAGCTGCAAGGTTTGGGGGTGGTGGCGTCGAGCAAGAACGGCAAGGAAGTGACCTACGCCGCCACCGACACCGGCAAAGCCTATGTGGAACGCTACCGGGCGATCCGTGAGACCTGCCTGATCCATGCCTTGAAGGCGGATGATGCGCTCAATCGTGACATCGGTGAACTGGCCCGGCTGCTGCGTGTGCTGTCCGGTGTCTACGACCAGGCCGCCCGGGCAGCCGCCTCGATGTGATTCTTCTTCGTAACCTGACATGCAGACCACCCCCATGCAAACCCCTGATGCGCGCTGGCAGTTCTGGATCGACCGCGGTGGCACCTTCACCGACATCGTGGCCCGCCGGCCGGATGGCACCCTCGCAACGCACAAGCTGCTGAGCGAAAACCCGGAGCAGTACCGGGATGCGGCCGTGGCGGGCATCCGGCACCTGCTGGGCCTGCGGCCGGGTGAACCCATCACGCCCGATCAGGTGGCCTGCGTGAAGATGGGCACCACCGTGGCCACCAACGCGCTGCTGGAACGCAAGGGCGAGCCCACGCTGCTGGTGACCACCCGGGGTTTTCGCGACGCGCTGCGCATCGCCTACCAGAACCGGCCACGCCTGTTTGACCGCCACATCGTGCTGCCCGAACTGTTGTACGAGCGGGTGATCGAGGCGCAGGAGCGCGTCGGTGCCCAGGGCGACATCGTTGAACCCCTGGATGAACGGCACCTGCGCGAACACCTGTGGGCCGCTTTCGACGCCGGTTTGCGCAGTGTGGCCATCGTGTTCATGCACGGCTACCGCTACACCGCGCACGAGGCCCGCGCCGCCGAACTGGCGCGCGAGGTGGGCTTCACGCAGATCAGCACCAGCCACGGCACCAGCCCGATGATGAAATTCGTCAGCCGGGGTGACACCACGGTGGTGGATGCCTATCTCTCGCCCATTCTTCGCCGTTATGTGGACCAGGTGGCGGCCGAAATGTCGGGGGTGCGCCTGTTCTTCATGCAGTCGTCCGGCGGCCTCACTGACGCCCACGTGTTTCAGGGCAAGGACGCGATCCTGTCCGGGCCAGCCGGCGGGATCGTGGGTATGGCGCGCACGGCCAGCCTGGCCGGGCACGCCAAGGTCATCGGTTTCGACATGGGGGGCACCTCCACCGATGTGAGCCATTACGCAGGCGCCTTCGAGCGCGAGTTCGAAACCCAGGTGGCCGGTGTTCGCATGCGTGCCCCCATGATGAGCATCCACACCGTGGCGGCGGGTGGCGGCTCGTTGCTGCAGTTCGACGGCGCACGCCTGCGTGTGGGGCCCGAAAGCGCGGGCGCCAACCCTGGACCAGCCTGCTACCGCCGAGGTGGCCCGCTGGCCGTGACCGACGCCAACGTCATGGTGGGCAAGTTGCAGCCGGCGCATTTCCCGCGAACCTTCGGCCCGCGCGCCGACCAGCCGCTTGACGCCGACGTCGTGCGCCAGCGCTTTGTCGAACTCGGGGCGCAGACCGGCCTGAGCCCCGAAGCCTGTGCGCAAGGCTTCATCCGCATCGCCGTGCAGCAGATGGCCAACGCCATCAAGAAAATCTCGGTGGCGCGTGGCTACGACGTGACGCGCTACACGCTGCAATGCTTTGGCGGCGCCGGTGGCCAGCACGCATGCCTGGTGGCCGACGCGCTCGGCATGACGAAGGTGTTCGTGCACCCGCTGGCGGGCGTGCTCAGCGCCTACGGCATGGGTCTCGCCGATCAGAGCGTGATGCGTGAGCAGGCGGTGGAAGCCCCGCTGGAAGAGGCCGCGCTGGCCCGCATTGCCGCACAGCTGGATGCGCTGGCAACCGCCGCGGTGCACGAATTGCAGCGCCAGCAGGTGGGGCAGGGCCCGGTGGCGGTGCACCGCCGGGTGCATGTGCGCTACGCCGGCAGCGACGCCGCGCTGGTGGTCCCCTTTGGCGACCACGCATCGATCGTCGCGGGTTTTGAGACCGCCTACCGCCAGCGCTTTGCCTTTGTGATGCCGGGCAAGCCCCTGGTGGTGGAAGCGGTGTCGGTGGAGGCGGTGGTGGGCGGTGAAGCCCCGGCCGAGCCGCTGTTGCCCCTGTACTCCGACAGGGAGGTGCCCCGGCGCGACACCGTGCGCGTGTACACCGAGGGGGTGGACGGTGCCGACGCCTGGCATGACGCGGCCCTGGTGGTGCGCGAGGATCTGCGCCCGGGCGACGTGATTCCCGGACCGGCCATCATCGCCGAGAAGAACGCCACCACCATCGTGGAGCCGGGCTGGCAGGCCCGCCTGACCGCGCTCGACCACCTGGAACTGGTGCGCACCGTGCCGCGCGCCCAGCGTTTTGCCGCCGGCACCCAGGTGGACCCGGTGCTGCTGGAAGTGTTCAACAACCTGTTCATGAACATTGCCGAGCAGATGGGCCTGCAACTGCAGAACACGGCCTATTCGGTCAACATCAAGGAGCGGCTGGACTTTTCCTGTGCCCTGTTCGACGCCGAAGGTCACCTGATTGCCAACGCTCCCCACATGCCGGTGCACCTGGGCAGCATGGGCGAAAGCATCCAGACCGTGATCCGCGAAAACCGGGGCCGCATGAAGCCCGGTGACGTGTACGTGCTCAATGACCCCTACCACGGCGGCACCCACCTGCCGGACGTGACCGTGATCACCCCCGTCTATGTGGGTGATGCGGCCGAGCCCACCTTCTACGTGGGCTCGCGCGGCCACCACGCCGACATCGGCGGCACCACCCCGGGCTCCATGCCGCCGTTTTCCACGCGCATCGAGGAAGAGGGCGTGCAGATCGACAACTTCCTGCTCGTGCAGGGTGACGGGCAGGGTGGCGGCACCTTGCGCGAGGCCGAGTTGCTGGCGTTGCTGGACAGTGGTGAATTCCCGAGCCGCAATCCGCAGCAGAACCTGGCTGACCTGAAGGCGCAGATTGCCGCCAATGAAAAAGGCGTGCAGGAGTTGCGCAAGATGGTGGCGCAGTTCGGGCTGGACGTGGTGCAGGCCTACATGCGCCACGTGCAGGACAACGCAGAGGAAGCGGTACGCCGCGCCATCGCCCGGCTGGCCATGCGCCTGAAAGATGGCCAGTTCACCCTGCCGCTGGACAACGGCGCGCAGATCCGCGTGGCGGTGCACATCGACCCGGCCAGCCGCAGCGCCGTGATCGACTTCACCGGCACCAGCGAACAGCAGACGAACAACTTCAACGCGCCCAAGGCGGTTTGCATGGCGGCGGTGCTGTATGTGTTCCGCACCCTGGTGGACGACGACATTCCGCTCAACGCAGGTTGCCTGAAACCCTTGCAGGTGCTCATCCCCGAAGGGTGCATGCTCAACCCCAACCCGCCGGCCTCGGTGGTGGCGGGCAACGTGGAAACGTCGAGCTGCATCACCAACGCGCTGTTCGGTGCCTTGGGCGTGATGGCCGGGGCCCAGCCCACCATGAACAACTTCACCTTTGGTAACGCGCAGCACCAGTACTACGAAACCATCTCGGGAGGCAGCGGTGCCGGCGGCGAGTTCGATGCGCAGGGGCAGCTGGTGGGCGGTTTTGAGGGCACATCGGTGGTGCAGACGCACATGACCAACTCTCGCCTGACCGACCCCGAGGTGCTGGAATTCCGCTTTCCAGTCCGTCTGGAGAGTTATGCCATCCGCAAAGGCTCGGGAGGTGCCGGGCGCTGGCAGGGTGGTGAGGGAGGCGTGCGTCGCATCCGTTTCCTGGAGCCCATGACGGCGAGCATCCTGTCCAACGGGCGGGTGTACCCGGCGTTCGGCATGGCCGGTGGGCAACCCGGCGCACCCGGGATCAACCGGGTGCTACGGGCCGATGGCCGTGTGGAGACGCTCGGCCACATCGGACAAGCCGAGATGGACGTGAACGACATTTTCGAGATTTCGACACCAGGCGGCGGCGGATTCGGTTCCTGACGGCCCTCAAGGGTGAATCCGCCATGTCGATGGATTGTTTGGCCCTGCACGGAGAGCTGAGCCGATGGCGGAGCCCCCATTCGATGACGACACACGCAAGGCGTCTGACGGCTGTTTTGACCCAACACAACCGCACGGCTTCATGCCACGTCGTGTTGAGCCCAGCGAGGTCTTTTGGTTGTCCAGAATGCTCTGATCGGGATACACAGTGGAGGATCAGGTCAGAGCATGAGTATCAGTGCGAACCAACCCAAGGAAAGCCAGCGGATATGGGTGGGCACAAGCGGAAACCGCCACACGGACGCAACCAAAAACAGGTTGTAGGGCAGCAATGCAAAGTGCAGGGCCAAACTCCAGCCTTTTCCCCAATCCTGGGCAAGGGACATCAAAGACAGAAACCCCGCAAAAAGATTGAAAACAGTTGCAACGGCCAAGATGTCACGCCAGAAAAGCGTGCTTAATGGAATCCGAGCATGCCAGCGATTGCTAAAGAATCCCAGTCTCGTGGGCGCCATCATGAGAGCACCAGTCTGATGAAAAACAGCGATGCAATCCACCGCCGCTTGAAGAAATCACCATGGCCACCCAGCAAATCGAGCCGGGCGAGCATAACATACATATTCTAGCCGACCAGGATATTCTCGAAGTCGAGCAACTCACCCGCTCGCTCGAAAGCATGACCCGCAAGTTGCGGTCCCATGAAACCGAACTGGAAGAGCAGGTCAGGGTCAGGACCATCGAGCTCGAGCAGGCCATCATCCTGTTGGAGAAACTGTCGTCGATGGATGCGTTGACGGGCGTTTTCAACCGGCGACGCCTCGAAGAACGGCTCAAAGAATGGTTGTTGCTCAACAAGCGAAGCCAGCATACGTTTTGCCTGCTCTTGCTGGACATCGACCACTTCAAGAGCGTGAACGACACCTTTGGCCACGATGCGGGCGATGCGGTGTTGCAGGCCTATGCCCAGGTGCTGACCGTCTCGGTGCGCAACACCGACATGGTGGCCCGTTTTAGTGGTGAGGAGTTTGTGTTGGTGCTGCCCGACACCAGTGACCTGACGCTGGCCGTTTCGGTGGCCGAAAAAATCCGCACAGCCGTGGCCCAAACTACCTTCCCCATCCCACGCCCGCTCACGGCCGGTATTGGCGTGAGCATCTGCCAGCCCAATGACGAGAGCTTCTCGGCGATCCTGAAACGTTCTGACATGGTCCTGTACGAGGCCAAAGGAGCAGGGCGCAATTGGGTCATGGTGGCAGGGCAGACGAGATGACTACCAAAGTCCCCTAACGACAGCCAGATACCCAGCGACCGGATGGACGTAAGGGCTGCATGTTGATGAAAAACGATTTATGTCAAGCAAGTTTCTAAGGCTGAAACCCCAACCCAGGCCGCTATCACGCCCACGCAACCCGCTACAACGGCCACCGCTGATCCGCTGGAACCCGCAGAAATCCTTGATGACAGCGGATTGCTGTTCGCGCTCTAAGAACGATCAGGACAGTACAAGACTGTCCATGTTCGGGGACGTGGGCCCGACCCCTGAACGGTGTCGGTCCCCCGCCCCCGCCAAAAACACCCGGCGTGCGGGGGTTGAAGCATTACGAGCCAAGGTTTGAGGGTGATATCAAACCGAATCAGGTCGGATTCGCCAGTACCCAGCTCATTTACTGTCCTTTGGCTCTGTATGGTGTGGCCGAATCCCTGATGGGGGTTACTTGACGCGCTTGATGTCGCTGTAAACCCCACCGGTTCTGAGCACGACCGTGACATCGGCCTCTCCCCGGTTGCGCCAGAACCAGCCGTGGTTGCCGGTGAAGGCGGCCACCAGTTCTCCCTCGTCCGCAGGTACGCCTCGCCCCTTCTCGTAACTGATGGAGCGGCCAAGGGCATCCCCATGGGTGTCAAAGTTCACCACCCCACCCTGTACCGTCCATGAATAGAGGGCCTTGTCGCCTTCTTTCATTCGCAGCTTGATCTCGGTACCTTGTCCGGGGGCAAGCGTGAAGGTCAGCTCGTCGCGCCATTCGGCATGTCCCGAAGTGGGGGTGGCAGTCGTCGAGGCGGCTGCGGTTGGTACGGGGGCTGGTGCGGGGGCTATTGCAGCGGTCTGTGCCGGGACAGGTTCGGGCGCCGCAGCCGTTGCCGGCGCCGAGTGCGCCGCCTGGGTGGCCGCCGCATCGGCTTCGGCCTCCTCGGCCAGGCGGGTCTTGATCTCGCCCATCTCGGTCAAGCCCAGCATGCGGCCGACGCCTGTGGGGTCCACCCCGTATTCGGAGGGTAGAACCACGGTAAAAAGCAGGACCACCGCAGCAACAGCGGCGATGAGGGTCGAGCGGATCAGTTGGCGGGTGGTGGGCAACTCGGCCCGGTTGGGTATGTCGGTGTTGTACATGTGGATGGACTCACAAATCATTGAGACACGATGTAGCCAGTCACTTGCATGCCCACCAGGATGAACCCAGCGGACATCATGACCACGTTAGCGGTGTAGGCGTGGCGGAAGAAGCCCGCCGTGCGCCGCCAGTAACTCATGCCGATGAGGATGACGGCCAGGGCCAGCAACTGCCCGATTTCTACCCCCACGTTGAAGGCCAGCAGGTTGGGCACCAGGCCATCGGGCGAGATTTCGTATTCCTGCACCCGGCTGGCCAGGCCAAAGCCGTGGATCAGCCCGAAGATCAGCGTGGCTGCCTTGGTGTCGGGCTGCACCCCGAACCAGCGTTGGAAGGCCCCCAGGTTGTCCAGAGCCTTGTAAACCACCGACAGGCCGATGATGGCGTCGATGATGTAACTGCTGATGCCGATATTGAAGTACACCCCAAGCACCATGGTGGTGGAGTGCCCGATGGCAAACAGGCTGACATAGACCGCGATGTCCCTGACCTTGTACAGGAAGAAGATCACCCCGAACAGGAACAGGATGTGGTCGTACCCCGTCATCATGTGCTTGGCACCCAGGTACGCGAACGGCAGCAGATGCACCCCGGATATTTCCTGGATATAGCCTTTGTCGCCCTGCGTCACCGCATGGGCGTATGCATCGCTGATCGGAAAGAGGCTGGCCAGAGCCACAAGGCCGATGGCCAGCCAGAAGAGGCGTGGCCGTGCCCATGGCACGCCCCACCGCCTGAAAAAACGAAGACTGAGCATTCAAACTCCAATGGTCATTGAAACTTGACCGACACAGCAAGGTGTAGGCCTCCGATTGCCAAAGACCTCAGACTTTGGGCGGACGCTCAGGCGCTTTCACCAATGGGTAGGGAGTCGAAACGGTGGCATGCGCCAGCCAGACAGGCTCAAATGTTTCGATGCTGTGCAGCACCACAGGCAGCGCATTGGCCGTCTCATGGACATGGTCATGCGAGTGATGGGGATGCCCACCCTGCGCCATGTCGTCATCATCATGACTATGGCCGTGGTCGTCTGAATGGGTCCATTCAGAAGCATGTTCCACGGTGGCCGAGCCATGGGATTTCACCAGCCCCCAAGGGGTCATGAGCGCAGCCAGCAGAATCACCAGCGAGACGACAGCACTCATCATCACTTGGTGAGTGTGTGCGAGTCTCATGAGGTGGGTCATGGCGATGGGCGGTTCAGCGTTGTGGCTTGATTATATCCCCCTAGGGAGGATATGATGGTGTTTCGCATCAACACCCGTTCGGCCATAGACATGCAACACACGCACGACACCCACCCTGCCATCATCAAACGCCTGCGCCGCGCGGGCGGGCACCTGGCCAGCGTGGTTCAGATGCTGGAACAGGGCAAGCCCTGCCTGGACGTGGCCCAGCAACTGCAAGCGGTGGAAAAGGCCATCACCCAGGCCAAGAAGACGCTGATCCAAGACCACCTCGACCATTGCCTGAGCCACATGGTGGACGCCGATGGGCAAACGCAGCCCGGTTCGCTGGACGAGTTCCGCCAGATCACGAAATACCTATGAGCAGCCTGACACGTCCGTGGCAGCACGACCACGACTTTCACCGGAATAACGATGCCGCCGAGCGGGGCACCCGAGCGGTGTTGTGGATCACGCTGGTGGCCATGGTCATCGAAATCACGGCCGGGTGGTGGTTCGGCTCCATGGCTTTGCTGGCCGATGGCTGGCACATGAGTTCCCATGCAGCCGCCATTGGGGTGAGCGCGCTGGCGTATGCGGCTTCACGCCGCTTGAAGAACGACCCCCGCTTTGCCTTCGGCACCTGGAAAATCGAGGTGCTCGGCGGCTTTGCCAGCGCACTGTTCCTACTGGGTGTGGCTGCACTCATGGCGGTGGCGTCCATTCAACGTCTGTTCGACCCTCAGACCATTCAGTTCCGGGAGGCCATTGGTGTGGCCGTCCTCGGGCTGCTGGTCAACGTGGTGTGTGCCGTCATCCTGGGAAAGGTCCATCACCATGGTCATGATCACAGCCATCACCATGAGCATGCTGGCCATGGGCATCACCACCATCATGACGACCTGAATCTCCGTTCGGCCTACCTGCATGTGTTGGCCGACGCACTGACTTCTGTGCTGGCCATTGTGGCCCTTGTTGGTGGTTGGATTTGGGGATGGGTGTGGCTCGACCCGGCAATGGGCCTGGTCGGAGCCGTGCTGGTGGCCAACTGGGCCAGAGGGCTGATTGCTGAAACCAGTCGGGTGTTGCTAGACCGCGAGATGGACCATCCTGTGGTGGAGGAAATCCGGGAGGTGGTTTCTGGATTGGAGACATCGGGCCAGGTGGAACTGGTCGACCTGCATGTGTGGCGTGTGGCTCGCGACGCCTATGCCTGTACGCTCACCCTGTTGAGCACTGACCACTGCCTTACCCCGTCCAGGGTGCGTGATGCATTGGCTGTCCATGAGGAACTGGTCCACTGTACTGTCGAGATTCATCACACTCGGTAGCCAAAGCCGCTAGTTTTTTGCCAGGCCTGAGGCCGCATATCATGGGGGTTTTCACATCACTGGCATAGCCAGTCAGGGACCTGCATGTCAGAACTCAACTTCAAGGGCAAGGAGTTTGTCTTCAACCACCATCTGGCGGTGCCGCACCGTCCTTTGGTGCCCGACGCGGCCAAGTCCATCGGCACGCCGCGTCTGGATGGCAACCTGGTGATCCATGGCGACAACCTGCACGCCTTGAAGTCCTTGCTGCCCATGTATGCCGGTAAGGTGGACTGCGTGTTCATCGATCCACCCTACAACACGGGCAACGAAGGCTGGTGCTACAACGACAACGTTAACAGCCCCATGATGCAGGAGTGGCTGAGGTCCAACCCCATCGGCATTGAGGACGGCCTTCGCCATGACAAATGGTGCGCCATGATGTGGCCCCGGTTGCGACTGCTGCATGAGTTGTTGGGTGAGGCGGGCAGCATCTGGATCACGCTGGACGACAACGAGGTGCACCGTGCCCGGTCTCTGCTCGACAGCATCTTTGGTGAGAGTAACTTCGTGGCCACCTGCATATGGCACAAGAACTACTCACCCAAGCCCTCCGCTCAGTATTTTTCAGAAGATCACGACTACCTGTTGGTCTACGCAAAAAACAAGGAGGTATGGCGGCCGAACCTGTTGGAGCGCACAGACGACATGAACGCCCGCTACGCCAATCCCGACAACGATTCGCGAGGGGACTGGAAACCAGGTGACCTGTCAGCACGCAACTATTACAGTGAAGGGTTGTATCCGATCACTTGTCCATCTGGGCGCGTAATCGATGGCCCTCCGGGAGGAAACTACTGGCGCGTCAAGGAGTCCAAGTTCAAAGACATGGATCGCGATGGCCGAATATGGTGGGGTGAGGATGGGAACAATATCCCCTCCATCAAGCGTTTCTTGTCAGAGGTCAAGTCGGGTCGCGTCCCGCAGACCTTATGGGAGCACTCCGAAGTCGGGCACACACAGGACGCCAAGAAGGAGTTGCTGAATATTCTCGATTTCGAGAGCGCTGACGACGTATTCGTTACCCCAAAGCCCGTGGCTTTGCTGAGCCGAATACTCGATTTGGCGACCACCGAACATTCCATCATTCTGGACTCCTTTGCCGGGTCTGGCACGACAGGCCATGCGGTTCTGGCGGCAAACAAGGCCGACGGGGGTGATCGCAAGTTCATTCTCGTGGAGTGTGAGGGCTATGCGGATTCACTGACTGCCGAGCGCATACGCCGTGTCAGTCTGGGCTACGATTTCCAGGGCAACCACCGTGTTGAGTTGATGAAGAAGTCGCTGACTTTCACCGACTTGAAGAAGGCCAGCAAACTGCTGGATGACATCGCCGCCATTGAGAACCTGGAAGGTTCGCAATACGACAAGGTGGAGAAAAAGGTCAAGGACGGTGTGCTGGTGGTGGAGGGCGTCAAGCAGATCACCGAGCGCATGGAGGGCCTGGGCGGAGAGTTCACCTACTGCACTTTGGGTGAGGCGGTGGACATGGACCGCATGCTGACCGGCGAAGCCCTACCATCGTTCGACCAGTTGGGGGCCTTGCTGTTCCACATGGCCACCAACGAGGCCATTCAATCCGGTGCCGTGTCGGTGGATCAGGCCACGGGCATCGGCTACCTGGGCGAGTCTGCCCAGTACCACGTCTGGCTCATCTACAAGTCCGAGTTGGACTTCTTGAAGTCCCGCGACGCTGCCCTGACCATGGCCAAGGCACAGGCTTTTGTGGCTGCGAAGCCGGGCAAAAAGCAACTGGTGTTTGCACCGGCCAAGTTCGTGTCGCAGAAGTTGCTGGGTGAGGCGGGGTTGGCCGTGGAGTTTGCCCCGCTGCCTTGGGCACTCTACCGCGCCGAGAGGGGTTGACATGGCATTGCGCGAACTGGACTACCAGGGCCGCGTGCTCACGGCACTCGATGCGTACCTGGCAGCGCTTTCGGCACAGAAGAAGCGGGCTGACAAGATCGCCGCTGCCAATGAAGGCGAGGATGACCCCGACCTGATACGGCCAGTGCCCGATTTTCCCAAGGAAGCATGGGCGGCCATGGCCGCAGCGAATCGCTTGCCTGCATCGCGGCAAGGCATCCCGTTTTCAGAGCGGCTGGATGGAGTTGGGCGTCCTGTGCCCAATGTGGTGTTCAAGGTGCCCACCGGAGGCGGCAAGACCTTCTTGGGCGTGGCCGCGCTGTCCAAGATATTCGGCACCTACCTGGGCCAGACCCGAGGCTTTGTGCTGTGGATCGTGCCCAACGAGGCCATCTACACCCAGACCAAGCGCCAACTCGTCAACCGGCAACACCCGTTCAGGCAGATGCTGGACGTGCTATCGGGCAATGCGGTGCGCATTCTGGAAAAGGACGACCAGTTGGACGCACGCGATGTCGAGCAGCATCTGTGCGTGATGCTGTTGATGTTGCAGTCGGGCAATCGGGAAAACAAGGACTCGCTGCGCATGTTCCGCGACCGTGGCGACGTGGTGGGTTTTTTCCCACCCGAAGGCGACCAGGAGGCGCACGCCGTAGCCTTGAAACGCACGCCCAACTTGGACATCTACGACCTGGCAGGTTCTGCCTACCCATGGCCCCAGGTGAAGGACTCGCTGGGCAATGCCTTGCGGCTCATCCGGCCTGTGGTCATCATGGACGAGGGTCACAAAGCCGTGTCCCCTCTGGCCTACAAAACCCTGTATGGCTTCAACCCGTGCTTTGTACTGGAACTGACGGCCACGCCCAAGGATGTTGCGGCCACATCTGGGAGCAACCCTAAACCGGCACGGTACGCCAACGTGCTGGTTGAAGTCAGTGGCATCGACCTGGACCGGGAGGGCATGATCAAGATGCCCATGAACTTGGACCCCCGTGCAGGAACCGACTGGCGCAGCACGCTGGCCGCTGGCTTGGAGCGTGTCAACCTGCTGGACGCCACGGCCCGAACCTACCAGGCCGAGAGCGGGCGCTACATCCGCCCCATCCTGCTTGTACAGGTGGAGCGCACCGGGCAGGACCAACGCGACGGCACCCATGTGCATGCCCTGGACGTGAAGGAGTGGCTGACCACGGTAGGTGGTATGGATGAGGCGGAGATCGCCATCAAGACGGCTGACACCAACGACCTGGCCGACCCGGAAAACGCTGACCTGATGAGTCCGCTCAACCGGGTGCGCGTGATCATCACCAAGCAGGCCTTGCAAGAGGGTTGGGACTGCCCGTTTGCCTATGTGCTGTGCGCTCTGGCGGCCAGCGCCAACCTGTCGGCCATGACCCAGTTGGTGGGGCGCATTCTGCGACAACCCCATGCGGAAAAGACGGGCGTAACCGCCTTGGATGAGTGCTACGTCATCACCCACCACGCCAACACCGCCGAGGTGGTGGACGCCATCAAAAAAGGCCTGGAGGAGGATGGCATGGCCGATCTGGTGAAAGAGATCAAGACCCCGGACGGCAGTGGCGGTAGGGAGCCGCGCCCTGTGCAGCGGCGACAAGCATTCGCCAAACGAGACATCTACTTGCCTTTGGTCTTGCGCGTGATCGATGGCACCGCCAGGCCTTTGGACTATGAAGAGGACATCCTGTTTGCGCTGGACTGGTCCCACCTGGATGTAACGCCGTTCGTCGAGCGAATCCCTTTGAACGCCGCAGGCGCGGACAGACAAATGCGCCGGATTCGCTTGGTCGAGCAGGGGAGCGAGCGCATTGTCGATGAGGCGGCAGCCAGCAACCATGAGGTCCTGCGCATGGACGTCCCCTATGCCGTGCGCATGGTCTCGGACATCGTGCCCAACCCTTGGTGGAGCCGTGCCCTGATTGGCCAAGTGCTGGACGGCTTGCGCCAACGCGGATTCACAGACGCGAAGCTGGGCGAGATTGCCGGGCTGGTGATTGAAGAACTGCGCCAGTGGCTGGAAACCCAGCGCAATGCCATGGCAGAGGCCCTGTTCCGTGCCGAGGTGCACGCCGGGCGCATTCAGTTCCGGTTGAGGACGGACGGCAAGAACTGGCGCATGCCGTTTCAGGCTGAGACCTATGAGCCGGATGGCGCTGACCAGTTGGTGCGAGCCAGTGGTGAGCCGCTGGCCAAGAGCCTGTTTTCACCCATCTACAAGGGCGATTTTTCCAGCCAGGACGAGCGAGATATCGCGGTCTACCTGGATGCCGATCACGCCTTGCAATGGTGGCACCGCAACGTGGCCCGTAGCCACTATGCCCTGCAAGGGTGGCGGCGCGAGAAGGTCTATCCCGACTTCATTTTTGCGGTCCAGCACGAAGCCAAAGCCAGCCGCGTGGTGATCCTGGAAATGAAGGGCAAGCACTTGGCGGGCAACGACGACACCGAGTACAAAAAGGCCGTCCTGCAACTCATGACGTCTGCCTTTGATGTGGAGCAGGGCGAGCGGGTGGGCGAGTTGGAACTGGTGGTCGAAGGCCAGGTATCGGTGGAGTGCGACCTGGTGCTGATGCCCAACTGGAAGACCGATCTGCCCCGGCGGTTGTCTGTTTCTGGCGCTTGATTCACTCGGATGCCCTTTGTGGCATCCCGATGAAAGACGGCGCTCATCAATGCCTGAACTCAGGCATTGCGATATTGTTGTGGGAAAACAACTTGTATTGACATAAGTCCTATCAAATCGTGCATTAACGATATGTCTTCAACCAACTTCATCCGCGCCGACTACATCGTCTACGGCGCTTGCACCAAGCGAATAGTGGCCGGTCTCTGACCGGAATCTTGGTTTGTTCATGAAGTTGAGCCTGCCCGTCAGGGCAGGTTAACTCTCCCCAAATCCTCTGAATCCGGTTGGTCGGGATCTGACCATTCGCATTGCTGCGCTCATGCGTTTCGGCTCGCCGGACCGTCTTCGCAGTTCCTTGTTTTCGGCTTCTTGCTCGCCAGGTGGTTTGCACTGTCGCTGACGTGCAGAAACTGCAACCCAGCAGAACCGGAAGCCCGCGCTGGTGACTGACACTGACTGCTTTACGCCTGCACCATGGCCACAAGCAGGCAGACAGCCCCTCGGTATTCGAATCGATCCGAAGAAATCGGGCAGCTTCTGACCCAGGGTGTGTCTGTGAAAATGGCCATGATATTCCCTTGGCTGGGTCAGATACGGTTAGGTGGATTCGGTCGACACCGAAGTATCCATGGCCGAATCTGACGGAACACGTGTCGCCATCACTTTGTCGATGGTGCGTCCATCCATGTCCACGATTTCAAGGCGCCAGCCCTGCCAGACAACGGTATCGGCTTCTTTGGGAAGACGCCCGGTGAGCAACATCATCATGCCGCTCAGCGTGTGGTATCGGCCACGCTCCTCGTCTGGCACCGTGTTCAGTCCTAGCCGGTCCTTCAGCTCGGGTACCGGAATGTGCCCATCCAGCAGCCAGGAGCCGTCATCACGCTGCAACGCCCAGGAGGTGGTAGGGTCTCGTGGGGTGAATTCGCCGGTGATCGCTTCGATCAGATCCTTGAGCGAAACGATGCCCTGAATCTCGCCATACTCATCAATGACGAAGGCCATCTGGTCATCGGATTGCCTGAAATTGTCGAGCAACTCCATTCCGGTGATGGTCTCGGGTACGTACAGTGGTTCCTCCAGCCGTTGAGCATGTAGCTCCCTTTGCTCACCCTTCAGGGCATTGGCAAGCCATCGGCGTGCATTCAGGACCCCCACCAGCTGGTTGACATTGCCGCGAATCACGGGGAAGCGCGCATGATTGCAGGCTTCCACCTTCGCCATGTTGACTTCAAAGGAGTCCTCCAGATCGAGAAAGACCACATCGCTGCGTGGCACCATGAGCGAACTGATCTGCCGATCGTCCAGTCGGAAGACATTCCTCACCATGGTGTGCTCCTGAGATTCGATCACACCAGCCGTCGTTCCCTCCTGAAGCATGGCGTGAATCTCCTCCTCCGTGACCACGCTGCCACTCGTTTCCCGAACTCCAAGGACCTTCAGCAAAGCCCGGGTGGATACGGAGAGCAGAAGCACAAAAGGCTTGGTCCCGATGGCCAGCCAGTTGATCGGACGGGCGACCAGCCTGGCCAGGGTTTCCGGATTCGATTGCGCAATTCGCTTGGGCACCAATTCGCCCACCACGATAGAAAAGTAGGTGATCAGTATCACGACAAGGCCGGTGGCTAGCCACTGGCTGTACTGGATGGATACACCGGACTGAACCAGCAGGCCAGCAATCGGGACAGCGAGTGCCGCTTCGCCCACGATACCGTTGAGGACACCAATCGAGGTGATCCCGATTTGTATCGTGGACAGGAAGCGGGTAGGGTCTTCGCCTAGCTTGATCGCTGCAATGGCGGCGTTGTCTCCCTCGTCGATCAGTTTTTGAAGGCGTGCCTTCCTTGCGGTGACCAACGCGATCTCTGACATGGCAAAGACGCCATTCAGCAGGATCAGCGAAAAAAGGATGGCGATTTCCATGATGGAATGAATCCGTTGTGCGGTTGGTGAGTTCGATAAGTGGAAAAGTCACCCAATCGGATGCCGTTGGGAAGCCTGCGATTGACGCAGATGCGGTTGGTCAGGGCATCATGACAGCAGCTTGAGGCCATGCCTGCGCTTGGGTGAGAAGGTGCATTCAGACTCGAGGTGGCCGTCGGAGTCTGTCAACGTCAGGGGCTGGGATGACGTCGAGCCATGAGAAATGGGGCCGTGGCAAGGTGTGACCGGCAGGCGGCAACGAAACAGCCAATGCCATTTGATCGGGCAACTCTGGTTTTTCGTCGGTCAGACCATGGTCCGAGGCATGATCAAGCCAATACAGATACCTGGCTTGCTGCGGATCGAAATCCGCATCTTTCGCGGATGAAGCGACTTTCAGTGGACCAGGGTCTTTCACACCGATGTGACCCCATGTGAAAAGGTGCAGGCTCGCTAAAAAATGAAGAGAAAAAATGGCGATGACCCAGCGGCGCATGATGCGATGATTCTACGCTTTCGATGAGTCACGTGGCAAAAAGTGCTGTCGTGTCCTGGTGCCGGGTGACATGGCTTGAAGGAACAAAACCCGCTGTCCCAGAGGAATCAACGGGTTGCAATGCCTCCGAATGCGACCTGAAACGAGACTTTGGAGCGGCTGATGGGAATCGAACCCACGTTATTTGCTTGGGAAGCAACGTCTAGGGAAGGTCTGCAAAACCCACCGCTTGGCACGGGTCGTGCATCATGAAACCATGAAACAGATGAGCCTGGACACCACTGGATTCGAGCGCAAGACCAAGCGGACGCGCAAACGCGAGTTCTTGG
>QLAH01000083.1_pt1 | contig 90865 bp, 83 predicted proteins | sample 4693081 | NCBI WGS metagenome assembly QLAH01 (sample SAMN09425401, study PRJNA476045) | Lake water metagenome, whole genome shotgun sequencing project.
ACCTAGCAGTTCGTCCCCCCAGGCTTTCCCTCGCTCCGCTCTCACAGCCTCCTCGGCTGCTCCTGCCTCGCAACTCTCAACCTGGGCCCACGCGGTTCCCCGCGCAGTCCAATACCTTACCACACGGTGGTGGGGCAGTCAAGGGCACACCACAGGCTTGGTGGTGGGGCGAGGCAAACCAACAAAAAAAGACCCCCGAAGGGGTCTTGTTCCAGGGATCTCCCACGAGGGAACTTGTCTGATGGAGCCAAGCGGACTCGAACCGCTGACCCCCTGCATGCCATGCAGGTGCTCTACCAGCTGAGCTATGGCCCCTTGATGAAGTCGTCGGCCGAAAACTCTGGTCGTTCCCGGGATTGGCTCGCGGAGCCGTAGGCCCCGCCCGTCGATGGAGAGAGCTTACATGCTGGGGTGCCCCCTCTCCAACAAGCCCAACAAAGAGGAGGCTGCCGGAACTCAGACCTGCCGCCAGACCGCGACCAGCCGTCCCTGCACGCTCACCTGCTCAGCCGGCAGAACGAGCGGCGCATACGCGGTGTTGGCCGCTTCGAGGCGCACCCGGCTTCCCTCACGGAACCAGTGCTTCAACGTGGTGCCGCTTCCTGGCACCAGGGCGCTGACGATCGTTCCCGGGCGCAGGCGATCCGGATCGTGCACGGGCTCCATCAGCACCACGTCGCCGTCAGCGATGTGGGCCTCCACCATCGAATCTCCGTTCACCGTGAGGGCAAACAGGTTGCGGCTCTCGAGCACGGTCGAGAGATCAAGCCGCTCCTGCACGTCATCAAAGGTGTCCACCAGACCACCAGCGGCAACAGCCCCCAGCACCGGGATACCCTTGAGACCGCCACCACCAAGAAGCTGCAGGGTTCTGGCTTGCCCCTCCTGCCAGGTGATCCAACCTTTCTGCTGCAAATGGCGCAGCCGGCTCTGGATCGGGGCCGGTGAGCGAAGGCCCATGGCCTCCATCATCTGGCGGATGGAGGGGCTGTGACGATGGGTGACGATGTAGTCATCGAGCCAGTCGTAAAGCTCCTGCTGGGCGGGGGTGAGCTCCTGCTGGGAGGCGGGCATGGGCGAAGACGAGCTGATACAGGTGTACCTCCTGAGACGAAGGTTGTCCAGGTCTGACGGCTCGGCGTTATTGAGTTCAGGCTCCTCCCAGCAAGGCAGCCAGAAGAGCCTGCTGAACATGCAAACGGTTCTCCGCCTGATCGAAGACGCGGCTGGAAGCTCCCTCGATCACGCCAGGACTGATCTCCTCGCCACGGTGGGCGGGTAGGCAGTGCAACACGATCGCCCGGCCGGCCGCCTCTGAAAGCAGAGTCTCATCGAGGCACCAACCGGCAAAAGCCAGCGCCCTGCGGTCCTGCTCCTGCTCCTGCCCCATGGAGGCCCAGACATCCGTATAGAGGGCATGGGCCCCGCGTACGGCCAGGACCGGATCGTGCACCACCTCCACGGAACTGCGCCCAGCGGCCAGAGTCCGGGCCTGCTGCACCACAGCCAACTCCGGGGCAAATCCCTCGGGACAACCTACGCGCACATTCACCCCCAGCAGGGCTCCGCAGAGGAGCAGAGAATGGGCGACGTTGTTGCCGTCGCCCACATAGGCGAGGGTGAGTCCCGCCAGATCGGCCGGCTGGTTGCCGAAGGCCTCCATCAGCGTGAGGTAATCCGCAAGGGCCTGGCAGGGATGCTCCCGATCGGTGAGGGCATTGACGACGGGTATCGACGCCCAATGTGCGTAGTCGGCCAGTTCCTCCTGGGCGAAGGTGCGGATCGCAAGAGCATCGCAATAACGACTGAGCACCCGGGCGGTGTCGGCGATTGGCTCGCCCCGATCCACCTGCGTAACGGTGGGTAGCAGATCGATGGTCTGTCCGCCGAGGCGGGCCATCGCCACAGAGAAGCTCACGCGGGTGCGGGTGGAGGCCTTACGGAAGATCAGGCCGAGCATCCGACCCGCAAGATCGATGCGCCGTCGGCCGGCTTTGAGATCAGCCGCGAGCAGGAGAAGGCCGGCCGTCTCGCCAGCGGAAAGGTCGGCGGAGGAGAGCAGGTCCCTGCCCGTGAGGCCGCCGAGAGAGGAGGTGGCGGAGGGCGTCGCCATGGAGCCACTTCAAAGAACCCTTATCCGAGATCGGGGGCCTTGCCGTCAAGGGGAAGAGGGCCATCCTTCATGGCAAGGCATGAAGGATGAGGGCGCAAGGCCCGGCGGCCGTCTCCTCCAGCACCCCTCAGATCACAGCCACCGCTTCCTGGGGCATGGTGCTGGCGGCAAGCAGATCCTTGAGCTCGTCGCCCTCGATCACCTCCTTGTCGAGGATCTTCTGAGAGATCGACTCCAGCAGGTCCCGGTTGTGCCGCAGGATGCTCAGGGCCCGGTCATGGGCTCGATCCACCAAGCCCCGCACCTCCCGGTCGATCGCCTGAGCGGTGGCATCACTCACCACCCGGCGGGGGTTGCTGGGGCCACCGAGGAAGCGACTACCCCCCTGTTTGTCATAGGCCAGGGGGCCGAGGGTGTCGCTCATGCCGTAGGTACCCACCATCTGCTCGGCGATGTCGGTGGCACGCTGCAGATCGTTGGCAGCACCCGTGGTGACCTCCCCGAAGACGATCTCCTCGGCGCTGCGGCCCCCCAGCAGGGTGGCGATCTGGCCTTCAAGGTCCTCCTTGGAGTTGAGGAAGCGCTCCTCGGTGGGCAGCTGCAGGGTGTAGCCGAGGGCTGCCATGCCGCGGGGCACGATCGAGATTTTGGCCACCTTGCTGCCCCCGGGCATCAGGTGACCCACGATCGCGTGGCCCACTTCGTGGTAAGCCACCACCTTCTTCTCATCGGGCTGAAGCACGCGACTCTTCTTCTCGAGACCCGCCACCACGCGCTCGATCGCTTCATTGAGGTCGCCCTGCTCGACCGTGGTGCGATAGACGCGGGCGGCCAGAAGGGCGGCTTCGTTCACCAGATTGGCCAGATCTGCCCCGGCAAAGCCGCTGGTGGCCTGGGCGATCTTGTCAAGATCGACGCCATCAGCGAGCTTCACCTTCTTGGCGTAGATGTCGAGTATCTTTTTGCGTCCCGAGAGGTCGGGACGATCCACCAGCACCTGACGGTCGAATCGACCGGGACGCAGCAGCGCGGCGTCGAGGGTTTCCGGCTGGTTGGTAGCTGCCAGCACGATCACAGGTTTGTCCTGGGCGGTGAAACCGTCCATTTCGGTGAGCAGCTGGTTCAGGGTCTGCTCACGCTCGTCGTTGCCGCCGACCACGCCCATCGAGCCGGAGCGGCTCTTGCCGATGGCATCGAGTTCGTCGATGAAGATGATGCAGGGAGCCTTCTTCTTGGCCTCCTCGAACAGATCGCGAACGCGGGCGGCGCCAGCGCCAACGAACAGTTCCACGAACTCCGAGCCGGAGATGATGAAGAAGGGCACGCCCGCTTCACCAGCCACAGCCTTCGAGAGCAGGGTCTTGCCGGTGCCGGGAGGGCCCACGAGCAGCACGCCCTTGGGAATGCGGGCGCCGATGGCGGCATAACGTTCGGGAGTCTTGAGGAAGTCGACGATCTCTGTGAGCTCGGTCTTGGCCTCATCGACACCCGCCACATCGGCGAAGGTGACCCGCGACTCCTCATCCGGCACGTAGACCTTGGCCTTGCTCTTGGTGAAGCTCAGGGCCCCCTGGGCTCCGCCCATGCCGCTGCGGCGGGCGAAGAACTGGAGCACCAGGATGAAGATCAACGGCGGCACCACCCAGCTCAGCACCGTGCTGATCAGGCTGGGCCGACGGGGCGGAGCGGCCGCGAATTCGACCCCATGCTGTTCGAGCCGCTGGGGCAGCTCCATGTCGAAGATCGGGGTGGTGGCCAGAACGGTGGGCGCCCCTTCGGCCGGTGGCTTGTTCAGCTCATAACGGATCTGATCAGAGGTGATGTAAACCCGCTTCACGTTGCCATCGTCCACCTGACTGATGAACAAGGAGTAGGGAACGCGCGGGACCTGGTTCGCCGGATTGGGCAGGAAGTTGCTGAACAGCAGCAGCACGCCGAAACCGATCAGTAGCAGGTTGATCAGACCGAAGCGCCGGGTTGGTCGATTGTCGTCCTGGCGGATGGCCATGCGGCGGGCAGCGTCGTTCTGGTCCAAACTAGGCACCACTGCCCCATGGCGGACCTGGGCAGGGGGGTGAGAACCGAACGCTCCTCTTGACCGGCCTGCCCCTCAGCGATGTGCGGCCGCTTCTCCCTGACCACCGAACTCGACCGTCTGCTGCCCCGGCTGCAGGGGCCCTTGCCGGAGGGTCTGGTGGAGCACTACGCCCCCCGGACCCAGGTGCGGCCAGGGGAGCCCGTACTGGTGCAGCGGCAGGAGCACGGGGTGCTGGGGGTGGGGCTGGCGCTCTGGGGCCTGCTGCCGGAATGGAGCCGGGATCCCCTCGGGGCCCAGAAGCCATCGCGCCGGCCGATCAATGCACGCAGTGAAACCGTGGGAGAAAAGCCGAGCTTCCGCGGCCCCTGGAGGCATCGCCGGGCCCTGATCCCCGCCGATGGCTTCTTCGAGTGGCAGAGGCGCACCGATCCGGCCACCGGACGGGCCTGGAAGCAACCGTGGCTCTTCCGCCGCCGCGACCAAGCGCCATTCTGGCTGGGTGGCCTCTGGGACCGATGGGTGGGTGCGGATGGCGGGGAACTGGACACCTGCTGCGTGCTGACCAGCGCACCCAACGACCTGCTGGCGCGGGTCCATGACCGCATGCCCGTTGTAATCCCGGACGGCCTGGAGGAACCGTGGCTGGCCCCTGCCGACGGGCCGGGCCTCCGGGCCCTTGAGCCGCTCATGGCGCCCTGGGATCCGGCCGACTGGGAGGCGGTGAAGCTGGAGGTGAGCCGATTTCAGCCACCCTCCTCTGGGATAATCAGCTGATCACGCATTGTATGCATGTTGAAGAAAGAACTGCGCAAGCTAATCTCGCGTATTGTTCGACAATTCAACCCATGGGCGCCAACGAGGGTGTTATGGGATGCGCCCCGCTGGGCTCAGGAGTGGAATATCCGCAAAGGCGATAATCGTGCCGTCTCACCGCTAGCACATGTTCAACTCCTTCAACAAGACACAGATAACGATGGAACCGTGCAGCACGGCTCAACTGAACCCATTCCCCTGGGAGTGACTGATCAGGATGTTGTTCTCGCCATAGACCTTGCAAAGGACAGATGCCGCTGGGCCCCTGCAATTCATGGATATCGCATCTCAGGGGCAAGGGTGTTCGGGATTGACGGGAGTGTGGTCTCCCAGGATAGGCAGATGTTATGGGATCTCAACGACAACGGAGGCGCCCCCGAAGATCATGCAATCTTCCGCCGAATTCGTTTTCCATCCAGATCCTTGCGTGGCCACGGAGACAGCGTTTCACTGATTCAGCCACTAGCCGGAAACTACTGGCATTGGATGCTTGAGACACTCCCGACACTAGCCCGACTACCCCGTGAGCACCTCAGCTTTGATCGATTGATCTTACAGGAAAATCCCCCTCCTTTCCAGCTGGAGACACTTAACCTCCTTGGTTTTACTGAAGAACAGTTGCACCGACTCGGCCACAATGAAGTCATAGAGTGCGAACGGCTACATGGCGTCACTTTTCGGTCTGGATGGCTTCCGGATCCATCAGTATTTCGCTGGCTTCAAAAACATCTGCTTACCGGTTCCATCAGCTCATTTGTCACGCCGCGACGAATCTACGTCTCTCGGCAGGATGCCAAGACACGTCGAGCAAGCAATGAAGAGGATCTGCAGGACTTGTTGCGCTCTTATGGTTTCTCCGTCGTCACCTGCGGCGCGCTTTCTGTGAGGGAACAAGCCTGGCTCTTCCACAAGGCTGATGCGATCGTCGGCCTCCATGGCGCAGCCCTGACCAATCTGATCTTTTGCCGGAGCGGCACACGCATCCTGGAGGTGTTTCCTCAGCACTGGAGCCCCCTCTGCTACTTCAGCATGGCCCGCCTGATCGGCTGCGAACATCGCTTCCTCACGGCTGCAACCTCGGGACGGTCACCTGCCCAGCTGCGGAATGATCGACGCGTGGTCCCGGAAACGAGTGCTGCCCAATGGGCCGACCTGGAGGTACCGCTCGATCGACTCGAAATCTGGCTGAAAACTCTTCCTACCGAAGATCCCCAAACAGCGCCGCATTCGTTTAAACAGGAGTAAGTGAAATCCTCTGTCCATGAGCCTTGACCAATTGGATGCCTTCCTGGCTCATTCCTGCGGCCGCCCGGAGCTCAACGCAAGGACCCACGATCACGAGAACCCTCTGGACCTGGCCTCCTTCCTGGCACTCGCCCGCAAAGAAGGGTTCGACGTGGAGGAGTCAGACGTTCTCGCCGCACTCGAGCGTGAGGAAGCAAGCCTCACGGATGCGCAGTTGCAGGAGAGGGCAGCCGTCGAGGCCCGTCGCCTCCGCCACTTCATCCCGGGCTGATGCCTTGAAAAATTCCACCAGCGAGCGATGGCAGCGAGCCGACGGCAGAGAAGTTGCCGCTCTGTATCCAAGGCCGCCAGCACTCGTGCCTTGCTCTCGACATCTGCGTATTGAGGTGTTTGGCCGGGTGCTGTGTGACACCTGCCTGAGCCTGCGGGTTCTAGAGACTTATCACCCCCCAACCTTCTACCTGCCTCCGGACTCCGTGGATGCCAGCTTGCTGCAGCATCGTCCCGATCGCAGCTTCTGCGAGTGGAAGGGCGTGGCCCACTGGTTCGACCTCGTGATTCGGCTCCAGGGAGGGCGAGAAGACCGCAGAGATGCAGCAGTCTGGTCTTACCTGGAACCGACCCCCGCCTACCAGTCCCTTGCCGGCTGGTATGCCGTTTACCCTGGGCGCATGGACGGTTGCTGGATCGATGATGAGCCTGTAACACCGCAGCCAGGGAAGTACTACGGAGGGTGGATCACTGCTGAGGTTGAGGGCCCTTTCAAGGGGGACCCGCTCCACCCTCATCTGATCTGAGCAGTCATCGCTGGGAGTCGGCAGGCTGCCAATCACTCTTCATGCCAATCGCGGATCATCCGGTTAAGGAGATGGGTCACAGGCCCATCTCGTGGAGTGATCTCGTCGATCGGGAAAAGCATGAGGTCATGTTCGGATGAAGCCGCCCTGCAGCCACTCGACCAGAACTGACTGACGAGGTTCAATTCGCAACGCAATCACAGACTGTCAAGTTCCCAGATCAGATCGGGGTCGCATCGCCGCAGTTCCCTTTCCTTCCAGAAGCTGGCCTCGGCGATGCGCTCAAGACCCAGATTCCCCACCACTGTGCGCGCGGGAATTCCCCCCAGCAGCTTCGGGGCGATCACAGCGGCCAATGCCTGAATGCAGCCTTGACTCATGGCAGCTGTGGCCAGTTCCGGGCCGCATTCCCACAACACCTGGTTGCAGCCGTACCGGGCCAAGGCTTCAAGCAGTTCTTGAGGCTTGCAGGCAACAAGCTCCATCCGCTCCACCCCAAGAGCGTCGAATCTGTTGCGTGCCTCTGCCGGCGCCTCCATTCCGTGGGCAACCAGCGTGGGGGCGAGGGAAAGGTCCCAGAGGCGTGCTGTTCCCGGCAGATCAAGGCGTCGGCTCAGCACCACCCGCAGGGGTTCGGGATCCCTCCGGCCGCGGCTGGTGAGCAGAGGGTCATCGGCGCGCACCGTGCCACCCCCCACAATCACAGCATCGCAACGCGCACGCAGACGGTGTACCCACTCCCGTGCCGTGGGGCCGCTGATCCATTGGCTGTCCCCATTGGGGAGAGCAGTTCGTCCGTCGAGGCTCATCGCCCATTTGAGGATGCCTAGGGGCCGGCCGTTGCGCACCCGGTACACGAAGGCACGGTTCAGACCGAATGCCTCATCGGATGCCACCCCTTCGATCACCTCAAGACCCGCAGCTCGAAGCCGCGAAAGCCCAGCGCCGGCAACCCGCGGATCCGGGTCGGTCATGGCCACCACCACACGGGCGACGCCGGCGGCGATCACCGCCTCCGTGCAGGGTGGGGTGCGCCCGTGATGGCAACAGGGTTCGAGGCTCACCACCAAGGTGCCGCCATGGGCCCGTTCGCCGGCCTGCAACAGGGCCCCCACTTCGGCATGCGGTGCACCGGCCCGGGCATGAATGCCTTCTCCCACAAGGGTGCCGGCGGCATCCAGCACCACCGCGCCCACCATCGGGTTCGGGCTGGTACGGCCCTGGCCCAGGGCCGCCAGCTGCAGGGCGCGGCGCATCCAGGGGAGCCAGGGGGAGGGATCCATGGGTCGCGCGCCGATGCCTGTGAGCCAATGTGCTGCACCGACAGGCCTGGTGGGGTCTCTCAGGCGGCCACCCTCTCATCAGTTGCATCGGCGCAGCAGCTGCGTGGCCCGCCGGCCATTCACCGATCGTTCGGAGGCGGTGGTGTCGGCGCCGTCGCCAGGCTGCGCCACTCCGCCACCACATAAGGAGGAACCGGGAGTTCGACGAACACACCGGGCAACTGCAATCTGAGCGGCCGGTTCAGGCGCAGATCCGCCAGCAGGGAGCTGAGGTCGAACTCGGCGGCGGCAGCACGGTTGTCGCTGGCGAGCTTCGAACTGGCCAGCGTGATGTCCTCCAGCAGCCACTGACGTCGCCCCGAGCGCACCTCCAGAGGTGTGGGGTGATCCAGGCGCACCCGACCCGGATAACCGACGATGCGCAGCGTGACAGGGGCGTGCTGGCGGACCGGGCCCTCGCGATAGGCCACAACCTGCCAGCTCTGGTAGTCAAGATCGCGCAGGCTCTCGAGGCTGCGCACCAGCCCAGTGCCGGTCTCGCTGGGGCTCGCCTGGATCTGGGCCAGGACTTGCGCTGGTGACCCAAGGACCACCAGCAGGGTCAGCAGCATCGCCGCCAGCCATGATGTTCGGGCTGTTCGGTTCATGCCGGAGCCACGAGCACGGGTTTCCTCTCGGCCCCGGGAATGGGCTGCCAGGCGGTGTGGGTGGCCCAGAGAGCCCAGATCGCCATCGCCCGCAGGTAGTGGCAGGCACGGAAGGTGCCCGCCGCGGTGATCGCCTCTGGGGTGCGGAATTGCAGGCCACCGCCGTAGACCTGCTCGACCACGGCGGAGGTGATCCCCAGGGCGGTGGAGGTGTCGCCCATCTGGCGGTAGTAGGCGGCCAGTCCGAAATTGATGCCGGTCCACACCTCCAGGGGATGGGTGCCGTTGGGATCCAGGGGAGTGCCGTCGCGTCGCAGGCCGTTGGCCACACCCAGGCGCCCGCCCTCGAAACGCTCGAAGCAAGCCTCCCTCACGGCCTTGAGGGCCGAACGGGCCCGCTCCTCGGCCACCACCGGTGGCAGCTCCAGGAGGCGGGCGTAGAAGTCGCCACAGAGCTGGTCGGCCATCACCACGGGGGTGCCGCTCTCGGCATCGATCTCGTAGTACTCGCCGTTCCAGAGCAGCCGATCGAAATTCGCACGCGAACGCTCGAGCCAGCTGCCGAACTCCCGCTGATCAGCGCTGGTGTCCAGGCCCAGCTCGAGCTGGAGCCGCTGCCCGATGGCAAGAGCCGCCTCCAGGGCGGCGATCCACAGGGCCCCGCAGTAGGCGCTGACCCCTTTGAGGGGCCAGTCGTCAAAGGTCTGATCCGGGGCGCCGCCGTTGTCGGGCAGGCCGTCGTCGTTGGCATCAAAGGTTTTGAGGTAGCGCAGCGCCTGCACGGCCGCCGGCCAACAGTCCGCCAGGAAGGTGAGGTCCTCGCCGCTGGGAGCCAGCCGGAAGGTGCGCCACACCTGCAGGACGAAGTCACTGGCGAGATCCTTCCAGAGGTTGCAGTCCTGATAGGCGGTGTAGTTGGTGGCGTCCCAGGGGCGCTCGTTGGGGGCGCCCAGATCGTGGGGGGTGGCTCCGGCGATCTTGCGGGCGGCCTCCACCCGGCCCTTCCCCTGGGTGAAGTACCAGCCGATCGGGCGCGGAGTGGGGTCGGCGGCGGGGATGGCGCGGGCGAAGCTGCGCAGCACGGCCTTGTCGAGCTCGGGCCAGAGCTGCAGCAGGGCGAAGGAGCCGTAGAGGCGCACATCGAGGCTTTCGTACCAGGCGTAGTCGAGGCACTCGAGCACCCCGAAGCGACCCACCGGATCGTCGGCCGTGGCGGCGGTCCAGAGGGTGCCGCCGCTGGCCAGGTCGTAGAGCTCGTTCAGCAGGGCCATGCGCAACGGCTCGGGGAGATCGGTGCGCTCCACCACGGGCGCCTGCCAGGTTTCAATCGCCATGCGCCACTGCCGCCAATCGCGCAGGGCCTCGGCGGCGATCGCCGCGGCGTTGTCGCCGCCGTCGCCGAAGGCGTCGGTATAGCGGCGCAGGACACGGGTGCCGGTGGCGAAGCTGGTGACCGGCAGGTCCCAGGCCAGCACCACCGGGATCTCGGCGCTTTCGCCGGGCTCCAGCCGGAAACGCACCGCCAGGGCCGCGGCGGCCTGCTCTCCTGCTCGACTGTGGCGATCATTGTCGCTCTCGGGGATCGAGCCATCCGTGGCGAAGCTCTGCCAGATCTCGCCGCCGTCACTGGCGGGATTCCAGCGGCTGCAACGCATCACGCTGACGCCCCCTGGGGCGAGGTCGTCGGCCGCGGGCACCGCCAGGCACCACTGGCCCTGCCCTTCCGCCAGGGGAACGGAGCGCTGGCCCTCGAGCAGGATGCCGCGCAAGCCCGGTGCATCGAGGCAGCGGTTGCGCTGCCCCTCGCCGCGGCCGATCGCAGGCACATAGTTGTGCTCCGGACTGCCGTCGTCGCGAAAATGGACCGATGCGGCGGTGTCGGTGTTGGTGAACCAGCCGCAGGTGTTGCGCCAGCTCAGCAGCAGCGACAGATCCAGGGGCGTGGCCGTGGGGTTGCAGATGCTCCAGTGGAAGACCGCCACCGGATAGGCCGTGCGCAGGTAATCGCCCGGCAGGATGGGGCTGAAGGCCTCACAGGTCACCGTGGCATCGAACACACTCTCGTAAGTTGTGCGACTGAGGGGATAGCGGGCGGTGTAGGTGCCGGTGGTTCTGGTGTTGGTGCTGGCCGGGTACCAGCTCCAGGCAGTCAGGGGCTCGCCGGCCTCGGGACGGGAGGCGTCGAAGGCGGGCTTGACGGCCAGGGCATGAGCTCTTTTGCTGGAGCCGTTGCTCTCAAACAGAGCGAACTGGCAGTCGGGCAGGGTACCGAACCAGTGCTCGCCGCCATCGAGATGCCAGAGATTGAAGGAACCATCAGGCGCTCGCCCGAGGCAGCCGGCACCGAAGCCCCCCAAGGGCATGCCGTGATTGGGGCCGTCGTCGAGATTGCTGGCATACCGCACGGAGTAGGGATCGGCCCAGGGGAGTCCCAAGGGGCGTGTCCAGCTGCAGGGCAACTCCTGGGGATGGCCCTGCGGCCTCCGGCCACCGGGGCGCAGGCGATCGCGAGCGGGAAAGCCGAAGGGCACCGTTACCGTTGCGGGTTGTGCGCCAGCTTGTCAGACCCCCCAGGCAAGCGGCAGTCCCAGGGGAGAGTATGCGGCCGAAGGCACGAAAACAAGTGATAACGTCGCTGCCCCGTTGGGTATTGCGTGATGGTCTTGGCCCCGCCCGGACTCCTCATCCCGAAGACGAAAGCCTACCGACCGGAGATTGACGGACTGCGAGCCTTCTCCGTGGTGGCCGTCCTGATCAATCACCTTGATCCGACCTGGCTAGCCGGCGGCTTCTTAGGAGTAGACATCTTCTTCGTCATCTCAGGCTATGTAGTCACGTCCTCTCTTCTGCAAAGGCAGGCAACAAGCAGATGGAGCTTTCTTTTTGAATTCTACGGGCGAAGGTTTCGCCGACTGCTTCCAGCACTGATCGCAAGTGTGTTGGTTTCAGCCATCATTTTCGCCATGGTCGTCAGCCCCATGGAGGACCTTCATGCAGCCACCTTGCGCACGGGCATCACCGCGTTGTTTGGGGTGTCCAACCTATATCTTCTCAGGCAGGGATCGAACTACTTTGCGACCGACAACCAATACAATATCTTTCTGCACACCTGGTCGCTGGGTGTTGAGGAGCAATTTTATCTTGTCTGGCCCGCACTCCTGCTTCTCTGCGGGCTGGGGGTGGCAGGAGTCTCCCGACGAAACCTGCGCATTTTCAAGCTGGCTTGCATTTGCCTTTTTGTGGCTTCCTTGGCCATTTTTGTCGTTCTCCACCTGAGAGGGTACTCAGATCGGGCTTTCTACCTGACGCCTGCACGTTTCTGGGAGTTGAGTGCCGGAAGTCTCGCCTACCTGTTCCATCGTGGCAGCGGCACCGCGATGGACCTGGGGAAGCGACTGCCCGTGGAACGGTTTCGGGGGCACCTGAGCCTTGGGTTGATGGCAGCCCTCACCGGTCTGTTGTTCGTCCCCGAGACCTGGAGTCTTTTCTCCACCATCACGGTCACCATTCTGGCTGCGACCCTGCTGGTGCTCCTACAGCCCAAGAGTATCGCAGGGCGGTTCCTCTGCCTACCCCTGAGTGTGTCCATCGGGCTGCTTTCCTACTCGCTGTACCTTTGGCACTGGCCGGTGATCGTTCTCTTCCGCTGGACAGTAGGAGTTGATCTGAGAACCATTCCCGCAATTCTGTTGATCACGGCTCTGCTCACTTTTCTCTCCTACCGGCTGGAGACACGTTTCCGCTTCGCCAAACAAGGGCATTCGTCAATCTTTCTGTATCCCCTGACGGCACTGATGGCGGCAGGCTGGCTGGGTCTGATGCAGGGTCCCCTGCGCGCGATCCCTTTTCTGGGCAATCGCTCCAGCCTTCAGGACGGCACCTTCAATATGAAGCGCATCGAGGGCACTGCCGTTAACACAGCAAATTGCTTTCTTGACCCCTTGGCCCCGATCAGGCCGGCTGGTGCGATCGAGGTCTGCCATGCGGTCAACTCAACTGACCGTCCCAACCTTTTCTTCGAAGGCGATAGCCACACCCACGCCCTGATTCCCCTTGGGGGAGAGATCCTATCGGCAGGCCGGTGGAATGTCGCCTTTCACGCCCGCGGTGGTTGCCCCTTCCCTTACTTTGAACCCCGATCGGGCAACACTCACAAAAACGAGCGTTACCGACTCTGCCGCCCCCACTACGAGAATTCCTTGGAGAGGATTGAGACAAGTCTTCACCCCGGCGATCGCCTGGTGCTTGTTTCCAATCTTCCAGGCTATTTCTCCTCCCTAACTGGGACCGACCGGCAGGAGGCGGAAGCCTCTTACAGCATCGGGATCGAGAGGCTCGCCGACGTAGCCCGACGCAGGCAAGCCGCACTGATCCTCTTCGGTCCTTTGCCTTCGTTCGAGCAGAAGAAGATCAACGTTCCACTCTCGCTATGCAAGACCGAATGGTTTCGCCCAGGCTGGGCCATTGATCAGGGATGTCGGCCGGTTCTGAGGAGTCGCCAGGAAGTGCTGGAGGAGACAAAAACTGTTCGAAACCTGCTCTCCCAACTGGCAACAGACATCGATGGTGTGGCTTTCTTCGATCCCATGGAGAGTGTGTGCCCGGAGCGTCAGGAGACCTGCTCAACGCACCGCGGGAACGAGGCATTGTTTTCGGACGGCAACCATCTCACCAATGCAGGTGCCATTGATCTCCACCCACGCCTTCAACGCTTCCTGGATCAGCCTGAGACCTCATCGCAGCGCTAGGAGGGGGGGACGCTTCTGGTTGGGTGCTCCCGATCGATGGGCGGAAGGGGGTCTTGAGCAATCTCCTGATCCATGAGGGCATCCAAGGTCACGGCCGTGCGCACCAGCGCCTGGTACCGCTGTACAAGGCGGCGGTTTCGCTCGATGCAGTGACCGGTATCCCCGCTGGGAAAACCGTTGGCGTCGCCTGCGAGCAACTCGAAATCGCCCTGCTGGGCCAGCAGAGCGACAACCAGCTCATGGATGCGCTGGCGACGATCGCTCATGGAAGGCTCGGGATCCGGCGACTGAGCATCATGGCCGCAGCGGCGGGAATGACTCTGGGCTTGCAGGACAAACGGGCCAGGGGGGTGCTGGAGGTGATCGGCACCGATGCCGGCGGGATCGGGGCGCTGCCGGCGGCGGCCCTGCAGCGGCTTAAGGGGGCTTCCATCGTGGCAGGTCCTGGCAGGTTGCTGGCAGAGCTGAAACCCTGGTGGGATGACCAGCAGGCCACCGGCCGCTTGGCGCCCTCCATCCCCTGCCCCGAGGCCGTGGCCACCGATCACCCCGAGGCCGCATGGCCGGCTCTGGAGGCGGCGCTGGTTCAGGGCCGGCCCACGGTGGTCCTCGCCAGCGGCGATCCCCTCTGGTTCGGCATTGGACGACTGTTGCTGCAGCGCTTCGGCCCCGGACTTCTGCGCTTCCACCCGGCCCCCAGCTCGCTGCAGCTGGCCTTTGCCCGCATCGGGCGGCCCTGGCAGGACGCCAGTTGGATCAGCCTGCACGGCCGGGATCCTGAACCGCTGGCGGCTGAACTGCAGAGGCGCCCCCGCGCCCTGGCGGTGCTGACCGACCCCAGCGCTGGCGGCGCGGGAACAGTCCGGCGGATCCTGTCGGCCTCGGGCCTGGAAACGGCCTATGCCCTGTGGGTCTGCGAGCGGCTGGGCCATGACCAGGAGCGCGTGCAGCGGCTGGCTCCGGGCGCTTCCCTCCCGGCAGACCTGGATCCCCTGCACCTTGTGCTCCTGATCGCCGAGCCACCGCCAGCACCAGGCGATCCGTCGGCCCTTCCCCTTTTCGGCCTCGACGACGGCCTGTTCCTCCAGCACGACGACCGCCCCGGCCTGATGACCAAACGGGAGGTGCGCATCCAGGTGCTGGCCGATCTGGAGCTGCCCGCGCGGGGGGTGCTGTGGGACATCGGAGCTGGAGTTGGGTCGATCGGGCTGGAGGCCCTGCGGCTGCGTCCTGGGCTGCATGGGTGGCTGCTGGAACAGCGTGGTGGCTCGGCCTCGCTCATCCAGGCCAACGCCGAGCGGCTTGGGGTGAAGCCGGCGGGAGTGGTGGAAGGGAAGGCCCCCGAAGCCCTGGAGACGCTGCCGGATCCCGATCGGGTGGTGATCGGCGGTGGTGGCCGCAACCGAGGTGAGGTACTGGCGAAGGTTCTGCGGCGGCTGCGTCCCGGGGGGTTGGTGGTGATGCCGCTGGCCACCGTGGAGGCCCTGGCGGAACTGCGGCCGCTGCTGGAGCAGGCAGGCCATCGGGTGGGAGTGACTCAGCTGCAGGCCTGGCGGGGGGCGCCGCTGGGTGAGGGAACCAGGCTGCAGCCTCTGAATCCGGTGCTGGTGCTGCGGGGCCGCCGTCCACTCCTCTCGGCCTGAGCGTTCAGGGGGCCGGGAGCTTCGGGATGGGTTCGATCCGCACCGGGATCCCGGGGCCGATGCCAAGGGCCGCCGCCCGTCCGGCGGCGAGCTCCAGCACCCCATCCACAGGCACCCCAGGGCCGTAGGAGCGACAGGGGAGACTCATGCAGGGCACTGCCCCCTCGACCACCGCAAGAACTCTGCCGTCACGAACAAAGATCATGTCGAGCGGCGCTGGAGTGAGGTGCATCCAGAAGCGTGCCGGCGTGGGTGAAGGGAACGGGAACCACATGCCCCGAAGCGGCGGCAGGGGATCCCGCAGTTGCAGGCCGAACATCTGCTGACGGACGGTGCGTGCCTCCTCCAGTTCGAGACACGGCCCGCGATCGAGACACCAGCGGGCGGTAATGGGGAGGTGCTGGGGCGGCCGGGCCGGCGGCGCATCGTCGGCCTGACTTCGGCGGTCGCAGCCCAGGAGCAACATCAGGCTGATGCCCAGCCACGGCAGCGACGATCTCCTCTTCATCGCTGAGGCTCCTCCGCCCTGGCCGGCGGTCGCTCCGCCAGGCAATAGCCCTGGCCACGCACCGTGTGGATCAGCCGTCTCTCACCGCCCTCCTCCAGTTTCTGACGCAGGTAGCGCACATACACCTCGATCACGTTGCTGGCGGCACCGGGTTGGTCGTCCCAGATCTCTCGCAGGATGCATTCCCGCACCACCACTTCGCCAGCCCGACGGATCAAGAGCAACAGCAACTGGTATTCGCGGGCCGTGAGCGCAATCTCCCGCCGGCCCCGTCGCACCGCACGACGAGTAGGGTTCACCTCGAGGTCGGCGACCCGCAGAGATGGTTCACCCTCGGGTGGCGACACGTTGGCTTCCAGATGAAGACGCAGACGTGTGAGCAGATCGCTCGGCCCCAGCCCGGTGAACCAGAAGTCGTCGGCGCCGCTGGCGAGACAGCGAATGCGGCCGGCCACGCTGTCATCGACGATGCCCAGCAGCAGAGGCACCCCCTGCCAGCGGTTCCGCAACTCCGGGATGCGCGGCTCTTGCCCCGGCGAGAGGATCACCGCCTGGGGCAGGTCCGTGCTGCTCTCCTCCACCGGCCTGTAGCCGGAAACCTCCAGACGCGCCGCCAGACGGCCGGCTTCCAGCCCCAGCAGCAGCACGGTGGGGATGCTCATCCGCCCCCCGCACTTCCCAGGCCGAGGCCGGGTTTTGCCACGTGGGGGAGACCCCATCCGAGTTTGTTGCGCAGCACCTGGAAGAACTCGTGATCGGCAAGCCTCACGAAGCGCACGGGGTGGTCGCTGCGGCGCACCAGCACCCGGTCCTCAGGCCAGATGTAGCAGCCGGCACTGCCATCGACCACCATCATCAGCCGCTCCGGGGTGGCCGGAAACACGGTCACCGGTTCCCGGTCGCTGAAGACCAGCGCCCGGGAGGCCAGGGAATGGGCGGCGATCGGCGTGAGCTGCAGAACCGGGCAATCGGGAGTGATCACCGGGCCTCCCGCACTGAGGGCATAGGCGGTGGAGCCAGTGGGTGAGGAAAGAATCACCCCATCAGCGGCAATGTCGACCGGGGCATGGCGGCCGATGGCGATCTCGAAATGGCACATGCTGGTGAGCGGCTCCCGGTGCAGGGCCATCTCGTTCAGGCAGAGCACCTCCCAACGCCGCTGCTCCCCGCGCATCACGCTCACCACCAGCATGGAGCGCTCCTCGATGGTCCACTGCCCGGCCACCACCAGGTCGAGCACCTGATCGAGATCCTTGAGGTAGGCCTCGGCCAGGAAGCCGAGGTGGCCGGTGTTGATGGTGAGGATCGGCACGCCGATCGGTGCGGTCTGGCGGGCGGCGGAGAGCACCGTGCCGTCGCCACCGAGCACCACTGCCAGCCTCATTTGATCATCAAAGCTGGCCGGAACGCAGGCGCTGTAGCCCTTGCTGCGCAGGTGCTGATCGGGGTTGGCAAAGCCCACCACCCCGCCCGAACTGCTCACCCGCACCACGTCGAGGCCAGCCTCCCTGAGACGACACTCGATCGTGTCGGCGGTGGCGATGGCCAGGTCCTTGCCGTCGTTGACGATCAGTCCGACGCGGGGCACCGATCGCAGTCGAAGGGCATACCAAGTCTATGGGCCGCCCGGCGGCGGCCCACGGCTTCAGAACTGCTGCAGGAAGCGCAGATCGCTGGTGTACAGCCGGCGGATGTCGTCGATGCCGTGGCGCACCATGCAGAAGCGCTCCACCCCAAGCCCGGCGGCGAAACCGCTCCAGCGCTCCGGATCGATCCCCAGGCCCTCCAGGACCGCCGGATCCACCATTCCGCAGCCCATCACCTCCAGCCAGCGGCCACGCCACTGCACGTCCACCTCGGCGGAGGGCTCGGTGAAGGGGAAGTAACTGGCCCGGAACCGCACCGGCAGGTCGCCGAAGAACTGCTGCAGGAAGGTGGTGACGGTGCCGCGGAGATGGCTGAAGTCGAGACCCTCGTCGAGGGCGAGCACCTCCACCTGGTGGAACACGGGGGAGTGGGTGGCATCCACCGCATCGCGGCGATAGACCCGGCCGGGCGCAACGATGCGGACCGGTGGAGGATTGGCCTCCAGATGACGGATCTGCACCGGTGAGGTGTGGGTGCGCAGCAGATGGCCATCCCCGAGATAGAAGGTGTCCTGCATGTCCCGGGCAGGATGGTGCTCGGGAATGTTCAGGGCGGTGAAGTTGTAGTGGTCGCTCTCCACCTCGGGTCCCTCGGCCACCCGGTAGCCGAGGCCAGCGAAGATGTCGACGATCTCCTCGATGGTGGCCATCAGCGGATGGCGGTGGCCCGGAGGCACGTAGCGGCAGGGGGCGGTGACGTCGATCCGCTCCCGCTCCAGCCGCTCGGCCATGGCGGCCCGTTTCACCTCCTCCAGGCGTTCCCTGAGCAGCCGCTGGAGCTGTTCCTTCAGCACGTTGGCGCGTTGCCCCACAAGGGGACGCTCCTCACCCGGCAGGCGGCCCATCGCGCCCAGCACCCCGGAGAGTTGGCCCTTCTTGCCGAGCAGCCCCACCCTCAGATCTTCGAGGGCCGCTTCGTCGGCGGCCTGGCCGATGGCCGCGGCGGCCTCCGACTCCAGGGCATCGAGCTGCTCGGTGAGCTGCTGCAGGCTGAGGGTGGCGCTCACAGAGGGCGTTTGGGCGGGGCCTGACTGTAGGCAGCGACCGGCTACGCCTAGCCTGCGGCTGCTTTACCCGCTCCGATGCCGCCGCTCCGCCTCCTGATCAGCAACGACGACGGGGTCTTCGCCGATGGGATTCAGACCCTGGCGGCGGAAGCGGTGCGGCGGGGCCATCGCGTCACGGTGGTCTGCCCGGATCAGGAGCGCTCGGCCACCGGCCACGGCCTCACCCTGCAGACCCCCCTGCGGGCCGAGCGGGCTGACGAACTGTTCGCCAAAGGCGTCACCGCCTGGGCCTGCAGCGGCACCCCCTCCGACTGCGTCAAGCTCGCTCTCTTCCGCCTGCTGGAGGAACCACCCGATCTGGTGCTCTCCGGCATCAACCACGGCCCCAACCTCGGTACTGACGTGCTGTACTCCGGCACGGTTTCGGCAGCGATGGAAGGAACGATCGAAGGCCTCCCCGCCCTGGCAGTGAGCAGCGCCGACTTCCACTGGCGTCAGTTCGGGCCTGCCGCCCGGATCGCCCTCGATGTGGCCGAATCGCTCTGGGAGCGTGGGTGGCCGGAGGGGATGCTCCTCAACCTCAACGTGCCTCCCTTGGAGGCCGACGGCATCGGTCCGTTGCGCTGGTGCCGTACGGCCGTTCGTCGCTACGTCGACCAGTTCGAGCGGAGGGAGGATCCCCGTGGCCGCACCTACTACTGGCTGGCGGGTGAGGTGGTGGACGACACCGAAGCACCTGTGGCAGGTCCCGCCGACTGGCCCACGGACGTGGCCTGGGTGGCGGGGGGCGGAGCATCGCTCACGCCGCTGCAGCCGGAACTGTTCTGGCGGGGAGACTGCACAGGCCTTCCCGAAGTGTCGGTGATGCCGAAACAGAACCCAGGCACTGGAGGCGCATACAGAATTTAGCGACAGTCCCATACCAATTACCGTGATGCAAACTGGATCCAGGCTGCACAACTGTTGACGCAACCACGATTGGCCAGGAAACCTCCATAGGCATTGCCCATGCCAAGCTCAACTCAGTGAAACCCATTCAGAAGCATCTCCCCTTCAGGGAAATACAGTCAGTCGCCCGAACGCCGCTGCACACAAACCTGCAAGCTCCACAAAGATTCATGTGATTTCACCTGGCCTTAGGCCACAGAATCAACGGAGCAACTGACATAGTTCCACCATCAGTCCGAGGTCAAATCGTTGACAATGGCTGCGATCTCGCCACCAGCAACATCAATACTGGATTCCCTGAACACCCTCGCAGAAGCCGCCGTACCCAGTTCCGCTTGTCTTTCCGGATCTGCCGCCAGGCCATACAGGGCATCGGCGAAAGACTCCAGATCGAGATAGGGAACCGCCATCCCGCAACCACCGGCGACAAACTCAGCGATACCGCCGGCCTGCTGGAAACAGACGGTAGGCACCCCGAGCGCGGCCCCTTCCAAGCACACCACCGGGTAAGGATCCTCCCGGGAAAGCAAGGAGACGGCCATGAACCGACTGATTACAGGTACCGCCGACGCCACTCCCTGGTGAAGCAGAAGCCGATCCTCCAGCCCAAGCCGTGAGATGTCGTGCATCGCCATTGCGTGAGACTCGGTGCCTGGAGCACAGCCCACCCAGACCGCCAGAAAAGGATGGTCGCCGAAACGCTCAGCGCAGGCTTTGACAAGCAGGGGAAGAAGGTCGAACCCCTTGCGGGCGATCGGCGAGCCCGTGAACCCGAAAACGAATGTTCCCCTTCGCCGTTCCTCATCGAGTCGGGCCAGAAGGGCAGCACAGTCGCTCTCGGGACGGGGAGCGGCCGCGAATTCCTCGGCACTTCGATGGGGGATAAATACGCGGACCAGTGAAAGCCTCTCCGGCGGAACATGATGTCTGCGGATAAGATTTTCGCGGACGCATTCGGCACAGGCAATCACCCGGTCGCTGAGCTCAAGTTGCAGCTGCACTGCATCTGGGGAACTGGAGATAGCGAGGCTTTGTTCAAGCTCATGCACATGAGTCAGGAAGCGGGTGTGAGGGAACGCTTCTCGCAGGCCTGCAAGATGTTGCCCTAAGACCAGGGTGTTGAGATAAACGAGATCGGGCCGAAAGCGGGAGATCGTCTGACGAAGATGTCCACCCGGACTCTCTTCATGTTGCAACAAGCGATCGAGGAGCCGCCGATGCAGACGCCTCGGAGGTGGAGGTACCCAGAACCCGGTCGGACAGATCGCCGCAAACTCCTGCCGCAACGGACCATCGCGAACGAAGAACGCCTCAAGTTCATGATCCTCATGAGTCGCCAACCACTGGCCGAGCCAGAGCAGCAGGTAGGGGGCACCTGTCCGCCAGCCGTCATGGGAAACCAGAAGAATGCGGGCCATAGGAGGAGGGATGGAGGGAGAAGAGGATTCAGGCCCGGCGATGGATCCGCTGCAGCATCCAGAGGGTGAAGCCCAGTCCGATCAGATGGGCGAACAACACCTGGGTGTTGCTGAGCACCGAGAGCATCTCAAGCGAGGTGATCGGGAAGGTGCTCACCGCCCCCCGGCCAGGGCTCGGGATCGTCATCGGTCCGAACAGCCCTGGCGCCTGCATGGAGGCCTGCAGGAACAGACTCCCCGCCAGGGCCTGGTAGCCGAGGGCTGCCAGGGTCAGTCCGGCAAGATCAGCCAGCAGGCCACGCTTGATCAAGCGATTCGTCTCCCCCTTGCTGGGTCGCACCGGACTCACCAAAGCCCGGCCGCAGCGGACCACGAGCCAGCCCTGCCACAGGCTCCACAGCAGAACGAAGAACGAGAACGTGGTGAAGGAAAGACCCGGTCCCAGCCCCAGGGCGCGTTCGGCATTGGCTGCCACTCGACCGCCGATGTTGTTGAAGATCAGCACCCCCACCACCACCACCCCCAGGGCCATCTGGATCCAGAACCGCACCCAGCCCACGCGCCGCAGAGCGGCGGAGATGAGCTGGATCTCCAGCGGATCGACCATCGAGGCAGCGGACGGGTCACCCAAACTTGCCATGGGAAGATCGGGGGAGGGAGAGCCTGTCGCCAGAGCCCCTGATGGCCCGTTGATTCCGCTTCACATTCCCGCCGACGCCCTGCGTCCCACTGCCATTGCTCTCGGGAGCTTCGACGGCCTGCATCAGGGTCACCGCAGGGTGATCGACGCCATCGTGGACGTACCAGGAGCGACGGACGACAGGGCCGTGCCCACCGTGGTGAGCTTCTGGCCCCACCCCCGCGAAGTTCTGCACGGCGAGACCCGCCTGCGGCTGGATCTGCCAGAAGAGAAGCTCGAACTGCTCGAACCCCTCGGCATTCACCAGCTGGTTCTGGTGCCGTTCGATCGCTGTCTTGCCGGCCTCAGCCCCGAGGAGTTTGTGCAACTTGTGCTGCGCGACCAGCTCCAGGCCAAGCGGGTGGCCGTGGGCGACAACTTCCGCTTCGGGGCGGGTCGCAGCGGTGATGCCCGCACGCTCCAGCTCCTGGGGGAGCGCCACGGCATCGCCGTGAAGGTGCTGCCAATGCTCTGGGACGGGCCTGAGCGGGTCAGCAGCAGTCGGATCCGCCGGGCCCTGGCAGCCGGAGCCGTGGAGGAGGCCCGGCGTCTGCTGGAGCGTCCCTACCGCTTCAGTGGCAGGGTGGTGAGGGGGCGGGGGCTGGGACGGGAGCTGGGATGGCCCACGGCCAACCTTCAGGTGGATGGACGCAAATTCCTTCCTCAGGAAGGGGTGTACGCAGCGCTGGCCTGGGTTGGGGAGCCGGGAGCGACCGGCGAACCCTTTGCGGCCGTGATGAATCTCGGCCCCCAGCCCACCGTGGATCCAGCGGCTCCCTCGGCGGTGGAAGTGCATCTGCTCGATCGACGCCTGGAACTGGTGGGGGCGCGCCTGACGGTGGAACCGCTGGAGCGGTTGCGTGGCCAGGAACGCTTCGCCGATCTGGAAGCCCTCGTGGCTCAGATCGGCCGCGATGCTGACCTGGCTCGTCGCCGCATCGCGACCTTGGTCCCTGCAATGGCCCTGGATTCAGCTGGCGGGGTAAGCGTGGGTAAGACCCCAACCGATGAACAGAGCGATGCCGCCGATCAGCAGGATCCCTGAGATCAGCACCACCATGGGCTGGTCGGCATCGCTGGCCATGGTTGCGTTCCTTCCTTCGTCACGCAGCCTAATCAGAACGCCCTAACGGCCTGCCCTGCACTTACCCACCGCGATGTCCCTGCCCGTCTCTCCCGTGTCGACCGATCCAGAGGCTGTGGATCAGCCGTTCGATCCGGCCGTGGCCCGCCTGATCGACGCCAACCTCGACAGGGCTCGGGAAGGCCTGCGGGTGCTGGAGGACTGGTGCCGCTTCGCCCTGCAGCGGCCCGACCTTGTAGCTCGCTGCAAGGACCTGCGCCAGCGGCTTGGGCGCCATCACCACGACCACTGGAAACTGGCCCGTCATACCGCCACCGACCCCGCAGCCGGGATGTCTCATCCCGCCCAGGCGGAGCGCCTGCAGCCCTCCCAGGTGCTGGCCGCCAACGCCGGCCGGGTGCAGGAGGCGCTTCGGGTTCTGGAGGAGTTCGGCCGCTTTCCTGACCCCTTGCTTGCCCGGGAAGCAGCTCTGATCCGCTACCGGCTCTACGACCTGGAGGTCGACCTTTTGCGGGCCGGAGCCTCAGGCCCGGATCGGAGGCGAAAACTGGGTTCGTGCTCCCTCTATCTGGTCACAAGCCCGGTGGAGGGTTTGGAGTCGGTGGTGGAACGGGCGCTGCAGGCAGGCGTGCGTCTGGTGCAGTACCGGGCCAAGGAAGCAACGGGGCTGAGCGACCGTGAGCGCCTGGCGCAGGCCCAGGCCCTGCGCTTCCTCTGCGCCGCCCATGGCGCCCTCTTCCTGGTGAACGACCGGATCGATCTGGCCCTGGCGGTGGAGGCCGATGGCGTCCATCTCGGCCAGGACGACCTCCCGCCGGCGGTGGCCCGCAGACTGCTGGGCCCCGACAGGCTGGTCGGACGCAGTACCCATCGGATCGAGCAACTGAGGCAAGCGGTGAGCGACGGTTGCGATTACGTAGGGGTAGGACCGGTTCAGGCCACCCCCACCAAACCCGGTCGCGCGCCGGTGGGACTGGCCTACGTGCAGGAGGCGGCGGCAGAGAGTCCAATTCCGTTCTTCGCCATCGGCGGCATCGATGCGGAGGCCGTGCCGGCGGTGCGGGCCGCCGGAGCCCGGCGGATCGCCGTGGTGCGGGCGATCACCGAAGCCAGCGATCCCGAGGCGGCGGCCGCCGGGCTGCTGAGGGCTCTGGAGGCGGACGCGTGACGGGCAGCGCCATGATCCGCCTGCGAGTGAACGGGGAGCAGCGCGACCTGCCGGCCGGGCTGAACCTGCCTGGCGCCCTGGAGGCGCTCGGCTATCACCCCAGGCTCGTGGTGGTGGAGTTCAACGGCGAGATCCTGGCGCGCAGCTCCTGGGCGGATCAACTGGTGGTGGAAACCGACGTGCTGGAGGTGGTCACCATCGTGGGGGGCGGTTCCTAGATTCCAACCACTTCCCCAAATCCCCAATGGGTCCCCGACTGCTCCAGCGCATGGCCACCCTGATGGCCGTTCCGGTGCTGGTGGCCGGTCTGCTGTTCTCCGTGCCCCAGTCAGCTTCCGCGGCCAGCGGCGGGCGCATCGGGGGAGGCAGCTTCCGCTCCTCCCCCTCGATTCCCCGCAACTACGGCGGCGGCGGTTACCGCGGCGGCAGCCCGGTGCCCTACCGAGGTGGCGGTGGCGGCTACTACGGCGGTGGCGGCTATTACGGTGGCGGCGGCGGCATCGGCTTCCCCTTCATCGTCCCGATCTTCGGGTTCGGCGGCGGCGGCCTGCTCGGCTTCCTGGTGCTGATGGCCGTGGTGGGGCTGCTGCTCAATGCCGTGCGGGGTGCCGCCGGCAGCCTGGGCCGTGGCTCCACCCCCGATGGCGACGACCTGCTGACCGGACGCGACGGACCCGTTTCGATCGCGCAGATCCAGGTGGGTCTGCTGGCCTCCGCCCGCGAACTGCAGGCCGACCTGCGGCGCATGGCCGGTACGGCCGACACCGCCACCACGAGCGGCCTGCAGAAGGTGCTGCAGGAAACCACCCTCTCGCTGCTCCGCAACCCGGAGCTTTGGGTGTACGCCAACGGCGACGTTGGCCAGGTGCCCTTCGCCAGCGCCGAATCCACCTTCAATCGCTTCTCGATGCAGGAGCGCTCCAAGCTGCAGCGGGAGATCACCGCGAATGTGGGCGGCAGCCGCTTCAGTGAATCCAGTGCCGTGTTGCCGGGCCACAGCGACACCACCAGCGACTACATCGCTGTGACCCTTCTGGTGGCCACCCGCCGCAAGCTGGATCTTGCCGGCACCGACACGGCCGAGGCCCTCCGTCAGAGCCTCCAGAGGCTGGGAGCCGTGGGGGCGGAGGATCTGCTCGCCCTCGAGGTGATCTGGCAGCCGGAGGGGGCCGGCGAAGTGCTCAGCGCCGAGGAGCTCCTCACTGCCTACCCCGACCTGCAGCATCTTTGAATCCGGATTACTGCCGGATCCTGTGGCTGCCACCCGTCCTCAGGTCAGCGCTGTGAATGCCAGAACTTGCCAGCCTGCGGTTCTGGCTTCACGCCCAGCCCGAGGGTGATGACCCTGAGTCTTCTGCTTTGGCCCCTCCCCACGTGGGCCCCTGAAGAATCCGCAGGGCCGCCATCCCGGCGCCATAGCCATTGTCGATGTTCACCACCGTGAGCCCTGGAGCGCAGCTGGCGAGCATGCCGTGAAGAGCTGCTCTGCCACCGGCGCTAACGCCGTAGCCCACCGACACCGGAACACCGATCACGGGCTGGGGCACCAGACCGGCCAGCACCGTCGGCAGGGCCCCTTCCATCCCGGCGCAGGCGATCAGAACCGACGCCCGCTCGAGTTCGTCGAGCCGATTGAGCAGACGGTGCAGTCCCGCCACCCCCACATCAAGGATCAATGTGGCCTCCACCCCATGGCAGCGCAGGGCCAGGCGAGCTTCTTCGGCCACCACCCGGTCGCTGGTGCCACCGCTGAGCACGGCCACCAAGCCCAGCGATGGATCGGAGGGCGGCGGATCGGGCCAGCAGAGACAGCGGGCCTCGGGATAGTGGTGCACAGGAAGGTCTGGCAGGATTTCGCACACCGCAGCCGCCTTGGCCTCGTCGACCCTGGTGACCAGAGCCAGCTCGCCGACCGCATTCATCTGCTCGATCACGAGAGCGATCTGTCGGGCTGTCTTGTGTTCACCCCATACGGCCTCCACCATGCCCAGGCGTCGGCGACGCCCCAGATCCAGTCGGGCTTCAAGGGTCACCCTTCGACCTGCAAAGGAGGGAGGGGAACCGAGGCCGGCTGATCGCCGGCGAAGAGCATCGGAAACGGATTGGCAATTCCCTCAGCACCTTGAAGCACCTGGCGGGCGCAGGCTTCGAAGCGTGCCTGCACCCGTTCCACCTCCTCGGTGGGAATCGCCTGCCACTGCTCCCTGCTGGCCCAGTGGATCAGCAGGATTCCCTCTTCCCGGGCGGGATCCCAGAGCAGATCGCGGCCAAGGAAGCCCGGCTGGGCTTCCAGCCAGGGCTCCCAGGTGCTCCGTTCGGCAGCGAGCCAGGCCTCGCGGGCACCAGCCGGGACCTTCACCCGCAGATGTTCGACGATCTCCACTGCCTGCCCCGGTCCCGGGCCATGGCTGCCGGCGTACTTGACCGTGAGATCGAACAGTGAGGCCTGTGGCTGCCCGGACAAAGGGAGAACGAGGCAAAAAGTGAGGCGATGCTAGGCACACCCCCTCGGGATCAGTCGCGCTGCAGCAGCGCTACCGCGTGCACCGCGATGCCCTCCTCCCTGCCCGTAGGTCCGAGACGTTCGTTCGTGGTGGCCTTCACCCCCACCTGATCAGGGGCCACGCCCATATGGCGGGCGATAGCGGAGCGCATGGCCTCGATGTGGGGCCTGAGCTTCGGCCGCTCGGCCACCACCACCGCATCCACATTCACCACGCTCCAGCCCTCGGAGGACACCAGGGCCATCACTTCCTCGAGCAGCACCAGGCTGTCGGCGCCGCTCCAACGCGCATCCTCCGGAGGAAACCAGCGCCCGATGTCGCCAAGAGAAAGGGCACCCAGCAGGGCATCCATCACGGCATGCACCAGCACATCGGCGTCGCTGTGGCCGTCCAGCCCCAGAGCGTCGGGATGCTCAAGGGTCTGCCCGCCGAGGATCAGGGGGCGACCCGGCACCAGCCGATGGATGTCGTAGCCGTTGCCGATCCTCAGTTGCATGGCCCTTCGGGGTGCTGGGCTCAGTCTTCCATCGCGCCGCCCGCTGCCCCACCGGCCACTCCTTCAGCCTCTTCCTCGGCCCGGAGCCAGCGGGCGTGGAGGTCGGGCCGCCGCTCCGCCGTGCGCAGGCGCTGCTGCTCCGCCCGCCAGCGTGCGATCGCGCCGTGATCGCCGCTGCGCAACACCGCCGGCACCTCCATGCCCCGGAACTCCGCCGGGCGGGTGTACTGAGGGTGCTCAAGCAGGAGCGAACTGTGGCTTTCCTCCTCCAGCGAGGCCGCCGTGCCCACGGTTCCGGGCAGGAGGCGCACCACACCGTTGATGATCGTCATGGCGGGGAGCTCGCCGCCGGTGAGCACGAAATCGCCGATCGACACCTCCTCGTGGGCGAGGGTGCGGATGCGTTCATCGAAGCCCTCGTAGTGGCCGCAGAGGAAGACCAGCTGGTCATGCTCGCGGGCCCAGCGGCGCAGATCCGCCTGGGCCAGGGGACGGCCCTGGGGCGTCATCAGCAGCACCCGCCGGCGCGGAAGCACCGGGATCGCCTCCAGGGCGGCGAACACCGGCTCGGGCTTGAGCACCATGCCCGCTCCGCCTCCGTAGGGCTCGTCGTCGACCTTGCGGTAGCGATCAGTGGCGTGGTCGCGGGGATTGTGCAGATGCAGCGCGGCGATGCCGGCCGCGAAGGCCCGGCCGATCACGCCGTAGCCGCGCAGGCCCTCGACGATCTCCGGGGCCAGGGTGATGACGTCAAGGCGCATCGGCTCAGGCGACCGGGGCGGCGGGACGGCTGACGCGGCGGATCTCGGAACTGAAGCTTGCCCGGGCCGGACGGCCGTCGCCGCCGCGCTCGATCGTGCTGCGCAGCCGCAGGTTGGGCTTGGTGAACCAGATCCGCTCGCGCACCTCCACCCCCTCGCGCTCGAGCACCAGTTCGAGCGAGCCATCGGGCCACAGCTGCCACTGCCCCCCATCGCCGTCACCGCCCTCGAAGCGGCCATCGGCCGAGAAGGTGACCGTGCGGGCGGCCGTGGCGCCTGGCGGAGTGATCAGGAGGCTGCCGGGATCGGCAGCAGCGGAAGGCTCACGGTAAGCAATCTTCAGTTCGCCGCGCTCGGAGCTGTGCCATTCGTCGCCGTCACCGTCGCCTTCGCCTGAGGCCGGCTCCAGCTCCCCGGGCAGGAAGGTGCTGCGCAGGACCAGCCATTCGCCCGCGCAGAAGGCCAGGAAGCCGCGGATGTCGTTCGGGGGGAAGGCGGGGAGATCGCTCACGGCGCGCTGGCACGAGGCTCCCATCCTCTCAGTCGCCACCCCTCAGTCGCCCCGGTAGCCCAGTTCCGCCAGCCGGCCCGGGTGGCGCCGCCAGTTGGGCACCACCTTCACGAACAGCTCGAGATACACGGGCCCATCAACCAGCTTCTGCATCTGCAGCCGGGCGCCCCGGCCGATCTCCTTGAGCATGCGACCCCCCTGGCCGATCAGGATGCCCTTCTGGCTCGAGCGCTCCACCAGCACCGTGGCCAGCACGGCGGTGCGCGGGCCGTCGTCGACGATGCGATCGATCTGTACCGCCACCGAGTGGGGCACCTCCTCGCGGGTGTGCAGCAGCACCTGTTCGCGCACCAGCTCGGCCATCAGCAGCTGTTCCGGCTGGTCGCTCACCATCTCCGGCGGATAGAGATGGGGCCCGGGAGGCAGGGCCGCCGCCAGCGCCTCGACCAGAGCGGGACACCCGGCCCCCGTGAGGGCGCTGCAGCGGTGCAGCTGCCATTCCGGGGGCATGAGCTCGCGGTAGGTGGCTTCGATGTCGTCAGCGTCTGCACCCACCCGGTCGCTCTTGTTCAGCGCCACCTGCACTGGGGTACGGGCCTGGCGCAGCAGCTCCACGATCCAGGCATCACCCCGGCCCGCCGGCTGGCTGCCATCCACCAGGAGCAGCACCTGATCCACCTCACCGATGGCACCGCGGGCGCTCTGCACCAGCCGCTCACCCAGCAGATGATGGGGCTTGTGGATGCCCGGCGTGTCGAGCAGCACCAGCTGGGCGGTAGGGGTGGTGAGGATCGCCCGCAGACGGTTGCGGGTGGTCTGAGCCACCGGGGAGGTGATCGCCACCTTCTCGCCCACCAGGTGGTTCATCAGTGTCGACTTGCCAACATTCGGCCGTCCGAGCAGGGCCACGAACCCCGATCGGAACGGCGGGTCGCCGTCGGCGGTGGCGGAGGCTCGGCTCGATTCCATACCCTCGACAATGGCAGCCCGCCCGTTTGTTCACCATGACCGACCTGTCCTTCCCCGCGGCCATCGAGCAGGCCAGCACCCTGCTGGCCCTCTGGGAGCGGGGCGAGCTCAGCGATGAGGTACTGGCCGACCGGGTGGCGGAGCTGGTGGCGAGCCGCGATGGGGCGCGCGGGTTCTTCGTGGCCTCCCTGCCCGCAGACAACCCGCTGATGGACCGTCTACCGGAGCCGCTGGTGCTGCAGTTGCGGGCCGCCGGCGACGGGGTGGTGGACCTCACCGCCCGCAATCTGGCGATGAGCACGGCGATGGAATGGCAGCATCGCCACAACGCCGACGAGGAGCACCGGGCCGGATCCGAACGGGTGCAGGCCCGCAGCACCGAACTGCTGCGTCTGCTCGAACCCAGCCTGGTGAAGGAGCGCCTGGAGCGCCTGCTGGCGGCAGCTGAGGGCAAAGTGGAGGCTGGTGGGGAGGACATGGCCTTCCTGGAGCGCTGGGGTTACAACGCCGAGCAGAAGCAGGCCATTGCTCACGCGATCGAAGCGGTTGCCGATCAGAACCTGAGATAGAGCAGGGTCATGGCCTCCCAGTCGGTGTCGTTGATGTCGGACTGGAAGATGTAATTCACGTTGAGCCCGAGGGTGACATTTTCGTGAACATTCAGATCAAGGCCGCCGGTAAGCATACCATTGGTTTGGTTGTTTGAATCGACGTTGGTAGCGATGCCTCCACCCAGATAGGGAGACACAAAGCCTCTACGGTTTAAATCTACAGTCAGAGGGAGACGCAGGGAACCATCGTTATTCGTACTGCCGCCATTATTATTGTTATCATTGTTACTGAAGATCCAGCTGGGTCGAAGCGAAATCGCAGTAGTGCCATTGAGCTTGTAGCCCACACGCCCAGTGAGCACGCCGTTGGTGGAATCACCGGCCCCAAAGCGGACGCCGCCGCCGATGCCGAAGATCCCGACATTCTCGATGATGTCGCGTGTGCGGGGAACGGCAGTGAGATCCTCGGGAGTGAAGACGGCTGGCTTGGGCTGGTACTCAGAACCCAGGGCAAGTTCATTTCCCACCGGCTCCCATGGCCCCGGAGCCTGATCGGTGCCCACGAACTGCCAGGGGGCAGGCGACAGGGACACCGGGCCCTGGGGGATGGGAATCCGGGGATCAAGAGGAAGTAGCTGCTGGGCCAGGCAAGCCGACGGTGCTCCGATGATCGCCGCGCCCATCAGCCAGCGAAACGTTGAGAATTTCAGCCGACTGGCCACGCCCAGGTACCTCCAAATTTTGCAGTGATGGTAAGCAGGATCACGGAGTCGGCACCGGTTCGACTGCCGGAACGGGGGCCGGCATGGGGTCGGCGGCCATGGCAGCCGGTTCGGGTTCGGGTGCGGGTGCTTCAACAATCGGCTGGGATGCCGGGGCGACCGCCTGGGGTTGAGGCGAGGGAGCACTCGGCACCACCTCCTCCCATGAAGATGGGGACGCCTTGGGTGCATCTGGAGACTGGGCAGGGCTGGTGGAGGCGCCAGTAGTGGGCTGCGACAGGGACTGGGCTTCGCTGCGGATCGGGATCGGAATCGACTCAGCAGGGCTGATAGAAGGAACATCCGTCACGGGGTGGAGCAGCACCACCGCGGGGAGAACGCCACCACGGCTCGGGGCTTGCTGTCGGCTGGACCAGTCCTCAATTTCCCGCACGACACCAGGGTTGTCAGGCCTGCTGAGGATGTCGACTGAACCATCACTCTGGAGAGCCAGGGGCACCTCGGTGGTGCGGGTCACCCGGCGGGACGGCACATGCACCACCCGTGCCTGTTCGACCCGAGCTCCACCACCGGGGATCTGACCCAGGGCACGCCGGATCGGATCGCGCCAAAGGGCGGGAAGGGGCGCCATCGGATCGGCGCTTCCTGCCCAGCGAGCCTTTTCTGCAAGGGCCACGGTGGACATCGGCGCCTCATCAAGGTCCCGAAGCCCGAGGGTGCCGCCGAGCAATTCCGAACGAGTGAAGCTGCGCAGCAGCACATCGCTGCCACTGGTGGGGATGGGAGGGCCATGCCAACGCGCTGAGCTCTCGTTCGTAGGGGGGGATGGCTTCAGCCTGGGGGCCGGTGCGGCCGCGGGAATCCATCGCGAGGGGCTGGCCAGGGCCATCACGGCCTGAACGGGAGTCTCCACAGCGCGCTTGAAGCCGCCGAGCCACGGGGTGGGGATGGAAAGCTGCCCACGACTTGGGCTGCCTCCCAGCAACAGACCGGTGCTGGCGCCCTCAACGCTGGTTCTCGGGGAGGAAGGCTCCCGGCGTACCCCGAGGGCATCTTCCTCAAGAGAAGGAAGAGGAAGAGTGGTGGCCAGGCGTGTGGGCGGCAGGGGATCCGGTTTCTCACCGGAGGCAATGGCCGGGTCGGTGGGCGGGGTGAGGGCCTTGACCCTTGCCTGCCATCGATCATGAGCATCGATGGACACCAGGGGAAGCCAGAACGACTGGCTCAGCAATGCCCAGGCGATGGCCCGGGAGCTGATCGGAGTGGGGTAGTGGCGCATCGTTAGGGCGGCGAAAAGTGCGGTTGAGGGCGAGGGGGGGGGATCAGCGGTTCCGGTCCCACCATGTGCTGTAGTTGAGGAAGGTGCCCACGGTGCTCAGAGGAACGACCACCTGGTTGAGGACATCAACGGTCTCGCCATAGAAACTGCGATTGACGATGATCGTGTCACCGTTGCGCAGGGGCGGATTGAGGCCTTTGGAAACGTTTTGGCTATCTTTATAATTGAAAACCTCCCGCGAGGTGGTGCCATTACGGTTGAGGCGCACCAGTTCAACGTTGCGCCTGTTCGCACGCCACTGCACGGGTCCTCCTGCTCGGAATATCGCTTCCAGCAGAGGGGTGTTGGCCGGCAGATTGAGCGTGCCGGGCGCCTTAACCTCGCCAATGACGTTCACACTGATGGAGGTGGGGGCCAGATTTGTGGCTCCGAGCTGCAGAATTTCCTGAGGGACAATCTCCTCAGTTCGTCCAACGATGAGCGTATCGCCATCAAAGAGGATGGGATTCTGACGTTGATTACCGAACTGGAACAGTTGGGCAAGGTCGAGAACCGTTTGCTTTTGGCTACCATCGGCGCCGGCACGGCGGCGCAGAAGCACCCGGCGGATGTCTGAGTTGAGAGTGATCCCACCGGCTGATTGGATGGCAAGCACCGGGGTGGCGAGGCTGGGCAGAGGGTAAAGGCCTGGACGTTCCACCTCGCCGATGACCGTCACCTTGACAGGCCGGGGGGTGGTGAGGGTGAGGAAGAGCTGGGGTCGCACCAGCTGCTTGGCGTAGAGGGACGTGAGCCAACGCGTGGCCTGGCCGATGGTGAGTCCGGTCAGCTGGACCGACCCGAGCAGGGCGAGGGTGGACGTTCCATCGGGGAGGATGTTCACGGGACCACCCACGCTCTCCGCGCTTGGATCCAGGAAGGTGAGGGTGAGAGCGTCTCCCGGACCCAGGACGTAGAGATCGGAGTAGATCTGAGACGTGCTGTCTACAAGGGGGACGGCGGACGTAGGAGCTGAGACGGCAGGAGGAGCTGCAAGCACGGGCCCGATGGGAAGCGTCGGGCCCAGGACAAGCGTGCCGGCCAGTCCCAGGGCGTGCAGACGCAGACCAGAACTGGAACCCTTCCGGGAAGATGGGCGCAGGGGCGGCGGCGTCACGGTCGCGAGGAAACGGGACTGCACTGTAGAGGGGCTGGGCAGATCTGCCGAAACTGTCCAGGTGGCCTAAGGTTCGATACCAACCTGCCAGCTGATCCCACCGTGACCATTACGGGTGCGCCTGCCGAACCCCCTGGAAGCGGGGTGGTCCTTCCATCCGTGCCTGCACGTGAGGCCAACCTCGGGTACGGCTATTCCAGGCCAGGTGGGTCAGACCTCATCGGGTCTCCGCTCAGTCCAAACACCGATGATCGAACCTCGCCCGGCGGCCTCAGCGGGATCCTGAGGACCGTCAATCGGCGACAGGGTGTCTTCCTGTTCACCTTCGGCCTCGTGACAGGGATTCTGGCCCTGAACACCCTGCGCCAGCGGATTTTCTCTCCGGTTTACGAAGGAGGATTCCAGCTCCAGATCGCCAACCCTTTCGAGACCCGGGGCGCTGGAGCGACTGGAGGCCCGGTCGAAGCGATCGCCCGCAGCACCGTAGAGAACGATGTGCCGAGCCTGATCGTGCTGATGCGCAGCCCACTGCTCGTCCGGCCTGTGGCTCTCAAGCAGGGGGTCGCCATCCCGGAGATCCTGGGGAACCTGAACATCCAGCCGGCTGGAGACGTGCAAGAGGTTCTGAACGTCAACCTTCGTTGGCGAGACCCTGCAAAGGGAAGAGCCATCCTCTCCCAACTGGCGCAGGAATACACACGCTTCTCCCTTTCCCAGCGTCAGTCCGCCGTTGACTCGGGTGTCCGCTTTCTCGATTCACAGGCTCCAGATCTAGAAGCAAGGGTTGAAAAGCTCCAGAGGGAATTGCGAGAATTCCGACAGCGCAACAAGTTCCTGGATCCCTCATCGATGGCTGCTTCCATCCAGGGGAGCCGCGATGGAATTGTGAGTCAGTTGCGGGCTCTTCAGGTTCAGCAGGCTCAGCTGGAGAGTCAGCTCGCCTCCGTGCGTTCTGGCAAACTGCAGTTCTCGCCGAGCGGAGCACCCACAGCTTTTGCTCAGCTTGGTTCCGCCAGCCTGGCAACCCCTGGTCGGGGTGAAGCCGCCCAATCCGCTGCAGGTGGCAAGACACCTAGTGCTCAGCTCAATGAGTTTGAACAACAGCTGGCTTCAGCTCGCGGCACTTTCCGGGAAGACTCCCCGATCGTTCAGTCGATCAAGGCCCGCCGCGACCAACTGATGCCTGTGGTGCAGCAGCAGGCCACCGATGCCATCCGTGCTCAGCTTCTGGCCATCGGCGCACAGCAGGATGAATTGAATCGACAGATTCTGCTGCTAAACGATAACTTCCGCACCAGCCCGATGCTGATGAAGGAGTATGAAGATCTGCAGCAACGGCTCTCGGTAGCCCGTAACAGCTATGCCTCCTACATCCAGGCGCGGGAGTCTTTCCGCCTGGAGCGTGCGCGAACCACCCGGGCCTGGCAGGTGATCTCTCCTCCAGAGTTCGGGGATGTTCCTGTGGAGCCCAACATTCAGCGGGATCTTTTTCGTGCTCTGATGCTCGGCCTGGTTGCTGGGCTTGGGGCTGCCCTGTTACGTGAAAAGACGGACAACGTCTTCCATACCCCCATGGAAGCCGAGAAAGATCTGCAACTGCCAGTTCTCGGTCTGATTCCCCACCTGCCTCTGGAACCTGGAGTAGAGATCTCCAATAGCATCTCGAAAATGACCGCCAGCGAGCGGTTCGCCATTAAGGAATCCCTTCGGAGTCTTTTCACCACCTTCCGCCTACTGCGCGCCGATCGCAATATCCGCCTCGTCGGTGTCACATCCTCTACACAGGGCGAGGGTAAATCCACTTCCGTGACGGTGTTCGCACGTACTCTTGCCGATCTTGGTCTCAAGGTTCTGATTGTGGACTCGGACATGCGCCTCCCCATGCAAAACCGCTATCTGGGTGTTGCCCAGGGGGACGGACTCTCCACCCTCCTGTCCGATCCCTCACTGATGTCGGCCGATCTGATCCTTAACATTCAAGAGAATCTTGATATTCTCCCGGCAGGACCCAAACCGCCCGATCCTGCAAAATTGCTGAACTCGCAACGATGCCAGGAGGTGGTTGACCAGATTCGACAACTCCCTGGTTACGACATTGTCCTCTTTGATGCACCCCCCTGCTTGATGCTGGCAGACCCGATTCTGCTCGGAGAGAAACTAGATGGAATTCTCTTCTTGGTTGGTCTAGGCAAGGTCAGTCGGGACCTTGCTCCCCAGGCTGCCCGCCGTATCAAAGCCACGGGGGTTGACGTACTGGGTCTTATCTGCAACCAGGTGAACTTCCCAAGTCGGCTTAACGATTATGGCTACGAATACGGCTATTACTATCACTACGCCTATGCGGGCAGCTATGGCAAAGCCGGTTCTCGCTACGGCAAATACGGCACCTACGGCAAACCTTTGGGCAGCTACATGCGTGGTAGCCGCACGAACAGCGACGCTGCTCCAGCCGGAACCCGTTCAACAACTGTGGAGGCTCCCTCTGTGGAAGCGCCCTCCTCAGCAGAGACTGCCAATGGAACAGAAGCTCCCAGCAACTCAATCACCCCTCCCGATCGTGGGAGCTCGCAAAGGGGAGGCTGGCTAAGACGCTTTGGTGGAGACAAGAACTCATGATTTCTTGTCAACAACCAGATCTGTAAATAGTTACAAGGAAGTGGGCATTTTATGACACAGCTCTGCGCTTGATAATCTGATCAAGCATTTCAAGATGTGCATAGATTGGTGAGGCAGGTGGATGGCAACGCCTCACCCATTCAAGGGCTTCAAATAGGTCACCTCTCTTTTCTTTTGCCATCAATCCGACAGCAACCAAGGCAGAACGTTCGCGGCCCGCCCAGCAGTGAAGATAGAGTGCTGGGCCACCCTCAAGCAGCGAACCAGCTATATCAATGGCACGTTCTAGTCTCTCTTCGAGCAGAGGCTCCTGTTCTCTGTGGTCGGGCAGAGGCACACCAGCGCTTGTCCAATGATCCGGGATTGGAGCAAAAAGTTCCTCATCGGAGTAACAGCAACTGAATCGCGAGCGGAAGCCAGCCTCCTCAAGCTGCTGCCAGTGCAATGTGGTCCGGGGCATTGGCCCGATGGCCAGCCGAGAGGTGAGAACCCAGCTATAAGGTAAAGGCGCCTCATCCGACGGCAGGGAGCGTTGCGATGGATCGGTGCCGGGGCGCGAGCGGCGAAAAGGAAAGATCAACGTCGCTGCGCGGATCGTTTGGCCATGGCCTTAAGTCGCCGCCTCTCTGCCTGGCGGCGCAGGTTGCGTTGAAAGGAAGAATTGAAGCTGTTCAAACGTTTCTGTAGGCCTTGAAAGAGCCCCGGTCGGCGAGGCGCTGCAGGGGACTTGCGGAACAACTGCTTACCACCTTGAGCGAGACCAACTCCGGTTCGGGCTATCGATAGCCTAATGGGTTCAAGCCATGGAATGATTCGAAGAGCTAACGCCATCATCGACAGACCAGAAACAAGACTACCTACTACAGTGGTACGCATCAGGGCTTCTAGAAACTGAACACGATTATTGCGTTCGCTGGTTGCCCGCTCAAGTTGAGATTGAATGCCCTGATTGATCCCCGAGGCGATAGCATCTCTTACCTGAGCAGGTGAATCCGCAGGGCTGATATTCACGGCACTGACCTCGGGAAACCGACTGAGTGCCAAGCGGAATTGATCGGGTGTGGAGGCACCAGCCACTGCCTTTAGAATCTCTGCTCGACGATTCTGAAGCGTGGATTCCATACGCCGGACTATATTCTCGGTGGTGCGAGCGTAGTTGTACTGCGTGAAGATAGACAGAGGAATGAACGCTAGATAGGACAGCGCCAGGACCAACACGAACCAGCGCACCAAGACATGACGCAGAGAAGTTTGGTACCTCGCGGCTGGTTGGGCTGCATGCAAGAGGGCAGGCCCAAGGAACAGCACAGGGAACTGGGCAACCAGCTGAGAGATACGATTGATCACAACATCTATGCCTCCACTTCCGCTCAGCAGGGTGAGAATGAGGTTATACAGGCCATAAGCAATCAATCCATAGCCCGCAACCGTGAGGATGTCGCGAGAACTGGCACCACTCCCTGAAGAAGAAAGGCCTGGAGTGGTCGGTTCGTTACCCTGCGTCATGGAAGCACAGAAATGAGGCACGGAGGCCTAGGTAGTCAAAGGCTAGGTGATTCCTGTGTCGCCCTCGAGAGGCTTGGAGTCAGTGCGGAAACCACCCTGAACCAGGTGGAAGGTGATGGATCTTTTCCTCCATGCGCCTGCAGGCTGATCACCACGCAGTCATAGGTGCGCATGGGACGCAGACCCAACACGCCTGCCAGCAATGCCTGGGGTGGATTCGGCCGCTGGCTTTGCAATCCAGTGAGCTGCTCCATGGTGACTCCGAAAGGTTGTGTGGAGGAGGTGCCCGACACCAGACAACTCTGCTGGGCGATTCCCCCCTTCACCTGGCCCAGAGCGAAGGGACCGCTCCTGCCGTAGGCCGCCAGACGACGGCCCTTCAACGCCAGGTCCGGAACATTACGTGTGATGGCAGCCAGTTGAAAGGCCTCCCAGCGACGCACGGCGCCACCGCGAAGCCGCAGGACCTGGCCATCCTGCAGGCGCCAGACCTGGGATGGGGTGAGAGTCTGCTCGGCATTGCGAAGGGCTGGTTCACCGGCCAGAGGTGAAGGCCGTAAGCCACTGCGCTCAAGGGCTGCCTGAAGAACCACAGGCGAAGGCAAGGGCTTCACGCTCGGCCAGGGAGGCAGCAGGATGGTGCGAAGGGTTGCAAGAATAGTGAAGGCTGCAAGCAGACTCAACCAGGGTTTCAACGGGAAGGGAGAAGGATCCCGGGAGTCATCGACCACAAGCGGTGTGGGTAGCAGGGAGGTCATGAGTCGCCGCTATCAGGAAGCGGTGGTAGCTCGCGCTCAAGAAGGCGCATGTAAACCAGACCGAACAAGAACACCGCCACACCGGAGAAGACCAGAGATCCAGTGTCTTTGTGCCAGAAATCGAAGACTGGCGAACCTTTTCCCTGGCCAAAACTGGTGATCACTGCCAGCACGGCGATGCGAATGGAGTTGGTGATCATCCCGATGAAGGGTGCGGACAAGAGAACCACAAGACGACTCTTGATCGAGCGAATGCGGAAAGCGAGTAGGAAGATAACGGCAACACAGAAAATCTGGGCCATCATGTCAAGCCCATTGCAGGCCCCCAGCACTTCGACACCACCACCTGGAAGGAAGAGATTGCGCCCACGAACAAGCGTGGGATAGCCAAGTGCTCCGACCCACACCGCGGCGATCTGAGCGGTGAGCAGACTGATCGGCTCCTCAGGCAAAAGCCGCATGATCAGGGCAAAGCCCGGCAACAACATCAGGCAAAGGAGGGCATCGCGGAGTTGAGTCAAGACCTGATGCTCAGGCATGCACAGCAGCCCCAGTGCCAGCCCCGCCAGGGGAGCCAGAGCAAACAGGACACCATCCCAGTGCATGATCACACTGCTGCGAAGCACCACCCACACGAGAAGCACTGTGCCGAAGAAAAGGCCGAGGCGGCCTGGCCTGGGAGTGAGGCTGTCCAACTGGTCTTCGATACAGATCAAAGCCCCACCCCAGATCAGCAGGGCGAACACAGAGGTGTTGGAGGGTTGGGTAACCCAGAAGACCGTGATGCTTTGAATGGCAACAACAGACGCCAGCAGCAGCCAGAGATTGCGAGGTGTGGCAGGTGGAATTCTTGGGATCTGAGCTGCCAACGGTGCAGGCAGAAGTTCGATCCAGCCGTTGAGGCGTCGGCGGAGGTTCATGGTGCGTGTTGGCCCCCTGCCGGAAGGGGCGCGTAAGAAGAGATGGTGGATTCCGGCTGATACTCAGGGACCAGTTGGCGCAGAAGTCGAGCAGTTTCCTCATGATCCCATGAGCGCAGGGCTTGATCGAGCTCTGCCAGCAGACTGCGGAAACGCACGGGCGGGTGGACAGGCTCAGTGGCCCGACGGATCAGGGGGTGGGCAGTGGGGGCCGCATCACTGCTGATCAGAAGTTCTTCATAGAGCTTCTCCCCAGGACGCAGACCCGTGTACTGGATGGCGATGTCGCCGTGGGGGTTGGCACCATCGCGGACACGCAGACCGGAAAGTTCGATCATCTGGCGCGCAAGGTCGGCAATGCGAACAGGCTCTCCCATATCGAGCAGGAAGAGATCGCCGCCAGTAGCCATGCCCGTGGCCTGAAGAACCAAAGCGACGGCCTCGGGGATCGTCATGAAATAGCGAGTGATCGCAGGATGGGTCACCGTCACGGGTCCACCCGCAGCAATCTGCTGGTGGAAGAGAGGGATGACCGAGCCGGAGGAGCCGAGGACATTGCCGAAGCGCACCATCGAAAAGACGGGACCATCCGGGGCGACCTCCTCAGCGGCGTCCTGAATCAGGAGTTCGCAGATGCGTTTGCTGGCACCCATGACGTTGGTCGGACGCACCGCCTTATCGGTGCTGATCAAGGTGACACGCTCGACACCTGAAGAGCAGGCTGCCTGGACAACAGCCCTTGTGGCGTGGATGTTGTTCGCGACTCCAGCACAGAGATTGGCCTCCACCATCGGCACATGTTTATAGGCCGCTGCGTGGAAGATCGTCTGGATGTCATGGGCATGACACAGAGCCTCCAACTGGCTGACATCCGTCGCATCCCCAAGCACGGCCCGGAGCTGAACCGGTTGATCCCCAAATCGAGTCAGGTCGTGCAATTCGCGCTCGATGCTGTATAGCGCGAATTCGCTGCGTTCATGCAGCACCAGGATGCGCGCTCCGAGGGCAACCACCTGGCGACAGAGCTCGCTGCCGATCGATCCACCGGCGCCGGTCACCAGCACAGCCTTGTCTCTCACACTGGCCGCCAGCAGGGCTGGATCGGGGCTGGAGGGCTCCCGGCCCAGCAGATCCTCGATCGCCACCGGCTGAAGATCCGAGACGGTCCTTGTTCCGCTGGCCAATTGGCTGAGAGAGGGGATCGAGAGCACGCTCAGGCCACTGTGACTGAGTTGGTCGACCAGCAGCCGCTTGCGTTGCCGTGGGGTCGAGGGCAGGGCCAGCAGCACCTGGCTGACCTCCTCTCTACGGATGAGATCCGGCAGGCGGGTGGGGCTGTGGATCGGCAAACCCTGGACCGTTCGTCCGTGCAGCCGACCGTCATCGTCGAGAAAGGCGACCACTCGGAAGCGAGGGTCGTTGCGCAGGGCCATCAGCAGGTTGAGGCCAGCGGAACCAGCCCCATAGATCACGGTGCGGAGTTGCCGGTTGCCATCGATCAACACCTGATTGCGCCCCAGTTGGTGCAGCAGCAGATCCCGGAGCACGATGCGCGCACCGATGGCGGTCCCTGTGAACAGCATCCAGTAGAGGATCCAGAAGGAGCGCGGAGGCGTGGGGGCCCCCGCAAGGGTGTTGACCAGCAGCAGCGTCAGCACCATCACGGCCGAGCGCGGCAGCAGGCCATACATGGAATGGCTTCCCGCATAACGGGTGAGGCCGCGGTACCAGCCGCTGAAATAGAGAACCGGCAGCCCGCAGATCAGGGCCAGAGGGATCAGCAGGGGCGTGGCTGCAAGGCGGCTGATCAGCAGTTCCCTGTCCTGCAGCCTCAGAGCGAAAGCGCCCACAACGCTGACCGCGATCAGGCCGGCGTCCACCGCCACCATCGCCAGCCGGCGCAGCAGCACCTCCGGCATCAACAGGCCCATCCCGCGCAACTTGAACGCACGGCCATCGGGGCGGGCGGGGCGAAGGGGGCGGCAGAACGGGAGCAAGGAAGCGAGGCGATCAGGGGACCTTACGGGAAAGATGCCGCCTTGGACTGGGCCAGGGCACGAGCAAACGGCACGGCCACACGCCGATCGAGCACCAGGGCTGCTGCAAACTCGATCAGCACCAGCAGCATCAGGGCCCCCGGCCCTGCCAACAGCCAACCCAGAGCCAGCAGGGCTGTTCCGCCTGCATAGATCAGGCTCACGTGAGCATGGGACCAGCCAGCCTGCTGGAGCCGCTGGAACAGATGCAGCCGATGGGCCTGGAACACCCGTTCACCAGCGGCGATGCGTCGCAGTACACAGACAAAGGCATCGGCCAACAGGGGGAAGGCCACCAGAAGCAGGGAAACGGCCTGGACGGGGTCGGGCTGCAGCAAGATCAGACCGGCGAGCAGAGCGCCGAGAAAAGTGCTGCCCACATCACCCATGAACACCCGGGCCGGACTCCAGTTCCACACCAGGAATCCCGTGAGTGCCCCCACCATCGGCGCCAGAGCGGATCGAGCCGGCGAACCCGGGGCCAGGGCTGCCGCCGCCAGCAAGACGATCATGCAGCTGGCCACCAGGCCGTCGAGGCCATCCATGAAGTTCACGAAGTTGATCACCGCTGTGATCGCCACCAGAACCACAAGAAGCAGCCACAAGGGAAGGGGAACGGAAGGCAGGATCACCACCAGCACAAGCGCGGTGAGCAACTGGGCGCCATAGCGGAATGCCGCCGGGAGATCCCTCAGGTCATCCACCAGGCCCACAAGAGCCAGAGGGAGGCAAAGAAAAGGCAGCCAGCTGGCGGGGCCCCAGCCACTGAGGGGGGCCATCACACTCCCCACCACCACGAACACCACTCCGCCACCGCGAGGTGTTGGCATTCGGTGGGAGCTGCGGGCATTGGGCTGATCGAGCAGGCGGCGGCGCAGCACCGGTAACAGCAGCGCCAGCAGCTGCCAGCTGAGCAGCGCGGCCAGCAGCAGGAAACCCCAAGGCGCGGCCTGCGGAGGAAGCAGGGTCAAGGCCGGGCACCGGTTGCGATGAACAGTCCGGAAGATGACGGCGGAGTCTGAACCCTTTGCACAAGCCGGGGGTCGACTGGACCCAGGTTACCGGCGTTCGTGAGGGTGGGATCAGAGAGCTAGGGGTTTCAATGGGAACCGACGCGGAGCGTCGCCCAAGATCCGGTGGCAGGGGGTGAACCCTGCCAGATCTGCCCCGATGCGGAGCACAGCTTCAAACAGCTTGGGGTTGATCGGCAGCAGCGGCGCCGCCAGGCCCAGCATCAGCCGGGTCGGCAACCGCACCAACCGGCAGTTCCGCCCTGGATCGCCGTCGGGCATGGCCTGCTGGAGTCTCTCCAGCATTCGGTCATAGGGCAAGGATTCGTCCCCTCCCAGGGCCAGCAGCACACCACTCCCTTCCGTCCCGTTTTCCTCTGTCGCATCGGCTGGAGGAGGGAACGGAGACAGCCGGTCGGCGAGGTGGAGAGCCACAGCGGCGAGCTGACTGGCGTGAATCGGCTGGCGCAAGCCGGAGTGGGCCGGCATCGGCAGCAAAGGGGCGCGGCGCATCAGGCCCGCCAAGACACTGAGGTTGCGATCCCGGAAGGAACCGACCTGCCCATAGATCATTGTCGGCGCAAGGATGCGCAGAGGCACCCCCAGCAGCCGGCAGGTCTGCTGCAGAGAACGCTGGGCCTCCGACAGCTGCTGCACCAGCCGGCGGTCGTAGGCGTTCGCAGCGAAGCGCTTGGTGATCACCGAGGACGACGAACAGGCGATCACCCCTTCCAGAGCTGCAAGCGTGGCCGGCCGCTGCTGCACCTGCCGGGCCAGGAAGGGAGCCAGCTCCCAGATCGGGGCGAAGCTCACCAGCACCGCCTGATCTGCCGCCGCTCCCAGGGTCGCCTGGGGATGGGCGAGGTCGCAGAACAGAAACCTCTCCTCCGGGCAACCAGGGGGCCGGTGGCGCCCTGCCACCGTGAGGCACCGCGACTGCGCCTGGATGCGCAGGGCCGCGCCGCTCGGACTGGAAGCACCGAAGAGCAGCAGGTTCTTCATGGTGAGAAGCGGCTGGCGATCCTGCGGATGTAGCGCAGGACGAAAGGGAGCACCCAGAAGGCTCCGAAGGCCCGCCGGTAAGCCCACACCACCTCCCTAAGACGCCTGTGGGTTTCGCGGGCACTCACGCCGCCGCCGTCCATGTGCACCAACTCCAGGTCAAGCACCTGAACCTTGAGGTCGGGCACCCGCGCCAGTTGGAGGAAGTAATCCAGATCAGCCGAGAGCCGGAAATGGGGGGCATAACGGGCGAGGTGGGAGCGGGCACCGGGACCGATCAAGGTGCCCTGGTGCGGCGGGGTGGATCCCAGCAGCAGAGCCAGGCGGTAGGAGGAGCCAAGCCGGAAGACCGTGCGACGGCCAAGTCGCTGGCTGCCCATGCCGTCACGTTCAACGTAGCGGCCACTACACACGATCAGATCACAACGCTCCCCGCGCTCATCACCCTGGGAGATGGCGTTCGCCAGCTGCTCGAGCACCTGCTGGGCGGCGGCCCGGTCATCACTGCCCCAGAAGAGCAGCCAGCTGTGCGGGGAGCAGGCGGCGAAACCCTGATTCATCGCCCCGAAGATCCCAACCCGATCGGGCTCCTGGGGCTGCCAGCGAAAGCGACCATCCCTGCGGCAGAGGCCCTCAAGCCACTGACGATGGGCCTGGCCACTGGGGCCATCGATGAACAGCACCTGCCAGTGGGTCCAGGTCTGGCCCTGCAGCGATTCCACCAACGCCGGCAAAAGGTGGTGGGAATCCAGGGTGGGCACGATGATCTCGAGCCTGGGTGCCGGCGCCCGACCGGGCGGCACCCCCATCTAGGCGGGCCTCCGGATCAGGTGGTCGCCGAGAACAAGCACGTCCATACGCGTCCGAAGGAAGCAATCAAGGGCCTGTTCCGGGGTGCAGACGATCGGTTCGTTCTCATTGAACGAGGTGTTGAGCACCATCGGAACACCGGTGCGGGCAGCGAAGGCGCTGATCAGCCGGTAGTAGCGGCCGTTGTCGGCTTCGCTCACGGTCTGCAAGCGACCGCTGCCGTCGACATGGGTGACAGCGGGGATCAGCGGACGCTTCTCTTCACGAATGGGATACACCTGCATCATGAACGGCACGTCACCGTCGCGTTCGAACCATTCCGGCACCGCCTCGCGTAGCACCGAGGGGGCAAAAGGCCGGAACGATTCGCGGCGCTTGATCTTGTGGTTGAGGATGTCCTTCATGTCAGCCCGGCGTGGGTCGCCGAGGATCGATCGATGGCCCAGGGCCCGCGGCCCCCATTCCATGCGGCCGTCGAACCAGCCCACCACAAGCCCCTCGCCGATGGCCTGGGCCACCTCCTCACAGAGGCCCTCCTCCGGGAGCATGCGGATGGTGCAACCCGCCTCGTCGAGCTGGCGACGGGTGTCTTCCCGGTCGAGCATCGCGGCCACCGCGTCGCCATCACTGCGGCTGCCCAGGTAAGCCGTGCGCATCGGCGCGCTGCGGGCGCCGCCCAGCTCATGCCACACCGCCAGGGCCGCACCCAGGGCTCCGCCGGCATCGCCGGCCGCAGCCTGCACCCAGACCTGGCGGAACGGGGTGGCAGCGGTGACCTTGCCGTTGGCGACGGAGTTGGCCCCGCAGCCGCCGGCGATACAGACGGCGTCCACGGGATGACGCCGATGGAGAGCACCCAGGAGGTGAAAGAACGCCTCCTCGTACATCGCCTGGGCCGAACGGGCGATGTCGTGGTGCCTCTGATCGAGAGGCTCCTCCGGCCGACGGGCCGGACCCAGAAGGTCTTCGAGAGCCCCGCTCCAATGGCTGCCTACCACCGGAGTGCCCTGGCTCCACTGATGCGGCAGGTCCTCGGTGGCGTGGCGGAAGTAACGCAGATCCAACCTGTAGGTGCCGTCGCTCTGCAAGCGAACAATCCGGCGCATCTCCTCCATCCGTGTGGGACGGCCATAGGGGGCCAGCCCCATCACCTTGTATTCATCTCCGTAGTGGGGAAAGCCCAGGTACTGAGTGATGGCCGTATAAAAGGCCCCAAGGGAATGGGGGAACCAGATCTGGCCATCGAGCTGGAGCTCGGTTCCCTCCCCATAGCCCCAGGCGCCGCTGGCGAAGTCGCCGAAACCATCCACCGAGATCACCGCCGCCCGGGGAAAGGGGGAGGCGTAGAAGGCCGAGGCCAGGTGGGCCCGGTGGTGCTCAACGAAATGGAGCTGCGCCTTCGGGGTGCTGCCCGGAAACGCCGCCGCCAGCTGCTGGGCGAGGCCGGCTCGCTCCCGCTTGTTGCGCCACCGTCGCCACAGGAAACGGGGATCCGGGCGCCGCGCCAGGGTGTAGGCCACCTTGCGCCAGCGATGGGCTCCTGGAAGGGAGTTGATGGCGATGTGATCCACATGCTCCAGCCGCACACCGGCATCAGCCAGGCACCAGGCGATCGCCTGGGACGGGAAGCCTGCCCAGTGCTTGATCCGACGGAAACGCTCCTCCTCCACGGCCCCGAGGATCTCCCCATCGCGGATGAGGGCCGCCGCGGCATCGGCATGGAAGGCATTGATACCGAGAACGAGCGTCATCGGGGACGGCGAGACCGGATCGGACAAACGGAGGGAGCTTAGGCGTGTTGGCAGGGATGACCAGCTGTGCGATTCAGGAGGAATCCGCCAGGTCGATGCCCAGCCACTGCCGGAGCCAGTGCTGCAGCACCATCAGGTTCCACCGCCGGTACCAGGGCCCCAGATCGAGTCCCACGGGCACCGGGGGCAGCTGACCAAGCAGACCCGCGCGCGGATCGTCGAGCCAGAGCTGGAACGGGAAGCGAAAACCCTGCTTGGGGCGATCGGTGAACCAGTCGGGCAGTTCGGGTACCGCCAGGCGCAGCAACTCCTTACCGGCCTGGAGACGCAGATCAGCGGAAAGCAGGCCGAGACGACTCTCCAGAGTGGCGTCCACCAGCGGGAGCCTGAGCTCCAGCCCCGCCGCCATCGCCATCACATCGCTGTCGGGGAGCAGCTGATTGCGCAGATAACGGGTGCCTTCCAGCCAGGCCACCGCCTCCCGATCACCGAGATCCCTGGGCGGCTCCCGCCGTTCCTCCCCATCGGGTTGCCAGGGATCGTCGCTCAGGGCCCAGCGCCGCAGCAGCCCACTCACCTCACGGGGGGAGAAAAAGCCACGTTGGCAGCGATAGGCGCGAGCCAGGGAAGGGGGAGCCTCCAGCAGGGCCGCCAGACGCTGGAGCTTCGGGCGCCGGCCGGCCGGGGAGTTGCGCACCAGCAAGGCTGCTGACGGTCCCAGCGGACCGATCCGCCCACGCCAGCGCCGCAGCCGAGGCACCGCGCTGAAGCTGGTGTAACCACCGAACAGTTCATCACCTCCGAGCCCGGAGAGGGCCACCTTCAAGCCCCGCTCCGCTGCCAGCCGCGACACGCAAAAGGTGTTGAAGCCATCGTTGGAGGGCTGGTCCTGGCTGGCGAGGAACGCGGGCAACCAGGCCCGGGCCTGCTCAGCGGCGAGGGGCAGCACCGTGTGCTCCGCCCCGAAGGAAGCCGCAATCCTGGCCGCAGGCTCCGATTCATCGAAACCGGCAGCTCCGGCCTCGGGGAAGCCGATCGTGAAGGTGCGCAGCCCGCGGGGAGCCAGGGCCAGCAGGGCGGCGGAATCGAGGCCGCCACTGAGGAACAACCCCACCGGAACATCGCTCACCATGTGCGCCGCCACCGAATCCTCCAGGGCGGCCCGGGTGAACTCGACGGCCTGCCGCTGGCCGACCGGCTCGGGGCTGGCGCCGGCTGACACGAGGGACTCGGGCAACGGCCGCCAGGGTTCGACCTGCAGCCTGCCCTGGCTCCAGCGGGCCCAGTGGCCGGCGGGCAGGCGCTGTATCCCCTGCACCAACGTGGAGGGCTCGGCCACCGAACCGGTGGCCAGGAAGCCTCCGAGGGCCTGGACATCGAGCCGGAGAGTCGGCAGACCACTGGCGAGCAGCGCTCGCAGCTCGGAGGCAAAGGCCAGCTCACCCCGCGGGCCCTGCCACAGGTAGAGGGGCTTGATGCCGTGGGGATCGCGCGCCAGCAGAGCGGTGCGCTCCTGGCGGTCGTAGAGGCAGAAGGCCGCCATGCCCCTGAGTCGTTGCAGACCCGCTGGGCCCCGGGCCATCAGCCAGGCCAGCAGGACCTCGGTGTCACCGGTCCCCTGGAAGCGAATGCCCTCCAGGAGCAGCTCTCGCCGCAACTCCTGGTGGTTGTAAATCTCGCCATTGAACACCAGCAGCCAGCGGCCGCAGGCGGAGGTCATCGGCTGATGGCCCGCGGGGGAGAGATCGAGGATCGCCAGACGGCGATGCACCAGGCAGGCGCGTTCGTCCTGCCAGGTGCCGGCATCATCGGGACCTCGATGGGCGAGGGCCGGGCCGACCCTGTCGGCAAAGGTTCCTGGGGAGCGGCCGAGCAGGCCGGCGATGCCGCACATTCAGGCCACCGCCAGGGAATCCGGAAGCGGGGCCAGGGCCTGGAGATGGCGGCACACAAGGCTGCGCGCCGCCTCCGGCGTGGCGTTCTGGCGCACCCAGTCCAGGGCAGCGGCCCCCATGGAGTCCCGGCGAGCGCGGTCCTCGGCGATGGCGACCACGGCAGCGGCCAGATCCTCAGCATCCCGCTCCACCAGCAGGCCGGTGCGATCGGGGAGCACGTAGGTCTGGGGGCCTCCACAGCGGGTGCTCACCACCGGAACCCCACAGGCCATCGCTTCGAGGGCAGCGATGCAGAGGCCTTCCTGATGGGAAGGGATCACGAACAGATCCAGACCCTGGAGCACCGCAGCGAGGGCCTCCGGTCCGAGGTGGGGATGGGTGTGCACCCGTCCTCCCAGGCCGAGATCCTGCCAGCGGGCACGCAGGGGTTCGGGGTCGTTCTCTCCGGCCAGCACGAGTTCCACAGGATGTCCCCGCTGGGCCAGAAGAGAGGTTGCCCGCAACAACAGGTCGATGTCCTTACGGGGATCGAGCCAGCGGCCGCAGAAACCCAGGCGCCAGGGACGTCGCCGGGAGGGATCCGGTCTGTAGCACTGCGTGTTGACCGGCATCAATAAGATGCCGTCCATCTGGCGGCCGGCAATCGCTTCGAGCTCGGCCGCGGTGTAGGCGCTCAGAGCCAGGATGCGAGCCCCAGGAGCTCGCAGCACGCTGCGCTCCAGCCGTCGCAGCACCGGCGCGTTGAGGCCACGGTCCAGAAGGCGACGGGGACGGGAAAAGGTGCGGACCCGATCACTCCGGTCTGCCGCCCAGGGGGTGGCCACCCAGGCAAGGAATGGCAGACCCAGACGGGCATAGGGCACGGCGCAGAGCGGGTTGCCGGTGACCGCGAGGTGCCAGCGACAGGAAGCAATCAGCTCGCGCCAGCTCCGGCGGGGCAGGTAGTGGGTGAACTCCAGTTCAGGCAGCCAGGCTCCCAGCCCATGTGCCTCATGCTCGCCGTAAGCGGAACAGATGCGCTCTCCGGGGTGGCATCCCCGCAGCAGCGAGGGGAGGGGCACCGACAGGTCGGGGCGGCGGCTCCACGGCTCATACCAGGCGAAGACGGGCTCGATGCCCAGCTCCTCGAGCATCCCCGCCAGGCAGCGGGTCATGGTCGGAACCCCGCCATCGATCGGCTCAATGGTGCTGATCAGGGCCCGGGGGCGGGTCATGCCGAGAGAAAATCGAAGAGGTGCCGGTTCTCCCGCACCCAGCCGATCAGGTCGCGGACGCCCCGCTCGACCCCGATCGCCGGACTCCAGCCCAGGGTCTCCTGGGCCTTGCGGATGTCGCACACGAACACCGGCTGGTCGCCGGGGCGGGACGCCCCGGAGAGAGGCTCGATCGCGATCCCCAGCTCCTCCTCCAGAAAGCCCAGAAGATCGCGCAGACACAGAGTGTTGGCAGGACCGCCGCCGATATTGAAGGCCTGACCGCTGATGCTGGCCCGGTGCTCCCAGGCGGCCTCATAGGCGCGGGCCAGGTCGGCGACGTTCAGCACGTCGCGGGTCTGCCAACCGTCGCCATACAGGGTGATCGTCTTGCCCAGCAGGGCGGCGATGCTGAACCAGGCCACCCAGCCCTGATCCTCGATGCCGAACTGGCGGATCCCGTAGATGCACGACTGGCGGAAGCTGCAGGTCTGCAGGTCGTAGATGCGGGCGTAATCGATCGTGTACTGGTCCGCCACCCCCTTGGAGCAGCCGTAGGGGGAGTGGAAATCGAGCGGCTGGGTCTCTGGCACGCCGAAAGGCAGGGCGCTGAAGCGGTAGCCGTGCTCACCGCGCTCCACCGGCACCTCTTCCATGCCGCCATACACCTTGTTGGTGGAGGCATAGAGAACGAAGGCCTCAGGCGCCTCCAACCGCACCGCCTCCATCACGTTGAAGCTGCCGAGGGCGTTGATGCTGAAATCCTCCCGGGGATCGGTGTAGGAGGTGGTCACCGCCACCTGTGCTGCCAGGTGCAGCAGCATCGATGGCCTTTCCTGGCGCACCACGGCAGCCAGAGCGTTGTCATCGCGGATATCGACGTGGTGGAAGCGCACCGCGGGGCAACGTTCCTGGATCCAGGAGAGATTCCTGTCTGTGCCGCGACGGGAGAGGTTGTCGAGAATCGCCACGTCCCAGCCGCGTTCGGCAAAATGAAGCGCGGCATTGACTCCGATGAAGCCGGCGCCGCCGGTGATCAGGATCGAGGGCATCAACCAGGAACGGGGCGAAACAGTGAATCAGGACGGGGTGCAATCGCCCCGAATCCCGGAATCCAGCCCGAGGGTTTCCCGACGAGCAGGCCCATTATCAGCACGTTTGGCGCCGGTTCCGGGCAGTCTGCGCTCGATCAGGAACAGGAGCAGGAGCAGTTCCGCGTAGCAACGCTGAAGGGCATAGGCCCAGCCGTACCAACCGTCCAGAACCCCACCGCGTCCCACAAGGCAGATCAGCAGCACGGCCAGGGGCGCCAGGGGAGTGTGACGACGCAGCCGGTCAGCCGCCGAGAGCCTGCGGGGGGAGGTGGCCAGAAGCTTGTCGGCCTCCTGAACCATGTAGCGCTGCTGGGAGGCGAGCCAGCGCTCGATCGGCTTTCGGTCGTCGTGGAGGAGAGGGTGCCGCAACCGGCCCACCGGACCGTCGATGACCACCCGGTGCCCGTGCCCGTCGTCGCGGTAACGGGCCGAGGCGGTGCGATACAGGCAAATCCGTGGGGGCAACAGGGCACCCCGGAGGGGATGGCCAGCAATGCAGTAGCGGAAGGGGATGGCGTAGCCGGCCAGCTCGGGCTGGACATCGCCTTCGAACAAGGCAAGGATCTCCGCGGCCAGATCATGGGGCATGACGTAGTCAGCGTCGAGGCTCAGAGCCCAGGGGGTGCCCAGCCGCGTCAGCCCGAAATTGCACTGACCCGCAAAACTGTCGAAAGACCGATGAAGCACCTCAACGGCAGGATGGGCGGCCAGGGTGGCCAAGGTGCCATCGCTGCTGCCGCTGTCCACCACAAGAATGCGCTCGATCCAATGGAGAGAGGCCAGTGTGCGGGCGATATTTGCCTCCTCATCGTGGGTGAGGATCAGCGCACCGAGTTTTACCGAACCAACCGATTCCCCGGTAAGTGTCACGGTTGAACCAAAGGGGGTCGACGGGGCTGCACTGCCGATTGGCCGTAAGCATGAATTCGCTGCTGATGATGCTCTGAGACAAGAGCTGGAACCGCAAGGAAGGAACCCAGGCAAAGACTCATCATGATTAACACGAAGGGATCGCTATACAATTGAGCGGCAGAAATAAAGAGAGGGATATTCGCGATGGCGAAGGATGCAAGCCCCAGAAGGAGTATGGCCGCCTGGGGAGGGAGGAAGCGGAGCAGCCGGAAATTTCTATATAAGACCAAGGCCAGGAGGAAAGCCAGAATCAAGAGCACAATCAAACCCGGGATCCCCAACTCCAGGATCAAGCGACCTCCGCCACCCTCGGAAACGAAACCGATACTGGTAATGCTCCGGTCAGCCGTGACCTGGAGGTTCCCTGTCTGAGCACCAGCACCCACGCCAAGCCCAAAGACCTGGGAAATTTCAATCGCCCTGAAAATGGCACCCACACCCTGGGCCTGAAAGCGTTCGAAGAGCTCTTGCCGAGTGGTGAGCGTACGGGCGATGTATTCACCGAAGTTCTGCCCCAGAGCACCAACCAGCACAAGAGTGAACAGCAAGTAAGCCAGTCCACTCGCCCCGAGCAGGTTAGAGACGAGACGATCCCTCACAGCCGGATCAGCCCGGCGGAACAGCAGCAACAGGAAGATGGCTGCGAAGACCAGAACAAGCACCAGAGCCTTACGGCGCCCTGTAACAATCGTGAGAAAAGCGAACCCTACACTGAGCAGCAACAGGCCAATCTGATTGCCAGGCTTGCGCGAGGCGGCACCCAACGTGGCGGCGATCGCAGAAGCTGCTGCCAGATGCCAGGAAGCGATCTCGCTGGTACGCCAAAAACCTGAGGCCCCTTGTGCCGAGAAGCCATAGCGGAAGGTGATTAGAAGTCCCTGACCCACTTCCTTGAGCAACGGGTGATTTACCCCGCGATAGCCAAGAAACACCGAGATAGCGAAGATCGACGACCCAATGAGATACACACCAAGAAGACGCTGAAGCAGCGATATGTTCATGCCAACCTGAAAACCGACCCACAGGCCCAATGCCGGTGCCACATAGAACGCAATACCGATAGCGGTCAGAACAGGATCTCCGAATCGAGTGAAGGAATTGACGGCCTGAAGAGCGATCAAGGCGAAATAGACGCTCACCCAGTCATCCAACTGTGCGACCGTCCAGAACATGGTTCTCAGATCAAACTTTCTCTTGCGGTCCAGCAGAACCACCGTGCAGAGCAGAAAGCCGATCAGAATCAACCCAGCCATCTGGCTGGGTTGATTGGGGAGGAGCTTGCGAAGGGGATCCTGGAGGAAGCCGATCAACAGCGTCACAACCAGGCCGGTCCTCCAGTCGCCATCCAGAAGGGTCAACACGAGGATGGCGAACAGCGCCACCATGGCCAGAAGCATCATCGGCGCATCAAGGTGGGAGGGCAGAGAGCGAGGTATAAGCCTCGGCGAGGCGGCTGGCGAGGCTGCTCCAGGAGAACTTCTCGCCAGCCAGGTTACGGGCAGCGTTCCTCTGCTGCAGCGTCGGGTGTTGGAGCGACATCCCCAAGGCGTCGGCCAAGGGACCCGGCAGCCCAGGACAGATCCGACCTGCTCCAGCGGCAGCCACCTCCGGAGCTACGGCCACCTCAGGAGAAATGACTACCGGCGTACCGGAGGCCAGAGCCTCAACGACGGCAATCCCAAAGTTCTCCGATGCAGAGGGCAGGACAAACCAGTCGGCCAAGCGGAGCTCCTCCCACTTAGCTTCCCCCTCCAGGAATCCCAGCCAGCGGCAACGATCCGCGACGCCAAGCGCCTGGGCTCGCTCCTGGCAGCGGTGGGTGTAGTCGGGATCGCCGCTGCCGGCGATCCTCAGCTCCCAGGCCGCTCCCGGGTGGCGACGCCTGACGATGGCCAGGGCCTCCAGCAGAACCTCCAAGCGCTTCTTGGCATGCAACCGCGAGAGGAACAGAAAGCGCACCGGTTCCCCAACCGCCCGTTCCGCAGAGAGGGATAACCCCTGAGGCATGGCAACCCCAAGGGGAATGACCAGCCTGGGAACCCGCAGGCCAAGGGCTTCAACCTCCTGACTTTCCTGCTCCGACGTCACGTGAATGGCTGCGGCCCCTTCCAGATTCCGGCGCTCGATCAGCCGCAGCATCCAGCGCTTGCGGCGGGCGCTCTGCGCCAGGCTCCAGCGATCGAGTTGGCCGATGGAGCGCAGCAGATAGGGAACGCCGCCCCTGCGAGCCAGGGCCATCGCGATGGTGGAGGGATAGGAGAAGAGGGCGTGGACGTGCAGCAGATCGTAATCATGGAGATGAGCGCTCAACCAGCGCTGCAGCGAAGGGGAGCAGGCAAACTCGCGCAGGGGGGCCACCGGCGGAGTCCAGCGGCGGAAAGCGAGCACAGGAACCCCTTGACGTTCGCTCCAGCGACCGACAGGAAGATCTTCGAGTCGCCCTGGGCCGTTGTCATCGGTGGTGAGCAGCTCGGCGTCCACTCCCTGCCGGCGCAGAGCGGCGACCATGGCCAGCGCAGCGGCACTGGGACCGCCCCGAACGGGGCCGATCGAGGGAATCACGTGCAGAACCTTCATGACCCCACAACGTGCTGCACGCCCCTCAGGATCCCCTCCGCGGCCTTCTCGATCGTGTAGTCCCGCTGTACGAGGGTGCGTGCTGCCTGGCCCATCGCTGCCGCCCTCTCAGGATCATCCGCCATCTGAGCCATGGCAGCCGCCAGGGCCTGGCGATCACCCAACGGCACCACAAGACCGGTGCGACCAGGCAGCACGAGATCCTCCGCACAACCCACAACACGGCTCACAATGGCCGGCAGCCCGCAGGCCATCGCCTCGTTCACCACCAGTCCCCAGGTCTCCCCGTGGTCGGAGGGGAGCACCAGGGCATCCGCAGCCGCGTACGCCGCTGGCATCTCCGACTGATTGAGGAAACCCGCGAAGCTGACGGGAAGATTCTCCACCGCCGCCAGGGAGCGGCAGTCGGTCTCGAGATCACCGGATCCCACCACCAGCAGATGCACCAAAGCGTGCTGGCTGCTGCGATGGAGAAGCGCCAGGGCGTTCAACAGATCGATGGGCCGCTTCTTGGCCTGCAGCTTGCCGGCAAAGAGAAAACAGAAAGCTTCTTGCGGGATGTTCCAGCGTTGACGCAACTCCGCTCGATCGATGGCCTTCGCCGCCGCCGCCGTGGCGAAGGCCGTGTTGTCCACGTAGTGAGGCGAAGCGATCAGCCTCTTGGTGGGGAAACCGTTGGCTTCGTACCAGCGGGCATTGGCGCTGCCTACAGGCAGCCCGAGGGTGACGCCGCGGAACAACAGCCAGTAGACCAAGTTGAGCCAGGGGGGACGGGGGCGCATGCCATTGGAGTCCATTCGCAGCAGCACCGGGATGCCCTTCCTCCAGGCTGCGAGATGGAGCTGAACCAGCCCGAGGAAGTGCCAACCGGTCAGAAGCAGAACATCAGGCTTCTCCCCCTTGTCACCGAAACTCAGTTCACTCCAGGGTCTGGCCAGCCTCACCCCCCGATAACCGTAGGTAATGCCGCGACCTCGCGTGCTGCCGGCACGGTGCCAGCGATAGCCCTCGAGCAGAGGGATATCCCAAGTGAAGGATTGACCAAAACCCAAGCCCTGGGTTTCCGGGCTGGGTAGGGAGAGATAGAGCACATCGATAGCCAGGCTGGAATCGGCGGCCAGCCGCTGGAAGAGCGGAGTGTGGTATTGCACGGGGTGGCTGCTGGCGATCAACAGCCGCGGCTTGCGCTGCGGGATCAACCGCTGACCCTTGCGGTGCAGGTTCAGGGCCCAGACCATGCCCCGCCCCTCAGCCACCAGCGTGAAGGGAATCCACCAGGGTTGGCGGAGGTGATGGCGAGTGGCGACGGCACGCACGAGACCGGCTGCCGCCTGCACCAGAGCACGCGGAAGGGGCTGCGTGCAGAGCAGAAAGTAGTAGCGACCTACCGTATGGTCCGGGCGTGCCGTGGTGAGGTGCAGCCCGTAGCTTCGGGTGCCCCCACGCTCGGCTCGCAGGTGATGAATCAGCGCCGTGGGTTCGTAGTGGATCGGCAGGCCGGCGCTCACCCAGCGATGGGCAAACTCCGCCTCAAAGCGGTAGGCCACCCGCACGAAGTTGGTGTCAAACCCCCCCAGTTCGATCGCGCGCAGGCGGGGAATGGCGACATTGCCGCCCATGAACTCCCTTACCTGCCGGGGGGCCGGATCGTTGAACAGAAACGGAGCATCCGCTGGGTCGTAGCGACCGCCATGCCAGGGCTGCAGCACCCTGCCGGCAACCATGGCATCGGGTTCGTGAGCAGCTGCCCGCCCATGGGCTGCGAGCAGATCAGGGTCGGGGAGGATGTCGTCGTCGAGGAAGAGAACCCTGTCGCCCCGCGCCTCGAGCAGGGCCCGGTTCATGGCGGCCGTGATCGAGGGCCGGGTCAGTCGCAGCCAGCGAAGCCGCCCTTCGGCAGCCAGATGCTCCAGACGGGACTCCACCTCGGGGACATGGCGAGGCGTCTGATCGACCACCAGCAGCTCCCAGGGCGGTGGATCCAGGGCCAGCAGAGCTTCCACGGTGTCGAGAAGCACCTGATCGCGGCCGTAGGTGGGGATGGCAACCGTGAGGGTCATGGCAACCGGGCCAGCTTCCAGCGAGCACGCCAATGCAGAGGATCGAGCTCAACAGCCTGCTGGAGATACCTGCGTGCGAGATCGGGCTCTCTTCTCGAAAGGCTGGCACCGATGAAATAGGCCCCGGCGGCCTTCCGTCGGGCGGAGCGAGGCAGACCCCTGCGACAGCGGACACTGAGGGCCTCAGCCCTGCGGAGCCACGGAGCCTCTGAACGCCCGGAACGCCGGGCGCGTGTGGCTTGCACGATCAGACGGTGGAATGCGTCCTGCTCACGTCGGCGCATGCCACTGATCGATCCGGGGTCGATCCGCGCCTCGTACAACACCTCAGGCAGGACACGGTGCCGCCCGATCTCCACCATGCGACTCCACAGGTCAAAGTCCTGGGCGAAATAGAAGCAGGGGCGATAGCCCTTCACCTGCTGAAAAGAATCCCGACGCATCATCACGCAACCATGCTGGGCTGTTTTCCCCAACCCATCCGCCAATGAGGACTCATCCGGTGCATTCAGCGCGATGGTGAGTCCCTCCGGAACGACCAGCCGACTGTGGGTAGAGCAGAGTACCGCTGAGGGATCGGACTCGAGGCAGTCAAGCTGGCGGCGGAGTCGTCCGGGGAGGGAGAGATCACCGGCATCCTGACGGGCGAGGTAGGAGCCACGGGCTGCAGCGCAGCCCTCGATGAGGGCCGCGGTGAGACCGCGACCGGAACGGCTCAGCACCCGCAGGCGGCCATCCTGCGCCGCCAGAGCCTGCAGCACCCGATCCGTGCCGTCATTGGAGCCATCATCAACCACTATCACTTCCAGATTCACATTTTGCTGATCCAGCACGGAGCGGAGACCTGCCTCCAGGGTGCTGCCGCCATTACGCACCCCCATCACCACGGACACCAAGGGATTCGCCAACTCAGGTCGCCTCGTCGGTATGTCCCTCGGGAGTGAAGCGATGCAGCCAGACGCCGATGGCTCCAGCCCGGTTCCAGCCAATCAGCGCAGCAATTCGTTGGTACAGGCGAATGTCCAGAGAGCGTCCCCCCCCTTCCTTGGCCAGCGAGAGCGCGAGCCCCGTCAGCCGGCGGGACTCGCCTGACAGACCCGCAGCACCGCAATGGCGCGCGAGCAGGAACAGAGATCGGGCAAAGGTCCGCATGGAGGGGTCGTGGGCCCTCAGGCCGTAGCGACGAGCATGACCCAGCATCAGGGTCTGGGCTGTGGCCTGATCACGCAAGCGACCCGGATCAAGGAGTGGGCCACGGCTCAGCCGTGATTGGCCGTGATCGCGATGCTCCGACACAGGCAGAGGGCACCAGACCAGCCGTCCCCCAAGGGATGCGATGCGAACGTCATACTCCCAGTCCTCCTCCAGTCGCAGATCGGTCCAGGGACCAGCCTCGTCGCAGACGGTGCGCCGATAGAGAGGAGTGCTGGTGAACCACCATCGCCAGTTCAGGAACATCGGAAACATGGTGGGGATCTCCTTCCCCGTCGCTCTCTGAGGGCTGTCACTGACCCGGCCGTGCCGATCCCGCAGGAAGGTGAAGCCATAGGCCACCTGCGCTTGCGGATGGCGGCGCAGGGCGGCCACCTGGGCGCTGAACTTTCCCGGCAACAGCAGGTCGTCACTGTCGAGATACTGAAGAAACGACCCACGGGCGGCGCGCCGCCCGGTTTCCCTCGCCCGGCCCGGGCCGGCGTTGGCCTGGTGGTAGCCGAACACCACGCCCGGGTGTTCCCGCTCCAGCCGCCGGATCAGGTCCGGGGTAGCAGGATCGCGGGAACCATCGTCCACGATCAGGATCTCGATTGGCCGATGGTCCTGGGCCAGCACACTCGCCACAGCCTCTGCCAGGTACGTGGGCCGGTCGTGGACCGGAATAATCGTGCTGACCAGGTCAGGGATCACCACACCTTCACTCATGGAGCCACCCCTGCCGCTGGGGTGAACGAGATCTCCTGCCATGGGTGGGTGTGGGGTCGTGCTCCCGATTCGGACGCAAAGGGGGGGAATCTGCGCAGGCTTCGCGTTCTGAAGACCAAACGCGTCGCAGAAGGCTGGTGAGGATGAAATCCGTCATGGCCCCCCGACCGAGCCGGTGGCGACATTCTTACCCCAAGCCGGATTCACGCTGCCGGCAGCTGTGAACGGTACGTCGAGCGCTGTCGGTCGGAAGACAAGGCAAACCACCCGGATCCACTCAGGATACCGATTCCCTGCGGTCCACGAGGGAGGCGATGCGCGTGGCAGCCGGGAGCTCCATCAACTCCCTGGCACGAATCAGATTCGGGTTGTCGGAGCGGAGTTTGTGGGGCTGGCTGGGGTGCCAGAGATGGACAATCGGCTCATACCCCCAGATCCAGGTGGGCCTGGTCTGGCAGCGGTCCCAGAACTCGTTGTCTTCACCACCCCAGCCCACGAACGTTTCATCCATTCCCCCAATCGCGCGGTAGGTGTCGGCCAGGATTGCCATGCTGCCCCCCGCTTCAAGGTTCTGCACGATCATGCCGGCGGACCCATCGATGGGAGCCCCCCCCCGCAGCACGGCCTCGCTTGCCTCCTGATCCAGGTAGAACACGAAGCGCTTGGGATTGATCACCTCAAAGCCCCGGTCGATTCGTTCCAGCACCCGTTGGCCGTACCTCTCGGGAACCAGCATGTCGTTGTCATGCAGCAGCAGCACCCTTCCACGAGCATGGCGGGATCCAACGTTGAACGTGTGCGATCGGTTGTAGGCGGCGCCAGCAGGTTGGGGTGGAGCATGAACGTGGCGGACCCAGGCCGGTAGGGCACAGGCGATACGGGGCACATCGTCCTGCTCGATCACCAGGCACTCCAGCCGCACCTCTCGCTGGGCTGCGAGGCTCTCCAGGGTGGCCAGCAGCAGGGGGAGCCTTTGCTCGCCCCGATGACCGATCAGGACGCTCAACTGGGGGATCTCCCCTGGAGCAAGGGGATGGGAAGGCGAGGAGCGGCGAACGATCGGGGCGTCCGCCAGGCAACGGCTCAGCAGTCGCGACCCGAGGCGTGGCTGGACGCCTGGTGCGTGCAGTACAGAGGTGTAGCGCCAGTGGCAGGCCCAACCGATACCGTCCGGTGCAGGCTTGAGCCGCTCCCGGCGATTGGCCAGGGCGAGGTAAGCGGGGGAGGGAGCACGAAGGGCTCGCTCATAACGCCAGCGATCCTTGACCCAGACCCCGAGAAGCTCCTTCAACGGAACACCGTTGCGCTTGGTGATCCTCATGTCTTCACCTCCATGACACCTTGCGTACTGGCTTCGAGGGCAGCGGCCCGCCGCAGCAGCACAGCCTCTTCCCCACCATCCCGGTCAGCATGCGGCCATTCGGCGCCCGCATCGGGATGCCGGAATCCTCCGCCCAGAAGTTGCCGGAAATCCTCCGCCCGAGCGGCCCCGAGCCAACGGTCAAGCCGGCCCCGCACCGGCAACGGCGGGGCGGGGGGCGGAACCGGCAGGGGGTCGAGGGCGAGGGCATCCTGAAAGGCCCGATCCCAGGCCGAGAGAGAAGCCTCCCGTGTGTAGCGCCCCATCACCAGACGATGACCTCCCGCCACCAGACCGGCGCGCCGTTCTGGATCGTTCAGGTGTTCCAGTTGATCGGCTGCTCCGCTGACATCCCCAATGTCGAACAGCAGGGAGTTGACGCCATGCTCAAGGGCTCCCTCCAGACGATGGCCCACGTAACGGCTGCTCACCACCGCCAACCCCGCAGCCATCGCCTCCCAGGCGACGATAGGTCCGGTTTCCCAGCTGGAGGTGATCAACAGGGCGTGATGGTCGCCGTACACCTGTTCTCGGAGTGAGTCCGCATCAAGACGGCCCAGCAGCCGCGCCGTGCCCCGGTCGATCCAGGGCGCAAGAACCCTCTCGATGGCCCCGGAATCGACCCCATCGCCGGCGATGCTGAGGCGATAGGCAAACCCGCGATGATCCAGTTCGGCAAGGATCGCCGGCAGATCGAGCACCCGTTTCTGATCCTCGCTGAGGCGTCCGATCCAGGCGATCCGCAGGGGGCCTTCCGGAGGCCCTCCTGTGGGTGGCGGTGTGGGCTGGGGGTCGACAGCCACACCGTAGGGCGCATACAGAACCCGATCTTCAGGCATACCGGCCTGCTCCCGGCAGAGGGCGCAGCTGAGCCGGTTGGTGGCGATCACCGCATCGATCACCCTCCGTTGGGCTGCCAGGCTGGCCAGCAGATCGGCCTGCAGCCCGTGGAGAGTCATCACCGTGCGGCCATGGAAGGATCCTTCGCGCCGAAGACGGGCCACGGCCGGATACAGGGCGGCGATGTTGACCCCTGCCACCAGATCAGGCTGTCGCTCCTGGAGCAGCCGTCCGATGCTGCGCAAGCGTCCTTCCTCGCTGCCGGTGGGGTTGCCGACGGCAACCACCGGAAGTTCCGGGAAGGCTCGGGCGTATGCCGCCACATCGTGCCAGTGGCCGGAGACCAAGGCCACCTGCACCTGCCAGTCCCGCCTCCGAAGACCAGGGACCAGTTCGGCCAACCAGACCTGCACGCCGCCGAGCAGGTAGGCCGATGGAGCGAGGAAGAGCAGCTTCACTTCGAAGGGGCGATCAGGGAACCCCCGTTCTGGGAGGAAGGCGCGTCGGGGCCGTCCATCCGGATCGGTCCCGGGCCGCGACCGGCGAGCGTCCTTGTGAGCGGAATCGGGAGCAGAGGGGGGTTAAGGGGCTTCACGTAGCTGCGGAGCTGGCGGATCGCCACGCCGTCCTCGGGGCCGCATTCCTGCCAGCGCGACTGGAAATGAGCCTGGTTGGCGGAGGTGTACTTGCCCCACACGCGCCCGCCGTCGTGATCAAAGGAGGTCGTGGTGGGCTGGTGGTCGTGGTGGGTGAGGTAAGGACAGAGGCGGTTGCCGATGGGGATGCCGGCAATGCCGGCGCGAGCGGTGTAGTCCATATCTTCGAAACCGATGCCCGGGTAGCTCGGGTCGAAAGCCCCCGCCCGTCGGACGGTGGCATCCGTGATCACGAAATGGGACCAGGTGGAATTGAGAAGCATGAGATCGGCTTCGCCCCAGGGGAAGGCCTCGGCCCAGCGACGCAGCCAGGGATGGATCTGCAGATCATCATTGAGGATCAACGTGGGAAGGGGCAGGCTGAGGTCGAGCAATTCGTTCCACAGCGTGGTAAGGCCCACGGGCCGCTCATGCAGCACGAAGTGGTGGTGGTGGGGAGCATCGGCACAAAGCTCTACCTCAATCCTCTCCAAATAGCGACACTGAGCAGTGAGGTCGCCGTAACCGTTGACCGTGACGCTAATCGGGACTTCCGGAAAGATCCGGCTGAGGGAGCGATAGAGGGGACGGAAGTAGGTGTCGTATCGCTCGATATAGGTTGTAATGCCGATGGCGAAGCGCCCCGACAGCGAACGGCGAGGCCGCACCAGCGCCTCGGGGATCCTCCGCCGGATCCCGTGCAGGGAAGATCGAGCCAGGCTGTAGAGCCTGAAGTTGAGATTGGGCCTGGGACCGGCAGGATCCGGTGTGTTCACGCCGCCTCCGCATCCACCAGCAGGCCAGCAGGAGCTCCAAGCACGGCATGGATCGCCTGCGCCAGTGACGCATAGCGATCCGGAGGCATGATGTACTGCTCGAAGCAGCGGAAGCAATTACGGCGCATGGCTGGCAGGTTGGTTCCGATCACATCAACAGCCGCTAGAAATTCCTCGTAGGAGTCCACCATTCTGCCGCAGTCGTAGTCCTCAACGAAGCGGAAGCTTTCCTGGCGGCTGCAGATCACAGGCACCCCCATAGCGATGAACATGCACAGACGATTGGAGCTGATGCCCATCCGCTGGAACTGGGGTGCCTGATTGGTGTAAATGGCCAGACCGATATCGAAGCCCACCGCCGACCTCCAGGCTTCCTGCCAGCCCAGGCGCCGCTCTTCGAGGTATAGCCGGCTACCCAGCCCTAGATGGCGCATCAGGAAGAGGCACAGAGGCGTGACGCCGAGGGGCTGGATCACCGCGTGAAGGTCGGGCCGCTCCTGCAGGGCGCGGATCAGCCAATCGGCACCGGCCGTGAGGTTGAAGCCGCCGGAGGAGGCGATCACCAGGGCGTTCTCCTCAAGGCCCCAACCTTTGCGCAGTTCGCGGCGCAGTTCCGGCTCCGGTCTGGGCGGGGTGCGGAAGCAACCGGGATACACCACCACCCTGGCGTTGGGGGACAGGCCGGCGTAGCTGCGCAGCAACTCCACCCGGGAGTCGTCGTTGACGATGGTGAGGCGAGCCTGTCGCATGGCCCAGCGGCAGAGGGACTTCCAACGTTCGGAACGGTCGCCTCGGTAGCTGCCGGCCTTGATCTCATCCACCAGCAGGAAGGAGGGCCGGCCATGAAGGGCAGCCAGCACGCCCGCTGTGGCGAGCGGATCCTCTGCGGTAGCGGAGAAGCAGCGGACAGAGCGCCAGAAGGGACGGGCAGCATGACGCAGGAGCCAGCGCAGCGAGTAGTCGACCCGATGGGTGATCACGCCGGGACCGTAGTCGGTGCGTTCCGGGAGAGGACCCGGGGCGAAGACATGCACCTCATGGCCAGCCTGCAACAAGGCATGCAGAATCGCCTCATTGGGAGGGGAATGCAGAAGTTCCGGCAGGAGCAAGAAGTGGGCAGCGCGCCTTGGCTTGGAGGAGAGGGTCATGACGAAGGGTTCAGTCAGAGGGCCTTGGGTGCGCGCACCACATGGAGATCGCGGGGGAGATCAACGCGGCCAGCGTGGTAATCGGCGAGAAAGCGTTCGGAGTACTGACAGATGAACTCGCTCGGGAACTCCCGGCGGAGCTTGCCGAAACCATCCTGCTGGGGCCTACGGGAGGCGACCCGGTCGTACCAGTTGTGATAGTGCGTAACGTCATCACCGATGCCGTAGAAGTTGCCGAGCCCATAGCGCAGATATCCAAGTTCTTCGGTCCAGATCATCGGCGGCTCTGAGGGCACATAGAGAGGCGTTGTCTCCCTATTGGAGACATGAACTTTCATCGGGAACCAGCTCAGGCCCTCACGCCCCAGCAGGGCAGGCATGTTGTGGGTGACGTGGCCGCCATAGAAATCAAACTCTCTCCGTGGCAGTGGAATCCTGCGACGGCGGCGCCAGATCAGCCGGCGGCAACGCCGCAGGGCCTCCGTGCGGAAGAACAGGAAGGAGCTCTCGGGCTTGCCCGCTCCAAAGGGGCGGGTGAGGGGGCCGCAGCCGATGTCCTCGGGGGACACGAGGGCCACTTGCGAGGAGAGGCGTGCTTTGCAGAGTTCAAACCAGCGGGGGTGAAGCAACACCACATCCGCGTGCATCAACAGCGTGTGGGGCTCGCGGGTGCGACGCAGGAGGAGATTGAGCGCCTCGGGCTGGGTGCACGAGCGGCGAATCACCTCTGCCCCATGCTCCTTGGCGATGCGAGCGGAATCGTCGCTGGAGATATTGTCGACGACACAGAGCCGGACCCTGAGGTGGGCAGTGGTGGCCCGGATCGCCTGCAGGCAGGTGGGCAGGAACATCTGGCTGTTCCAGCTGGTGATACCGATGAAGAGTTCGCTGGCCATCAATCGCGTGGCAGAAGCCGCAGACGCTTCAGCAATCGCACTGACAACTGTGACTCATAGCGATGGACGCGGGCCTCCAGACGACTACGCTCCCTACCGAGGGCATCAAGCAATTCACGCAAATCAGAAAATGCTCCATTCTTGGCATACACATAAGCCATTTCTTCACTGGTCTTGTTGCGCTGTCGAACAGTTTTAGCCTGAGGGTAGTAACGCATTGCCGCCAGAGTCTGACCAATCATACCAGCCTCAGTGAGCTTGGAAAAGCGGAACCACAGGTCATAGTCCATTAGCAGATGTAGGGATTCGTCCACACCACCCACGCGCTGCCACAGCTCGCGGCGCCAGAAACACGACTGCTGCATGACCCAGCGGTCCAGCTTCCAATCCCGCATCGTGGTCGCATTCATGGGCAGGGGAGGGACATGACGCAGGAAAGCATTCTCAAGACTCACGACATCGCCGGCTCCAACTAGAAACTGCAACTGGGGCTCGGCGCCGAACCGGTCCAGCACGGCGGCAAGGGCCCCTGGAAGGTAATAGTCGTCGGAATTGAGCCAGGCAAGGACATCACCCTTGGCGATGGAGAGCCCGCGGTTGATCGCCTCGGATTGGCCGCCATCGGGACCTGTGATCAGATGATGGATCCAGGGTCGGTAGCGTTCCAGCACTTCCAGGGTGCTGTCGGTGCTGCCGCCGTCCATCACGATGATTTCGAGATGGTCCAGGCAATCCTGGGCCAGGATGGAGGCGAGGGTGTCCTCGATCGTGTCGCCCTGGTTGAGCGTGGGGATCACCACGGACAGGGTGAGGGCGGGCAGGGGAATCTGGGGATCCTGGCCTGCTCCAGCCCAGCCGTGCAGATGATCGGTGCGGAGCATCGGCCGTTGGGTCCGGGAGGAGGGACCATTCATTCGACGGCCCCCGAGAGCACCTGCTTCCAGCGGATGAGGGTGAGCAGGTGGGCAAGCGTTCGGGTGCGATCTGTGCCGCTGCGGTGGCTGTCAGCGATGCGGGCAGCCAGGGCCGGGTCCACCAGATCGTCAATCAGCGAGAAATGGTCGTGAAGGAAATCCTGGAGCAGCGGCTGTCGATACCAGGTGGCGCTCTGGTCGTAGGTCACGTAGGTGGTGCGTTGGATCAGTGGGGTCCAGTACAGAGGTGGAGCGCGGCGCAGCATGCGGCGCCTGTCAAAGCCTTTTTCCTCAGAAAAATCCAGAAGATCAGGGCAATTGCGCGCGATCGCGAATCGATGCCAGTTGGAACCCAGCTTCCAACGTTCCGGAAGATTCCACACGGCCTCGATCCAAGGGCGGCTATGGAAGGGGGAGCGCCACGCACTGGAAGCCCTGTACATGGCGATGCCGTTGGCGTAGAAATTCGGCACCCGCTGCTCGAAGTAGTAGCGGGTGAGACCCTGCAGGAAACGATGGTGACAGAATCCTGACAGTCTTCGGGCCCGTCGTTGGATGCCACCAGCGTCAAGCTCGCGGGCCAGATCAGGCGCCAGGCCTGCGAGTTCCGTCTCCATGAACGTCGGGTGCCTACCAAGCTTGAGGCTCCAGAACTGTTGCAGGGAGAAGACCGGGAAGCGATCCGCCAGCAGCCCGAGGGATCCGTAATCGAAGTAGTAATTTCGGGCCAATTCCCCCAGAGTGCCCACAAAAAAGGCTGAGCCTGATGGAATGGAAGCCTTTAAAGGGTATACGAAAGTATGCCAGTGGGAAGCCGTCTTGGTGCCATTGGTGAGCGCAGAGACTGTCAGTCCATGGCCCAGGAGATCATCAAGCTCAAGCCGGATCAGTTCGTGGTGGAGATCGAAGTGAGTGGCGATCCGGCGGGCGACCTGGACGTCGGAAGAGGACTCATTGCCCATCGTGATGAGATGGGGTCGGATGCCGAGGCGCAGCATCGATGCGAGGATGACCCGTGAATCGAATCCGCCGGAAAGGGAGAGGTAGGGGTTCGCGCCAGCCCAGCTCTCCACAGAGCGATTCAGGCACTCCACTGCCTCCGATGCCGTGGAGTGCCTGCGGGGGAGATCGTCGAGGCAAACGCGGCTATCCAGCGTCAGCCTTCGGCTGGGGCAGTGGAAGTGAACAAGGCTGCCTGGAGGTACCCTGTGGATCTCCGGATGAAGGGTGGCGTTCCCTGTAAGATTTTCGAGCTGGAGAAGATCACCGAGCGCCTGCCAGTTCCAGCGCCATTCCAACCCTGACTCACGGACAATAGCGGCGATCTGCTGGCCGTGATAAAAGCGTTCTCCTTGATGGCAGTAAAAATAATGGGTCGCCCCTACGAGTGATGTAGCGATCCAGCATTCAGTTGCAGAGGTGATCACAATGGTGTACTCACCCTCAAGCCCCCGAAGCGCTTCCGCCCCTTCCTGGGTAAAGCGCCGGAGAATCAGATCCTCTGAGAGGCTGCAGTAGCCGATCAGACGGACGGCGAAACCAGCGGTGGGGTCAAGCATGCCTGGGTGAGCGACCGCTGGGGGATGGAAAGGCAAGATTACTGCCCAGGGCTGCCCTAGGCTGCGGGCGGCCTAAACCTACAGGATGCGCGGGAACTGCTGGGTGATGTCCTACGACTACGTGGATCTGGATGTCTTTCTCAACATCCAGGTATTCTACCGGTCGGCAGGATATCGGGTGCATCTCAATCGCCCCCCTGCAACGCAAGACCTGCTCGTGCTGTTGCGCGGGGATCCGGGCGAGACGCTCACCGGTCATCGTGGAGATGTACACGTTTATGACTACGTCAAGGAACACAGGATCGACTGGGCAGGACGGCTGCCCGCAGCGTCCCGGATCCTAGTGGTGTCCCTCACCCCCCCGGACCACCACGAGGGAGTGGAGTGGCTGAGAGGATATCTGCCGGTGGTGCCCGAGGTCTGGCAGCAGCCCCTTGCCCGCAAGCGCCAGACCCGTCCTCTGCACATCGCCAACTGGAAACCCCTGCGTGACGATCCCTACCAGAGCCAGATCGTTGATCTGGTGCGGGACGGATTTCTGGAGGTCTACGGCGGTAAATGGGATCGCCTTGGAGTTGAAACCCACGGACTGAGCTACCTGGAGGCCAATCGAAGGCTGGCAGGCGCCCGCTGCTGCTATGGCCTGATGTATGCCTACCAGCGTGGTACCACGGTCTCAGGGAGGATGTGGCAAGCCCCTCTCAATGGATGCGTGGTGTTCAGCGAAGCTGGCACCCGCATCGCCGACATCCCAGGCGTGATCGTCGTGGAGCGGTTTGAGCCGGCCAATCTCCATCTGCTTTCCCAGGAATCCTGTGGGGCATCACTGGCCTATGAGGCCGAGGCCCACTGGCGCCAGGCAAACTTTGCTCTTGCAGAGAAGCTGGGTCTTGCGCTTCCGCCCCAGCCCAGCAGGCTTGCGGTACTTGATGGGCGCTGGCACTTACACCTTCAGCATCTGGCCACCGTTGCGGATCGTCTGGTGGGAAGGCTACGCAAGTTCCTTGGACCTCGAAGAAGACTGCAGGCGTTGCGGCAACGACGCTGAGAACGGCTCCGCAATCTCCGTGCATGCCGCACTACGGGCCTCCAGCATGGTGGAGTGGGATGCGGAGCTGGCTGGGGTGAAGATGCACACCTGGGGAGGAGTTCTACTGACGGTGCTGGGGTTGGGCCTGGTCACGGGTTCCGAGAGCCTGACGTCACCAAACCCCGTGGTGGTTGGGCCAGATCCCGACCATGGGCCCCTCGACCAGCGGCATCTGGCTCTGGTGATCAACCAGAACGATCCCCTGAGCCAAGCCATCGGGCGCCACTACATCCGCGCCAGGCAGATTCCTGACTCCCAGGTGATTCGTGTGTCCTTGCCCGCTGATCGCTCGGACATCTCTGCCAAGGATTTTCGCGCTCTCAGACACTCCGTTCTGCGGCAGACCCCATCCCATGTTCAGATCTACGCCTTGGCATGGGTACAGCCCTATCGGGTCGGCTGTCAATCCATCACGAGTGCCTTCGCCCACGGCCTGGACGTCTCCCAATCCTGCGGCGGCAGGTGCGGGGCATCCGCAACCAACCCCTATTTCGCTAGAGGAGACATACGCCGTCCCTGGTCGCAACTCGGCATTCGACCTACCATGATGCTGGCCGCCACCTCCGCCTGGGAAGCACGGCGACTGATTGATCGAGGCGTGGCAGCCGACGGGAGCCGGCCCCCCGGAACCGCCTACCTTCTGAGCACAGAGGATCCAGCGCGCAATGTCCGAGCCGCTGGTTTCTCGTCCATTGCCAGCACGATCGGTCCGTCCTTCCGGGTGAGGGTGCTCGAGGGAAATGCTCTGCGAGGCGCCGGCGACGTGATGGCTTACTTCACGGGTCTGGCCTTCGTGCCGCATCTTCGCAGCAATCGTTTTCGTCCTGGCGCCGTGGCCGATCACCTTACCTCTCTGGGTGGAAAACTCACGGACAGCTCCCAGATGAGTGTGTTGCGCTGGTTAGAAGCTGGCGCGACAGGGAGTTACGGGACAGTTTCGGAACCATGCAATATAACCGCCAAATTCCCGAATCCAGGACTCGTGCTGGCCTACTACTTGCGCGGCGACACCCTGATTGAGGCTTACTGGCGCAGTGTCGCTCTTCCCAGCCAAGGGATATTCGTCGGTGAACCCCTTGCCCGCCCGTGGCCAGTGAGGCCTGAGTCCTTGACGATAGGCATCAAAGAGCAGGAGCAACGGTGATACCTTGAGTTGCCTGACTACTTTGCTGACTCCAGAGATTAGCGTAGAGGCCATTCATAGACAATAGGTCACGATGATTTCCCCGCTCCACAATACAGCCTTGATCCATCACGCAAATCAGGTCGGCGTTTACAATCGTACTGAGCCGGTGAGCAATCACAAGCACGGTGTGCTGGCGCTCAAATTGCTCGATCGCCTGTTGAACCAAACGCTCGCTCTGACTGTCAAGAGCGCTCGTGGCTTCATCGAGAATGAGCAATTCAGGGTTCTTCAGAATAGCCCTAGCCAAAGAAATACGTTGCCGCTGCCCACCGCTCAATCGGTAACCACGCTCGCCAATAATTGTGTCGAATCCATTTGGAAGACCAGTAATAAACCCTGTAGCCTGGGCCTTTGCCGCAGCAGCTTCAATCTCTTGAATGCAGGCACCGGGAGTGCCAAAACTAATATTGTAGGCAATACTTGCATTAAATAGAAATGTATCCTGGCTGACGACGCCAAGCCTTTGCTGCCAACTAAGCAAATCTAAAGTAGTGAGCTCAGAATCGTCCACCAAGATTCTTCCATAAGTGGGATTATAGAGACCAACAAGCAAATCCGCAATCGAACTTTTTCCGGCACCACTAGCCCCAACCAATGCCAATGTGCAGCCTCGAGGGATAGTTAAACTTACATCGCTCACGGCAGGCGGTGAATCTGGCGCATAATTCAAGGTGACTTTTTCAAGCTCAATAGCCCTAGAGAGCTTCCTAAAAGGAATGCCGCCTTGGCGCCTAAAAGTCTTATCTCGAGGATCAAGGATCTCATTGAGCCTTTGTATAGCTGCACTATTTGAATTCAAAGATGAAAAGTTGGCAGCAACGGAACCAAAAGATCCATTCAGCCTTTGGAGCGCCACTACGAAGGTCACAAGACTGGGCAGCACGCCGGAACTTCGAGCTCCGAAAACCATTAGACTAAGCACTGCAATGAGGGCAATCATGGCCATCGGCAGGAAGATGGTGACCGGAGCCGTGACAGCATTGAGCTTGGCAATAGATCGAGAATTCCCCTCTAACTCTCCCATCTTCTCAAGCAATCCGCTGTCGGCCGCTTCGAGTTGACCACTTGTGTGCAGCAATCTCAGACCTTGAATATTCTCAGTGATTCGGGTGCTAATAGCAACACCAATAGATTGTTGCTCGAAAGCCCTAAGGCGAATCCTTGGTAGAAGTTCGCGCTGGAGAACCATCAACACCAGCGCCATCAATGCAGCGGCGGCGAGGAGCCATGGCGAAAGTGAAATCAGAACAAATAAATAGACCAAGAGCATCATCACATTGACGATGAATGAACTTGCGATATTAATCTGGTTCATTACAGCGTTAGGACCACCCGAAGCATAATAAGTAAGGTCACCAACAGGATAGTTACTCGCACATGCAAGAGTAAACTGAAGAATCTGATGGTGAATCAGACCTGTAACCTCTGCATTCACCCTCGCGGTGTAATAGCCTACATTCACTGCGGCGAGATACATTGCCAGGCTTTGCACCAACTTGAACAGGACAGCCGCACCGAGCAAGAGGGCGAAGAGTGTCGTCGTCGACAGGCCTCCAACAGCCTGACTCAAGCCTGGGACAAAGGACAGAAGATGAAGGCCGCTCCAACTCTGATCGACATTTTGAGAGCCTTGGGACTGGGAAAGCAGGTCCACAGCAAGGAAAACCACACCCAGGGTTGCGCCCTCCGCGCCAGCTTGAAGGAAGCTGAGCAAGAGGTTGACCACAAGACGCGGCCACTGCTTACGGGCGGTGGAGCGGATCAGCCTTGAAGCCGGACGGGGATCGAGCAGCGGATCTGCCAAAGGAGCAACCGCAGAGCGAACAGCTCGACGCAGCCAGAGCAAGGGAGTTCTCTGCGGAAACATCAGACTACTTTAAGCCATCTACCCTGCGCACCATCCCTGAGTGCTGAAGTGTCGGGGGGAGAGATAAATCGAAAAACTCGGTGACTGGAGCGTCACACCACCCTGAAGAAGCGTCCACCACGAACCAATGAACATGGTAAGAATAAAAATGAAAACAGCCTAATCTCTACACTTCGGGGCAACTCGTGGGAAAAAAGCATATCTGCAACAAAGGAGTGACCCACCAAAAAGGGATGAGGGCGGGCCACGGCTTTGAAAGAATGCTCACCATCAGGTGTGACGTTGGCGGTTCCAGGCCCACGCATGTTCAATGATCGTCTCCAGTTCAGGATACCGAGGCCGCCAACCCAGCTCATCGCGCGCTCGAGTTGCGCTGGCCACCAACTGGGCGGGATCTCCTTCGCGGCGCTTGGCGACATGGGCTAGTAGACCACGGCCCGTGACCCGTTTAGCGGTTTCTATAACCTGCTGCACGGAATAGCCCGTACCGTTTCCGAGGTTATAGACGAGAGGATCTTTCGAGGTTTCCTCCCGCTCGCGCATCCGAAGCAACCGTTCGAGACCGAGCACATGAGCATCAGCAAGATCACTGACGTGAATGTAGTCGCGGATGCAGGTACCATCAGGGGTTGGGTAATCGTCCCCAAAGATCTGCAGATAGGGCTCCCTGCCGCTCATCACATCCAATACGCGAGGAATCAGGTGCGTTTCGGGCGTGTGATCTTCGCCCAGATCGCCGTCGGGGTCAGCACCGGCTGCATTGAAATAGCGAAAGATCACACTAGGAAGCCCATAGGCACGGCCAAAGTCACGGAGTAACTGTTCCACCATTAATTTGCTCTGGCCATAGGGATTGATCGGGGCCTGGGGATGCTCCTCGGTGATCGGCACCTGCTGGGGAAGGCCGTAAGTGGCACAGGTGGAAGAGAACACAATGGGAAGAGGCCGCTCGCTGGCCACCAGAGCTTCGAGCAGGGTGAGCGTATCGCCAAGATTATTGCGGTAATACTTGGCAGGATCACTCACTGACTCACCAACATAGGCATAGGCGGCGAAGTGCAACACCGCCTCAACCGGTCGACCTTCATGGGGAGTTCCCTCCAGTGCGTGGTGACGACCCCGCAGGAGAGCTTCGAGCACCTCACGATCACCAACCTGCCCCACCACGAGGGGAATGCCCAGCACCTGCTCCACGATCTCGGCATGGCCGTAGACCAGGTTGTCGAGCACCACGGGCTGATGGCCTGCACGGTGCAGGGCACGAACGGCATGGCTGCCGATGTACCCAGCCCCTCCGGTGACCAGAACCCTCACGAACCGACTCCAACATGGAAAACCACGGCCCCAAGGTAATCCGGCGTTGCACGGAGCCCTGGAAGCTCGCGGTAGGGAAACATCACCTTGGTGATCAAAGCCTCACCTCCTCACCCTGCCGCAGGCTGCTGATGAACTCCTCAACCGTGCGCCTCAGCCCTTCTTGAAGAGGGATCTGAGCCCGCCAGCCAAGCGCGGTGAGCATGCTCACATCAAGCAACTTCCGCGGCGTGCCATCGGGCTTGTCGGCGTCCCATAGGATGGTACCGCCAAATCCGGTGGCGGCAGCAACCTGCTCAGCCAGTTCCCGGATGGAAACATCGCTACCAGTTCCCACATTGAGGTGTTGAAGATCATCGGACTGGGGTTGCCAGTGCTCAAGGCAGAACACGGCAGCGTCAGCAAGATCGTCGACATGCAGAAACTCCCGCCGCGGGGTGCCGCTGCCCCAGCAGGTGACCACCGCATCACCACGCTCCCGGGCTTCATGGAAACGACGGATCAATGCTGGAAGCACGTGGCTGTTGGTGGGATGGTAGTTATCTCCCGGCCCGTAAAGATTGGTGGGCATGAGGCTGATGGCATCAAACCCGTGCTGAGCCTTCAAGGCACGGCAGAGCTGAATTCCGGTGATCTTGGCGACTGCATACCACTCGTTGGTGGGCTCCAGGGGCCCGGTGAGCAAGGCTTCCTCGCAGATAGGCTGAGGGGCATATTTAGGATAGATACAGCTACTGCCGAGGAAGAGAAGCCGGCGGCTTCCGTAACGCCAGGCCTGTTCGATCACATTGTTCTGGATCTTCAGATTCTCCAGAAGAAAATCGGCGGGGAAGGCAGAATTCGCTACAATACCACCCACCTTGGCGGCAGCGAGAACTACGACATCGGGCCGATGATCGGCGAACCAGGTGGCCGTAGAGATCGGATCCGTCAGGTCGAGTTCGTCTCGAGAGGCAGCCAGGATCGATCCATAACCTGCATGCCTGAGGCTTCGCACGATGGCGGATCCAGCCATGCCCCTGTGTCCCGCCACGAAGATGCGATCGGTGGGGTTGATCAGCAGAGACATGGGCGCGAGAGAACAGAAGGCAAGGTGAGGGGACGGATAACGAGATCAGCGTCCGGAAGTCATCGGCCCAGAGCCGTGGGCGGATTCTCCATCGACCCGACGACCGCAAAACCCTCACGTCGGAGTACGGCCTCTTTGGCTGCTTCCTCCCGGTCGGCCTGAACCATCTCTGCCACCAGTTCCTCCAGGGTTGTGGTTGGTTTCCAGCCCAACTGGCGATGTGCCTTGCTTGGGTCCCCCAGCAGGGTCTGCACCTCGGCCGGGCGGAAGTAACGCGGGTCGATCCGCACTACCTCTGAACCAGTGTCGGCACGGCGCCCAATCTCGTGAACCCCTTCTCCCTCCCAGATCATGCCGCCCCAGCCCAGTTCTAAGGCTGTGATCTCGATGAACCGTCGCACCGATTCCTGCCGGCCAGTGGCAATCACATAATCTTCTGGTTTTTCTTGCTGGAGCATGCGCCACTGCATTTCAACGTAATCACGCGCATGACCCCAATCCCTCAAAGAATCCAAATTGCCCATGAACAGGCATTGATCAAGACCAGCATCAATACGAGCTAAGCCACGAGTGATCTTTCGTGTTACAAACGTTTCGCCTCTCCGTGGCGATTCGTGGTTAAATAGAATCCCATTGCAGGCATACATACCATAGGATTCACGATAGTTAACTGTAATCCAGTACGCATATAGCTTGGCAACTCCATAGGGGCTACGGGGATAGAAGGGGGTGGTTTCTTTCTGGGGAATCTCCTGGACCAGTCCATAGAGTTCACTAGTACTGGCCTGATAGATGCGAGTATGGTGGATCAAATCGAGGATCCTTACCGCCTCCAGAATACGAAGGGTGCCAAGGGCATCACTGTTGGCGGTATATTCTGGGCTCTCAAAGCTTACCGCCACGTGGCTTTGAGCGCCAAGATTGTAGATCTCATTTGGCCTCACCTGCTGAATAATGCGGATCAGATTTGTACTGTCTGTAAGGTCGCCATAGTGAAGAACAAGTCGCGGATCACGCTCATGGGGATCCTGATAAAGATGATCGATGCGATCCGTGTTGAAACTGCTGGCACGCCGCTTGATACCATGTACCGTGTATCCCTTTTCAAGCAACAGCTCGGCCAGATAAGAACCATCCTGCCCAGTGATGCCGGTAATCAGTGCAACGCGAGTCATAGCTTCACTCAAAGGAAACGGTATTGACGCAGGCCCTGAACGCCTGTAGCGCGGGCTTCACGCCTGCTGAATTGACTGACACTAGGATTTCCTTCTGGTCGGATCACCCCTGAAGCCTGCTCCCACAGTTCCCGTTCCACCACGGAGAGACTGTAAGAAAGGCGGTCATGTCTACGAACATGCCACCAGGTGGATGACTGGCAAGATTCGCACCAGAAGCATTCCAGCCATTCATCTGTCAAAGCCACAACTCTACGATGAGCCTGAAGAATCTCATCAGCCTTTTTCCTGCTCAAACCTCTAACGACGAGATGACCAACATCGGTGAGATAGAGATGATGCTTCTGAGAGACACTCAGTAGACGTTCTTCAGGGTGATGAGGGCAAAAAAGAACACGACGCCGCGAACGGGATCGTGTCTTGGAAGGGATGAAAGCCCCAGCCTCCGAGGACGGGACCAAAGAATCTCGGTTCTGCTCCCCGCAGGTGGCATCGGGGTTGGACGGAAACGCTGTCAAGCTGGGAAGGGTCTGTGACCTTAGATTGAAGCACGAAACTCGCTTCGGCCACAGACCCGATCCAAGCGACGTCCTCTCAGTCGCGTCGACCACCGCCCTGAAGGGCGATGATCAGACGAAGCAGGAACACGAAAAGGTTGATGTAGGTGAGGTACATGCCCAGGGCACCGGCCAGATACTGGTCGTCGCGGTAGGTGCGGGGCATGGTGTAGAAGTCGACGAAGGCAGCTCCCACGAACAGCACGGTGCCGAAACCGGCGATCAGCAGTTCAAAGCCACCGCCCCTGAACATGCCGGGGGCAAAGATGCCGCCCACCAGCTGAACCACCATGGCGATGATCAGACCGATCAGACCCAGGCCAACGGCCCCGCTCAGGGCCTGGCCGACGCTGTCGCTCATCCGGCGTCCCACCACCGAGGCAAGAACGAAGGTGATGCCGGTGGCCAGGGCGGCGGTGCCCACGGCACCGATACCCGCCGAGGTGAGGGCATAGGAGACAATGCCGCTCAGGGTAAAGCCGGTGATCAGGCTGTAGGCGGTGAGCAGCGGGAGGGCCGTGGCGCTGTCCCCTTTGGTGGCCACGTTCTGGGCCACGAAGAAAAAGATGAAGTTACCGATCAACGCCACCCAGAACAAGGGCATGAAGAGCGCGGCGTTGCTGGCCATCAAAGCCAGTCCACCCATCACCCCAGCGGCGGTGAGCACCATGCCTCCGCCCACGTAGGGCAGGGCCTTGTTGACGACATTGGGACCCACCAGGCCACCGCTCTGGGCCTCGCGGATCGCTTGCTGGAAATCACTGCTGGCCGGCATGGCGGCATCGGGATTCGGACTCGGTACATCCTGACAGCCCTGCCCTGAGGGCGTAAGGGGTGCGTGTGCGGATCTCCTCCTTCCTCAGCGGGGGCGGCCGCCCGCATCCCGGCTGGCATAGGCCTGCACCAGACGCTGCACCAGCGGGTGGCGCACCACGTCGGCGTCCCCGAACCGACAGATGGCCACGCCTTCCACCCCCTGAAGCACCTGGGCAGCCTCCACCAGACCGCTGAGCTGACCGGGCGGCAGATCGATCTGGGTGGTGTCGCCCGTCACCACCATGCGCGAATTCTCACCCAGGCGGGTGAGGGCCATGCGCATCTGGGCGCAGGTGGTGTTCTGCGCCTCATCGAGGATCACGAAGGCGTCGGCCAGGGTGCGCCCGCGCATGTAGGCCAGGGGGGCCACCTCGATCGTTCCCTTCTCGAGCAGCTGGGCTGTGCGCTCGTTGCCGAGAAGGGAATGGAGGGCGTCGTAGAGGGGCCGGAGGTAGGGATCGACCTTCTGCTGGAGATCCCCGGGAAGGAAACCGAGCCGCTCCCCGGCCTCCACGGCCGGGCGGGTGAGGATCAGTCTCTCCACCTTGCGCTCCTGAAGCATCCTCACCGCCTGCACGGTGGCCAGGAAGGTCTTGCCGGTTCCGGCGGGCCCGATCGCCAGGGTGAGATCGTGCCGCTCGATCGCCTCGACGAAAGCCTTCTGCCGCAGGGTTCGAGGCCGCACCGGGCGACCGCTGCGGCTGGTGGCCAGCACCCGGCCGCCCAGGGCACGATGTTCTTCGCCCCGGCCGGTGTCGAGGGCTGCGAGGGCGTTCTGGAGATCGACCGGGGTGATTGCCTCGCCGGCCTGCCAAAGGGGCTGGATCAGGGTGAGCAGGCCGGCGAGCCGCTGGCGCTGATTGGGTCGCCCCCTCACCTGAAGATCAAGGCCCCGCAGGACCAGGGTGGTGCCGGTGAGGGCCTCAAGGCGGCGCAGGGTCTGCTCGTCCCGGCCCGCAAGGGCCAGGGCGGCGGCAGGGTCGGGCAGGGGAACAACGAGTTGGTCGTCAGGGACCGACCCGGTTCCAGGCTGGGCGGAAGCGGAGGGAGGCTGGCTCAGGCTTCGGCGGAAGCCTCTTCGGCCTCAGGGGCAGCGGCGGCGGCTTCAGCTTCGGCGGCGGCCTTGGCCTTGGCTTCCGCTTCAGCCTTGCGGGCCTCGGCGGCGGCGGCCTCACGGGCCTCGGCCTGTTTCTGCTTGCCCACGATCTCGCCGGGGCGCACGGTCTTGGTGATCAGGCCACCCTTCTCGAGCAGAGAGCGCACGGTGTCGGTGGGCTGGGCGCCCTGGCTGAGGCGGGCACGGATCGCCTCGGTATCGAGACGGGTTTCCTTGGTGCGGGGGTTGTAGAAGCCCAGCTCCTCCAGCGGACGGCCGTCGCGGCGCGACGTGCTGTTGGTGGCCACGAGGCGGAAGCTCGCTTCCCGCTTCTTCCCGAACCGCTTCAGGCGGAGCTTGATCATGGGTGGCCTAACAGATGGATGTCCGATGGAAGATCGTACCTGTTGACCGGTACCGCCCCGTCGGCCCCCTTCGGGGATGCTGATGCTTCAGAGCTCGCCAAACCCCTTGCGCTTCTTGGCGGGCTTCGGCGGGCGGGGGGGCCGGCCAGCGCCGCCCCGGCCCGGAGCGGCAGGAGCCCCGCCGCTGGGAAAGCCCCCAGGGAAGCCCCCCATGCCGGGGAAGCCTCCGCCCATGCCGGGCATTCCGGGCATGCCACCGCCGCGGGTCATCTGCTGCATGAAACCACGCATCTTCTGAAAATCAGCCAACACCTTGTCCACCTCGGCAGGGGTGTGGCCGCTGCCACCGGCGATGCGCCGCCGTCGGGAGGGCGCCGAGGCCAGCAGATCAGGGTTCTCACGCTCGGCCTGGGTCATCGAGCCGATCATCGCCTCGATCCGCTTGAGCTGCTGCTCGCCCTGCTTGAGCATGCCGTCGTCGATCTTGTTCATGCCCGGGATGAGCTTCATCAGGCCGCCCAGGGAGCCCATGCGCTTGATCAGCCGCATCTGCTGAACGAAGTCGGAGAAGTCGAAGGTGGCTTCCTGGAGCTTCTGCTGCATCTTGGCCACATCGGCCAGCTCCACCTCCTTCTGGGCCTTCTCCACCAGGGTGAGCACATCGCCCATGCCGAGGATGCGGCTGGCCATCCGCTCGGGGTGGAACGGCTGAAGGGCCTCCACCTTCTCGCCGGTGCCGATGAACTTGATCGGGGCGCCACTCACCTTGCGGATCGAGAGGGCGGCTCCTCCGCGGGAATCGCCATCGAGCTTGGTGAGCACGGCTCCTGTGATCCCCACTTGCTCGTGGAAGGCGCGGGTGAGCTCAGCGGCCTCCTGGCCGATCATCGCGTCCACCACCAGCAGCACCTCGTGGGGCTGCACGGCCTCGCGGATCCGCACCATCTCCTGCATCATCCCGGTGTCGATCTGCAGACGACCCGCCGTGTCCACCAACACGGTGTCGAAGCCTCCCTCGCGCCCACGGGCCAGGCCGGCAGCCGCAATCGCTTCCGGCGTGGCCTCGCTGCCGAGGCTGAACACCTCCACACCGATCTGCTGGCCCAGGGTCTGGAGCTGGTCGATCGCTGCGGGTCGGTACACATCGGCGGCCACCATCAGCGCCCGGCGTCCCTGCTCCTTGAGATGCAGGCCCAGCTTGGCGGTGGCCGTGGTCTTGCCGGCCCCCTGCAGGCCGGCCATCAGGATCACCGTGGGAGCAGTGTCGGCGTTGGCCAGGGGGGCATTCTCACCGCCCATGGTCTCCACCAGTTGTTCATGCACCACCTGGATGAACTTCTGGTCGGGGCTGATGCCGCGCACCACTTCGGCCCCCACGGCCCGGCGGCGCACCTCGTCGACGAACTCCCGCACCACCGGCAGGCTCACGTCCGCCTCCAGCAGGGCGCGGCGCACCTGCTTGAGGGCGCCGTCGATGTTGGTCTCGGAAATCGCCGCCTGGCCGCGCAGGCCCTTGACGGCGTCCTCGAACCGCTGGGAAAGCTCGTCGAACATGGGGGGTGGGAGAAGGGGGAGGGAGGCTTTGCCGTCAGTCGGCGGCGTGGGAAGCGGCCAGGCGCCACGTGCCGCCATCGCGGCCGAAGATGTAGACGTTGCGCAGGGTGGTGGGGGCCGTGCGCTCCACCTCCCGGCCCTGGCCGTCAAGCCGCCGATCGCTGTAGGCCAGTTCAGCGGTGATCGCGATCCGCTGGGAACTGCGCTCGTCGATCGCCAGATCCTTCACTTTCACATCCAGCTTCTGCACCTCGCCGCGGCTGCGGTCGTCACGTCGTTCCTCCTCCAAGCGCTGTACGGCGGCGGCACGGGCAATGCGATCCAGGGGAACCGCAGCCTTGTCGCCGGCCAGCACGGCAGCCTTGGCGTCGAGCCAGGCCTCGAGCAGTGTGCGCAGCTGCGGCTCACTCGGTTCCGCCACCTGCAGGGGAACCGCGACGACAGGGGAGGCCGGGACGGATGGCCGCGAAGCCGTCGGCGGGACTGGGGTAGGACGGGAGGAGGGAACCACAGGGATGGGTCGGGCGCTCCCCGCCGGCCCCGGGCTGGGCGCACGGGGTCGCAGCGCCCAGGTGACGAACGCGAGGCCCGCCACCACAGCGGCCAGGCCACCCACCAACCAGGGCATAGGCAGAGGAAGCAAGCCCCCGATGGATGAGGTGCGTCGGCGCCGCGGGCGTGCCGCCCCGTGGACGAGGTCTTCATCAACACCAGGATCCAGCGGTTCGCCGAAGGGGTCGGTGGTGGGTGGAGGCACCAGGGTGCCCGCGCTGCCAGACAGGGCAAAAGAGGGAGACGCTCCTGGGGGTGCCCAGGCGGAGGAGGGATCGGTGCTGCTGCCGAAATCAAAGCCTGCGCCGAAGGAGACTTCGCCCGGCTCGGCGAAGGAGCGACCAGCCCGGCGATCCTCCTGCTCCACGTAAGCGATCACGTCCCGGTCGCTGAAATAGGCGTCCAGATCCGGATCGGCATCGATATCGCGATAGCCGGGAAGCACGTCGTTGCTGAGCCAGTCCCGGCAGTAGGCACAGAGCTGAGCCAGGGGGTCTTCGCTCTGACGGGCCGTCCAGGCTCGCAGCTCACGGCTGGCCCCGCGGTCGAAGGCCTCCCGGGCTGCCTCCACATCTCCCAGTAGGAGATGAAGATTGGCCAGCAGGGGATCGATGCCGCTGCGACCGCTGGCCTCCAGGCGATCGCGGGCGGCGGCGATCCTCTCGGGCTTGCGCTGGACAAAGCCGGAGGCGGTGAGTGCAGTGGTAGCCAGAAAGTCAGCGGCAGGGGATCCGGCGTCTCCCCATCGGCTGAAGAGGTCCACCTGTTCCTGAACTGTGAGGAAGCAGCGGATCTGCTTGAAGAAGGCCTGGAACGCCTCCCCGGGGAATTCCGGATCGCTCGTACCCTCCAGACCGCCCCGGCGGCGCACAAGATCTTCGAGGAGCGCCAGACCTTCTCGGCGCTCCTCCACCGCCGAGAGATCCCGGCTGAGCAGGTCAAGCACGCGATAAGGGGCGAGGCGATCGAGCTCCTGACTCATCCGCTCACGCAGATCCGGCAGTTGGCCCATGCGCTGCAGGAGTTGAAGTCCCTGCTGGAGCGTCTGGGCGGCGGCCTCATAACGCCGCTGGCCGTGGTAGTCAACGGCAGCCGCCAGGCAGGAGAGGCCTGCCAGGCGGGTCAGATCGGACTCCCTGCTGCTGCCCAGGGCTGGAGTCTGGGGGGGCTGCAGGGCCCGGCAGGCCAGATCGAAGCACTCCAGGGGCTGGTCGGCCTCGAGCAGCAGCAGCAGACCGGCAACTTCACGGGAAGTGGCGATATCCAGTGCTGGCATCACCCCGTCGCCGGCCCCTACCAGAGCCGTGAGGTCGGATTCGTAGGCGGCACGCCGTTCGGGATCACTGAGCACGTCGGCACTGGCCCTCAGCAGTTCGGCCCGGGCCTCGAGGGTGTCGCGACTGAAGGAGGGATCGGGAACCCTGGCGACACGCTGGTGATAGGTGTGCAGCACCGTCTGGGCATCCGTGCCGGGACCCACCCCCAGGAGGCGAAAATGATCGATCGGCAGCTCCAACCGCGGCACCAGACGGACGGGGAGCAAGTGTAAGGAGAGACCGCGGAAGGCTCCTGCCGCTGTATCGGTTCGCTGAGAGGCCGGTTACGGCCAGCCAGCGCTCACCTGGAGCCGTTGCCACCAAACCGTTTGGCTGGAATGGACCCACTACAGTCAGCCCAAGACCCCCGGACCCCCATCCGATGACTCAGGAGCTCGCCGCCTCTCGAGAGACCCAGCCGGCGGGTCCTCCCCCGGAGGCCGGCAGCCACGCTCTGAGGCTCGAGGGTCTGTACCCGGCGGAGCGCGCCCAGGTGAGTCGTGAGGAGGGGCTGATGCTCTACCGCGACATGGTGCTCGGCCGTCGCTTCGAGGACAAGTGCGCGGAGATGTACTACCGCGGCAAGATGTTTGGCTTCGTTCACCTCTACAACGGCCAGGAGGCGGTGAGCACCGGTGTGATTCGGGCCATGCGCCTCCAGCACGACTGGTTCTGCAGCACCTACCGCGATCACGTGCATGCCCTCAGTTGCGGTGTGCCCGCCCGGGAAGTGATGAGCGAGCTGTTCGGAAAGGAGACCGGTTGCAGCAAGGGCAGGGGAGGCTCGATGCACCTGTTCTCACGTGAGCACCATCTCCTCGGGGGCTACGCCTTCATCGGCGAGGGCATCCCCGTGGCCCTCGGCGCCGCCTTCACCAGCCGCTACAAGCGCGATGCCCTCGGCCAGGCCGACAGTGATGCCGTCACCGCCGCTTTCTTCGGCGATGGCACCTGCAATGTGGGGCAGTTTTACGAATGCCTGAACATGGCGGCCCTCTGGAAGCTGCCGATCGTGTTCGTGGTCGAGAACAATCGCTGGGCCATCGGCATGGATCACAACAGGGCCACCAGCGATCCCGAGATCTGGCGCAAGGCGGCGGCTTTCGGGATGGCCGGTGAAGAAGTGGATGGCATGGATGTGCTGGCGGTGAGGGCCGCCGCCCAGCGGGCCGTGGCTCGTGCACGGGCCGGGGAGGGGCCCACGGTGCTCGAATGCCTCACCTATCGGTTCCGTGGTCACTCCCTGGCCGACCCCGATGAACTGCGGGCAGCGGCGGAGAAGGAATTCTGGGCTCAGCGGGATCCGATCAAGCGGCTGGCGAACGATCTCACGTCCCAAGGCCTGGCCAGGGCTGAAGAACTCCAGAGCATCGACAAAGAGATCGATGCCGTTGTGGCCGACTGCGTGGAGTTCGCCCTGGCGGCTCCGGAGCCCGACCCCAACGAACTGACCCGCTACATCTGGGCGGAGGACTGAACATTCTGTTCCGCTCAGAGGGTCGGCGGGATCCGGCGCGTGAGATTGCGAAGCTTGCGCAGGGCCTTCAGCTCCACCTGACGCACCCTTTCGCGTGACACTTCGAGCTGGCGACCGATTTCAGCGAGGGTGTGGCGCTCGTGCCCATCCAGACCGAACCGCAGAGCCAGAACCTCCCGTTCCTGCTCGGTGAGATGGCCGAGCCAGCGACCGAGCTGCTCCTGGTGAATGCCACGCTCCACCTGCTCAAGAGGTTCTTCGCTGGAGCCATCGGCGATCAGATCGCCCAGAAAGCTGCGCCCTTCCTCGGCATGGATCGGGGCATCCAGACTCGACGTGGTGAGTGCCTGCCTCAACAGCGAGTCGAGCTCCTCGATCGGCATGTCGATCGCTTCGGCAATCTCCCTGCGGCTTGGCATGGCACCGAGCTTGTGAGCCAGATCAAGACTGACTCGGCGGATCGTGGTGAGCCGCTCGCTCAGGTGCACGGGCAACCGGATGGTACGGCTCTGGCAGGCGATCGCCCGCGTCATGCTCTGGCGAATCCACCAGAAGGCGTAGGTGGAGAACTTGTAGCCACGGGTGGGATCGAATTTCTCGACGGCCCGCTCGAGCCCGAGTGAGCCTTCCTGGATCAGATCAAGCAGTTCGAGACCCTTACCTTGGTACTTCTTGGCAACACTGACAACGAGACGCAGATTGGCCTTCATCATCCGCTCCTTCGAACGGCGGCCGATCTTGATGATCTTGCGTTCGTGCGGCGTGAGCTCGTCTCTTTTCTCCTCCAGCAGTTGCATCATGGCCTGAACCTGATTGCCGAGCTCGATCTCCTCGGCCGGGGTCAGCAGGGGCTCGCGACCGATCGAAGCGAGGTACCAGGTCATGGAATCACCACTCCTGCGTCCGGAGCCATCGCTCGACCTGACCGAAGAGGCAGTCATGGGACTTAGAGCAGCGAGGAAAGCCACTATCTCGCTCGATTGCCACGAGCAGCGGTCTCTTCAGCAACCTTTTAGAATTTACTCGCAAATGAACACATGTGTCATTCGGCATGGGTGGACTGCTTGATTGTTGCGCCTCAGCGAACAAGGCAGTGGCAGCGAGTGCAAGGTTTGACCGCTTGTTGACCTCAAGTTTCGCTTTGTTTCTTTGTTGCCTAACCCACGGCGCGGGCCAGGCGGGCCGCCACCGCCAACGGCGTCGCAGCGCCGGGTCCCCGGCGCTGCGCAGCATGAGCTCCGGCCCGGGCATGAACCAGCGCTGCCAGAGCCAACAGCTGGGCATCGGCCTCCATGCCTGCTCCGGCAGCCAGCGCCCCCAGCCCAGCCGCATAGCCCGCCAGGACATCACCCAGCCCGGCCCGCGCCGCCTCCGGGCAGGCCTGCAGCAGCTGCCAGCGCCGCCCGTCCGGGGCAGCGATCACGCTGCGCGCCCCCTTGAGCAGCACACTGCAGTTCGCCGTGGCCGCAGCGACCGCTGCGGCCTCCAGGGGCTCCTCCCCTGCAAGATCGGGGAACAGCCGGGCAAACTCCTGGTGGTGCGGAGTCAGCCAGGTCGGACCGGCACGCCGACGCAACCAGTTCTCGGCGGGAGAACCGGCGGCTCCGGCGGCAAGCCGGTTGAGCCCATCGGCATCGAGAACCACCAGGCCGCCGAAGGTCTGCAGCGCTGCCCAGGACTGGCCTGAGCCCGTGGAGGAAACATCAGCGCCGATCCCCATCCCTGGTCCGAGCAGCACCGCATCCAGGCGCTCCAGAACGTGGTGATCCAGCCCTTCCATGCACAGGGCCCCTTGGGCATCGCAGCCCGGGGAACGCTCCAGCACCACCTCGGGCAGAAGGGCCCACAGACCCTCCGCCAGGTCGGAGGGCAGCATCGCCCGGAGGCTGCCGCAGCCGGCAGCAGAGGCGCCCGCCAACGCCATCCGGGCGGCCCCCCTGTAGGAGACGCTGCCGGCGATCACGAGCAGGCGGCCCCGGCCATATTTCCCTGCTGCAGGATCAGGAACGGGAAGCGGTGCCCCCAGCAGATCCGCTTTGGCAAGACCACGTCCGCCCAGCCCGAGGGGCTGGTTGTCGGGCAGGGTTGCCAGCAGATGACGGGGGAGTCCGAGATCGATCCGCTCCAGGCGGCCCACCCGGGCCAGACTCCGATCCTGCACAAGACCTCGCTTGATCAGACCGATCGTGTACGTGACCCCGGCCGTTGCTGCCTGCTCGCCCAGGCAGTCCCCGCTATCGGCGCAGAGACCGGTAGGAAGATCGATCGCCGCCAGCTGATGCGGGCGCTGTCGCTGGCGATCCGCCAGCAGCGCCTCGAGCGTGGGACCGGGTGGGCGGGTTTGACCGATACCGAAAAGGGCATCCACCCAGAGGGCTGGGTCAGCCGGATCGGGAGCGATCTCCAGCCGGGGGATCCCCAGCCAGGCGGCATGGCGAGCATGGGCGTCGGTCAGCGGCCGCATCCGCTCGAACGGACACCACAGCCGCACGCGATGGCCGCCCAGGTGCAGTTCCCGCGCCAACACCAGCCCATCGCCGCCGTTGTGACCGGGCCCCACCAGCACGATCACCCCCGGATCGACGGCTCCCGGCTCCCGCGCCCGGACCAGCCGCTGGCTCAGGCGACGGCTCACGGCCAGGGCAGCCTTCTCCATCAGGGCCTCCACAGGCAGACCGCTGGCAAACAGCTGCTCCTCCAGGGCGGCCATCTGGGCCCCGCTCACCAGCAGGTGGTCGGCATCCCGGGGGGGCCAGGGGGCCGAAGTGGTCCGCTGGGACACGGCGGCTCTGGGCGGCGTCCTTCCATGATGGGGATCAATCGGCCCAGCGCGAACCCGCCGGCCCCTTTCCGCTCCCTGTGCCCACAACCTCCCCGACCCCCGCGACCTCGCACGCCCCCGATGACAGCGCGGCCACCCCGGCAGGCACGGCTGTGCTTGAGCGCCTGAGGGCCTGGCCCGGGGAGCGGCGTGTGGCCGTCGGCCTCTCCGGTGGCGTCGACAGCTCCCTCACCGCAGCCCTTCTCCAGGCAGCGGGCTGGCAGGTCGAGGGGCTCACCCTCTGGTTGATGAGCGGCAAGGGATCCTGCTGTGCCGAGGGCCTGGTGGATGCCGCCGGACTCTGCGAGCAACTGGGGATTCCCCACCACGTGGTCGACTCCCGGGAGCGCTTCCAAAGTCAGATTGTGGACCTGCTGGTACAGGGCTACGCCGACGGCGTCACCCCGCTCCCTTGCTCCCGCTGCAACCGGGAGGTGAAATTCGGGCCGATGCTGGCCTGGGCCCGCGAGGAACGGGGAGTGGAACGGATCGCGACCGGCCACTACGCCAGAGTCCGTCCAGCCACCGGGCCTCAGGAGCGTCACCAGCTGCTTCGGGGCCTGGATGCCCACAAGGACCAGAGCTACTTCCTCTACGACCTGCCCCAGGCGGTGCTGGGCCGCCTGGTCTTTCCCCTTGGGGAGCTCACCAAGGCCGACACCCGCGCCGAGGCTGCCCGACTGGGGCTGCGAACCGCCGCCAAACCGGAAAGCCAGGACCTCTGCCTGGCCGATCACCATGGCTCGATGCGGGCGTTTCTCGATGCCCATCTGGCACCGAACGAGGGCGAGATCGTTCTGGCCGACGGCACGGTAGTGGGCCGCCATGACGGCATCCACCATTTCACGATCGGCCAGCGTCGTGGCCTGGGCGTGGCCTGGAAGGAGCCGCTGCATGTGGTGGCGCTGGATGCCGCCCGAAACCGGGTAGTGGTGGCCCCGCGGGCGGAAGCCGCCCGCTCTCACTGCGAGGTGGGGGCGGTGAACTGGGTGTCGATTGCTCCCCCTGACATCCCCCTTGAGGTGGCGGTGCAGGTGCGCTACCGCAGCGCTCCAGTGACGGCGCGGCTCACACCGGTGCCACCACTGGAGTGCGATCACGCCGCTGATCGGCCCCATCGCTGCCGGCTGCACTTCCACGAGCCCCAGTTCTCGATCACCCCCGGCCAGGCGGCGGTGTTCTACGCCGGAGAGGTGCTCCTGGGCGGCGGCCTGATCCAGAACGGGGGGGACACGGAGCCGGCATGAACTCCCAGGCGCAGCGCTTTCTGGAGGGACTGCCGGCCCTCGCCGCTCCCCCTCCCTACGACCTGCTGATCGTGGGTTGCGGCCTGTATGGCGCCACCTTCGCTCGGCTGGCGGCCGATGCGGGACTGCGACCCTTGGTGATCGATCAGCGCACGCACATCGGCGGCAACTGTTACACGGAAGAGCGGGAGAACATCCATGTACATGCCTACGGCGCCCACATCTTCCACACCAGCAACCGCCACGTGTGGGATTTTGTGAACCGCTTCGCCGAGTTCAATAACTATATCAACTCACCCAAGGCCCTTTCCGGCGGCAGACTCTATTCCCTGCCATTCAACATGAATACCTTTCATGAACTCTGGCAGGTGCGTACCCCAGCAGAAGCCAGGGCCACGATTGAAGCCCAACGATTCCGGCAAGAGCCCTCCAACCTTGAAGAGCAGGCGCTAGCGCTGGTGGGGCGTGACATCTACGAAACCCTGATCCACCACTACACCCGCAAGCAGTGGGGCAAGGATCCCAGTGAATTACCGGCCTTCATCATCAAGCGGCTGCCGCTGCGCTTCACCTACGACAACAATTACTTCAATGACCGCTGGCAGGGTATTCCGATCGGCGGCTACACCAGTCTTTTCCAGAAGATGCTCGAGGGCATCGAGGTGCGGCTCGGCATTGATTACCTCCGCAACCGCTCCTCCCTTGATTCCCTGGCCCGTTGTGTGGTGTTCACAGGTTGCATCGACGCGTTTTTCGGCCATGAGGAAGGCCACCTCGAATACCGCTCGCTGAGCTTTGAGCACGAATTGATCGCCACCGAGAACCATCAGGGAAACGCAGTGATCAATTACTGCGACCCCGAACCGACCTTCACCCGCACGATCGAGCACAAGCATTTCGATCCTGTTGGCTCCCGCTCCGATGTCACCGTGGTGACGAAGGAATACCCCCAACCCTGCCGGGACGGCGCCATCCCCTACTACCCCGTGAACAGCGAGGCCAACCAGGCGATCCACCGCCGCTACCGGGAGCGGGCCGAGGCCCTGCCTCATGTGATCTTCGGCGGGCGGCTCTCCGAGTACCGCTACATGGACATGCACGTGGTGGTGGAAGCCGCGATGAACCGGGCCCGCAGCGTGCTGGCTGCCCTTACCAGTGGGGATCTTCGGCGTAGGTCACCTTGAGCTCTCCGCAGGGGTGAGGCGGCACGGTGGCAATGCAGGCTCGGACGAGCGCGCCGTTCACCTCGATCTCGCAGGCGCCGCAACTACCCCCAAGGCAACCGGTGGGGATGCTGACGCCCGCATCCCGTGCAGCCAGAAGCCAGTCCATTCCGGCCGGGGCAGTGCTGCGGCGGCCATCGGGCCAATGGATCGCCACAGAGGAAGGGACAGGGACCATGCCGGCGGCAGGGGCAGATCAGAAGCTACCGGGAAGCAGGCTCCGCCAGCAGGGGGGTGAGGTCGACATGGGCCTCGAAAGCATTGGCCAGACGATCCAGCAACTGATCGCGCTGGCGGCCGTGGTGGGGCTGGCTTTCGCTGAGCACGGGCAGATCCCTGCGTTGGCGCAGCAGGTTGAGCCAGCGACGGCGCCAGGGGCCGTTCTCGAAGATGGCGTGCAGGTAGGTGCCTGCCACCACCCCCCCGACCGCGCCGAAAGCCTGCCAGTAGCCGAGTCCTGACGGCTCGGCGAGCGGCGAGGCATCCGAAAGGCTTCGCCCGTGATGGAGTTCGAACCCTTCGATCTCCAGCGGTTCCCCCGCCAGCGGCCAGAGGGCCCGGCCTCGGGAGCGTCGCAGGGTCTTCTCGGCTGTGAAGATGGTGTCCAACGGCAGCAGGTCAAGCCCCTCAGCCGCAACCCCGGGTCCCATCCCCTCCAGACCGTGCGGGTCTGCCAGCTGCCGGCCCAGCATCTGCAGCCCTCCGCAGATGCCGAACACATGCCCCCCAGTGGCAAGGTACTGCCGCAGCAACGGCTCCAGCCCCCCGGAGCGCAGGGCCGCCAGATCGGCCAGGGTGCATTTGCTGCCGGGCACGATGACCGCATCGGGCCGACCGAGGGGATCACCGGGGCGGACCCAGTCGAGCTGAACGCTCGGTTCGGCCTCAAGGGGATCGAGGTCGGAGAAGTTGCTCAGCGACGGCAGCCGCAGCACCGCCACACGGAGATCGGCCTCCCGCTTGAGGCCCCTGCGCTCCAGCAGATCAAGCGAATCCTCGGGGGGGAACAGTTCATCGAGCCACGGCATCACCCCCAGGACCGGCAGGCCCGTATGCCGCTCGAGCCAGGAGCGGCCTTCGTCGAACAGGGAGCGTCGTCCCCGAAAACGGTTCACCAGGATGCCGGCGATCAGCGGCCGCTCCACGGGGCGGAGCAGAGCCAGGGTGCCCACGATCTGGGCGAACACCCCACCGCGCTCGATGTCGGCCACCAGCAGACAGCGGGCCCTTAGGTACTGGGCCAGGCGGAGGTTGGTGAGATCGCGGGCCTGCAGGTTCACCTCTACCGGGCTGCCGGCTCCCTCCAGCACCAGGCGGCCGCCGGGATGGTCGGCCTGCAGCTCCGCCAGCGCGGTGCGGATCGCCTGCCAGCCCGGACGGAACCAGTCGCGGTAGTAGTGCTCCGCGCGTGCTGTGCCCACGGAGCGGCCCAGGTGGATCACCTCACTGGTGCTGTCCCCTCGGGGCTTGAGCAGGACGGGATTCATCGCCACCCGGGGCTCCAGCCCAGCCGCCCAGGCCTGGAGGGCCTGGGAGTAAGCCATCTCGCCGCCGGAGGGATCCACCCAGGCGTTGAGACTCATGTTCTGCCCCTTGAACGGCAGCGGGGTTTCGCCGCGGCGCCTGAGCACCCGGCAGAGCGCCGCCGTCATCAGCGACTTACCGGCGCCGCTGCTGGTACCGAGCACCATCAGCGGCGTGGGACAGCCGGAAACGGGGCGGGTCATGGGTCGCCTCAGAAGCGGGGGCGATGACGACGGAAGTTCTCGTGGATACGATCGCGCAGACCAGCCCTCGGAATCTCCCCGGGCCAGCGGGTCAGCAGGGCGCGTCCCATGGGTGTCAGCCGCACTCGTTCGGTGAGCCCCTGGCCATCCACCTCACGGCGGAGCACCCCCAGGCGGATCAGCCAGATGAAATGATCCTCTGCCCGCTCGGGGCCGAAGGGCGCGAACACCAGCGCCTGCCAGTCCGCACGTCGGCACAACTCACCGCTGCTGATCGGGTGGTCGGCCACCTCCTCGTAGAAAGCCCGGCGGAAGGGCAAGCAGCGCAACGAACGGTCGGCCCGGTTGAGGGCCAGCTCATCCTCGCGATGGTGACCCGGTCGCGGCTCCGATCCGGCCATGGTCACTGGAACACCCCCTTGAGGATGGAGTCCAGCGCCTGTCCCGGGGAAACGGGGATCCCCGATGGAACACCTCGCTCACCCTGGCCGTACCCGCCCCCCTCCAGGCTTCCTTCGTTGGCAGGTCCCATGGCCTCGCCATAGACCCTCTCGCCCCGTCGCCGGAAGGCTTCCATCCGCAGATCAGACCAGCGGAACTCCACCCTGTTCCCCCAGTTCGAGGTGGTCACGGGCCAGAGGCCGGTGGCATCGCGCAACACCAGACGCCCATCGCGGTTGACAAAGAAGTTGTAGCGACGACCATCGCTGGTCTCGATCTGGTAGCCGGTGCCGTTGGCAAGGTCGCGGCGTGTGAGCCGGCAGCTGCCATCGAAGAGCCGCCGGCCCCGCTGGGTCAGCTGGCAGGTTCGCTCCCCGCTGCCCGTTCCACCCCACAATTGCTGGGTGAGCCGGTTGCTCACATTCCGGCGCCGGCTGCCGTCATCCCAGCAGGTGCGCTCGCGCAAATCACAGAGTTCACCGCCACTCAGGGTGAACTCACGTTCCGGCGGCCTGCCGGAAAGGAGACGGAGAAGGTCCTGCTCGGCCCGGTTGCCGAACTCGTTACGCGTTTCGCTCAGGGAAGGGCCCTGTGAGGTGTAGCAGGTTCGTGTCCTGGTGTCGCAGATCACTCCTGCACGCGGCAGCTTCAGCGTGCTTGCCCCAGCGGGGAACCCAGTCGTGAGGATGCCGACACCGGCGGCCACGATGAACGGAAGCAGGTGTGGTGCGCGGGAGCGGGCCTGGATCATCGAGAAGACGAAGTGCTGGCTGGAAGGAACGTAGCCAAGCCATGGCAGGGTGAATGCCATCCACTCTTGGCTCATGCTGCTGCTGGCTTCCGCATCACCTGCCCGGCGCCGCCTGCTTGAGCAGGCTGGCATTCCCCATGGCGTACGGGTGAGTGGAGTGGATGAGGCCACCATCTTTGAGGATGATCCGGTCCGGCTGGCCCGCCGGCTCGCAGAGGCGAAGGCTGAGGCGGTGCGGGCAGGCTGCCTGGCCGGTGAACCGTGGAGCGCCGTCCTGGGCTGCGATTCACTGCTGGTGGTGGAGGGTGACGTTTTCGGCAAACCAGCGGACGAGGAGGAAGCACGGGCCCGCTGGCGGCGCATGGCAGGGCGCTCAGGCGAGCTGGTGACGGGCCACTGTCTGCTCAGACCTGTCGTTGCTGGGCAGGAGTCGGCCACCGAACACTGTGAAGCTGTCACCACCCGCGTGCACTTCGCTCCGCTGGACGAGGCCGCGATCGATGCCTATGTCGCCACCGGTGAGCCGATGGCCTGTGCCGGCGGTTTTGCCCTGGAGGGAAGGGGCGGAATGCTGGTGGAGCGGATCGACGGGTGCTACAGCAATGTCATCGGCCTGAGCCTGCCACTGCTGCGACGCTGGTTGACGGGGTAAACCTCCGACTCAGAACAAGGAACGGCTCCGGGATCGATCGTGCGCTGGCCTCCGGGAAGAAAAAGCTCCAAAAAAAAGCCCCCGCCGAGGCGGGAGCTGAATCGATCAGAGATCTGAGATCTTGAATCAGTCGAGATCAGGCATAGCCAACGTAGGTTCTGCCTGACGGTCGATTCCTTTCTCGAAGCCGGCCGCGGCAGCGCGGGCACGGCCCGCATGCCAGAGGTGACCGACCAGGAAGAAGAAGGCGAGCACGAACTGGGTCGCGGACAGCCACTGACGGATGTTCACGAAGTTCACCGAGTTGGGTTCGGTGATGATGCCGCCCACCGAGTTGAGGGAAGCGTTGGGAGCATGGGTCATGTACTCGGCTGCGCGACGCACCTGCCAGGGCTGGATGTCGTTCTGCAGCTTGTCGAGGGACAGACCGTTGGGACCACGGAGAGGCTCGAGCCAGGGACCGCGGAAATCCCAGAAGCGCATCGTTTCACCACCGAAGATGATTTCGCCGGTGGGGGAACGCATCAGGTACTTACCGAGACCGGTGGGGCCCATGGCCGAACCGATGTTGGCACCGAGGCGCTGGTCGCGGACCAGGAAGGTGAAGCTCTGGGCCTGGGAGGATTCGGCGTTGGTGGGGCCGTAGAACTCCGAGGGATAGGCGGTGTTGTTGAACCAGATGTAGGCCGAGGCGATGAAGCTCATGAAGCTCAGAGCGCCGAGGCTGTAGCTCAGGTAGGCCTCACCATTCCAGATGAAGGCGCGACGCACCCAGCCGAAGGGCTTGGTGATCACGTGCCAGATGCCACCGAAAATGCAGATCAGACCGATCCAGATGTGGCCACCGATGATGTCTTCCATCGAGTTGACCCCGATGATCCAACCCTCGCCCCCGAAGGGAGCACGGAACAGATAACCGAAGATCACACCGGGATCCAAGGTGGGATTGCTGATCAGGCGAACATCGCCACCACCGGGTGCCCAGGTGTCATAGACACCACCAAAGAACATGGCCTTGAAGACCAGAAGAAGGGCGCCGACACCCAGCAGAATCAGGTGATAACCGATGATGTTGGTCATCTGGTTCTTGTCGCGCCAGTCCTGGGAGAAGAAGGCGGAGTAGTTCTCCAGGATCTCCGGGCCGCGCAGGGCGTGATAGAGACCGCCAAGGCCGAGAACGGCCGAGCTGATCAAGTGGAGCACGCCCACCACGAAGAAGGGATAGAGGTCGGTGACCTCACCGCCGGGGCCCACGCCGTAGCCAAGGGTGGCGACGTGGGGGAACAGGATCAGGCCCTGCTCGTACATCGGCTTATCGAAGGTGAAGTGGCTCACCTCGAACAGCATCATGGCGCCGGCCCAGAACACCATCAGGCCGGCGTGGGCCACATGGGCTCCCAGCAGGCGACCGGAAAGGTTGATCAGACGGGCATTGCCAGCCCACCAGGCATAGCCGGTGGAGTCGAGGTCCTTGCCCCCGACGGAGACAAGACCGGAATTAAAGGGCGTTTCCACGGGGAAGAACCTCTTCAGGGAAGACGAAGTTTTCATGCGGCTGGTCGGCCGGTGCCATCCAGGCACGCAGACCCTCATTCAGAAGAATGTTCTTCGTGTAGAAGGTCTCGAATTCGGGATCCTCAGCGGCGC
>QLAH01000084.1_pt1 | contig 90824 bp, 79 predicted proteins | sample 4693081 | NCBI WGS metagenome assembly QLAH01 (sample SAMN09425401, study PRJNA476045) | Lake water metagenome, whole genome shotgun sequencing project.
AGCGCGGCCAGCACAGCAGCGACACGGCCCAGATCAACTTCGACGGTTGCCGTATCCCGGCCGACCACCGGATCGGCGAAGAGGGCGAGGGCTACAAGATTGCGCTGAGCGCGCTGGAAGGCGGGCGTATCGGCATTGCGGCGCAGAGCGTGGGCATGGCCCGCAGCGCGCTGGACTTCGCCATTGATTACGCCAAGCAGCGCGAAAGCTTTGGTCAGCCCATCTTCAACCACCAGGCAGTGGGTTTCCGGCTGGCCGAATGCGCCACGCAGCTGGAGGCGGCGCGCCAGCTGATCTGGCATGCCGCAGCCCTTCGAGATGCGGGCCAGCCCTGTCTGAAGGAGGCGGCCATGGCCAAGCTGTTTGCCAGCGAGGTGGCCGAAAAGGTCTGCTCGGCCGCCATCCAGACCCTGGGCGGCTACGGCGTGGTCAGCGACTTCCCGGTGGAGCGCATCTACCGAGATGTGCGCGTCTGCCAGATTTACGAAGGCACCAGCGATGTGCAGAAAATCCTGATCCAACGGGCGCTCTGAATTGGCCCCTCGCGTGTGTACGGGATCGGTGTGGCATCGGGTTCGTGCAGGCGCATAATGCGCGGCATGGATGAATGCGGAACAACCCAGGCATCGAGCCTGCAGCGCCGGTGGATGCTTCAGGCCCTGGCGGCCACCGCTGGCACCTGGCTGGTGTCGGCGGGCAGGCCGGCCCAGGCACTGACACTCGCCGATCTGTCGTCTGCCGATGCCACGGCAGGGGTTCGCACGGCATTGGAGCGAGGCGCGGCCATTGCCGTGGACCTGCTGGGGCGCCCCGACGGTTTTCTGGGCAATCCCAAGGTTCGCATACCCTTGCCCGGCTTCCTCGAAGACGGCAAGGACCTCCTGCACACCCTGGGCCAGGGGCGCCGGGTCGATGAACTCTCCACCGCCATCAACCGGGCGGCCGAGATGGCCGTGCCCCTGGGTCGCGACATCCTCTTGCAGGCCGTTCGCACCATGACCGTGACCGACGCGAAGAACATCCTGACCGGCGGCGACACTTCGGTCACCGAATTCTTTGCCACCCGCACCCGCGATCCGCTGACGACTCGCTTCCTCCCGCTGGTGACCGACGCCATGCAGAAGGTTTCGCTGGCGCAGAAGTACAACGACCTCGCCGGGCGGGCCAGCCGGTTCGGTCTGGTGAAGCCGCAGGATGCGAACCTGGAGCCGTTCGTGACAGGCAAGACGCTTGACGGGCTTTACCGGGTGATCGGTGAGGAAGAACGAAAGATACGCCAGGACCCGGTGGGGACGGGCAGCCAGATCCTGAAAAAGGTGTTTGGCGTTCTGAGGTAAGTCATGAACATCATCATTCTGGGGGCAGGCCGCGTGGGCGAAAGCGTGGCCGAAAGCCTGGTGTCCGAGCAGAACGACATCACCGTCATCGATCAGGATCCGGCGCGCCTGCGCGCGCTGGAAGACCGGCTGGATCTGCGTGGCGTGGTGGGCAATGGCATCCAGCCTTCCGTGTTGCGGGAGGCGGGCGCCAAGGATGCCGACATGGTCATTGCCTGCGCGGCTTCCGACGAGTCGAATCTCGTGGTCTGCAAGGTGGCACATGACGTGTTCAACGTGCCCACCACCATCGCGCGACTGCGTTCCCCCGAGTTTGTCGAGGGCGATGAACTCATGTCCAAGGCGGGCTTTGCGGTGGACCGTGTCATCTGCCCCGAAGAGTCGGTGATGCGCTACATCCACCAGCTGATCGATTACCCCGAGGCGTTGCAGGTGCTGGAATTTGCCGATGGCCGTGTCTGCCTGATTGCCGTTCGGGCGGCCGCCGGCGGGGCACTGGTTGGCCACACGATTGGCGAGTTCCGTGACCGGTTTCCGCACGCCGAAATGCGCGTGGTTGCGCTGTACCGGCTGGACACCGAGATGGAGGCCACCAAGAGCACCCGCATCCTCCCGGGCGACGAGGTGTTTGTGCTGGCCTCGAAAGACCGCATCCGGCACGTGCTGGCGGCCATTCACAACATCGACAAGCCGGTGCAGCGCGTGATGATTGCTGGCGGTGGCAAGGTGGGGCTTCGGCTGGCACGCAGTCTCGTGGGGCAGTGCCACGTGAAGCTCATCGAATTCAACGCCAAGCGCTGCGAATACCTGGCCAGCCAGCTGCCTTCCAGCGTGCTGGTGCTCAACGGCGACAGCGTGGACGAAGACCTGCTGCTGGAAGAGAACGTGGCCGAAATGGACCTGTTCGTGGCCGTCACCAGCGAGGACGAGGACAACATCATGGCCGCCATGCTGGCCAAGCGGCTGGGCGCACGTCGGGTGATGTCGCTGATCAACCGCAGGGCCTATGCCGACATGATGCAGGGCAGCACCATCGACATTGCCATTTCGCCGGCGCAGACCGTGATCGGCGAGTTGCTGGCGCACATCCGCCGTGGTGACGTGGTGGCGGTGCACAGCCTGCGCCGAGGGGCGGCGGAAGCGCTGGAGGGGATTGCCCGAGGCGACGTGAAAACGTCCCGGCTGGTCGGGCGCCGGGTGGAGGAAGTGAAGCTGCCCAAAGGCGCGCGATTCGGTGCCATCGTGCGGGGCGAAGGTCGCCACGCGCAGGTGCTGATGCCGCATCATGACACGCTGATTGAGGTCGATGACCACATCGTCATCTTCATTCCCAACAAGCGGCTGGTTCGCGAAGTGGAAAAACTCTTCCAGGTGAGCGCCACCTTCTTCGGATGATGATGCACCTCTTCGGCCCGGCGCTGGCCTTGTTGTCGCGCATCATGATGGCGTTTGCCTTTGCCAATCTGGTGCCGCTGGGCTGGGCCTGGTTCGAGGACAACGACTCCCTGCGGGCGGTGTGGGGGGCCTCATTCGGCTTCACGTTCGGCAGCGGGTGGTTGCTGTGGTACCTGACGCGGCGCCACAACCGCGAACTCATGGCCCGCGATGGCTTCCTGCTGGTGAACCTGGTCTGGGTGGTGCTCACGGCATTCGCCGCGATTCCCCTCCTGTTCACGGTGCCTGACATCACGTCGAGCAAAGCCTATTTCGAAGCCATGAGCGCCCTGACCGCCACCGGTGCCACGGCGCTCTCGGGGCTGGACCACCTGCCGGTGTCGGTCAATATCTGGCGCTGCTTTCTGCAGCTGATCGGTGGCCTCGGGATTGTGCTGCTGGTGGTCGCGGTGCTGCCTTTGCTGGGCCTGGGTGGCGTGCAGCTGTACAAGGCGGAAACCCCGGGTCCGATGAAGGACACCAAGTTCACGCCTCGCATCTCGGAAACCGCCCGCGGGCTCTGGGGGGTCTACTTCCTGTTCTCGGTGGCCTGCATGCTGGCCTACCGTTGGGCGGGCATGAGCTGGGCCGATGCGTTCATGCACATGTGCACCACCATGGGCTTGGGCGGTTTTTCTTCGCACGATGCCAGCTTCGGGCACTGGAATTCGGCTGCCATTGAAACGGTGGCCATCGTGTTCATGACCCTGGCTGGCATCAGTTTCCTGCGGTATTTTGTGGTGCTGAGGTCGCTTTCGCTGCGGCCGATCACCAGCGACCGAGAGATCCGTTCGTATTTTCTGGTGCTGGCCGGCTCGGTGCTGCTGGTCACGCTCATGCTGGCGTGGCATCAGGTCGAAGAGGACTTTCTGGTGGCTCTGCGTCGCAGCGCCTTCCATGTGCTGTCACTGGCCACCACCACGGGCTATGCCGCCGAAGACTACAGCCAATGGCCCGTCTTTGTGCCCGTGTTCATGCTGTTTCTGGGCACCTTTGTGTCCTGTGCAGGATCCACCGGCGGCGGGATCAAGATGGTTCGCATGGTCCTGATCATCAAGCAGGCGCGGCGCGAACTGGTGCGGATCATCCATCCGCGCGTGGTGAATCCCGTGACCATGGGCGGGCAGACCATTCCGCCGTCCACCATGACCACGGTGCTGGGTTTCATGCTGATCTACGGGGCGGTCACCATGGGGCTCACCTTTCTGATGCTGCTCTCGGGGCTGGACATCGTGACCGCGTTTTCGGCGGTGGTTGCCACGGTGAACAACATCGGTCCCGGCCTGGGTGAAGTGGGGCCCGCCAGCAATTACGGCGGCCTCAACATGTTCCAGCTCTCGGTGCTCAGTTTTGCGATGCTGCTGGGCCGTCTGGAGTTGCTCACGGTGCTGGTGCTGTTCACGGGCCATTTCTGGCGGCGTTGATTCAACGCTGCGCCCTAAGCAACGGCCGTGCCAGCCGATGCATGGATGCGGGCCATCTGAAGATGGCTGAAAGTTTTCAAAAACCAATCCTTACCCCATTTGAATAAAAACGATTCTCATTTAATATATGGGCTGTCCATGACGAAAGCCACCACATGAAACCCTGTTCGCCCACCCCCGAAGACGAGAGTTACGACCTGCCTTGTGCCGAAGCCATGCTGGCCGGCACCCTGGCGCTGATGACCGGGCATGCCGAAAGCGCGTGCAGTCAGCAGAGAACCTTGATGGCCAGAAAAGTGGTGTCCAACCTCTTTTTTCTGGCCAGTCACCCCGGTCTGAATCCGACTTTCCGGGCGGTCGTGGGCAAGATGCACCAGCACTGGACGGCGCTCGCCAAGACGACTGAAGATCCGCTGGCATCGGTGCGATCCTGGCAGCCGGATCTCGGGTCGGTCGACGTTTCGCCATCATTCCACTGAAGAGCGACAGCCGAACGGGTCATCTGTCAGGTGGGTTGCATCAGCCATAACGCCTACTGGCGGGTGAAGGAGCACTGCAAACGCAACGGCAAGCCTTGCGTGTTCCTCGAAAGCAGCAGCCGGAGTGCGCTGGAGCGAACCATGACGCGTATCATCGGCGAATGGCCGAAAACGCCCACCTGACACCCGACGCGCCTTGTCCCTGCGGCCGACTCTCAAATTCCCCCAGAGGGCAGGCGATCACCTGGGCTGCCTGCTGTGGCCGCTGGGGCCTGGGTGGCGCGGATGCACCGGATGCCGAATCGCTGATGCGATCGCGTTATTCGGCTTTTGTCCTCGGCGATGTGGATTACCTGCTCGCCACCTGGCACCCCAGCACGCGCCCGGGCGAATTGACGCTGGAACCGGGAGTCCGCTGGCTCGGGCTTGAGGTCCGGTCGCAGGGCTTGACCGGCCCCGATACCGCTGAAGTCGAATTCGTGGCCCGTTCACGCCAGGCAGGGCGTGGGAACCGGTTGCATGAGCGCAGCCGGTTCGTGCGTGAAGCGGGCCGCTGGTTTTACGTTGACGGGGTGTGGATATGACGGCGTTCGGTGGGCTGTTGGGGCAAAGGATGGAAGTGTCCAGGGGAGAGGCAACCGTTTCATCGCAAGGGCGCTGATGGACTGCCCGGCACAGACTCAGGTGGTCGTGAGAAAGATGCATGACCAGGCATTGGGGCATGCCAGCCAGAAAAGATCCGATTCGGGAAGTGGCCTACTACAATGAATTCCATCCTTGGTCCCAGCTGACCTGCGGGGCTGGTCTCGGCAATTATCAGTTCGATGCAAGATTTCGGAGCGTTTGATGCTGAAAAAGATCCCGTTACATGAATTGCGACTGGGCATGTTCATCCAGTCCATAGAAGGTTCATGGGTGGATCACCCTTTCTGGCGCAACCGTTTCGTCCTGAAATCATCCGATGACTTGAACAAAATTGTGTCAAGTCCCGTGAAGGCGGTCTGGATCGATGTCAGCAAAGGCCTTGATGTGCTGGAACCGCCTGCAGTGGAAGTCCGCCCGGAGATGCCGGACGAAGTGGAGGCCTCCTTGATGGAGGATCGTCTCCGGCATGCGGCAGACCTCTCTTGCAGCATGCAGGACGAAGTGGCCCGGGCCACAGCCATCTGCAACAGCGCACACCGGGAAGTCAGGGCCATGTTTTCCGATGCGCGCATGGGCAAGGCGATCAGTTTGGAAGTGGCGCGGCACGTATCTGAAGAAATTGCCCAATCCGTCACCCGCAATGCTCATGCGCTCATCAGCCTGGCGAGACTCAAGACGGCTGACAACTACACCTACTTGCACTCGGTGGCGGTGTGTGCCCTGATGGTGGCACTGGCTCGACAACTGGGATTGTCCAGCGAAGAGGTCAGCGCGGCCGGATTTGCCGGGCTGCTCCATGACCTTGGGAAGGTGGATGTCCCGATTGAGATTTTGAACAAACCCGGACGACTCACAGAAGCGGAGTTTGCACTCGTTCGACAGCATCCGGCCCATGGCGCCCGTCGCTTGATGGAGGCAGGTGTCGACCACCAGCAGGCCATTGATGTGAGTCTCCATCATCACGAAAAGCTGGACGGAACTGGTTATCCGAAGCAGCTATCGGGTGATCAGATCAGCCTGATGGCGCGCATGGGTGCAATATGCGATGTTTACGACGCGATCACGTCGAACAGGCCTTACAAGGCTGGCTGGGATCCGGCGGAGTCGCTGGCCCGAATGTCGCAATGGGTCAACGGCCATCTCGATCCACGCATCTTTCAAGCCTTTGTGCAGAGTCTCGGCATTTATCCGGTCGGTTCGCTGGTATTGCTGAGTAACCACAAACTGGCGGTGGTGGTGGAGCAGTCGGGTCACTCCAAACTGAAACCGATCGTGAAAACCGTTTTTTCGACCAAAAGCCAAATGCGTCTGATACCGGATCGCATAGACCTTTCAGCGCCGGGTTGTCCCCATTCCATTCTGAAGCGTGAGGATCCGAAACAGTGGAAGTTGTCGGGACTCGCTGAGCTCTGGGGTGGCCCTCCAGGACACTAGGTTCGACAGAGCGGTAGGGCAGATGCGTTTTCAGTCGGCTGGCGGCCTTTCTTCGACCGATGGCGGGCGGTCACTGGCCTGACGAAACCGGGCAGGGGTGAGTCCGGTCCAGCCACGGAATGCCCGGATGAAGCTTTTTTCATTCTGAAAACCAGCCGCTTCGGCCACCTGCTTGACTGGTTTGCGGGTGCGCAGGAGGAGTTCGCTGGCGCGTGCCTGCCTGACGCTGTCTTTGAGGCTTTGAAGCGTCACCCCCTCTTCGTGCAGTTGCCGGTGGAGCGTTCGGGCTGACACGTGCAGCAGGGGGGCAAGGCTCTCGGCGCTGTGAGAAAGTGCCGGTTGTGCCAGCATCAGTTGTCGTGTCCGTTCCAGCAGCAGGCGGTCTCGCCGATAAGGTTTGACCATCAGGGGCAGGGCATGCTGAAGCATCTGGCTCAAGGCCTGCTCATCTCGCCTGAGCGGCAGCGCGAGGTAGCCGGCATCGAATTCGAGCCGGGTTTCGGGTTGCCCGAACCGGGTCCCCAGGCTGGCCGGAAACAGCACGGCGTAGGCGTCGAGATGCCGGGGGGGCGGGAAAGCAAACGCCGCCGTTCGCAGCGGGATGCGGGAATCGATCAGCCAGCTGCCCAGGCCCAGGGCATTGCGCAGCAGCGACACGAGGCAGAACTCCCGCAGGCCCCCCAGGTCCTGGTGTTCGGTCAGCGTCACGATCGCCTGCGCATCGGCCACCTCGAGCGTCAGTGTCACGTCGGGCACCAGCAAGCCGTGGTGCCTGCACCAGCGTTTCAGTGCCACCCCCAGGGTGGGCGCGCTGATGGAGGCCCGTGCCAGCAGGCCGTAGCTGCCCCATCGGAGTGGGCGTGAAAACCAGCCCAGAGCCTCGTCGTCGAGTTCACGCATGGCATGACCGGACAAGCGTTCCATCTGCGCCGACGTGATGCGGGCATCCTCGGTGAGAAGTTCGTCAGGCGTGATCTGTGCCTGCTCCAGCGCCTTTGAGGGGTCCAGCTGACGCCGTTCGTAGGCCAAGACGATGGCCCTCGCAAAGGCCATGGGCGTCATGGCCAGAGGGGTTTTCCCAGGGAGCCGGGTCGGGTTGGACAAAGGGTTGCCGAATGAAGCGAAGAGGTTCCCAGCTTAACATCGGGTGGCGCGATTTGCACCCTTGTTGACTCGACCCCGGGCTGGATGGCGCGGTCGGTGTGGCGCACAATCCGGAGAAAACCCCGCCAAGGACCCACCCATGAACGTTCTGGAGACACAACTCAACCCCCGCAGTGCCGACTTCCAGGCCAACGCCGCCGCCATGCGTGCGCTGGTGGACGACCTGCGCACCCACATCGAACGCGTGGCCCAGGGCGGTGGTGAAGCCGCCCGCGCCAAGCACACCGCGCGCGGCAAGCTGTTGCCGCGCGACCGGGTGCAGATGCTGCTGGACCCCGGCACGCCCTTCCTGGAGCTGGCACCGCTGGCCGCCCTCAACCTGTACGGCAATGACGCGCCCTGCGCCGGCATCATTGCCGGGGTGGGACGTGTGAGCGGGGTGGACTGCATGATCGTGTGCAACGACGCCACGGTGAAGGGCGGCACCTATTACCCGATGACGGTCAAGAAGCACCTGCGTGCGCAGGAGATCGCTCAGCAGAACGGTCTGCCCTGCATCTACCTGGTGGACAGTGGTGGCGCCAACCTGCCCAACCAGGACGACGTGTTCCCCGATCGCGACCACTTTGGCCGCATCTTCTACAACCAGGCCAACATGAGTGCGCAGGGCATCGCTCAGATCGCGGTGGTGATGGGGTCGTGCACCGCCGGCGGTGCCTATGTGCCCGCCATGAGCGACGAAACCATCATCGTGAAGAACCAGGGCACCATCTTCCTGGGGGGGCCGCCGCTGGTGAAGGCCGCTACCGGTGAGGTGGTGAGCGCCGAAGACCTGGGCGGCGGCGACGTGCACACCCGCCTGAGCGGCGTGGCCGACCACCTGGCGCAGAATGACCTGCACGCCCTGGCGCTGGCGCGCCAGGCGGTGCGCCACTTGAACCGCGAGAAGCGCCCCGAGACGCCACTGCGTGAACCACGACCGCCCAAGTTTGCGGCCGAAGAACTGTACGGTGTCATTCCCACCGACACCCGCAAACCGTTTGACGTGCGCGAGATCATCGCCCGCATCGTGGACGGCTCGGAATTTCACGAATTCAAACCCCGCTTCGGTACCACGCTGGTGTGCGGCTTTGCGCACATCGAGGGCATGCCGGTGGGCATCATCGCCAACAATGGCATCCTGTTCAGCGAGTCGGCGCTCAAGGGCGCGCACTTCATCGAGCTGTGCTGCCAGCGCAAGATCCCGCTGGTGTTCCTGCAGAACATCACCGGCTTCATGGTGGGCCGCAAGTACGAAAACGAAGGCATTGCGCGCAATGGCGCCAAGATGGTGACCGCCGTGGCCACGGCCAGCGTGCCGAAGTTCACGATCATCATCGGCGGCAGCTTTGGCGCGGGGAACTACGGCATGTGCGGCCGCGCCTACAGCCCGCGCTTCCTGTGGATGTGGCCCAACGCCCGCATTTCCGTGATGGGTGGCGAGCAGGCCGCCAGCGTGCTGGCCACCGTGAAGCGCGATGGCATCGAGGCCAAGGGCGGCCAGTGGAGTGCGGCGGAAGAAGAGGCCTTCAAGGCCCCGATCAAGCAGCAGTACGAGGAGCAGGGCCATCCCTACTACGCCACCGCCCGCCTCTGGGACGACGGTGTGATCGACCCGGCCGACACGCGCCGAGTGCTCGCACTGGGCCTGAGCGCCAGTCTCAATGCGCCGATCCCGGACACCAAGTTCGGCGTGTTCCGCATGTGAGGGGCCGGGCATGAGCAACCTGACCTTGACCGTGCAGGCGCACCGCGCCACCGTGACGCTGACGCGCGCCGAGATGCGCAACGCCTTCAACGACGCCGTGATCGCCGAGCTGACCCAGGTGTTCTCCGAGCTGGGCCAGCGCGAGGATGTGCGCGCCATCGTGCTGGCCGCCGAGGGCCCGGCCTTCTGTGCGGGCGCCGACCTGAACTGGATGCGCCGCATGGCCGACTACAGCCGCGAAGAAAACGTGGTCGATGCCGGCAAGCTGGCCGAGATGCTGCGCGTGATCTACACCTGCCCCAAGCCCACCGTGGCCCGGGTGCAGGGCGACGTGTACGCTGGGGGCATGGGCCTGGTGGCCTGCTGCGACCTGGCGGTGAGCGTGGACACCGCCGGCTACTGCCTGAGCGAGGTGAAACTGGGCCTGATCCCCGCCACCATCGGCCCCTATGTGGCACGAGCCATGGGCGCGCGCGCTGCGCACCGCTACTTCCTCACGGCCGAGCGCTTCAGCGCCGCCGAGGCGCACCGCATCGGCTTCGTGCACGAGGTGGTGCCGGCCGAGCAACTCGACGCCCAGGTGGACGAATGGGTCAAGGCGCTCACCAGCGCCGGCCCTGCCGCCGTGCGCGCCTGCAAGCAACTGGTGCAGGACGTGGCCGAGCAAACCATCGACGCCGCGCTGATCGACCGCACGGTGCAAGGCATTGCCGACATCCGCGCCAGCGCGGAAGGCAAAGAGGGCGTGCAGTCCTTCCTGCAGAAACGCAAACCGAACTGGCTGGGCTGAGGAGCTACAAGATGTTCAAGAAAATCCTGATTGCCAACCGCGGCGAAATCGCCTGCCGCGTGGCCGCCACTGCACAACGCCTGGGTGTGAAAACCGTGGCCGTGTACTCCGATGCCGACGCCCGTGCCAAGCACGTCGCTGCCTGCGATGAAGCGGTGCACATTGGCGGCAGTGCGCCGAAAGAGAGTTACCTGCGCTGGGAGGCCATTCTGGACGCTGCCAAGGCCACCGGCGCCGAGGCCATCCACCCCGGGTACGGCTTCCTGAGCGAGAACGAAGACTTCGCCAACGCCTGCGCGGCCGCGGGCCTGGTGTTCATCGGCCCGCCGGCCTCGGCCATCAACGCCATGGGCCTGAAGGCCGAATCCAAGCGGCTGATGGAGCAGGCCCAGGTGCCGCTGGTGCCCGGCTACCACGGTGCCAACCAGGACCCGGCGCTGCTGCAGGTCGAGGCCGACCGCATCGGCTACCCCGTGCTGATCAAGGCCAGCGCCGGCGGCGGCGGCAAAGGCATGCGTGCGGTGGAGAAGACCGAGGACTTCCTGGCCGCGCTCGAATCGTGCAAGCGCGAAGCCATCAACAGCTTTGGTGACGACGCGGTGCTGATCGAGAAATACGTGCAGCGCCCGCGCCACATCGAAATCCAGGTGTTTGGCGACACGCACGGCCACTGCGTCTACCTGTTCGAGCGCGACTGCTCGGTGCAGCGCCGTCACCAGAAGGTGCTGGAAGAAGCTCCGGCCCCCGGCATGACGCCCAAGCTGCGCGCCCGCATGGGCGAGGCCGCCGTCGCCGCAGCGCGCGCGGTGAACTACGTGGGCGCCGGCACGGTGGAATTCATCGTTGAACAGCCGGGCGGTTACGACCACCCCGAGCAGATGAAGTTCTACTTCATGGAGATGAACACCCGCCTGCAGGTGGAGCACCCCGTCACCGAAGCCATCACCGGGCTGGACCTGGTGGAGTGGCAGTTGCGCGTGGCGTCCGGCGAGCCCCTGCCGCTCAAGCAGGAGGACTTGCGCATCCATGGCCACGCCATCGAGGCCCGCATTTGCGCCGAAAACCCCGACAACCAGTTCCTGCCTGCCACCGGCACGCTCAATGTGTACCGCAAGCCGGCGCACACCAGCTTTGCCCGCGCAACCGAGGACCGCCTGACCGGCGGGGTGCGCGTGGACGACGGCGTGCGCGAGGGCGACACCATCAGCCCGTACTACGACTCCATGGTGGCCAAGCTGATCGTGCACGGCGACACCCGCGAACAGGCCCTGGCCCGGCTGGACGAGGCGCTGGCGCAGACCCACATCGTGGGGCTGGCCACCAACGTGCAGTTCCTGCGCCACGTGGTGCGCAGCGCTTCGTTTGCCCAGGCGAAGCTGGACACGGCGCTCATCCCGCGCGAACAGGCGGTGCTCTTCCACCAGCAGCCGGTCAGCCTGCCGCTGGCAGTGGCCGCTGCCGTGGCGCAGACCCTGGTGCAAGAGCGTGCGGGTGAGGGCGCTGACCCCTTCAGCCAGACCGACGGCTGGCGCAGCCACGGCATGTTCAACCGCCGCTTTGTCTTCGAGGATGGCGAGGCGCACCTGCCCGCCACGCTGGCCTACCTGCACGATGGCGCTTTGCGCCTGACGGTGGGTGAAGGCGACGCGGCCACGGCCGGCCTGCTCGCCTTTTCGGCTCGCGCCCAGACCGGCCCAGCCACCGACACCAGCGCCTGGTCGCTGGATGTGGCCTTTGCTGGCGACAGCACCCGCGCCACGGTCTACATGCAGGGCGAGCGCGCCCATGTGTTCACGCCGCGCGGCGCCCGCCCCTTGGTGGAGGTGGACCTGCTGGCCCATGCTGGCGACACGGCCGCCGAAGGTGGGCGCCTCACCGCACCCATGCCCGGCAAGGTGGTGTCGTTTGCCGTCAGGGCCGGCGATGTGGTGAAGAAAGGCCAGCCGCTGGCGGTGATGGAGGCGATGAAGATGGAGCACACCATCGCCGCGCCCGCTGACGGCACCGTGACCGAATTGCTGTTTGCCCCTGGTGACCAGGTGACCGAAGGCGCCGAACTGCTGAAGCTCTCCGTGGGTTGAACGTCCCGAGGGTGCCGGCCGAGCCTGGCGCTTCGGCTTACCATCTGGCCCATGAAGATTGCTTTCTGTTGCACCGATACCCGCCCGGAACCCTGGCTGGACGGGCTGCGCGCCACCCTGCCCGATGCCGAGGTGAGCCTGTGGCAGGCGGGTGTGGCGTCCGAACCGGCCGACTATGCCATCGTCTGGGCACCGCCGCAGGCCTTCATCGACGCGCAACCGCGCGTGAAGGCCCTGTTCAATATCGGCGCCGGGGTGGACGCCCTGTTGCGCCTGAACCTGCCCGACCCCTTGAAAGTGGTGCGCCTGGACGACGCCGGCATGGCCGTGCAGATGGCCGAGTATGTGTGCCATGCGGTCATTCGCCATTTCCGGGAATTCGACCGCTATCAGGAGGCCCAGGTCGAAAGAGAATGGGCTTTCCGCAAACCGCGCCCGAGGAGCGATTTTTCCATCGGGGTGATGGGGCTGGGCATCCTCGGGACCCGCGTGGCCCAGGCCTTGCAGGCCTTCGAGTTTCCTGTCAACGGCTGGAGCCGTTCGCCCAAAACCCTGGCGGGTGTGCAGACCTTCCACGGGCAGGGTGAAGGCTTCGAGGCGTTCCTGGCGGCCAGCCAGGTGCTGGTCAACCTGCTGCCGCTCACGGCCGACACCCGGGACATCCTCAGCCGCCAGACCCTGGCCCGCCTGCGTCCTGGGGGTTACCTCATCAACGTGGCGCGTGGAGCGCACCTGGTGGAGCAGGACCTGCTCGACCTGCTGGACAGCGGCCACCTGGCCGGGGCCACGCTCGACGTGTTCCGCACTGAGCCTTTGCCCGAGACGCACCCCTTCTGGGCCCACCCCCGCATCACCGTGACACCCCACACCTCGGCCCGCACCCTGCGCGACGAAAGCATCGCCCAGATCGCCCGCAAGATCCGCGCGCTGGAGAGGGGGGAGCCGATCGCGGGGGTGGTGGATCGAACAAGAGGGTATTGATAAGTCACAATAGTCAGATGTCTGCCAAAGAAGCCCAGGCGAGGATCAAGATCAACAAGCTGCTGGAGGCGGCGGGTTGGCGTTTTTTTGATGACGCGCAAGGGCAAGCCAATGTGGTGCTGGAGCCCAATGTCAAGTTGACGCAGCTGCAGGTTGACGCGCTGGGCAACGACTTTGAGACCACTGGCAACGGTTTTGTGGACTTCCTTTTGCTGGATGCAAATGGGTTTCCGCTGGTCGTGTTGGAGGCCAAAGCCGAGGGCAAGAACCCGCTGATCGGCAAGGAACAGGCCCGCAAATACGCCAAATCGCAGAACTGCCGTTTCGTCATCCTGAGCAACGGCAATCTCCACTACCTGTGGGACTTGCAACAAGGCAATCCGCAGGTCATCACGTCTTTCCCAGCGCCGGATGCGATCAAGGGCTATCAGGCGTTCCAACCTGACCCGCAGCGACTCGTCAGCGAAGACGTGACGCTGGACTACATTGCGCGGACGCAGATGCCACAGTACGACTCAGAGGCCGGCTGGAAGGACGGGTCATTGCGGCAGGGTTTTGTTGATAAGCACCGTCTGCGCTTCATGCGGTCTTATCAGCAGCGCGCAGCCCAGTCGATACAGCGCGCAGTCAAGGCGGGCGCCACGCGTTTCCTCTTTGAAATGGCCACCGGCACCGGAAAGACGCTGACCTCGGCGGCGGTCATCAAGCTCTTTCTCCGCACCGGCAATGCCCGACGGGTGCTCTTTCTGGTGGACCGACTGGAGTTGGAAGATCAAGCCAACAAGGCGTTCGTCTTCCTTTTAAAGAACGACTTCAAGTCCACGATCTACAAGGAAAACCGCGACGATTGGCGCAAAGCCGAGATCGTGGTGACCACGGTGCAGACGTTGCTGTTCAACAGCAAGTACAAGCAGTTCTCGCCCACGGACTTTGATCTCGTGATTTCCGATGAGGCGCACCGTTCCATCGGCGGCAACGCGCGGGCGGTGTTCGAGTACTTTGTGGGCTACAAGCTGGGCTTGACGGCCACGCCCAAGGACTACCTGAAGCAGTTTGACGCGAGCAAGCCCACCACCAGTGACCCCCGTGAGGCCGAGCGCAGGCTTCTGCTGGACACCTACCGCACCTTCGGGTGCGAGTCCGGCGAACCCACGTTTCGATATTCACTGCTGGACGGTGTTCGTGAGGGGTTCCTCATCAACCCGCGCGTGGTGGATGCCCGCACGGCGGTCACCACCAAGCTGTTGTCAGAACAAGGGTATGCCGCGGTGGTCGTCAGCGACAGTCCGCAGGGTGAGCAATCGGCCGAACAGCGCTTCAAACAAAAGGACTTTGAGAAGAAGTTCTTTTCCGACCCCACCAACCGCCTGTTCTGCAAGACGCTGCTGGAACACGGCTTGCGCGATCCCATCAGTGCCGAATTCGGCAAGACCATCGTCTTCGCCGTCAGTCAGGCACACGCCACCAAACTCACCCAAATCCTCAACGAGCTGGCCGATGCGATGTTCCCCGGCCGCTACCAGTCGGACTTCGCCGTGCAGGTGTCTTCAAGCGTTCCGGATGCGCAGCAGTTCACCATCAACTTCACCAACAACAACCTGCTCGGCTCGGCCAACGGCCTGCCCACCTACAAGACCAGCAAGGCCCGTGTCTGTGTCACGGTGGGCATGATGACCACGGGTTACGACTGTCCCGATCTGCTCAACCTTGCGTTGATGCGCCCCGTGTTTTCACCGTCGGAGTTTGTGCAGATCAAGGGGCGTGGCACCCGAAAGCACGACTTCCGCGAACAGCTTCAGGACGAGGCACTGAAAAGCCAGGTCGAGCATCCCCACAAGACCGCCTACAAGCTGTTCGATTTCTTTGCCACCTGCGAATACTTCGAAGAGAAATACAGCTACGACGAAGTCCTGCAGCTCCCCCGAGTGACGGCGCGCCCCAAAGGTGGCGAGGGTGACGATACCGGCGGCGGAGGCGGTGGCGGCGGACCTGATGAGTCTGCCCATTACCACCACACGGCACCCGACGCCATCGCCGCCCAGGAAGAGACCCAGATCGGGTTCCAGGGCATGAAGGTGGACCGCATGTTTTTCGAGAAATTCGAGGACACCGTCAAGGCCGATCCGCTGGTGGCCCAGCGCGTGAGCGATGGGCAATGGGACCAGGCCATCGACTACATCTCGACCGAGCTGTTCGACAAACCCAACGAGTACTTCAACCTCGACAAGCTGCGCCGCGCGGCGGGTGTGGACCGCCGCCTGGGCCTGCGCGAGATTCTGGAAAAGGCCTTCGGCTTCATCACCGGGTTCAAGAGCAAGGACGAACTGCTCGAAGAAGAGTTCGAAAAGTTCCTGCTGGACCAGCAGAATGCCACCGGCTTCCACGCCGACTCCACCGCCAGCGCCGTGCAGGCCATGAAGTACTACTTCAAGGCCTACGCCACCGATCACCGCCTGCGCGACATCATCGAGACCAAGAGCCTCAACTCGCTCTACGTCTACCCGTCGTTCGGCATGAACGACTTCAAGGCCGTTCCACCCGCCTGGCGCACCCGCATTCCCGAGTACGTCAAAGACTACGTACCCCTCAACCAATTCATGTAGACCGGCTGGCTTCCACCGGAGCCAAACCGTGCGCATTTCCCACGCCCTCCATGCTTGACGCCGACACCAAACGCCGCATCGACAACTGCCGAGACATCCTCGTGGGCAAAGTGCCCGACCCGAAATCGCAGGTCGAGCAGATCACCATCGCGCTTATCTACAAGTTCATGGACGACATGGACGCCGAGGCCGAGGAATTGGGTGGGGCCCGCACCTTCTTTGCGGGCACCTTTGCCCGCTTCAGCTGGGCGCAGCTCATGGCGCCCAGCCTGGGCGGGTTCGAGGTGCTGGCGCTCTACAGCGAAGCCATTCAGAGCATGCGCGAGAACCCCGGCGTGCCCGAGCTGTTTCGCGACATCTTCAAAAACGCCTACCTGCCCTACCGCGACCCTGAAACGCTCAAGAGCTTCCTGAAGGAGATCAACGGTTTCACCTACGACCACTCCGAGCGCCTGGGCGACGCCTTCGAATACCTGCTCAGCGTGCTGGGCAGTCAGGGGGATGCGGGCCAGTTCCGCACGCCGCGCCACATCATCGACTTCATGGTGGCCGTGCTCGACCCGCAGAAGACCGACACCATCCTGGACCCAGCCTGCGGCACCGCCGGTTTTCTCATCTCAGCCTGGAAGCACATCCTCAAGGCCAACACCTCGCCAGACTCCAAGACCCTGGGCGATCGCCTCACACCGGACGAACGCACCCGCCTGGCCGGTGGCATCAAGGGCTACGACATTTCGCCCGACATGGTGCGCCTGAGCCTGGTGAACCTGTACCTGCACGGCTTTGCCGACCCGCATGTGGTGGAGTACGACACCCTCACGCAAGACGACAAGTGGAACGAGTTGGCCGATGTGATCCTGGCCAACCCGCCGTTCATGTCGCCCAAGGGCGGTATCAAGCCGCATAAGCGCTTTTCGGTGCAGGCCACGCGCAGCGAAGTGCTGTTTGTGGACTACATGGCGGAGCACCTCACGGCCACGGGCCGCGCCGCCATCGTGGTGCCCGAAGGCATCATCTTCCAGAGCGGCACCGCCTACAAAGCCCTGCGAAAGATGCTCGTGGAAACCAGCCTGGTGGCTGTGGTCAGCCTGCCGGCGGGTGTGTTCAACCCCTACAGTGGCGTCAAAACCAGCATCCTGATTCTGGACAAGCGCGTGCACAAGCAGACCGACAGCGTGCTGTTCGTGAAGGTGCAGAACGACGGATTCAACCTGGGAGCACAGCGGCGTGCGGTGGCGGGCAACGACTTGCCTGAAGCGACGCGTTTGCTGCGAAGCTGGATCAAAGCGCCGCAGGCCTTTGAGAAAGGTTGTGGGATGGCGCAGGTGGTGGCGCGCAGTCTTGTCGGCGAGAGCGAAGACTTCAATCTCAGTGGAGAACGATACGTTGCTGCGGTCGCTCAGCACACCGCATATGAACTGGTGCGCCTGGGTGACGTTTGTGAGGTGAACCCACGTAAGTCAGAGCTTGATGCTTTGCACGGTCAAACACGCGTTTCGTTTGTCCCTATGAAGGACTTAGCGGAAAACAGCAGTAATTTCACTGCCCAGGAGGAGCGTCTGCTGGATGAGGTACGCCAGGGCGCCTACACCTACTTCCGCGATGGAGATGTTCTGGTCGCCAAGGTCACACCTTGTTTTGAGAATGGCAAAGCTGGGATCGCACGCAACTTGCTCAACGGGGTGGGCTTAGGTTCAAGCGAGTACTACGTGCTTCGCCCATCTGGACGTCTATTGCCCGAGTTACTCTACTACCTCATAACGTCGCCGCGCTTCAAATCTATTGCGGTGCCTGCCATGACGGGAACCGGAGGCTTGCAACGCGTTCCCAAGGGGCTTGTGGAGGATTTCAAGTTCCCTTTGCCACCCCTGGAGGTGCAGCAGCGGATCGTGGCCGAAATCGAGGGCTACCAAAAAGTCATCGATGGTGCCCGGCAGGTGGTGGAAAACTACAAGCCGCATATTTCAGTTGATGCAGCTTGGCCGCTACTTCGACTCGACAGTGTTTGTGACGTAAACCCAAAAAAATCGCAGCTCGACATCACAGACCCAGACGCACCCGTTTCATTTGTTCCTATGGCTGATCTGTCCGAGAGCGAAATGCTTTTTGAAGCCAGGTTGCAAAGACCGATTGGTGAGGTATTCAAGCAGTACACCTATTTCCAAAACGAAGATGTGTTGTTGGCAAAAGTGACGCCATGTTTTGAAAATGGCAAGTCCGGTATTGCGAGGAGGCTTGTCGGTGGTATCGGCTTTGGCTCCAGCGAGTTCTACGTGTTGCGCGCAAAAGGCGACACAACTTTGCCAGAGTGGTTGTATTTCCATGTGACGGAGAGGCGATTCAGAGAGCTGGGTGCTGCGCAAATGACCGGTACTGGGGGGTTGCAGCGAGTACCCCGGGATTTCGTTGAGTCTTGGGAAATCCCTCTTCCCGATCTCGAAACCCAACGAGCCATCGTCGCCGAGATCGAAGCCGAACAAGCCCTGGTCAACGCCAACCGCGATCTCATCCGCCGCATGGAAGCCAAGATCAAGGCGGCCATTGACCGGGTGTGGGGCTCTGGGGAGTGAGCCATGGACGACGCGCTGCCCATCCTGGAGTATCTGCCCAATTCCTTCCGGGAGCCGGGCGAGCAGGAGTACATCCACTTCCTGTGGGACGCCTTCGCCAGCAACTACGAAAACGAGAAGTACCAGTTCGCCATGCTGCCGTACCACATGCTCTACATGAGCTTTGTGTATTTCTCGGTTTGGCAGATCAAGCTGATGAGGTCCCGCGACTTCGAAAATGCATCGATCTTTGTGCCGCAGAAGGAGAAGGACATTCTGCGGGCGACCTCGCCGTTTACTTTCAGTGTGGTGAACGAGCGCAGTGTCTTCCGCTTTCTCAAACTCATCGGGTGTGAAGACCAGCACACGGGGTCGTTTGCCAAACTGGTGGATGAACGCAATGAGTTGGCGCATTCGAACGGCTTGATCACCTGCCGAGATCAAACGGCAGCGGATCAACGCATTGCAGAGGTGATGCGTCAGGTACGGGCCATCCAGTCGCACATGACACCACTGTTGCACGAATGCTTGTCGCAGTTTCTGGTGGAGAGCTGCGCCGAAGAGGACAGCATGGAATACGACAACCCGGAAGACCAGATCCGGGAACTGCTCGTTCACAAGCACTACTTCTCGCTCAAGGATATCGAGGCGTGTCGCAGCTTCGACATCCATTCGCTGGCGGCACAGCCGAGCTTTGAGGGCATGCAGGCTCTGTTTGAGGAGTTTGTATCCTTGTACCCTGCTGAGCCGGTGGAGTGATCAGTCAGGGGAAGGAGCATCCATTGCGCCCGCCGAAATCAGCTTGGTTTCGTAGGCCTCACGGCTCAGCGGGCATTCCACCAACAGCCCAAAGTCCTTGTTGCTGAGCTTGCACTGCTTGGCCATCTGGGCCAGCAGGTTGTCATCAATCTCGCGGGCGCCGTGGCTGGTTTTTGTGCGCACAATGGTTTTCTTGCCCGCTTGGGTGAAATAGAAAAAGTAGTTGTGGTCACCACCACCTGCTTGGAAGCCCTTGTTGAGCAGGCTCTTCTCCACGTCAGCCTGTTTACGCGGCATGGGTCACCTCGCTCAAGCGCGCGAGCAGTTGTTGCTTGAGCGCGCGCGCAGGGCCGTCGAGGGCTTCGTCCGAGGCCATTGCGTATTCCTGCCACAACATGGCCAGATGTTCTTGTACTTCCGCGAGCAAACCCTCGCGGGTGGGCGAAAAGGCCAGCAGATCGAACTCGGTGGACTCGAAGCACAGCAATTGCTTGCTGTCATCCAGGGTGGGCTCGGCATGGACAGGGGGATTGACCCGAAGGTGAAGGGCGCCGTGGCGAGCCACCGAAACTTCGAGCGGCGACAAATCAACGTCGCTGATATCGGTCACGTCGATGATTTTTTTCGGGCTGCCCTGTTCATCCAGCAACACTCGCCCGGTGACCTGAATCAGGTCGCGGCGGCGCTCGTACAGCAGGTCTTCAAGTGCTTCGTCGTAGAGGCATTCCAGCTCTTTGCTGGTCGGCGGGTAGATGATGGTGAGTTTGTGTTCTTTGAAATTGATGTGTGTGAGCTCGCCTGTCACCACACGGGCGGCTTCGCGCTGTTCGGCAGGGACCAGGGTTTCCTGTACGAAGGGTATGGTGTCCACATTGAAAGATGCGAAGGGCGTGCCGTTGACGTCGTGCAGCGACAGCTTCCACTTGGCGTCCGCCCGTGGTGCCATTCCCTTCACGGCCTCAAGCACGCGGCGCCGGACGCGTTCATCAGGCAACACCTGCTCCAGACCGATGGCGTTGCGATCAGACAACCGCTTCATCAGGTCGTGGAAAATCCCAAAAGCTTTGGCAGCCTGCTCCGGGTCAAACAGATCGGTTGCGCCACCCACGGTCACGGGCATGGCATAGCAGCCAGCTTGGGGCAACTGGCAAACGAGTTGGAAGCGTTGGCTGATGGCCGCAGATACCCGGGCGCGCTGGTTGATGCTGCGCCCTTCCACATGAACACCAATGAGTTCAAAAGCCTGTTGCGCGTTTTGCAGAATCTGCACTAGCACTGATGCGGGCACGACATCACCCTGCGGCTCGCCGCTCTCGATGTGAAAGCTGAAAGAGGGGTGTGGGAGCGTGTTCATGATCACTGCTGTGTATTATCCATAAATGCCAATACGACAGCGTCCGTGGCGACTGTTCAAGCGATAGCGAATGCGGGTGGCAATTCAATAAAAAACCCCCAAGCAACTTAACTGCGTTGGCAGTTTCGTTGAAGGGGGCCATATCGGTGAAATAGTACCAGATAACCACTAATGAGAGAAAATCGATGATCACAAATGCCATGCATCCACTTGTGAAATTGATCGACGTCGGCCCGCGCGACGGCCTGCAGAACGAAAAGCAGCCGGTTCCGGCCGCGGTCAAGATCGAACTGGTGCACCGTCTCCAGGCCGCGGGTCTGAAGGAAATCGAGGCCACCAGCTATGTGTCGCCCAAGTGGGTGCCGCAGATGGCCGACAACCACGAGGTGATGAGCGGCATCGCCCGACAGGCGGGGGTGCGCTACTCCGTGCTCACGCCCAACCTCAAGGGCTTCGAAGCCGCACTGGCCGACCGGCCCGACGAGATCGTGGTGTTCGGTGCCGCCAGCGAGGCGTTCAGCCAGAAGAACATCAACTGCAGCATTGCCGAGAGCATCGAGCGTTTCGCCCCGGTGGTGGAGGCGGCCCTGAAAGCCGGCATGGCCGTGCGCGGTGCCATGAGCTGCACCGTGGGCTGCCCGTATGAGGGCGAGATCGCACCCGAGCGCGTGGGTATGCTGGCGAAGCTGATGAAAGACATCGGCGTGCAGCGGGTGGATGTGGCCGACACCATCGGCGTGGGCACACCGCTCAAGGTGCAGCGCGCCATCGACGCCACGCTCCAGCACTACGACATCGATCACATCAGCGGCCATTTCCACGATACCTACGGCCAGGCGCTGAGCAACACGATGGCGGCCCTGCAGATGGGCGTGTGGAACTTCCAGTCGTCGGTGGCCGGGCTGGGGGGATGCCCCTACGCCAAGGGTGCGACCGGCAACGTGGCCACCGAAGACGTGGTCTACCTGCTGCACGGCCTCGGCATCGACACCGGGATCGACCTGGATGCCCTGGTGGATGCCGGCGCCTTCATCAGCGACCACCTGGGTCGCCCGAGCGGTTCCCGCGTCGCCCGCGCGTTGCTGGCCAAACGCGTACACTGAACCCATGGATCTGCAGGTCTGGCTGGCCTATTTTGTGGCCGCATGGGTGATTGCCGTTTCACCCGGTTCGGGTGCCGTGCTGTCGATGACGCACGGCCTGGCTTATGGGGTGCGCCATGCCAGCGCCACCATCCTGGGCTTGCAGGCGGGCCTCTCGGTGGTGTTGCTGATTGCCGGGGTGGGTGTGGGGGCGCTTCTCGTGGCATCCGCCACCGCATTCACGGTCATCAAGGTGCTCGGTGCCCTGTATCTGGTGTGGCTGGGATGGCGCCAATGGGTGGCGCCGGTGGCAGATGAGCCACGCCCCGAACCGGCAGGGCACGAGCGATCGCCGGTATCTGACAGGCCGCCGGGTCTTCCATCGGTCCGGCAACGTTTTCTGCTAGGCCTGTTCACCAACATGACCAACCCCAAGGGGATCGTGTTCATGGTGGCCGTGCTGCCCCAGTTCATCAATCCGCTGCGCCCGTTGTGGCTCCAGTTGCTGATTCTTCTGGTCACCACCGTGGCCGTGGACGTGATCGTCATGCACGGTTATGCCTGGCTGGCATCCCGTGCCCAACGCTGGCTGGCGACGGCGCGCGCTCGGCGGGCCCAGAATCGGGTCTTTGGCGGTGTGCTCATGGCCATGGGGGCCAGCCTGTTCATGGTCAAGCGGGTAACGGCCTGATCGGGCGCGGGGATAGACCAGCGCGCCTGTAGGGAATGCCTGCCTCGGCTAGAGTCCCGGCCATGCCCGTCCGTTCGCTTGCCCCTGCTTTCGTTTCGCTTGAACAAACCCGTCAGCGCAAAGGCGGCGATTGGCCATCGCCGTGTGTGAGTGTGTGCCGCATGTCGTCATCGACGGGCCTGTGCGAGGGATGCTGGCGAACCATCGAAGAAATTCGCGACTGGAGCGCCCTGTCTGACGATCGCAAACAGGCCTGCTGGCAACGGGTAGACGCCAGACAGCGAGCCGCTGGGGTCTGTCCCCCTCGTTGAATCCCTTCAGTGACTGGCCAAAATCCCGGTTTCACCCACTGTCGCGAACGCCATCCGGATGTTTGATTTTTTGGCCTGGTACATCGCCTGATCGGCCAGTCGCAGCAGCGTCTTGAGGTCGGAGGCGTGGGTGGGGGCCAGCGCCACACCGGCACTGGCACTCACCTGGAAAGTGTCGTCCTGCCACGAGATGGGTGCCTCCAGGGCTTCACAGAGCCGCTTCACCATCTTCTCCAGTGTGGCGCGATCCGGGCACTGGCCGATCACGACAACGAACTCGTCACCACCCAGGCGTGCCGCCAGATCGCTTTCCCTGCAATGCTGCTCGAGTCGGCGCGCCATCTGGTTCAGGACCAGGTCGCCGACTTCATGACCGTGCACATCGTTGATGGGTTTGAAGCGATCCAGATCGAGGAGGATCAGGGCATGTTGTCCCGGCTTGCGCAGCAATTCGCTGGCGCTCGCGGTCAGTCCGCGGCGGTTGAGCAGTCCGGTGAGAGCGTCGCTCATGGCGGCCTGGGTCATGTGGTGGGCCTGCTGGCTCAGGACCGTTTTTTCCTGCTGAACCCCACGGATCCGGACGCTCAATGCCACCGCGAACACCACCATCTCGACCATGATGCCGATCTGCAGACCATTCGCCAGCATGAAGGGCGCGTTCCACCAGCCCCAGGAGACCCACACCACGCCGACCTCCGACAGAAACAGCGTCAGTTGTGCCAGCAGGTACCAGGCGGCGGGTGTGTAGCCCCTGCGCCAGATCCAGAGGGCCATCAGCGTGATGACGACCACGCCAACCACCGCCAGCCATTCGTTGGCCCGCTGTGCCAGCACCGTCTGTCCCAGGGCGCCGGCGAGGGCAGAGGTGAACGCCATGGCCACGATGGCCAGAATCACCCCATCGGCTTGGGAACTGGCGGCACGGATCGACAGGAAAGCGCGTGCGAACAGGCCACTGAAGGCCACCCAGAGGGACGGCCAGATCACGTAGGTGTGCTCGATCCACCAGGGGTGTTCTGGCCACAGGTAGCGGGCCGTGTGGCCGTTGAAAGTGGCGATGGTCAGCAGGGCGGCCGCGCAGGTCAGCACGTAATACAGGTAAGCCACATCGCGGAACACGCCGGCCAGGGTCAGGTTGTAGACCAGCAAGGTCAGCAAAACTCCATAAATGATCCCGTCGAACAGCCGCTTGTGCTGGCGGTTTTCCACATAGTCGGACAGAACCCACAGACTCGGTGTCACGTTCTGGGGAATGTCGTTCTGGACTCGGATGTAGACGGTGTAGGTGCCGGGTGCCTCGATCCCCAGCGGGAAGACGATCCGTTCCATGCCCATGGGGCGGCTGCTGTAGGGGTGTGTCAGCCCCGTGGACAGGCCGGTCGCCAGGGCACGGCCTTGCGAGTCGTACGGGCCATGGAACGTGATGTCCCGGATGGCGGTGGTGGGCAGGGCCAAGAGCCACGGGCCTGAAACCTGCGTCTGCTGGAGAGTGATCTTCATCCACCAGGGGTGGGCCCCTTGAGCACGCAGAGGGTCGTCAGGGGTTTCCCAGCCGAGGGCCTCGTCTCTGGCCAACACATCGGGCAGGCTGAGTTGGCCTGTCAGGTCCTGGTGCCACTGGACCAGACCTTGCAGCCACAGACCATCCGTCGAACGCTCGAGGCTGACCACTGGACCAGCGATGGCCTTCCAGGGCACCAGCAGCAGGCAGCAGACCAGCATGCCCCACCAGGCGAGCGGCCTGCGCAGGCAGTGGCGTGTGGTTTCAGGGTGGGAAGCTTGCATGATCAGATGCAAACTGTATACCGACACGAGCCTTATGGACACAAACCTGAATATGTGCATTAAAATGCATGTATTGGCGAAGTTTTTGCCAGCGGCATTGGAGACGTATGAATAAAAGTGCCTCATCGCAGGTCATCTGGATGGTCGATGGTGGGCGTTCTCGCCAGTCAACCCCCAAAGGACGTCAGGTCAGCGCTCAGGATCGTGAGCAGGTCGCCCGGCTGTGTGATGGCCTGCCGCCTCGGCAGGACCTCCTGATCGAGCACCTGCACCGGCTGCAGGATGCCGAGGGGGGTTTGCGCAAAGGCCGTCTGGCCGCGCTGGCCGAGCGGTTGCGCCTGAGCCAGGTGGAGGTGTACGAGGTGGCCACGTTCTACCACCACTTCGAGGTGGTGGAAGACGATGCCGAGCGGCCTGCCCACACGGTGCGGGTGTGCACCAGCCTGTCGTGCGCCATGGCGGACGGCGGGGCGCTGCTGCAATCGCTCCAGCAGCGGTTTGCGGCAGACGGCACGGTGAAGGTGGTGGAAGCCCCCTGCATGGGGCAATGCCATCAGGCGCCAGCCGCCTGTGTGGGGCAGCGGCAGCTGCCGCAGGCCACGCCCGAGGCGGTGCAGTCGCTGCTGACCGAAAGCCAGACCGGTCCGCGCGATCTGCCGGCCAGCGGCGTGCCCGATGCGCCGGCCGACTATGCCCAGCTTCAGCGCCTGCTGCGCGGAGAGTGCTCACCCGAGACGGTGTTGCAGGTGCTCAAGGCCTCGGGCCTGCGCGGGCTGGGTGGGGCCGGCTTTCCCGCCTGGCGCAAATGGGAAACCGTGCGCGCCCAGCCGGGGCCGCGCCACATGGTGGTCAACATCGACGAAGGCGAAGTCGGCACCTTCAAGGATTGGCAGGTGCTGGCCTGCGAGCCGCGGCCCTTTCTGGAAGGCATGCTGATCGCGGCCCTGGTGGTGGGGGCCGGGCATGTCTGGATCTACCTGCGCGACGAATACCACGACGTCCGCCAGTTGCTGCAGGAAGAACTGAGCCGGCTGGCTCAACGCGTGGCCGCCTGGCGTGGCCAGTACCCGACGGTGGATTTCCCGGTGGTGGAACTCCGGCGCGGCGCGGGGGCTTACATCTGCGGCGAAGAATCGGCGCTCATCGAATCCGTGGAGGGCAAGCGCGGCATGCCCCGACTCAAGCCACCCATTGTGGCGGTCAACGGCGTCTTTGGCCGGCCCACCCTGGCGCACAACATGGAAACCCTGTGGTGGCTGCCCACACTCCTGTCCCGCGGTGGTGAGTGGTTCGCCCAGCAGGGGCGCCATGGGCGCAGCGGCCTGCGGCGGTTCAGCGTCTCGGGCCGGGTGGCCCGGCCGGGGGTGTATCTGGCACCGGCCGGCATCACGCTCAACGAGCTCGTCCAGGAATACGCTGGCGGCATGGCGCCGGGTCACACCCTGTACGCTTACCTGCCGGGCGGGGCCTCAGGCGGCATCCTGCCGGCATCGCTGGCCGATGTGCCGATGGACTTCGACACCCTGGCCGAGCACGGTGCGTTTGTCGGTTCCATGGCGGTGGTGGTGTTGAGCCAGCATGACCGGGCACGCGAAGCGGCACTGAACCTCATGCGATTCTTCGAGCACGAGTCCTGCGGGCAATGCACCCCTTGCCGGGCCGGTACCTTGCAGGCTGTCGCGCTGATGCAGACGCCCGCGTGGGATGCCGACCGGCTGGGCGACCTGTCGCATGTGATGCGCGAGGCGTCCATCTGCGGGCTCGGCCAGGCCGCGCCCAACCCCTTTGACAGCGTGTTGCGGTATTTCCCGCAGGAGGTGCAGGCATGAGCGCGCACGACCTTCCCGTGACGGAATTCAGCCTCAATGGGCAGCCCGCTCAGGCGCTGCCGGGTGAAACCCTGTGGCAGGTGGCGCAGCGCGTCGGCCTCGACATTCCGCACCTGTGCCACAAGCCCGGCCTGCCCACCGCCGGCAACTGCCGTGCCTGCGTGGTCGAGATCGAGGGCGAGCGGGTGCTGGCGCCCTCGTGCTGCCGCGCCCCCCAGGTCGGCATGACCGTGCGCACCGATACACCCCGCGTGCAGCGCGCCCAGCGCACCGTGCTGGAACTGCTGCAGGCCGATGCGCCCGACACGCGCCGCCTGAAGCACGACAGCGAACTGGCGCAATGGGCCGACCGGCTGAAAGCAGACGGTGGCCGATTCCCGGCGCGCGGCCCGTCGCAGCAGCAGATGGCCGCTCACGGGCCTGACGCCACCCACCCGGCCATGACGGTGAACCTGGACGCCTGCATCCAGTGCACGCGCTGCATCCGCGCCTGCCGAGACGTGCAGGACAACGATGTACTGGGCCTCTCTTTCCGGGGTGGGCAGGTACAGATCGTGTTTGACCAGAACGACCCCATGGGCCAGAGCACCTGCGTGGCCTGTGGCGAATGCGTGCAGGCCTGCCCCACCGGTGCGATTGCGCCTGCCAATGGTGCCTACACCCGCGTGGCCGAGCGGCAGGTGGATTCCGTCTGCCCGTACTGCGGCGTGGGGTGCCAGCTCACCTACCACGTGCAGGGCGAGCGCATCGACCATGTGGAAGGACGCGCCGGCCCGGCGAACGATGGCCGGCTCTGCGTCAAGGGCCGTTTCGGGTTTGATTATGCCCACCACCCGGACCGGCTGACCGTGCCGCTGGTGCGCCGCAGCGATGCGCCGAAAGACCCGGCCATCCTGACCCGGGGCCCCGGAGGGCGGGCCGATACCGCCACCTTGCGCGCGCAGTTCCGTGAAGCCACGTGGGACGAAGCGCTCGCGCTCGCGGCCGATGGCCTGGCCCGCGCCCGCGACGTCCAGCCCGTGAAGGGACGCGGCGCGGCGGTGGCCGGCTTCGGCTCCGCCAAGGGCACGAACGAAGAGGCCTACCTCTTCCAGAAGCTGATCCGCAGCGCCTTTCACACCCACAACGTGGACCACTGCACCCGCCTGTGCCACGCGTCCAGCGTGGCCGCGCTGATGGAGGGCATCGGGTCCGGCGCGGTCAGCAACCCGCTGCGCGACGTGGCGCATGCCGAGTTCATCTTCCTCATCGGGGCCAACCCGGCGATCAACCACCCGGTGGGGGCGAGCTGGATCAAGAACGCGGTCAGGCGTGGTGCGAAGCTGGTGCTGGCCGATCCGCGCCGCACCGAACTCGCCCGCCACGCCTGGCGCACGCTGACCTTCCAGCCCGGCAGCGACGTGGCGCTGCTCAACGCCCTGCTGTACGTCATCCTCAGTGAGGGGCTGACCGACGAGGCCTTCATTGCCGAGCGCACACAGGACGATGCGCTGCTGCGTGAGCACATCCTGAACGGCCCGGAAAATGGCGGCCAGGACTGGCGCCCCGAAGCCATGGCGCCGATTTGCGGCATCGACGCCGAGACCCTCCGCGAAGTGGCCCGCGCCTACGCCACCGCCCGCCGCAGCATGATTCTGTGGGGCATGGGCGTGAGCCAGCACACCCATGGCACCGACAACGCGCGCTGCCTCATCGCGCTGGCCATGGTCACGGGCCAGATTGGCCGCCCTGGCACCGGGCTGCACCCCTTGCGGGGCCAGAACAACGTCCAGGGCGCCAGCGATGCCGGCCTGATTCCCATGGTGCTGCCCGACTATCAGGCGGTGGCGAACCCGGGTTCCCGTGAGCAGGCCGAACGCCTGTGGGGCCTGCCCGAAGGTTCGTTGGACGCCCAGCCTGGCCTGACGGTGGTCGAAATCATCAACGCCGCCTACGACAGGCAGATCCGCGCCCTGCTGATCCAGGGTGAAAACCCCGCCATGAGCGACCCCGACAGCACCCACGCTCGTGAAGCGCTGGCCCGGCTGGAGCACCTGGTGGTGCAGGACATCTTCCTCACCGAAACGGCGGCGCTGGCCGACGTGGTGCTGCCCGCCACCGCCTGGCCAGAAAAGACCGGCACCGTCACCAACACCGATCGCACGGTGCAGCTGGGGCGCAAGGCCGTGGCGGCACCCGGCGAGGCCCGCGCCGATGCGTGGATCACCGAGCAGCTGGCGCAACGCCTGGGGCTGCCCTGGGCCTATGGCATCGCGGCCGACGGCAGCGGCGCCGAACCCGACAGCGGCATCGGCCGGGTCTACGAGGAAATGCGCGCACTCATGCCATCGATTGCCGGCCTGTCGTGGAAGCGGCTGCTGAACAGCGGCGCCATGACCCATCCGGTGCTGACCGAGGAAGACCCCGGCCAGCCCATCGTGTTCATGGACCAGTTTCCCACGCCGAGCGGCAAGGCGCGGCTGGTGCCTGTGGGCCTGCGCGAGCCGGCCGAGCGCCCGGACGCCGATTACCCCATGGTGCTGATCACCGGACGCCAGCTGGAGCACTGGCACACCGGCTCCATGACCCGTCGCAGCGGTGTGCTCGATGCCATCGAGCCCGAACCCACGGTGAGCCTGCACCCTCTCACTGTTCAGCAACTGGGCCTGCAGGCGGGTGGCTGGGCGCGTGTGGCCAGCCGCCGCGGGGCGGTCCGGTTGCGCGTGCGCGCCGACGACGGCATCCAGCCCCATGTGGCCTTCATCCCGTTTGCGTATGTGGAAGCCGCCGCCAACCTGCTCACCAACCCGGCGCTCGACCCGGTCGGCAAGATTGCGGAGGTGAAATACGGTGCCGTGAAGGTGGAGGTTGGTTAAGATGGGGGTTGTTTTCATCCACCCTGAAGAGGAGTCGACATGTTCAAGAAAATCCTGGTGCCTTCCGATGGATCCAAGCTCGCCCACGGTGCGGCCGAATTTGCCGCCGATCTGGCCAAGATGCATGGCGCCACGGTGGTGGGGCTGTACGTGATCGATCCCTTCCCCTACATCGGGATCGGTGATGCATCGGCTGCCGGCCTGCAGGCCTACATGGCCGAAGCGCAGGCCGCCGCCGACCGTTCCCTCAACGACATTCGCCAGTGTTGCGAGAAGCGCGGCGTGGCCTTTGCGGGCGACACCATCGAGCGCAACGTGACCTACGAGGGCATACTCGAGACCGCCCAGGCTGAAGGCTGTGATCTCATCGTCATGGGTTCACACGGCCGCAAGGGCGTGCAGGCGCTCATCCTGGGCAGCGTGGCCCAGAAAGTGCTCACCCACGCCAAGGTGCCGGTGCTCATCGTCAAACCCTGATTCGCCCTGACGCCTTCGCAAGGGCATTGTCCGTGTCGCGCGGACCATGCCCTTTTGCTTTCTAGAATGTGTGCCTTCACCTGCACAGGCACGCCATGTCCGACCACCCGGCTTCTGACGCTCGCACCACGACGCCCCCCGCTGCATCCGACCAAGCGGACGCCGGCGTGATCCGCATCCGTGGGGCTCGTCAGCACAACCTCAAGCAGATCGATCTGGATATCCGAACCGGAGAGCTGACCGTGGTGACCGGCCCCAGTGGTTCGGGCAAGTCCAGCCTGGTGTTCGACACCCTGTTTGCCGAAGGCCAGCGCCGTTACGTCGAGACCTTCAGCGCCTACGCGCGGCAGTTTCTCGACCGCATGGACAAGCCCGCCGTGGACAAGGTGGAGGGCGTGCCCCCGGCCATTGCCATCGACCAGACCAACCCGGTACGCTCGTCGCGCTCCACGGTGGGCACGATGACCGAGCTGAACGACCACCTCAAGCTGCTCTTCGCGCGCGCGGCCCAGCTGTTTGACCGGCGCACCGCCCGTCCCGTTCGCGACGACTCGCCTGACACCATCTACGAAGCGTTGCGCCAGCGGACAGAGGCCCCTTCGGGAAGCAGTGTCAGCATGGGGGCTGGCCTTGATCCCCGTCTGGTCATCACCTTCCCCGTGGAACTGCCCGTCAGCGCCACGCCCGAAGACATTGAGCAATGGCTGGCGGCCAGCGGCTTCACCCGTGTGCAGGCCGAGCGCGTACAGGGACAGATTCGCGTGCTCGACGTGGTGGCCGACCGGTTTCGCTTCAGCGGGGCCGAACGGGCCCGCGTGATCGAAGCCATCGAACTGGGACTCAAACGCGGCAGCGGACGGCTCACCGTGTACGCCCTGCGACCGGCGGGCGGCGATGGCGTCGAGTCCGAACCCGAGCTCTGGAAGTTCTCCACCGGCTTGCACTGCCCCGAAAGCGACCTGCGCTATGCCGATCCGCTGCCCTCGATGTTCTCGTTCAATTCTGCCGTGGGCGCGTGCGACACCTGCCGGGGTTTCGGGCGCGTCATCGGCGTGGACATGGGGCTCGTCATCCCCAACGACAAGCTCACGCTGCGCGCCGGGGCCATCAAGCCCATGCAGACCCCTGCCTGGCAGGAGTGTCAGGACGACCTCATGCGCCACGCGGAGGCGGCCGGCATTCCGCGCGACACGCCGTGGTACCAGTTGAGCGAGGCGCAGAAAACCTGGGTGATCGAAGGTTCGCCGAACTGGAACGGAAAATGGAACCAGCAGTGGTACGGCGTGCGGCGGTTCTTCGAGTACCTGGAGAGCAAGGCCTACAAGATGCACATCCGCGTGCTCTTGTCCAAGTACCGCAGCTACACCGAATGCCCGGTGTGTGCAGGCGCAAGGCTGAAGACGGATAGCCTGTTGTGGCGCCTGGGCACGAAGGCCGATGCCGATGCGGTGCTACCGCCTTCAAAGCGGTTCATGCCGGTGGGGGTGGCGTGGACGCGTGAGCAACTGGAGGCGCTGCCGGGGCTGTGTCTGCACGACCTGATGCAGTTGCCGATTGATCGGTTGCGAAAATTCTTTGCGTTGTTGACGGGTGAGGCCGGTGTGTCGGGTGAGGTTTTGGCAATCGCTGCTGAGGTTGGGGGAATGCCGAGCACCTCATACCGTCCGCTGCGCGGCCAAAAATCGGTGCCCTACACCCCCCCAACCTCAGCGGATGTGGGCGAAAGCGAGGTTGCTTCTTCTGTGTGCAACGATGCCGCCACGCAGGGCGGCGAGGGTACGGGGGGCGACAATTTCTGCTCGCAGTATGCGGAGCCCCCCGTACCTTCGTCGCCCAACCAACCAAGCAACGAAAAAAACGGTACCCACGCCAGGGCATCAACCGGCGAAACCCAAGCCCTCAAGCTGCTGTTCGACGAAATCAACACCCGCCTGAAGTACCTGTGCGACGTGGGCATTGGCTACCTCACGCTGGACCGACAGAGCCGCACCCTCAGCGGCGGCGAGGTGCAGCGCATCAACCTCACCACCGCGCTCGGCACCTCGCTGGTCAACACCCTGTTCGTGCTGGACGAGCCCAGCATCGGGCTGCACCCCCGTGACATGAACCGCATCAACCAGGCCATGGCGCGTTTGCGCGATGCGGGCAACACCCTGGTGGTGGTGGAGCACGACCCCGCTGTCATGCTGGCGGCCGACCGCGTCATCGACATGGGCCCCGGCCCCGGCGAGCGCGGCGGCCGCATCGTTTTTGACGGCACCGTGGCGCAACTGCGTGAAGCCGACACCCTCACCGGCGCCTACCTGGGCGGGCGCAAGCAGGTGGGCTTTGGCTTCAAGCGCATGGTCACCGACGCCACACCCCGTCTGGTGCTGGAGGGCGCACACGAGCACAACCTGCGCCACCTCAACGTCGAGTTCCCGCTGCAACGACTGGTCACCGTCACGGGCGTCAGCGGCTCGGGCAAGTCCACCCTCATCCAGGATGTGCTGGCCCCGGCGTTGATGCGCCACTTCGGCCAGGCCACCGAAACGCCGGGCGCACACGACCGACTGCTGGGTGCCGATCACCTCAGCGGCGTGGTCTTTGTGGACCAGTCCCCCATCGGCAAGACGGCACGCTCCAACCCCGTGAGCTACGTGGGGGCATGGGATGCCATCCGTGACCTGTTCGCCACGGCGCCCCTGTCTCAGCAGCGCGGCTACACGGCGGCCAAGTTCAGCTTCAACAGCGGCGACGGGCGCTGCCCCACTTGCGGCGGTTCCGGCTTCGAGCATGTGGAAATGCAGTTCCTGAGCGATGTGTACCTGCGCTGCCCCGACTGCAATGGCCAGCGCTACCGTCCCGAGGTGCTTGAGATCACCATCGAGCGCGGTGGCAGGCTGCTCAACGTGTCTGACGTGCTGGACCTGACGGTGAGTGAGGCGGCTCAACTGTTTGCTCACGACCGCGAGGTCATCGTGGCCCTGCAGCCCATCGTGGATGTGGGCCTGGAATACGTGAAGCTCGGCCAGCCCGTTCCCACCCTCAGTGGCGGCGAGGCGCAGCGGCTCAAGCTGGCCGGATTTCTGGCCGAGGCCGCCAAGGCGGGCAGGAAAGGCAAGGGCGGGCAGGGCGCTGGGCGGGTAGGCCGCACCGCGTCGGGCCAGCCCCTGGCCACCAAGGGCCTGCTGTTCCTGTTCGACGAGCCGACCACGGGCCTGCATTTCGACGACATCGCCAAGCTCATGCGCGCGCTGCGCAAGCTGCTGGAGGCGGGCCATTCGCTCATCGTCATCGAACACAACCTGGACGTGATCCGCGCCAGCGACTGGTTGATCGACCTGGGGCCGGACGGGGGTGACCAAGGGGGTTTGGTGGTGGCGGAAGGAACACCGGAGGAGGTGCGCCTGCACCCGCGCAGCTACACCGGCCAGGCGCTGCGAGAGTACGCCGAGGCGGTGGGTGAGTTGTACATGACGCAAGAGGGGCGGGTGACGGATTACCTGCCGGTGCGCGGGGAGGTGGTGTCGTGGGGTGGCTATGGGGCTGACATGGTTTTCGGCGCTGACGGGGCGAGGGGTGTGCCGGGCTCGTCAGTCGCAGGCTCCGATTCCTCGCCCGGCACACCCCTCGCCCCGTCGGCGGCATTGGGGGGCGCTGCGATTTCCAAGACAACACTGGCTGCGATGAGTTCGACAGTGGCTGATCCATCCTCTTCTGCTGGGGAGGGGGTGCGCCCCGGCAAGGAATCGGAGCTTGCGACTGACGCGCCGGGGCGCACCCCCTCCCCAGCCGCGAGGTCTCCGATCGAACCCCCCAGCCAACCCACCAACGCCATCCGCATCATCAACGCCAAGGAACACAACCTCAAGGGCCTGTCCGTCGATATCCCCCGCGGCAAGTTCAATGTCATCACCGGCGTGAGCGGTTCAGGCAAGTCCACGCTGGCGTTCGACATCCTGTTCAACGAAGGCCAGCGCCGCTATCTGGAAAGCCTCAACGCCTACGCGCGCAGCATCGTGCAACCCGCGGGTCGGCCCGAGGTGGACGCCGTCTATGGCATCCCGCCTACCGTGGCCATCGAACAGCGGCTGTCTCGCGGTGGTCGCAAGTCGACCGTCGGCACCACCACCGAGGTCTGGCATTTCCTGCGCCTGCTGTACGTGAAGCTGGGCACCCAGCACTGCGTGCACGACGACACCCCCGTGCAGCCGCAAACACCCGACAGCATCCTGGCCCAGCTCGTGACGGCCTTCCGAGGCCAGCACATCGGCCTGCTGGCGCCGCTGGTGGTCAACCGCAAGGGGGTCTACACCGAACTGGCCGACTGGGCGCGCCCACGCGGCCACACCCACCTGCGGGTGGACGGTGAATTCGTGCCCACGCAGGGCTTCCCGCGCATCGACCGCTTCAAGGAGCACACCATTGAGCTGCCCGTGGGCAGCCTGGATGTGAACCCGGAATCGGAAACCGAATTGCGCCAGTTGCTGACCCGTGCACTGGAACACGGCAAGGGCGTGGTGCATGTGCTGTCGGGTCTGACGGGTTTGCAGGCCGCACTGGTCAGCGGCGCCCCGACGGCCGGCATCGGGCGGCTGCAGGTGTTTTCCACGTTGCGCGCCTGCCCGTTGTGTGCCACCAGCTATGCCGAACTGGACCCGCGCCTCTTCTCGTACAACAGCAAGCACGGCTGGTGTCCGGACTGCGTGGGCACGGGCGTGCAGCTCACACGCGAGCAGCGCAAGGCGTTCGACGATTCCGTGCGCGATGACGATCAGAAAGGCCGCGAGCAGAGCTTTGCCGAGCCCGAGGTGGAAGACGTCGCTGATCAGCCCTGCGCGAGTTGCGGTGGCACACGTCTGAACGCCACAGCCAGGGCCGTGAAGTTCCACGGGCAGACCATCACCTCGCTGGCGCGCTTGAGCGTGCGCGATGTGCGCGAGTGGGTGCAAGCTTTGCAGGCCTCGGGCGGCCTCACCGCCCGCGAGGCCGACATCGCCCGCGACCTGCTGCCTGAAATCCAGAGCCGCCTGGAGTTTCTGGAAGAGGTGGGTCTGGGTTACCTCACGCTGGACCGTGGTGCGCCCACGCTCAGTGGCGGTGAGGCGCAGCGCATCCGCCTGGCGGCGCAGCTGGGCTCCAACCTGCAGGGCGTGTGCTATGTGCTGGACGAGCCCACCATCGGCCTGCACCCGCGCGACAACCAGATCCTGCTCAATGCCCTGCACAAGCTTGGCGACAAGGGCAACACCCTGGTGGTGGTGGAGCACGACGAGGACACCATTCGCCGCGCCGACCACGTCATCGACATCGGGCCCAGTGCGGGGATCCGCGGGGGTCGCTTGGTCGCCGAGGGGTCGGTGGACGATGTGATGGCCGCGGCGGATTCGCAGACGGGGCGGTATCTGCGGCATGCAATGAAGCACCCGTTGCAGGCGCGGCGGTTCGTGATGGCTGATGCGGTGGCGCTCGCTGCCGAGGGCAGGGCTGTGCCGGGCTCGTCAGTCGCAGGCTCCGATTCCTTACCGCGGGGCAAGCCCTCCCCGGCTGCGAGGTCTTCGAGCGAAGAAGGTCTCAACTGGCTCACCGTCCAAAACGCCACCCTCCACAACCTGCAACACATCACCGCCCACGTACCCCTGAAACGCCTGGTCGCCATCACCGGCGTCAGTGGCTCCGGCAAATCCACCTTCGCTCGCGACGTGCTGCTCACCAACGTGGCCGCCGCCGTGCAGATGCAGGCCACCAAAGCCGGCCGCGAGGGCTGGCACGCCGGCGAACGCCCCCAATGGCAAGGCTGCGATGGTGTGGTGGGCAGCGAGGCCATCCAGCGCGTGCTGGAGGTGGACCAGACCCCCATCGGCAAGACGCCCCGTTCCTGCCCGGCCACTTACATCGGCTTCTGGGACACCATTCGCAAGCTCTACGCCGAAACGCTGGAGGCCAAGGCACGTGGCTATGCGCCGGGGCGCTTCAGCTTCAACACCGGCGACGGCCGCTGCCCTGCCTGCGAAGGGCAGGGCATGCGCACCATCGAGATGAGCTTCCTGCCCGACGTGAAAGTGCCCTGCGAGGCCTGCCATGGTGCGCGGTTCAACCCCGAGACGCTCGCCGTCACCTGGCGCGGCAGGAGCATCGGCGACGTGCTTCGCATGGAAGTGGATGAGGCGGTGGATTTCTTCGCGTCCATGCCCAGCATTGCCTACCCGCTGCAATTGCTCAAAGACGTGGGCCTGGGCTACCTCACCCTGGGCCAACCCTCGCCCACGCTCAGCGGCGGCGAGGCGCAGCGCATCAAGCTCGTCACCGAACTCACCAAGGTGCGCGACGAAGTGGGGCGGCGCGGCCAGAAGACGCCGCACACGCTTTATGTGCTCGATGAGCCCACCGTGGGCCTGCACATGGCCGATGTGGACAAGCTCATCCGGGTGCTGCATCGGCTGGTCGATGGCGGGCACAGTGTGGTGGTCATCGAGCACGACCTGGACGTGATCGCCGAGGCCGACTGGATCATCGATCTGGGTCCCGAAGGGGGTAACGACGGCGGGCGCATCGTTGCCGCCGCAACACCTGAAGCACTTGTGAGGCTGGACACACACACCGGCCGAGCCTTGGCTTCCGTGCTGGACAGGGCATGAGTTGAAGCAGCAGGTCATCCACATCCACCCCGAGGCCCCGTCAAAACCGGCTTACGGCGCGCCATGTAATGGCTGCGGGGTCTGCTGTCTGGCCGAACCCTGTCCGCTCGGCATCCTCCTCTCCCATCGTCGCCAGGGCGCCTGCGTGGCATTGCGCTGGTCGCCAGAAGACCGGCGTTACCAGTGTGGAGCGCTGGTCCAGCCTCGCGAAACCCTGGGTTGGTTCGGACGCTGGCCATTCATCCGCGCATGGGTCCAGCGCTGGATCGCTGCCGGTCAGGGATGCGATGCCCGTCTCGACGTACAGTGGCCAGACCCTGGGCGGTGAGGGAAATGATGAAGTTTCATGATCGCGACTGGCTTCAACCCAGCTTCCACCACAGGATGAGCAGTGCCATCAAAAGCCCGAGGGTGATCGTACCCAGCCAGCGCGTACGCCAGCGCAACACTTCCACGGCTTCAATCAGCTGGGTGTTCTGCTCGGCCAGTTCGGTGGCGGTCTGGGCCAGTTGTTTCAGGTCTGCCTGCAGGCGTTGTTGTTCAGCGTGGAGGACGGCCCATCGGGAGGCTTCATGATCGCTCTCAGGCTTGCGGTCGGCTGGCGCGACATCGGAGGCATGGCCTTGCTTGTCCAGCAGTTTTCGCGCACTTTTCAGCACCTTGGGCGCGTGTTCGATCACGTCTCCCCAGGGAATCACCTTGAGCGCCACCATCCATGGAAAGGCCATCTGAAATCTCCAGCAACATACCAACCAGACAGATACAGTTTAGTTCGCATGGTTCAAACGCGCTTCCAATGAAGTTACAGTTGGTCCATGGACACCTCATCGCCAACGACCACCGATACCTTGCAGCAGTTGCTCGCTGACTGGTTTGCCCCCTGGGTGCAGGAACTCGGCCTGCGCGTGGAGTCTGTTGCCAACGGCGAAGTCACCCTGCGTCTGCCGTTTTCGGAGCGACTGGCCCGCATTGGCGGCATGGTCTGCGGGCAGGCCATGATGTCGGCAGCCGACACGGCCATGGTGCTGGCCATCGTCAGCCGGCTGGGAACGAGCAAGCCCATGACCACGGTGCAACTCAACACCAGCTTCCTGAAGCCTTTGTCGGGGCAGGATGCCCTGGTCACCGCGCGCATAGTCCGTGCTGGCAAAAGCCTGGTGTTTGGCGAGATCGACATCGTTTCGGCCGGCGATGGCAAGAGTGTCTGCCGGGCCAGCACCACGTACGCGCTCCTGTGAGTCAGACCGATGGCACTTGCCAGCACCGCATGAGACCTCTATAATGCGCAGTTCGGCGGAAATCCGTCCGTCGAAATCACCATTCGAGGTTCATATGTACGCGGTCATAAAAACCGGCGGCAAGCAGTATCGCGTTGCCGTTGGCGAAAAATTGAAAATAGAACAGATTGCTGCGGACGTGGGTCAAGAGATCGTGATCGACCAGGTGCTGGCTGTGGGTAACGGCGACGGCATCAAGGTGGGCACGCCCTTGGTCTCCGGCGCAACGGTCACAGCCACCGTGATCAGCCACGGTCGTGGCGACAAGGTGCGCATCTTCAAGATGCGCCGTCGCAAGCACTACCAGAAGCGTCAGGGCCATCGTCAGAATTTCACCGAGCTGCAGATCGGCTCGATCAACGGCTAAGGAGTCAACACCATGGCACAGAAAAAAGGCGGCGGCTCAACCCGCAACGGTCGCGACTCCAAGCCGAAAATGCTCGGTGTGAAGGTGTTCGGCGGCCAGGAAGTGTCGGCAGGTTCCATCATCGTGCGTCAGCGTGGCACCAAGTTCCATGCCGGCACCGGCACCGGCTTGGGCAAAGACCACACCATCTTCGCGACCGTGGACGGCACGGTCAGCTTCGCCACCAAGGGCGAACTGAACCGCAAGACGGTTTTCGTCACCCCGGCGTGACGATCCGCTGAGGCGGCCCAGGCTGCCCCGGTACCCCAAGGGCCCGCGCTTGCGGGCCTTTTGTGTTTCTCCGTTTCAGGGACAATCCCGCCATGAAGTTTGTTGATGAGGCCTACATTGAAGTCGCTGCTGGCGACGGGGGCAATGGCTGCGCGTCGTTCCGGCACGAGAAGTACAAGGAATTCGGTGGCCCCGATGGCGGCGACGGCGGCCGTGGCGGCCACGTCTGGGCATTTGCCGACGAAAACCTCAACACCCTCATCGACTTCCGCTATTCGCGCAAGTTCGAGGCTCCGCGCGGTGAGCACGGCAAAGGCTCCGACATGTTCGGCGCCAAGGGCGAGGACATCGTCCTCAAGATGCCGGTGGGCACCATCATCCGCAACGCCGAGACGGGCGAGGTGATGCACGAACTGCTGCAGGCTGGCGAAAAGATTCTCATCGCCAAAGGTGGCGATGGCGGTTTTGGCAATCTGCGCTTCAAGAGCGCCATCAACCGGGCACCGCGCCAGAAAACCCCGGGTCACCCGGGTGAGCGTTTCGAATTGCAGCTGGAACTCAAGGTGCTGGCCGATGTGGGTTTGCTGGGCATGCCCAACGCGGGCAAGTCCACCTTCATTGCGGCGGTGTCCAATGCCCGCCCCAAGATAGCCGACTATCCCTTCACCACCCTGCACCCCAACCTGGGTGTGGTGAGGGTGGGGCCGGAAAAGAGCTTCGTGATTGCCGATGTGCCTGGCCTGATCGAGGGTGCTTCAGAAGGCGCCGGGCTGGGTCACCAGTTCCTGCGGCACCTGCAGCGCACCCGCTTGTTGTTGCACATCGTGGACATGGCGCCCTTCGATGACGGGGTGGATCCGGTGGCGCAGGCGAAGGCCATCGTGAAAGAACTCAAGAAGTACGATCCCGAGTTGCACGCCAAGCCGCGCTGGCTGGTACTGAACAAACTGGACATGGTGCCGTCCGAAGCGCGTGAAGCCCGTGTGAAAGACTTCGTCAAGCGCTTCAGGCACCAAGGGCCGGTGTTCGAGATTTCGGCGCTGACCCGTGAGGGCTGCGAGTTGCTGGTCCAGAAGATCTTCCAGCACATCGCGGCCACCCGAGACGCCGAAAAACCACCCGTCGACATCGATCCGCGCTTCGACGAACAGCGCGACACCATTGAGCCCGCTGCGCCTGCCAGCGATGATCCCCGATTCCGCCCTTGATGCCATCATGACCGTCGAGTCTCCCGCGATTCCCTTGGCCACCCCCCAGGCTGCACCAGCCGATGTCTTGCGCGGGGCCCGCCGCATCGTGGTCAAGGTGGGTTCCAGCCTGGTCACCAACGAAGGCCGTGGGCTGGACGAAGACGCCATCGGCCAGTGGAGCCAGCAACTGAGTGCCCTGGTGCAGGACGGCCGCGAGGTCATCATGGTCAGCAGCGGCGCCATTGCCGAAGGCATGAAACGACTCGGATGGGCCAGACGCCCGACAGCAATCAACGAGTTGCAGGCCGCTGCCGCCGTGGGTCAGATGGGTCTGGTGCAGATGTACGAATCCAAGCTGCGCGAACTGGGTCTGCGCAGCGCCCAGGTGTTGCTGACCCACGCCGATCTGGCCGACCGCGAGCGCTACCTGAACGCCCGCTCGACCCTGCTCACATTGCTTGAGCACCGTGTGGTCCCCGTCATCAACGAAAACGACACGGTGGTCAACGACGAGATCAAGTTTGGCGACAACGACACCCTGGGCGCCCTGGTGGCCAACCTGGTCGAAGCCGATGTACTGGTCATCCTGACCGACCAGAAAGGCCTCTACACCGCCGATCCACGCAAGGACCCGGCCGCGCAGTTCGTGCACGTGGCCCGTGCCGGCGACCCGAAACTCGAGGAGATGGCGGGTGGTGCCGGTTCGCGGGTGGGTACCGGCGGCATGATCACCAAGATCCTGGCGGCCAAGCGTGCCGCCGGCTCGGGCGCCTCCACCGTCATTGCCTGGGGCCGCGAGCCGAACGCTCTGGTGCGGCTGATGGCGGGCGAACCCATCGGCACCTGCCTGGTGGCCGACACGCCCAAAAAACAGGCCCGCAAGCAGTGGATGGCGGACCATCTTCAACTGCGTGGTGCGGTCATGGTCGATGACGGCGCCGTTTCAAAGATCGTGCAGGAAGGCAAGAGCCTGCTGCCCATCGGGATGACCGGGGTCGAAGGCGATTTTTCTCGTGGCGACGTGATTGCCATCCGCGATCTGCGGGGCGGTGAAGTGGCTCGCGGTCTTGCCAATTACGCCGCCAGCGAAGCCCGGTTGCTGTGCCGGAAATCGTCCGCCGATTTCGAGCGCCTGCTGGGCTACGCCGCCGAACCCGAGATGATCCATCGCGACAATCTCGTCCTGACCCGCTCGGCTTGAAACCTCAGTCTCTGGGCTTGCCCAGGCGAAGGTCCCTCAGCATCCGTTGAGGGTTGCCGTTGAGGGTGCTGCCGTCGCACAGGGCCGTGCGGGCAAGCGCCAACGCGGGCCTCGCCTGAGGGGCTGTCGTGAGGCCGATCCAGTCGACCCGCTCCACGGTCCGCCATTCGCCGTCGGCCTGCGTGAACGGACTGGGCAGCGGTGACGAATTCGGAGACCAGCGCGCGTAAGTGCGCATTTCGCGTGTATTGCAACGCACACCTTCGTACAGCACGTTCACCGCGCCGCTGCGACTCTGCGCGACGATCACATAACGCACCACACCGTCATCGCCCACCTGCAAGGAATCGGGAATCAGGCCGTAGCGGAGTTCCGAGTGAACCGACACGTCAAAGGACGCGAGCCGTGCCGAGGAAAAGTCGGGCGGTGCAGGCACCGTGCCTTCTTTCCACTCGGCATCGTTCGCGCTGGCCCACTGGGCCTGCACGGCAGACGTCAAAACAACCAGGCACAGGCCCAGGCCTGCCTTCAGGGCGCGTGAATTCAATGGGTTTCCCCGGAAGAAGGTGAGGCAACGCCACCGAACAGGGGCGTGGGGTGTTGCGGGTCTGGGTCGTAGCAGGCGCCTGGTGGCAGTTCCATGTGTATCGAAAGGCCTCGGTGGGTCAGGGTCGCGGCTGGCACCACATCCGGCGACAAACGGGGGCTCCGTGGGCGGGCATTGCCTCTCAGAAACCGGTTGCGGTTGTCCTGACGCGGCAGGTATCTCGACAACTCGGTCAGTGCCATTTCGTAGACGCCGCGCTTGAATTCGACCACCACATCCAGCGGCACCCAGTAGTCGTTCCACCGCCAGGCATCGAACTCGGGGTGGCTGGTGGCCCGCAGGTTCAGATTCCAGTCGCCACCCAGCAGACGCAGCAAATACCAGATCTGTTTCTGGCCTTTGTAGTGACCGCGGGCATCCCGGCGGATGAAGCGGTCTGGCACTTCGTAGCGCAACCAGTCCCGAGTGCGGGCAATGATGGTCACGTGTTCCGGCTTGAGGCCGACTTCCTCGTGCAATTCGCGGTACATCGCCTGCTCCGGGGTTTCGCCCCGGTCGATGCCACCCTGCGGAAACTGCCAGGAGTGGGTGCGTATGCGCTTGCCCCAGAACACCTGATTCTTCTGGTTGAGCAGAATGATGCCGACATTGGGCCTGAAGCCGTCTCTGTCAAGCATAATCAACCCCAAATTTTTAAACTGTCTCGATTATGCATCGTTGACTGCCACTTGGGTAGCATTTCTCGGGGTAATCCCTGGGGTGTGGCCCAGCCGGAAGCCCACTGCAAGTACCAGCCAAACACCCATGAAAGCGTCCCAGTTTTTCATTTCCACCCTCAAGGAAGCCCCGGCCGACGCCGAGGTCGTCAGTCACCAGCTCATGACGCGCGCCGGCATGATCAAGAAGCTCGGTGCGGGCATCTACACCTACATGCCCATGGGGCTTCGGGTCATCCAGAAGGTCGAGAAGATCATTCGTGAAGAAATGAACGCCGCTGGCGCGGTGGAGCTGACCATGCCGGTGATCCAGCCGGCCGAGCTGTGGCAGGAAACGGGCCGATTTGCCAAGATGGGCCCCGAATTGCTGCGCATCCAGGACCGCCATGAGCGTGATTACGTGGTGCAGCCCACCAGCGAGGAGGTGGTGACCGACATCGCCCGCCAGGAACTGCGCAGCTACAAGCAGTTGCCCAAGAACTTCTACCAGATCCAGACCAAGTTCCGCGACGAGCGGCGCCCGCGTTTCGGCCTGATGCGAGGCCGTGAATTCATCATGAAGGACGCCTACAGTTTCGACCGCAGTGCTGAAGCGGCTCAGGCAAGCTATCAGGCCATGGCGGCCGCCTACCGCCGCATCTTCGACCGCTTCGGCCTGACATACCGCGCCGTGGCGGCCGACAGCGGCGCCATTGGTGGCGATCTGAGCGAGGAATTTCAGGTGATTGCCGCCACGGGCGAAGATGCCATCGTTTACTGCCCCGCCAGCGACTACGCCGCCAACATCGAGAAGGCCGAGGCACTGGCGCCCCAGGGGCCGCGCCCGGCGCCCGGCCAGTCACTCACCAGAACCCCCACACCCGGCAAGAGCACCTGCGCCCAGGTGGCTGAACTGCTCGGCGTTCCGCTGTCGAACACCGTCAAGTCCATCGTGCTGGCCACCGACGAGATCAACGAGCGCGACGAGATCGTCAAGAGCACCGTCTGGCTCCTGCTGCTGCGCGGCGATCACGACATGAACGAGGTCAAGGTGGGCAAGCTGCCGGGCCTTGACCTGGGTTTCCGTTTTGCCACCGAGGCCGAGATCGTCGACCATTTCGGCTGCAAGCCAGGCTATCTGGGCCCGTTGAATCTGAAGCGTCCGGTCAACGTGATCGCCGATCGCGAGGTGGCCGTGATGGCCGACTGGATCTGCGGCGCCAACGAGGCCGATTTCCACCTGACCGGCGTGAACTGGGTGCGGGACCTGCCCGAGCCGGATCGGGTCGCTGACATCCGCAACATCGTGGCGGGCGACCTGTCGCCAGACGGACAGGGTGTGCTGGCCATCGAGCGTGGCATCGAGGTCGGCCATGTGTTCTACCTCGGCACCAAGTACAGCCGCGCCATGAACGCCACCTTCCTCGACGAAGACGGCAAGCCCAAGCCCTTCGAGATGGGTTGCTATGGCATCGGCGTGACGCGCCTGCCGGCAGCAGCCATCGAGCAGAACCACGACGAGCGCGGCATCATCTGGCCCGACGCCATTGCGCCGTTCACCGTGGTCATCTGCCCCATCGGCATGGACCGCAGCGAGGCGGTCAAGGCGGCTGCCGAGGCATTGCACGACCAGCTCGCGGCCCTCGGGGTGGACGTGATGCTGGATGACCGTGGCGAGCGCCCGGGCGCCATGTTTGCCGACTGGGAGTTGATTGGCGTGCCGCACCGTGTCACCCTTGGCGACAAGGGCCTGAAGGAAGGCCTGGTGGAGTACCAGCACCGCCGAGATGCGGCCGCCACCAAGTTGCCCGTTGGCGAGGTGCTGTTGTGGTTGAAGGGCAAGCTGGGGGTCTGACATGGCGCGGGTGAACCGCCTGGGGATTCAAGGGTTGCAACGCCGAACTGGTTTGCTGGCTGGTGTCTCGGCCGTCGCTGCTCTGGCATGCCCCTGGGCGGTGCATGCCGGTCAGATCGAGGAGCCTTTGTCCGATTCGGTGCGTCAGGCCCTACGGGCCGCCATTGATTTTTCCGCGCCGCTCGAACCCGAGTTCGTGTCCTCAGAAGCCCGGGTGGCCTATCTGCGGTGGCTCGGCGAACTCAGCCCTCGCCTGCAGCGACGCAAGCCGGAACTGCAGGACCGTGTCGATTTTCTGCAGACCGTCTGGTATGAAAGCCGGCGGTCCGGTTTGGACGAATCCCTGGTGCTGGGTGTCATCCAGGTCGAAAGCGCCTTCCGCAAGTTCGCGATTTCCTCGGTGGGAGCACGGGGTTACATGCAGATCATGCCTTTCTGGTCCCGATTGATTGGCGATGGCGATCCTGGCAAGCTGTTTCATCTGCAGACCAACATCCGATTCGGCTGCGTGATCCTGCGCCATTACCTGGACATGGAGCGCGGGGACCTGTTTCTGGCGTTGGGCCGGTACAACGGGAGCCGGGGTCGGGCCACCTATCCCGACGCCGTCTTTGCCGCCCAGCGCCAGTGGCGTCTGGCCTGAGGTCGGCTACTGCAAAAAGCCGATCCGGCTTTTGCCGCTGCCGGTACGCGGCAGGTCCTTGATCTCGATGGCATCCCGCCGGTCAAGCCGGGCGTTGCCAAATCCGGTCATCAACGCGCGACGCATCTCCCGAGGGGCGAGGGTGGCCAGTTGATCCAGGACATCGTCCGACGGGTCTTCGGCAAACAGCCGTCCCCAGTCGTGCTCGTCGCGCAGGCTCTGGTAAAGCTGGCGTGCAATCTGCCGGGCGGCTTCCAGCGTGGGTGGCTCGATCTGGAACACATTCATCCGGTTCAGGATGGGTTCCGGGATGGTGCGCTCGTCGTTGGCGGTCGTGATCCAGATGACCTGGCTGGCATCGATCGGCACTTCGGCGAACTCGTCCACAAAGCGCTGGGCAGTGTCGTGCTCGAGCAGGCTGTACAGGGCGCCCAGCGGGTCGTACTGCGCGTCGGCACTCGCCTTGTCGATCTCGTCGACCACGATCACCGGATTCGCATACTGCCCGTCCACCAGCGCTTCAAACACCTTGCCGGGCTTGGCGCCTTTCCACTGCGAGGACGATCCCGACAGCAGCCAGCCGGCCGTCATGGAGCTCATGGGCACCAGGCTCATGGTGGTGCCGAGCAAGTCGGCCAGTTTGTGGGCAAAGTGGGTTTTGCCCACGCCGGGTGGGCCCAGCAGCAGCATGGGCGTGACCTCCAGGTGGTCCTGGCTGTCCTGGGCCAGCGCCACATGGCGTTTCACATCGTCCAGCACTTCCCAGAAATTGGGCAACTGGCCATAAAGCGGTGCCATGTCCGGCACCCCCGAAGGTTTGACGGCAAACCGCTGAGGCCCACGTTCCAGCATGCGTTCGTAGGTGGAGCGCAGGCCTTCAAACTCGCGCTCGTTGCCCTGTGATTGCAGCTTGGCCAGCTTGCGTTCGACATCGTCGGCGCGAAACACGTTGCGCATGCGGGCAATGGGCAGACCCAGGCTGGGAACAGTGAGACTGGTGGAACGCATGATGGGCTCCTTCACGACGCGATACCTGCATTCAAGCATAGGTCGTGCCAGCGTTCAAGCGCGAAAAACCCACCCGATTCGGGGGGAATCCGGGCGTTCAGCTGCCAGCAATCACCTGCTGCAACTCGCCCGACTCGTACATCTCCATCATGATGTCGGAGCCGCCGATGAATTCGCCGCGCACGTACAGCTGGGGGATGGTGGGCCAGTTGCTGTAGTCCTTGATGCCCTGGCGCACTTCTGGGTCTTCCAGCACGTTGACGGTGGCCACCGAACGGGGATCGGCCCCGCAGGCTTTCAGGATCTGGATCGCGCGGCCCGAAAAACCGCACATGGGGAAGCTGGCCGTGCCTTTCATGAAAAGCACGATGTCGTGGGACTTGACCAGTTGATCGATACGTTGCTGGACGTCGCTCATGGGGATTGCTCGCTTGGAATACAGGAACGAATCCGATTATCCCACTCGGGCATTCGAGGGGAAACCGGGCAGGGGTTGGGCCTGCGGTGGCTGGGGGTTTGTGCCACGCTGTCCGCCCGTGCAGCGAATGTGGCCACCCAGGTCGCGGCGGTGTCCGATCAGCCGGTACCCTGCCGCTTCCAGCAGTGCCGCCACGTCATCGGCCTGGTCCCAACCATGCTCCATCAGCAGCCAGCCGTCGGGAGCAAGGTGTCCGGGTGCCGTGGCCACGATCTCGCGCAGGTCGTCCAGTCCGTCGCTGCCACTCACCAGTGCTTGCCGGGGTTCGTGCCGCAGCGCGGGCAGGTGCGGGTCGTTTGAACGGATGTAAGGGGGGTTGCTGACGATCAGGTCAAACCGGCCGGGCACCGCCAGGGTCCCCGCCTGGCTGTTGTGCCGAGAAGGCCAGTGTCGCAGCCAGTGGTTGTGCAGGCAGCGAACGGGCAACCCGAGATGCTGCGCATTCGCGGTGGCCACGGCCAGCGCGTCGAGGCTGGCGTCCACCGCCCACACCCACGCATCGGGCCGTTTGTGCTGGATGGCCAGCGCGATGGCACCGCTGCCGGTGCCCAGGTCCAGCACGGTCGGTGGGGTGTCGGTGGGCAGGCCAGCCAGTACCTCCAGCGCCCAGTCCACCAGGGTTTCGGTGTCGGGCCGTGGGTCCAGCACACGGGCGTCCACCTGCAGGTTCAGGCCGTAAAACGACCGTTCTCCCGTCAGGTAGGCCACCGGTTCACCGGCCTGCCGCCGCTGGCAAAGCGTTTCATAGCGGGCCTGCGCATCGGGGAGCATGGGGTCGCTGTCGTGCGCCAGCAGCCATGCGCGGTCATGCAGGGGTTTGCCCAGAACATGCATCAGCAGCAGTTGGGCGTCCAGCCGTTCCAGCCCCCTTTGCGCAGCATGCTGCAGCGCATCGCGCAGGGTCCCTGTCAAGAGAGCGCTCCGTGGCTGGCCTGCTCGGCACGCTGTTCCAGATCGGCCATCAGTTCGGCGCCATGGGCCAGTTGCAGGGCCTGCACCACTTCGTCCAGGTCGCCTTCCATCACGAGGCCCAGCTTGTACAGGGTGAGGTTGATGCGGTGGTCGGTCAGCCGGCCCTGCGGAAAGTTGTAGGTGCGGATGCGGTCGCTGCGGTCACCGCTGCCGATCAGACCCTTGCGTTCGGCCGCTTCTTTGGCGGCGCGCTCACTGCGATCCTTCTCCTGCAGGCGGGCCTGCAGCACCTGCAGGGCCTTGGCCTTGTTGCTGTGCTGGCTGCGACCATCCTGGCATTCCGCCACCAGACCGGTCGGCAGGTGCACCACACGCACCGCCGAATCGGTCTTGTTGATGTGCTGGCCCCCCGCGCCGCTGGCTCGGAAGGTGTCGATGCGCAGATCGGCCGGGTTGAGGGTGATGGCTTCCGTGTCGTCTGGCTCCGGCATCACGGCCACCGTGCAGGCGCTGGTGTGGATGCGTCCCTGGCTTTCGGTGCTGGGCACGCGCTGCACCCGGTGGCCGCCCGACTCAAAGCGCAGCACGCCGTAGGCACGCTCGCCCACCATGCGCAGCACCAGTTCCTTGTAGCCTCCCAGCTCGGCTGGCGATTCGCTGATGGTTTCGACCCGCCAACCCTGGCGTTCGGCGTAGCGGGTGTACATGCGGGCCAGATCGCCGGCGAACAGCGCGGCTTCGTCGCCTCCCGTGCCAGCGCGGATTTCGAGAAAGGCGTTTCGGCTGTCGTCCGGGTCGCGTGGCACCAGCAGGGCTTGCAGCTCGGTGTCGAGCGCCGCCAGGTCGGCCTCGGCGGCGGTGATCTCTTCCAGCGCCATTGCTGCCATGTCGGTGTCGCTGTCGGTCGCCATCGCACGGGCTTCCGTCAGGTCGGCCTCGCGTTGCAGGTAGCGCAGGTAGGGCTGCACCAAAGTGTCGGTCTCCGCATGATCACGAGTCAGTTGCCGGAAGCGCTCCCTGTTGTCCACGACGTCGGGGGCGCTGAGCAGGGCGTCCAGCTCGTGCAGACGCAGTCGCTGCCTCTCGAGGGTGTCGCGGATGAAGGGTTTCATGGATGCAGTCTTGAAGCGAACGGCCCGGCAGCCGTGACGCGAGGGGGGAGGGCTAGCCGCGCGGCTGTCCGCGCAGGAACAGGCGCGACACGGTTTCGGCGGTCTGCTGGCGGGTGTGTTCGTCGCCGGCGTGCAGTTCGGCAAGGGCCCCGTGCAGCATTTTCTGCGTCAGGCCACGCGACAGGGCTTCCAGCACCGCGTCCACGTCCTCGCCTTTGGCCAGCAGCTTGCGGGCTCGGGCCAGCTCGGCGGCGCGCCAGGCATCGGCCTGGCTGTTCAGGTCGCGGATCAATCCGACCACGCCGGCACGCGGATCGCGCTGCTGCAGCCAGTGCATGAAGCTCTGCACCCCTGCGTCGATGATGGCTTCGGCCTGGGCCACGGCTGCCTGTCGGTTGTCTTTGCCGGTCTGCACCACGGCAGCCAGGTCGTCAACCGTGTACAGGTACACGTCATCCAGCGCTTTCACCTCGACTTCGATGTCCCGTGGCACGGCCAGGTCGACCATGAACATGGGGCGGTGACGCCGCTTTTTCAGGGCGCGCTCGACCGCCCCCAGACCGATCAGCGGCAGGGTGCTGGCGGTGCAGCTGATGACGGCATCGAATTCGTGCAGCCGATCGGGCAGATCGGACAGGCGCAGCACCTCGGCGCCAAAACGGGTGGCCAGCTTTTCGCCGCGTTCCAGCGTGCGGTTGGCAATGGCCATGGCCTTCGGGCTTTTGGCGGCAAAGTGGGTGGCGGCGAGTTCGATCATCTCGCCGGCACCCACGAACAGGACCCGGATGTCTTTCAGGTCTTCAAACAGCTGGCCGGCCAGCCGCACGGCGGCCGCGGTCATGCTGATGGAATGGGCGCCGATTTCGGTGGAGCTGCGTACCTGCTTGGCCACCGCAAACGACCGCTGGAAGAGCTGGTGCAAGGTGGTGCCCAGGGCGCCCGCTTCGTCGGCCACGCGAACGGCGTCTTTCAGCTGGCCCAGGATCTGGGCTTCACCCAGCACCATGCTGTCGAGGCCGCTGGCCACGCGAAAGGCGTGCCGTGCCGCTTCACCTTCGCGCAGCACGTAGGCATGGTCCAGCAACGACTGCGGACTCACGCCCCCGGTGCTGGCCAGCCAGTGCACGGTGGGCTCCACGGCCAGTTCTTCACAGGCGCAGTAGATCTCGGTGCGGTTGCAGGTCGACAGCAGCGTGGCTTCGGGCTGGCGCGCCAGCGACGAGCGAAAACGCTCCAGGGTGGGGGGCAGTTGGTCGAGCGCAAACGCAAACCGGCCCCGCAAATCCAGCGGTGCCGTCTGATGATTGATGCCGAGCGCCCATACAGCCATAAGTGGCCAATTATAAAATTCCTTGATCCAATACCCAAGTCGTCATGAGTCTGTCCGACGCCCTTTCGCACCTGTTTCATCTGGTTCTGCCGGCCTGGGCTCTGGCCGCTTTGCTGGCGCCCGCGCTGGTCCGCTGGCAGGTAGCAGGCAAGCGTCGCCCCCGTGCGAGGTGGACGAGTCTGCTGCTCGGCTGGGCGATACTGGCTTTCCTGGGGTCGATGGTGATGGTGGCTGGCTTGTGGTGGAGTGGCCGCGATGGGCGCATGATCACGTACTCGCTGCTGGTGTTGGTGCTGGGCTCGGTGGTCGCGGCATGGCGATCCCGCTGAGGCCGGGATGGGCCAGGCCCGAGTCCCTCCTGACGTCATGTGCATCCGTTGCCCATTCGCCTGTCTTGTTGCGCTGCGGTAACATCAGCGGCCCAGCCTAGCGCTGTCTGTGCCCATTTGTATGAACGCTCCCACCCCGATCCAGCACCTGCTTGAGGCCGCCCCGGATGCGCCGCGCCTGCGCGAGATCCCGTACAACTACACCTCGTTTTCCGACCGGGAAATCGTCATCCGCCTGCTGGGTTCCCGCGCCTGGGAGGTGCTGAACCAGCTCCGCGAGGAGCGCCATACGGGCCGCTCGGCGCGCATGCTCTATGAGGTGCTGGGCGATATCTGGGTGGTGCAGCGCAACCCCTACCTGCATGACGACCTGCTCGACAACCCCAAGCGCCGCGCGGCGCTGGTGCAGGCCATGGAGCACCGGCTGGGTGAAATCGAAAAGCGCCGCCGCCCGCAGGAAGATGGCGAACGCGATGCCCTGGTCGGCGAGTTGCTGGCGGCTGCCCAGCAGGCCGTGCGCGAATTCGCCCGCCTGTTTGAAGAGATGGCGGTCCTGCGTCAGCGGGTGGCCAGAACCTTGCGCCGTCACACCGCCCGAGACAACATCAAGTTCGATGGCCTGAGCCGCGTGAGCCACGTGACCGACGCCACCGACTGGCGCGTGGAATACCCCTTTGTGGTGCTTTGCCCCGATACCGAAGCCGAAATGGCGGGTCTGGTCAGGGCCTGCATCGAGCTCGATCTGACCATCATCCCGCGCGGAGGTGGCACCGGCTACACCGGCGGCGCCATCCCCCTGACCTGGAAAAGCGCGGTCATCAACACCGAAAAGCTCGAGGCCATGACCGAGGTCGAGCTGGTCGACCTGCCGGGCCTGGATCACAAAGTGCCCACCATCTGGACCGAGGCTGGCGTGGTGACTCAGCGCGTGGCCGATGCCGCCGAGCGTGCCGGCTTCGTGTTTGCGGTGGACCCGACCAGTGCCGAGGCTTCGTGCGTGGGCGGCAACATTGCTATGAACGCGGGTGGCAAGAAGGCCGTGCTCTGGGGCACTGCGCTCGACAATCTGGCCAGCTGGCGCATGGTCACCCCCGATGCCGAGTGGTTGACCGTGACCCGTGTCGGTCACAACCTGGGCAAGATCCACGACGCTGAAGTCGCCCGTTTCGAACTGCAGTACTTCAAGGCCGATGGCAAGACGCTGCTGCGCACCGAACGGCTTGACATTCCCGGCAAGACCTTTCGCAAGGAAGGCCTGGGCAAGGACGTCACCGACAAATTCCTCAGTGGCCTGCCGGGCATCCAGAAAGAGGGCTGTGACGGCCTGATCACCAGTGCGCGCTGGGTGGTCCACCGCATGCCTGAACACACCCGAACGGTATGCCTGGAGTTTTTCGGCAACCCCAAGGACGCGGTCCCCTCGATCGTCGAGATCAAGGACTTCATGTTCGCCGAGCAGAAGCGAAGTGGTACCCTGCTCGCAGGTCTGGAGCATCTGGACGACCGATACCTGCGTGCCGTCGGGTATTCCACCAAGAGCAAGCGCGGCGGTTTCCCCAAGATGGTGCTGATTGGCGACATCGTGGGCGACGACCCTGACGCCGTGGCCCGTGCCGCCAGCGAGGTGGTTCGCATGGCCAACGGCCGTGCCGGCGAGGGTTTCACCGCCGTCAGCCCCGAGGCACGCAAGAAATTCTGGGCCGACCGCAAGAAAACCGCGGCCATCAGCAAGCACACCAACGCGTTCAAGGTCAACGAGGACGTGGTGATCCCGCTGCCCCGGATGGGCGAATACACGCTGGGCATCGAGCGCATCAACATCGAGCTCAGCCTTCGCAACAAGATCAAGCTGGCAAACGAACTCGAAGCCTTCTTTCAGCGCGGCAACCTGCCGCTCGGCAAGGTCGAAGAGGCTGGTGAAATACCCAGCCCCGATACCCTGCAGGAGCACATGGACCGTGCGCTGGACGTGATCCGGTCGGTTCGCACCCGGTGGCAGCAGTGGATGGATGGCCTGGATACCCTTCAACCCGACACCGGCCGCAGTTTTTTCGAGCAGATGCAGGACTATTCCCTGCGTGCCAGCTGGAAAACCCAGATCCGGGAGCCGCTGCGTGACATCTTCACCGGCAGCGTGTTTGCGCCGGTACTCGACGAGTGCAAGGCCATTCACAAACGCGTGCTCAAGGGCCGGGTGTGGGTGGCGTTGCACATGCACGCCGGCGACGGCAACGTGCACACCAACATACCGGTCAACAGCGACGACTACGAGATGCTGCAGACGGCGCACGAGGCGGTGGATCGCATCATGGTGCTGGCCCGCAGTCTGGATGGCGTGATTTCAGGCGAGCACGGCATCGGCATCACCAAGCTGCAATACCTGACCGATGAAGAACTGGCGCCGTTCACCGACTACAAGCGGCGCATCGACCCCGAGGGCCGCTTCAATCGCGGCAAGCTGCTGCGCGACGGCGCCCTGTTCGACAAGGTCGATCAGCGCCGTGCCGATCTCAGCATGGCCTACACCCCCAGTTTCGGGCTGATGGGTTACGAGTCCCTCATCATGCAGCAGAGCGACATTGGCGACATCGCCGATTCGATCAAGAACTGCCTGCGCTGCGGCAAGTGCAAGCCGGTGTGTGCCACCCACGTGCCGCGCGCCAACCTGCTGTACTCGCCGCGCAACAAGATCCTGGCCACGTCGCTGCTGATCGAGGCTTTTCTGTACGAGGAGCAGACCCGCCGCGGCATCAGCATCAAGCACTGGGAAGAGTTCGAAGACGTGGCCGATCATTGCACCGTGTGCCACAAGTGCGAAAGCCCGTGCCCGGTCAAGATCGACTTCGGCGACGTGTCGATGAACATGCGCAACCTGCTGCGCAAGATGGGGCAGAAAAGCTTCCGGCCCGGCAATGCGGCGGCCATGCTCATGCTCAACGCCACCAACCCCGAGACCATCAAGCTGGCCCGGGCCGCCATGGTGGGGGTGGGCTTCAAGGCCCAGCGCTTGGCGCACAACCTGCTCAAAGGCCTGGCCCGCAAACAGACCGGCGCGCCGCCGGCCACTGTCGGGACGGCGCCGATCAAGGAGCAGGTGATCCATTTCATCAACAAGAAGCTGCCCGGGGGGTTGCCCAAGAAAACCGCCAGAGCCTTGCTGGACATCGAGGACAAGAACTACGTCCCCATCATCCGCAACCCCAAGGCCACCACCAGCGACACCGAGGCGGTGTTCTACTTCCCCGGTTGTGGCTCCGAGCGCCTGTTCAGCCAGGTGGGCCTGGCCACGCAGGCCATGCTGTGGCACGCTGGCGTGCAAACCGTGCTTCCCCCGGGCTACCTTTGCTGCGGCTACCCTCAGCGCGGTTCAGGCCAGTTCGACAAGGCCGAGCAGATCATCACCGACAACCGGGTGCTGTTCCACCGCGTGGCCAACACCCTGAACTACCTCGACATCAAGACCGTGGTGGTGAGCTGTGGCACCTGTTACGACCAGTTGCAGGGTTACGAGTTTGACAAGATCTTCCCGGGTTGCCGCATCATCGACATCCATGAGTTCCTGCTGGAAAAAGGCATCACGCTGGAGTCCAAGGGTGCCTACCTGTACCACGACCCCTGCCACACGCCCATGAAGCTGCAGGACCCGATGAAGACCGTCAAGGCCCTCGTCGGAGACACCGTGGTCAAGGCCGACCGCTGCTGTGGCGAATCTGGCACGCTGGGTGTGACACGGCCCGATATTTCCACCCAGGTCCGTTTCCGCAAGGAAGAGGAGCTCCGGAAGAACGCCAGTCAGCTGGCCAAGCTGGCCGAAAAGCACGGGGTGGCTGCTCCCCAGGGCAAGACGAAAATCCTGACCAGCTGTCCCAGCTGCTATCAGGGCCTCAGCCGCTATGGTGACGACCTCCACAATGGTCTGCTTGAGGCCGACTACATCGTGGTGGAAATGGCCAACCAGATCCTGGGCGAGAACTGGATGCCCGACTACGTGGCCCAGGCCAACGCTGGCGGTATCGAACGGGTGCTGGTGTGAGCGCTTCGGCGCCATGCCCGTTGTGCGCCGGGGAGGGCGGGCAACTGCTGTGGCGCCAGACCGAATACCGAGTGGTCCGGGTTTCGGGGGCTGAAGCCGAGGATTTTCCGGGTTTTTACCGGGTGATCTGGAATGCCCACGTCTCCGAGTGGACCGATCTGACAGAAGCCGAGCAGAGGTTGTGCATGCGTGCCCTGAACGGAGTCGAACGCGCGGTTCGCTCCCATTTGCAGCCCACCAAGGTCAATCTGGCTTCACTGGGCAACGTGGTCCCCCATCTGCACTGGCACGTGGTGGCCCGTTATGACTGGGACAGCCGCTTTCCGGCGCCGCTCTGGGTGCCCGCTCATCAGCCAGTCCCGGCGCAGCGGCTGGCTGAAGTGCGTGAGCGCCTCGCGGGCTGTGATGCCGCCATTGCCAGTGGGGTGTTTTGACCCTCGCTAGCATTCCTTCATACATCAGGAGCAATCTCATGGCCGGACTCGACAGGCAGACCCCCACCCCGCAGGACATCACGGTGCATTCGCAGTCGCGCATCCTGGAAATCGTGTTCTCGGATGGAGCGCATTTCAAGCTGCCCTTCGAACTGATGCGCGTGTATTCGCCTTCGGCCGAGGTGCAGGGTCATGGGCCTGGCCAGGAGGTGCTGCAGACGGGCAAGCGCGAGGTGGGTATCGTGGCGCTGGAGCCCGTGGGCAACTACGCCGTGCAACCCACTTTTTCCGATGGCCACGACAGCGGCATTTTCAGCTGGGACTACCTGTACTTTCTCGGGGTCAAACAGGACGAACTGTGGGCCGATTACGACCGCCGTCTGCAGGCCGCCGGCATGAGTCGCGATGCACCCATGCCGGAAAAAGCCGCCTCCGCCTGCGGTCATCATCACTGACCGGCGGGCAGGAGCCGCTACCATAGCGACCATGAGCCAGACCCACTTCGGATTCGAGACCGTCGACGAAAGAGACAAGGCACGCCGGGTGCGTAGCGTGTTCGATTCGGTCGCATCCCATTACGACGTGATGAACGACCTCATGTCAGGTGGGCTGCACCGACTCTGGAAGCGGTACACCATCACGGTGGCCAACCCGCGCCCCGGCGACCGGGTGCTGGATATTGCCGGTGGCACGGGCGACCTCGATCTGGCCTTTGCCCCGCTGGTGGCGCCCAACGGCACCGTGGTGCACACCGACATCAACGAATCCATGCTGCGTGAAGGCCGTGATCGCCTGCTCGACAAGTGCGTGGTGTTGCCCACGCTGGTGTGTGACGCCGAGCACCTGCCTTTCCCGGATGGCCACTTCGACATCGTCACGGTGGCTTTCGGGCTCAGAAACATGACGCACAAGGAACTTGCACTCCAGGAAATGAATCGGGTACTCAGGCCCGGTGGCAAGTTGCTGGTGCTGGAGTTCTCGAAGGTGGCGCCGCCCTTGCAGAAGGCGTATGACTGGTACAGTTTCAACGTCATGCCCAAACTGGGGCAGTGGGTGGCCCGAGACGAAGCCAGTTACCGTTACCTCGCGGAGTCCATTCGCATGCACCCGGATCAGGAAACCCTGAGAGCCATGATGCGCGATGCCGGTTTTGGTCATGTGGATGTCCACAACCTGACGGCGGGTGTCACGGCGCTGCATGTCGGCTTGAAGTGTTGAGATGTGTCCTTTTTTGTGAAGTGAGATGGGAATGAAACTCTGGTCTGTTTTTCTGGCATTGGTCATGGTGCTGTCCTCCACGGAGGCCTGGGCGCAGAAGCGCCTGGGAGGTGGCTTGTCGTTCGGCAAGCAGTCCAGCAATGTGACTCAGCGCAACACGCCGCCGGCCCAGCCGACACAGTCGCCCTCCCAGAGCGCGACCCAGAATGCCAATCGCCCGGCCACCACACCCAACCAGGCCCCTGCCTCTCGTCCGTGGGGTGCCATGCTCGGTGGTCTGGCTGCTGGCCTGGGTCTGGCCTGGCTGGCGTCATCGCTGGGTTTCGGTGAGGGTTTTGGCCAGTTCCTGCTCTTGCTGCTGGTGGGCGTGGCCATCCTGGCGGTGATCGGCATGATCCGCCGCTCCCGCGCGGGGGCACCGTCTTCGCCGATGGCCTTTCAGGGGGCCGCAGGGGGTCAGGCGGCCGCTCGCAGCTACAGCCCTCAGAATGTGGGCAACGATGCATCAGCCCGTCCCTGGGAGCGTGGCAACAGCACATTGGGCCAGGCCGCGCCAGCCTCCCAGGGAGGCAGTCTGATCGGTTCTGCACTGAGTGGTTCGCAGACCTGGGGCGTTCCGGCCGGATTTGACACCGAAGGCTTCCTGCGTGCTTCCAAAGGCAACTTCATCAAGCTGCAGGACGCCTGGGACCGCGCCGACATTCCGGCCCTCCGAGCCATGATGACCGACGACATGATCGAGCAGATCCAGGCCCAGCTGGCCGAACGCGAAAAGCAGTCCGGTGGAGCGCCCAACAAGACCGAGGTGGTGATGCTCGAAGCCCAGTTGCTGGGTATCGAAGAACTGGACGACGAATACATGGCCAGCGTCGAGTTTTCGGGGATGATCCGTGAGGAGCCCTCGGCCGGACCGAATCCGTTCCGAGAGGTCTGGAACATCACCCGACCCAAAGCGGGCCAGGGCGGTTGGCTGGTTGCAGGGGTGCAGGCCCTGCAGTAACTCGGCTGTCGCTTTCTGCAGTGGGCGCACCCGACGGTGTGCCCATTTTTGTTTATCCGTCAAAATCGGGTGTATGACCAAGTCTCCTTTTCCGCTTCCTGGCCCGGAAGCCTTGCAGGACCTGCTCGGGGCGCTTCCAGAACCGCCCGAATGGCTCCGAAAAGAGCTGCAGAACCGTTGCGTGCTGCTCCTCAACCATGTGCTGATGCAGGAACCTCAGGCCATGGACCGGCTGCGCCGTCAGCAGGGCAAGGTCATCGCGATCCACTGGAGCCGGATGCTGCTGACCCTTCAAGCCACACCCGGGGGCCTGTTGGCTCTCGCCGAACCCGATCGCGCGCCCGACTTGCGCCTCGCGCTCCAGGAGACGTCACCCCTGACCCTCGCCAGAACCGTGCTGGAAGGGGGGCGTCCCCCGGTGGACATTCAGGGTGATGTTCAACTGGCGGCGGAGGTGGCATGGCTCGCTGACAACGTGCGCTGGGACGTGGAGGAAGACCTGTCTCGTTTGGTGGGCGATCCCATGGCCTATCGCATCATGGCCGGTGCCCGGTCCTTGCGGCAAGGGCTGGAAGCCTTTGTCCGTCGTGCGGTTCGCCGGGAGACTCCGTGATCCATCGTTTTTTCCGGGGTGTTTTCATTGTCTGGGTCGTTCTGCGCTACGGGCTGGACGAACTGGTCCTTTCCGGGTTTCAGAATCCGCTGGTTCGGACCATCCGGCGGGTCATTTCGGTAGGTCGCAACCTGCAGGCACCCAGAGGGCAGCGCTTGCGAGAGGCGCTGGAGCGGCTGGGGCCGATCTTCGTCAAGTTCGGTCAGGTGCTGTCCACCCGACGCGACCTGCTGCCGCCGGATATTGCCGAAGAGCTGGCCCGTCTGCAGGATCGGGTACCACCATTTCCGTCGGTGGTCGCGGTGGCCACCATCGAGCGCTCTTTTGGCAAGAAGCTGAATGAAGTCTTCGAGGTGTTCGACCAGAAGCCGGTGGCCAGTGCCTCCATCGCCCAGGTGCATTTCGCCGTGCTCAAGGATGGACGCGAAGTGGCGGTGAAGGTCTTGCGCCCCGGCATGCTGCCCGTGATCGAAAAAGACCTCGGCCTGATGCGCATGATGGCAGGCTGGGTGGAAACGCTGTCCGCCGATGGCAGGCGACTCAAGCCCCGTGAAGTGGTGGCCGAGTTCGACAAATACCTGCATGACGAGCTCGATCTGATCCGGGAGGCGTCGAACGCGGCGCAGTTGCGTCGCAACATGGATGATCTGCAACTGGTGATGATCCCGGAAATGTACTGGGACCATTGCCGCAACGATGTGCTGGTGATGCAGCGCATGAAGGGCTTGCCGATCAATCAGGTGGATCGTCTGCGTGCGGCCGGTGTGGACATTCCCAAGCTGGCCCGGGACGGCGTGACGATTTTCTTCACCCAGGTGTTTCGGGATGGTTTCTTTCACGCCGACATGCACCCGGGCAACATTCAGGTCAGTGTGGAGCCCGACACGTTTGGTCGCTACATCTCGCTGGACTTCGGCATTGTCGGCACGCTCACCCAGTTCGACAAGGAATACCTGGCGCAGAACTTCACGGCCTTTTTCCGTCGCGACTACAAGCGCGTGGCCGAACTGCACATTGAAAGCGGCTGGGTCCCGGCCAGCACGCGGGTGGACGAACTGGAAGCCGCCATCCGTGCCGTTTGCGAGCCTTATTTTGACCGCCCCCTGCGTGAGATTTCGCTGGGTCTGGTCCTGATGCGGCTGTTCCAGACCTCTCGGCGCTTTCATGTGGAAATCCAGCCGCAGCTGGTCCTGCTGCAGAAAACCCTGCTCAACATCGAAGGGCTGGGGCGCGATCTCGACCCGGATCTGGATCTCTGGAGCACCGCCAAGCCCTTTCTGGAGAAGTGGATGCTCGAGCAGGTCGGGCCAAAGAAGTTCTGGAACCAGCTCAAGGCAGAAGCCCCTCTGTACGCCAAACTCCTGCCCGAGCTGCCTCGCCTGCTTCATGACTACCTGCGTCAGCGCCCCGCCGATATGCGACGGGACGTGCAGGATCTGGTTCGAGAGCAGCAACGCACCAACCGTCTGCTTCAGGGCATCATCTATGGAGGGGTGGGTTTTGTGCTGGGCCTGCTGGCCATGCAACTGTATGTCCGCGTGAGCCTCTGGTGACCAACGGGCTTGAAGTCGGTGTGAAGGCCCCCCAACTATAATGGCAGGTTGTCTCTGATTGACAGACCTTCCCGGTTTGCACAGGTAATCATCATGCCCATCTACGCGTACAAGTGTGAGTCCTGCGGCCATGCCAAGGACGTTCTGCAGAAAATGTCCGATGCACCCTTGTCCGAATGCCCGGCTTGCGGGGCTCCGTCTTTCCGCAAGCAGCTGACGGCAGCCGGCTTCCAGCTCAAGGGCTCGGGCTGGTATGTCACCGACTTCCGCAATGGTGCCGGTGCAGCGGCGGCCGGTGCGACGGCCGGTGCGACAGCCACGGCGGCCGAGCCGGCTGCCGCTGCTCCCAGCACCGACGCCGGCGCGGCCGCGTCCACGCCCTGTGGCAGCGCCTGTGCCTGTCACTGAGTGAAACCATTCCAGGCTGCCGCGTCAGGGTGGTGGCTGATTCAACACCCCCTGGCCGGCAAACGCACGCCGGCCTTCATCTGAGAGCGAAGTCTATGGCGATGCGTAGCGAATACTGTGGTCTGGTGACCGAGGTCCTGTTGGGTCAATCGGTGACCTTGTGCGGTTGGGTGAACCGCCGTCGGGATCACGGCGGCGTGATTTTTGTTGACCTGCGGGACCGGGAGGGCTACGTCCAGGTGGTCTGCGACCCCGACCGGCCCGACATGTTCAAGGTGGCCGAGAGCCTGCGCAACGAGTTCTGCGTGCAGGTCAAGGGGGTGGTTCGGGCCCGTCCCGAAGGCACCATCAACGACCACCTCAAGAGCGGGAAAATCGAGGTTCTGTGCCATGAGATCACGGTGCTGAACCCTTCGGTCACGCCCCCTTTCCTGCTGGACGACGACAACCTGAGCGAAACCACCCGTCTGACCCACCGGGTGCTCGACCTGCGTCGCCCGTACATGCAGCGCAACCTGATGCTGCGTTACAAGGTGGCCATGGCGGTCCGCCGCTTTCTCGATGCCCAGGGTTTCATCGACATCGAAACCCCGATGCTGACCAAGTCCACGCCCGAAGGCGCACGCGATTACCTGGTGCCCAGCCGCGTCCACGATGGTCAGTTCTTCGCGCTGCCCCAAAGCCCGCAGCTCTTCAAACAGCTGCTCATGGTGGCAGGCTACGACCGCTATTACCAGATCACCAAGTGCTTCCGCGATGAAGACCTGCGAGCCGATCGTCAGCCTGAATTCACCCAGATCGACATCGAGACCTCTTTCCTGACAGAAGAGGACATTCGTGCCATGTTCCAGGGCATGATTGCCAGCGTGTTTCAGGAAACCATGGGCGTCGACCTGGGTGAGTTCCCGGTCATGGCCTATCCCGATGCCATGCATCGATATGGTTCCGACAAGCCCGATCTGCGCGTGAAGCTGCAGTTCACCGAGCTGACCGATGTCATGGCCGATGTGGATTTCAAGGTGTTCAGCGCGCCGGCCCAGATGAAGAATGGCCGCGTGGTGGCGTTGCGCATCCCGGGCGGCGCGGTCATGCCGCGCAGCGAGATCGACGCGTACACCGAGTTTGTCAAGATCTACGGCGCCAAGGGGCTGGCCTGGATCAAGGTCAATGACCTTGCCGCCGGCCGAGACGGGTTGCAGTCGCCGATCGTCAAGAACCTGCACGAAGCGGCCATCGCCGCCATCCTGGAACGTTCGGGTGCGCAGAACGGCGACATCCTCTTCTTTGGTGCCGACAAGGCCAAAATCGTCAACGATGCCATCGGCGCTTTGCGCATCAAGATTGGCCATGGCGAACTGGCCAGGCAGAACGGTTTCTTCGAAGACCGCTGGGCGCCCCTCTGGGTGGTCGACTTCCCGATGTTCGAGTTCGATGACGAAGCCAACCGCTGGAATGCCGTGCACCATCCCTTCACCGCCCCGAAGGACGGTCACGAAGCCTTCATGGACACCGACCCCGGCCGCTGTATCGCCAAGGCTTATGACATGGTGCTCAATGGCTGGGAACTGGGTGGCGGTTCGGTGCGTATTCACCGCGCCGACGTGCAGAGTCAGGTCTTTTCTGCGTTGAACATCGGCCCCGAAGAGGCCCAGCTCAAGTTCGGTTTCCTGCTGGACGCCCTCCAGTACGGCGCGCCGCCTCATGGGGGTCTGGCCTTCGGTCTGGACCGGCTCATCACGCTGATGACCAAGGCGGAGTCCATCCGCGATGTGATTGCCTTCCCCAAGACCCAGCGCGCGCAGTGTCTTCTCACCCAGGCCCCCAGCCCGGTTGACGAAAAACAGTTGCGTGAATTGCACATCCGATTGCGGAACCCTGCCAGCGCATGATGGTCTGCTGATATAGTGTCTTTGTCATTTACCGGGAGAACATCATGACTGATCAAGCGCAACCCCCCAAGGACAAACTGGTGGCAGACCTCAAGCTCGTGATCGCCGATGCCGAGGAGTTGCTGGCGGAAACGGCTTCTCACACCGGTGAGCGGATCACTGAACTGCGTGAGCGCATGCAGGACAACCTCCGCAACGCCCGTCACAAGCTGGGTGATCTGGAGGACGCCCTGCTGGTGAAGACCCGTGAGGTGGCCAAAGCCACCGACCACTACGTTCACGAGAACCCCTGGAAATCCATCGGCATTGCGGCCGGTGCCGGTCTGATCGTCGGTCTGCTGATCAGCCGTCGCTGACCGGCCCGACGAGGTCGAGATGGACCGAGGCTCTACCAGTTCCGAGCCACCTCCAAAGGCTGAACCCCTGGTTGCTGGGATCAAAGGCTGGTTTCATGATGGCCTTGAGCTTCTGCGCGTCCGTCTCGAATTGCTGGGTCTGGAAGTTGCCCACCATGCCCACCAATTGGCGCATACCATGGCGCTGGCACTGGCCGTTGCCTTTTTGGGGTGTCTCGGCTTGGCCTTTTTGTCGGTATTGCTGACCGTGCTCCTGTGGGATACGCACCGAATTCTTGCCCTGACGGCTTTCTCTGTGATCTTCATCACGCTCGCTGTGGTGGGGTTCTGGTGGTTGAAGCGAAAGATGCGAGAGTCCCTCAGGTGGTTTGAAGCGACGGTACACGAGTTGGGGCAGGATGTCGAACGATTGAAATCATGAACGCCACTCAGCAATTCTGGGTTCGCAGATCTCAACTTCAGCAGCGATCAACCCTCTTGCGAGACCGCCTGGCTGTTCATGCGCAGGCCGTTCAGCCCCTGATGGTGATGGCCGAAACGGCCTTGAGCACTGGTCGATGGGTGCGCCGCAATCCCTGGGTTTTTGCACTGATGGCCGCCACCGTGTTGCTGCGACGACCCCGGTCGGCTTTGCGTTGGGCGTGGACAGGCTGGCGGTTTTGGCGCTCCTTCCTGCGCTGGCGCAAGCTTTGGCGGAGTGAGCATCGATAATGCATCGACGGGTGCCCGACTATCCAGCCATTGGCCATCCTGCCGATAATGGAGTTACTGTTCTTCAAGGGGTCGAACATACATGCAGATGATCATTGGTTATGTCGTCGCGCTGGTTTGCGTTTTCGGCGGCTACATCATGGCGGGCGGCAACATGGGGATCATCCTCAAGGCATTGCCGATCGAGACCTTTATCATTCTGGGCGGTGCCATGGGAGCCTTTGCGGTCAATAACCAAGCCAAGGTGCTGAAAAAAGCCTTGGGTGGTTTTGGCAAGGCCATGAAAAGCAGCAAATACACCAAGGCCCGTTACATGGAACTCTTGGCGTTGCTGTACGAAATCCTGCAAAAAGCCCGAAAAGAAGGCTTGATGGCCATTGAGAGCGATGTCGAAAATCCGGAGGCTTCGCCCCTGTTTCAGAAGTATCCCGCTGTGGGCACCGACCACCATGTTGTCGAGTTCATCACCGATTACCTTCGCATGATGGTTTCCGGCAACCTGAATGCGCATGAAATCGAGGCTCTCATGGACAGCGAGATCGAAACCCATCATCAGGAAGAGCACCAGACCGTTGCGGCATTCACCCGTCTTGCAGGGGCTTTGCCTGCATTTGGAATCGTGGCCGCTGTGCTGGGTGTTATCAAGACGATGGCATCGGTGGGGGCGCCTCCCGAGGTGCTTGGTGGCAAGATTGGTGCTGCCTTGGTAGGGACTTTCCTGGGCATTTTTTTGGCTTATGCCATCGTTGAACCCCTGGCTGGGCTTCTAGAACAAAAGATGGACGAGGGAACCAAAGAATTGCAGTGCATCAAGACCACTTTGCTGGCCAGCATGCAGGGTTATGCGCCCATGACGGCGATCGAATTTGGCCGCAAAGTGCTGTATTCCACTGAACGTCCCACGTTTATCGAGCTTGAAAGTCACGTCAAGACCAAGAAATAAGTCGGATACCTTCGATCATGGCTGCTTCCGGAAAACCGCTGCAACCCATCATCATCAAGCGCGTGAAGAAAGGCGGGCATGGTGCGCATGGTGGCGCATGGAAAATTGCTTACGCCGATTTTGTGACGGCCATGATGGCCTTTTTTCTGCTCATGTGGCTGCTGGGTTCCACCACCGAGGCCGACCGCAAGGGCATTTCGGATTTTTTCAGCCAGCCATTGATGGTTTCCCTTCTGGGTGGGACCGGTAGCGGAGCCAGTACCAGCATCTTGCCCGGTGGCGGCGATGACCTGTCCCGTACCACCGGTGAAGTGGCGCGCGGCGATGTGGAAATCGCCACCCGAGAACTGGCTGCGCAGGTGATCCGTCAGGAAGCCATGCGGCTTGACCGCGAAAAGATTCAGCGATTGCGTGAAAAGGTGGAGACCGCCATCAACGCCAACCTGCTGTTGACGGAGTTCCGCGACCAGATTCGCATAGAGATGGTGCAGGATGGTCTGAATATCCAGATCGTTGACGATCAGAATCGGGCCATGTTCGATGTGGGCAGTGCGCTGGTCCGCCCGTACATGCAGGCCATTCTCCGGGAGATCGGCGCCACCCTGGCCGAGGTTGAGAACCGAATTTCGCTTTCAGGACACACCGATGCGACCCCCTACGGCAGCGGTGCACGGGGCTACAGCAACTGGGAGCTGTCATCAGACAGGGCCAATGCGACCCGTCGTGAACTGGTGGCAGCCGGTCTGCCTGATGGGAAGATGGCCCGAGTGGTTGGCATGGGTTCCAGCCAGCCTCTTCTGGCAGACCGTCCATTTGACCCTGTCAACCGGCGCATCAGCATCCTGGTGATGACCCGTGAGGCTGAAGAGCGGATGTCCGAAGGTTACCGGATGTCCACCACAACGACCGATGGACAGTTGCCTGCATCCATCTTGCCGGGACAAACCCAGTCAGGTCTGCCCTCAGGGAATCAGGGCTCCACCCCATGATCAAGCCGGTTACAACCCTTACACTTGTTCATTATTTTTCGAGTTCCCTTCCATGCCCGATTTACGCTTCCTGATCGTTGACGACTTCTCAACCATGCGCCGCATTGTGCGCAATCTGCTGAAGGAAATAGGTCATCCCGACGCCGATGAAGCGGAGGACGGCGTGGCAGCGTTGCACAAGCTTCGCAACGGAAAATTCGACTTTGTCGTCAGCGATATCAACATGCCCAACATGAATGGCTTTGAACTGCTGAACCAGATCAAGGCCGACGACAAGCTGAAGCACATTCCGGTACTCATGGTGACTGCAGAGGCCCGCAAGGAAGACATCATCGCCGCCGCACAGGGCGGGGCTGCCGGTTACATCGTCAAGCCATTCACCAAAGCCACACTGGAAGAGAAACTCGCCAACATTTTCAAGAAAATGGGCTGGTGATCCCGAGGTTGGCATGAGCAGCGACCATCCCCCCTCACAGCCCCCTGCCGACGTCTACAACCGCCTGGGCTCCATCACCCGGCAGTTGCATGATGCGCTTCAGGAACTCGGTTATGCCCCGGTTCTCCACGATACGGTACAGGAACTGCCCGATGCCCGATCCCGTCTGGAATACATTGCTCGCCTGACGGGTGAGGCCGCAGAAAAGGTGCTGAACCGCGTGGACGAGGCCAAGGCCGAGCAGGACGCCGTTCGAGTCAACAGCCAGCAACTCGTGGATACCATTCGGGGAGTACCTGGGCTGAAGTGGGCCATGCCCGAACTGGTGGAGTGGACCGAAAAGATCCAGCAGAGCACCGAGCGGACCGACGCCCACCTGACCGAGATCATGATGGCCCAGGATTTTCATGACCTGACGGGTCAGGTGATCCGCAAAGTCGTGATTCTGGCTGCCACCATCGAGGAACAACTGCTGCAACTGTTGCTGGAGGCCGCGCCTCATGCCTTGCAGCCTGACACCCGCGGCATTGCTGCCGAGGCCAGCCCCTCATCCGATGCGCCAGGCCGGGAACCCCTTTTAGGGCCGGTGGTCAATCCCGAGGGCCGGAACGATGTCGTCAAGAGCCAGCAGGACGTCGACGATCTGCTGTCCAGCCTGGGTTTCTGATCGTTGTGAACTGGCGGGCATCCCCCGCCTTTATCGGGCTTTAGAAATCCTGCCCGAGCCAGACAATGCGGTCAACGAGTCGTTGCGCCGCCCATGGAATCCTCCACCCAAGAAAAGAACCTGCCCGCCACACCCCGGCGCTTGCAAAAGGCCCGGCAAGATGGTCAGGTGCCGCGTGCCAAAGACCTGTCGAACCTGGCGGTACTGGGGGGCGGCATGGTGCTTTTGTTTGTACTGGTTCCCTGGGGATACGAGCGCCTGCGCCATGCCATGCGCCTCACTTTCTCGTTTGATCAGGATCTCATCCGCCATCCCGGGTTGATTCTCGAGGTGCTGGTGCTGGCCTCCACCGAGGCATTGATGTTCTTTCTGCCCCTGGGCATTGTGCTGGCCCTTGTGGTCAGCCTGTCGCAGATCGCCGTCGGCTCTTTTGCCTGGAGTGCCAAACCGCTGGTCCCGGATATCTCGAAGATCGGTGTGATCAGCGGTTTCAAACGCCTGTTTTCCAAGCAGCAGCTGGTCGAAATCCTGAAGCTGCTGGTGATCACGGTGCTGCTGGCGATCGTGGCGTCGGTGTTTGTCAGCAAGCACATGGTCGAGTTTGGCACCTTGTTGCTGCGACCGTTGGAGAGTTCGCTCAGTCAGCTGGGGCGTTGGTTTGTGGTCGGGGTGGGTGGCCTGCTGACGGTTGTGCTGTTGGTGGCGCTGATCGATGTGCCCCTTCAGCAATACCTTCACCAGAACCAGCTGAAGATGTCTCTCAAGGAGGTGAGGGACGAGCACAAGGAAACCGAGGGCAATCCGCAACTCAAGGGCAAGCTGCGTCAGCGCCAGCGTGAGATTGCCCAGGGCAACAGTGTGAGCCGCGTACCTGCTGCCGATCTGGTGGTGATGAACCCGACCCACTACGCCGTGGCCCTCAAGTACGACGAAAAATCCATGGCCGCCCCGCATGTGATTGCAAAAGGCGCGGACCTGATAGCCCTGCGTATCCGAGATGTGGCGAATAAAAACCAGGTCCCCGTGCTGCAATCACCGATGCTGGCGCGAGCCCTGTATGCCCATACCGACATCGATCAGCAGGTACCGGCGGCGCTGTTCACGGCCGTGGCCCAGGTGCTGGCCTATGTGTATCGCCTGCGTGCCGCCCTGAAAGGGCAGGGGCCGATGCCTGGGCAGCCGCCTGAACCGGACGTGCCCGTCGAACTCGATCCGCATCGTGGCCGCACCGCGACGCCGCAACCGACCTGAATCCCGGAGCCGTACCCATGAACGTGTTCATGCAGACCGCCCAGAAATGGCTAGGCAATCGAAGCGGCCAGGGGGCCGCCATGGCAGCCCCCATTCTGGTGATGCTGGTGCTCGCCATGCTGGTGCTCCCATTGCCGCCCTGGCTGCTGGACATCTTGTTCACCCTGAACATTGCCCTGGCCCTCACCGTGATGATGGTGGCGGCGTACATGAAGCGGGCCCTGGATTTCGCCGCCTTTCCGGCCGTGCTGCTGTTGACCACGCTGATGCGACTCTCGCTCAACGTGGCGTCCACCCGTGTGGTGTTGATGGACGGCCATGCCGGCCCGGGCGCCGCCGGCTCGGTGATCGAAGCCTTTGGCACCTTCCTGGTGGGTGGCAACTTTGCCGTGGGCGTGATCGTGTTCCTGATTCTGGTGGTGATCAACTTCATTGTGATCACCAAAGGTGCGGAACGTATCGCCGAAGTCGGTGCGCGCTTCACACTGGATGCGATGCCTGGCAAGCAGATGGCCATCGATGCCGATCTGAATGCCGGCATCATCGATGACAAGGAAGCCAGACGTCGACGTGCGGAAGTGGCTGAAGAAGCCGACTTTTTCGGCAACATGGATGGTGCATCGAAGTTCGTTCGCGGCGATGCGATTGCCGGCATCCTCATCCTGCTGATCAACATCATTGGTGGTTTTGCCATCGGCATGTTGCAGCACGGCCTGTCTGCCGGCGCAGCCGCCGACAGCTACATCACCCTGGCGGTGGGTGATGCACTGGTGGCTCAGGTTCCGGGCCTCCTGATTTCGGTGGCCGCTGCCATGGTGGTGTCACGCGTGGGCAAAGAAGAGGAACTCGGCGATCAGATCGTGTCCCAGATGTTCGATTCGCCCAAGGTGCTGGGTGTGACCGCGTCGGTGCTGTTCCTGCTCGGTGTGGTGCCAGGCATGCCGCACGTGGTGTTCCTGACGTTTGCCCTCCTCATCGGGTCGGTGGCATTCTGGATCTGGCGCAATCAGCAGAAGCCTTCACCAGCCGAGGTTGAGGCGCAGCAGGCCGCTGCGGCTGCCGCCCAGCCCGCGCCCGATGCAGAAGCCTCATGGGACGACCTGCAGCCGGTGGACTTGCTGGGGCTGGAACTGGGTTACCGACTGATTCCCATGGTGGACAAGAGCCGCCAGGGTGACCTGCTGACCCGCATCAAGGGGGTCCGTAAAAAGTTTGCGCAGGATGTGGGATTCCTGCCACCGGCTGTGCACGTGCGTGACAACCTGGAACTTCGCCCCAGCGCCTACCGCATCACGCTGCGTGGGGTGGTGGTGGGTGAGGGCGAGGTGTTCCCGGGCCAGCACCTGGCCATCAACCCCGGCCACATCAAGACCCCGCTGATCGGCACGGCCACCACCGACCCGGCTTTTGGACTGCCCGCCCACTGGATTGACGAGCGGCAGAAGGAAAACGCCCAAATGGCGGGCTATACCGTGGTTGATTCCGAGACCGTGCTGGCGACGCATTTGTCACACTTGATGCAAGTCCATGCCGCCAAGCTGCTGAGCCGAACCGAGGTTCAGGAACTGGTGGCCCATGTGGCCAAACTGGCCCCCAAACTCATTGAAGAAGTGGTTCCTGCAATGGTATCGATCGGCGTGTTCCAGAAGGTTCTCCAGCTGTTGCTGGAAGAGTCGGTGAACATCCGCGACATCCGCACCATCATCGAAGCACTGGCCGAACACTCGGGTCAGACGCAAGACCCCGTGGAACTGGCCCGTCGAGTGCGACAGGCACTGGCCCCCGCCATCGTTCAGCAGATCTACGGCCCGGTGAGCGAACTCGAGGTGATTGCCATCGAGCCGGGCCTGGAGCGTCTGCTGACGCAGGCACTGGGCGGTCAGGGCATGGCAGCACTCGATCCGGGTGTGGCCGACATGCTCTCCCAGTCGGCGGCGAAAGTGGCCAACCGGCAGGAAGAAAACGGGATTCCCGCCTGTCTGCTGGTGCCCGATTCCATCCGTTCCGCCATGGCGCGCCTGCTGCGCCGGGCCGCGCCGCGCCTGCAGGTGCTGGCGCACAGCGAAATCCCTGATACCCACCTCATCCGAATCGGCCCGATTCTTGGAGAAGCCGCATGAGTGCTCAACGTTTTGTCGCCCCCAATTCTCGTGAAGCACTGGCTCAGGCCAAGGCCGCCTTTGGCGAGAGTGCGGTTATCCTGTCCAGTCGCTCGACCGAGCAGGGCTTTGAGGTCTTGGCCATGGCCGAGGAGCATCTGGGCCTGATCGCAGCCCAGCCTGTTGGTCAGGCTTCACGGACTTCTTCCGAAGCAAGTCCGCGCATGAGCCTGGAGCAGCGAGCGGCACGCCAGATGCCCAAGCTCTCGAGCCGTTCCAGTGTGTCGGAAGACACGGAAGTGTTGGCGATGAGCACCTTGTCCTTTCAGGACTATGTCCGGGAGCGAATGTTGCGCAAGCGCCGCGAAGCCATCCAGGGTATCGGGGGGGATGAACAGGCCCAGAGCCCGGTGGCCGCTTCAAAGAAGACCCGTGCCACCGCTGCACCCGTTGCAGAAAGCGATGTCAGTCTGGGGTTTGGTCAGGCGCAGGAACCGGAACAGACCCCTGCGAGCACCGCCTCTGGCGACCCTGGTGGCAAGGCGAGTTCGCCCACCTATCATCGACTGATCGAACAGATCGATGGCCTCAAAGCGGTCATGGAAGAACGTTTCAACACACTGGCCTGGGTCGGGAAAGCCAAGCAGAATCCGATTCAATCGGGTATTTTGTTGAAGCTTATTCGCGCTGGGTATTCGCCCACCGTTTCTCGGGCCTTGATGGAGCGTCTCCCCGAGCGCCATGGTGCAGTCGAGGCCTTCCGCTGGACTCAAGAGGTGCTGGCCCGGAACCTGCGCACCAGCAGGGATGCCGGACATCTGTGTGACGAAGGGGGCGTTTTCGCGTTGATCGGTTCCACAGGCGTGGGCAAAACGACCACGGCGGCCAAGCTGGCCGCGCAGTGCGTTCAGGCGTATGGCGCCAACAGCATCGGGCTGATCACGCTGGACAGCTACCGGGTGGCCGGTTATGAGCAGCTTCGGGCCTATGGCCGCATGATGGGTGTGGTGGCACATCTGGCTCACGACCGAGCCGCCCTTCAGGACTTGCTCGAACTCCTGGCCAACAAGCGGATGGTCATCATCGACACCGCAGGGCTGGGACAGAAGGATCCTCGCATTCAAGAGATGATGGATCTTCTGGCTGCGCCCAGCATCAAGAAGTTGCTGGTGCTGAATGCAGGTGCCCATGGCGACACGCTGGACGACGTGGTGAAGGCTTACAAGGGCACGGCGCTGCATGGCGTCATCCTGTCCAAAGTCGATGAGGCAGCCAAACTCGGTCCTGCGGTCGACACCTTGATTCGGCACCAAATGATCCTGCGCGGCCTCAGCACAGGTCAGCGGGTGCCAGAAGACTGGCAGCGGCCTGATGCCACCGCCCTGATCCGCCTGTCCATGGCCAGCGGAGGCAAGTCGGCATACGATCCGCAGACTTCGGAATTGCCACTGTTTTTCACTGACACGGTCACCGGGCAGGTTGAGCTGGACGGCCGGCATGCTTGAACAGATCTTTGATCAGGCTTCTGGTCTGCAGGCTTTGAAGATCCTGCCATCGGTCCGGGTGCTGCCGGTGGTCAGCAGCGCCGAAGGTGACGGTTCATTCGAGTTGCTCTGGTGGCTCAACCGTGCCTTGTCTCAACAGGGTTTGACCGTCGAAGTGGTGGAAGGCCCGCAGGGGCTTTGCGTACACGACGCCGGTGCAGACGTCAATGAAGTGGTGTCTCGCTGGGTCCAGGGCGTGCATCCTGGAAGTGTGGTTCTGGTGCATGCATCCCTGGAAGTTCTGGCCACCTTGCTGACAGGCAGCGTGGCTCGGCCCCTTGTGGCTCTGGCAGATCAGCCCCGATCGCTGGTCGAGGCGTACAACGCAGTCAAGGTGCTGTCGCAGGTGGCTGGCTTACGGCCGGTGGTGCTGGATCTGGCTGATGGGCGTACCTCAACTGGTGTCTCCAGCAGCCGGTTTGCCAGTACCTTGCAACGCATTTGCAAGCAGCATCTTGCCCAGGCTCCTGTGATCTGGTCGCTGAGTTATGATCATTCCATGAATGCCTGCTTCGACCGTCGAGAAGAATCCTGTGTGCTGAAAGTCTTGGACACGGCACTGTTGCTGGAAAATCCCGAGAGCTGTATTCATGTTCACTCCTCATACCGGTCAAGCCCATACCCAGCAGCCGTTCCGATCGTCGGAGTTCCAGATGTACACCGCCAAAGGCACGCTTGATCGAGACGCCCAGCTGCGCAAGTACAGCCCGTTGGTTTATCGGCTTGCCCATCATCTGATAGCCAAACTGCCGGCGAGCGTGGAGGTGGATGATCTCATCCAGGTCGGCATGATTGGCCTGACCGAAGCGCTGGTGCGTTTCGAGCCTTCGCAGGGCGTTCAGTTCGAGACTTTTGCCAGCCAGCGCATCCGCGGCGCCATGCTGGATGAACTTCGTGAGGGCGACTGGATGTCACGAGGCTCTCGCAAGCTGCAAAAGGACATCGAGTTGGCGGTGCAGCGACTGGAGCAGAAGCTGCATCGTGCACCCAAGGATTCAGAGATCGCTCAGGAACTGGGCATGAACCTGCCCGACTACCAGGAGTCTTTGGCCCGCGTCCGCGGGACTCAGTTGGTCTATCTCGAGGATCTGTCTGCCAAGGGTGACGAAGACGATCACTTCCTGGATCGTTTCCTGCCTATCGATGCCCAATCCGACCCCGAGTCCCTGCTGGGCGACCAGAGAATGCGCGAGGCCCTGGTGGAGGCGATCACCAAACTGCCCGAACGGGAGCAGTACGTGATGAGCATGTACTACGAGCACGACATGAACCTGAAAGAGATTGCCGCCGTGCTCGGCGTGACTGAATCCCGGGTGAGTCAGTTGCACAGCCAGTCGATTGCGCGTTTGCGTGCCCGACTGCGCGAGCACTGAGGCACGCTCAGGCCTTCAGGTATCCGCTCCGGGTTCCTGCAGAGCCCATTCCTCTGCCACCTAGCCGGCTGTAAGACCTGACCTGTTCCTCAGGCATCAGAACCGCGAGGGCGCGCTGGGCTTGTGCCGACAGCCGGTGGTTCAGGGAGGTCAGTCCTTCAAGGGCGGTTTGTATCTGTTTGACCTGCAGGCGGATGTGGGCGGGGGCGGCTCCTAAATCGACTGGCAGATTCAAGGGTGATTGCGCGATCGCCTGCCCCAGCGCCGCGAGCTCATGAAGAAAAGCATCCGGGTTGTCGGCACCGATGCTGTCCAAGGCTGCCTGGTGGGCCGCAACCAAACGGCCGTGCAGATCATTCAACTGACGGGATACATCGGACCAGTCGGGGTCGGCATCCATCACATGGGTTTGTCGTTGCCTGCGGTGTTGGTGGGACCCGCGCTGGCCACGCTCATCATTTCACGAGCGTTGGCAAGCAGTTTGTCGGCGATGGCTTCGGCATTGACGGAAAACGAACCGTTCTGAATGGCCGTGCGCATCGCCTGCACTTTGCTTGCATCGAACACATCGGTCCCGGAGCGGGCAACGTTGTTGGTCATGGTCTGGGTGACCGGGGACAGTTTGACCTCGACGCTGGCGTTGTTGTCTGGTGACGGCTGGGCCTGGTTGGGAGCAGGCACGGCAGCACGTTCCACCGGCTTGTTGGCACTGGTGGCTGCGGCAATGACGGACTTGTCTGGCAGGCTGTTGACGTTCATGACACTCTCCACCCCTCTGGCAAAGAGGGACTTGAGAGGTTTATCGACCAAGGATGGCTGGACTTTACCCCTTTTTTCTAAAAAAGGCGTCTTTTTTTCGTCACAGGGTGATTTCCACCGTTTCGGCGTCGAGGACGGTGCCCGTGAGCACCTTGCGGTTGGGCATGCGTATCCGTGCGTTCTGGCCCTGGTGCCCGTGAGAGAGGGCCGATCCGGTGGCCGTGAGCTGGAATCCCGGGCCGCGTATCAACACCCTGACCGTTGAGCCGGCCGTGAACAGCTGTGGCGACCGGATCATGCCCTGCCGGAGCACCTGACCTGGGACCAGATGCCGGGTGGCCTCAAGGCCCTCCCATTCGGAGACACGGAAAAGAACGGGGGTCACGCTTTCGGCCCAGTCGATTTCGGTGAGTTCCACATCGTTTGGGGTCAGCACCGTGCCGGCACTGACCGGTTGACGCACCGTCCACGCGGGTCCCCATGCCCGCACGGTGACAGGAAGGAAGACGTTCCAGGGAACCGGGCCTTGCAGGCAGCGGATGCCGATGCGGGTGCGGCCCCAGAGCCGTGTGCCGGTGGGCAGGTAGGGCTCGATCTGCTGGCAGGGGGCCAGACGAAGGCGGCTATCGAGTGCACCGATCACGATTTCCGGACGGAGCCCGGTGGATGGGTCTGTCGATTGAGCCAGTTGCTGCTCGATCCACGCCTGACTCTGCCGTGTCCAGGCAGCCACAGCCTGGTCGATGGCGGCCGGTGTCTGTGCCTGGCCTGGAGTGGCCACAACGGGCGTGAACATGACCACGCCGAAAAGCATCAGATTCACCCACCAGCGCTGCGGCGGGTGCCACTCACGGGCTTGAACAGGGGTGAAACGAGGCATAAGAATCGGCATCCTTGGCGTTGACTTTAGTGCTTCTCGCTCCATCAGAAGCCAGGAAATGACAGTGGCGGCTGGCGCTTTTCCAGGCTTTGGTCGGGCTCAAGTTTTTGACAATCACTCATCCGGACCCTGATCCCCACCCAAACCCTCAGGAGGTGCACATGATCGAACAACTGACCCAGCGAATGGAATTTTTTTCCAATGTGCTGCAGTTGCGTGCGCATCGCCAGCAGGTGATCGCCAGCAACATCGCCAATGCCGACACACCAGGCTACACCGCCAGGGATTTCGATTTCAAGTCGGCCATTCAGGATGCCGCTCGCAACCCGGCCGAGCTCCGGGCGGGTGGTGCTCCGCTGCTCGCGGGCGGTGACGCGCGACACATGAGGACTGTGAGCAGCGTGACCGGCGTTGCCGAGCGGACTCGGGTGGGCTACACGGTCCAGACCCAGCCCAGCCTGGACGGCAACAGCGTGGACATGGACCAGCAACGGGCCAATTTCATGGACAACGCCATTCAGTACGAGTCCACGCTCCGTTTCATCAACGGGCATGTACGGACCATGCTGAGTGCCATCCAGGGTCAGTAAGGAGAAGACGGATGTCGATGTTCACGATTTTCGGGGTGTCAGGCAGTGCCATCAGCGCTCAGGCGCAGCGCCTGAACACCGTCGCCAGCAACCTGGCGAATGCCGACGCCGTGGCAGGGCCCGATGGCCAGGCCTACAAAGCCAGGCAGGTGATGTTCCAGACGGTTCCCATGGGCAACAACCCGGCCTCTGCGGGCGTCAAGGTCCATGACATTGTGGAGAGCGATGTCCCTAACCGGCGTGTGTTCAACCCTCAGCATCCCAGTGCCGATGCCGAGGGCTATGTCACGCACTCGAACGTGAACCCGGTGGAGGAGATGGTCAACATGATTTCTGCATCACGCTCCTACCAGAACAACGTGGAAGTGATGAACACCGCCAAATCGCTGCTGCTCAAGACGCTGCAGATGGGGCAATGAAGACATCAGACAGGACACAGCCATGTTCATGACCCCTCTCAGCACCAGCGAGATCGATGCCTACAACACCCGTGGCGGCGCTCAGGCAGATGCCTCAGATCCACAGGCCGCACAGGACCGGTTTCTCAAGCTGTTCATTGCGCAGTTGAACAATCAGGACCCCATGAACCCGCTGGACAACGCGCAGATGACCTCGCAGATGGCCCAGATCAACACGGTCACGGGCATACAGCAGGTGAATCAGACGCTCAAGAGCCTGGCAGACCAGTTCAGTTTGGGTCAGGGTTTGCAGGGCGCCAGCCTCGTGGGGCGTCAGGTGATTGCGCAGGGCAATGCACTGGCGGTCGAGGGTGGAAACGCAAAGGGCAGTTTCAGCTTGGCCCAGCCGGCCGACAGCGTCCGTGTGGATGTGCTCAGCACCACGGGCGAACTGCTCGGCACCGTGGACATGGGGTCCCGAACAACCGGTATGCACAACTTCAGCTGGGCACTCGGCAATGTGGATCCCGCACGGGTGGGGGGGATGCGGGTCAATGCCACCAATGGCGGCCAGGCGGTCGCCGGTATTCCGCTGGCGCGCCAGACGGTCGAATCGGTGGCCATGGTCGATGGCAGCCTGCGCATGCGTACCACCGGTGGCATGACCCTTTCCTATCAGCAGATCCTGGCTTTCCTCTGAACCCTTCATCCGTTTATCAAGGAGCACCACATGAGTTTCCAGATCGGCCTTTCAGGGCTCAACGCTTCTGCCCGCAACCTGGATGTGATCGGGCACAACATTGCCAATGCCAACACGACTGGCATGAAGGTCGGCCGGGCAGAATTTGCCGAGGTGTATGCCTCCTCCCTGGGGGCGGCTGGTGGGGCGAGTTCGGGCATTGGGGTACAGGTGGCCACCGTGGCCCAGCTGTTCACCCAGGGCAACCTGAAGATCACGGGCAACCAGCTGGATCTGGCCATCAACGGCGGTGGCTTCTTCCAGGTGCGCGCCACCGACGGCTCCACGCTGTACACCCGCAATGGCGAATTCAAGCTCGACCGGGAAGGCCACATCATCACCAACAACGGGGCGAGGCTGCAGGGTTTCCCGACCAATGAATCGGGTCAACGGACCAGCGTGGTGTCGCAGGATCTGTTGTTGCCCACCGGTTCGGTGATCGATCCCCGACGGACAGGGGGCAATCCAGATCCGGCCCAGCAAGGCGTGTTTCTGACGGCCAACCTGGATGCCAGAACAGAGCCGCAGGTGTTGGCGCCGGCCACATCGGCCTCGTTTCCGCTGACAGAGGCACAAAAGACCTTCAAGACAGCAACCAACGTTTACGATTCACAGGGTGTTCCCATTGCGTTGCAGCTGTACTTTGTCAAGTTGCCGACAGCCAATCAATGGGAGGTGCTGGCCAGCGTCGATAACGCTGTGACAGGTCAGAGCCTGGGAACGGTTACCTTCGACGCTGCAGGTCAGGTGGCAAGCACCACATTGGCCAACATCCAGATCAGTCAGGGAACGGTTCCTGCTCCTCCTCCTGTTCCGCTACCGGTCTATACCGGCAATGCCCAATCCCCCAGCGATGGCACGCTGACGTTTCCGCTACAGCTGGGTGACGCCGTGAATGGCTTTACCCTCACCCAGTTCGGTAGCAAGTTCGGTGTGTTTGATCTGAAACAGGACGGCTACTCTTCGGGCGAACTCACCTCGATAGACATTGCCGAAAACGGCGTCATTCTGGCGCGTTACTCCAACGGGGTGTCCATTGCCGAAGGGCAGGTGGCGCTGGGCAACTTCCGCAATCTGCAGGGCCTGGCGCCGGTGAATGGCGGTTTCTGGTCGGAAACGAACAACTCCGGTCCCGTGGTGCTGGGGGGTCCGCAGGAAGGCCGGATGGGCCTGATCCGCCAGAGCTCACTCGAAGAGTCCAACGTCGATCTGGCCCAGGAACTGGTCGCCATGATCGTGGCGCAGCGGTCCTACCAGGCCAATGCCCAGACCATCAAAACGCAGGACCAGATCCAGCAGACGCTGGTCAACCTGCGTTGACGAGACGCTGATTCCGCCGCACGGAGCCCGCCATGGACCGAGTCATTTACACCTCATTGTCTGGTGCCAGCGCCGCCATGCATCGCCAGCAGGTGCTGTCGAACAACCTGGCCAATGTCAGCACCAACGGGTTTCGGGCCGAACTGGCGACCTTCCGATCGGTGCCGCTGCGTGGCGAGGGGGCGTCCACCCGGGCCTATGCGCTCGAGGCCACAGCCGGTCATCTCGAGACGCCCGGAACCCTGACCAGCACCGGGCGCAATCTCGATGTCGCCGCAGTGGGGCAGGCTTACTTTGCCATTCAGGCCCTCGACGGCACCGAGGCCTACACGCGAGCGGGTGCCTTGCAGGTGTCGGCTCAGGGCCAACTGGTGGGCCATTCGGGCCTGCCCATGCTGGACGATGCCGGTGCCCCCATCAACATTCCCAACAACGGGCGGGTGACGATCGGACGCGACGGCACGGTGAGCGCCCAGGTGGGCAACGAACCGCCTCAGGTGCTGGGACGCCTCAAGCTGGTGACGCCCGATGCCGATGCCCAGCGACTGGTGCGAGGCAACGATGGGTTGTTTCGCAGTCCCGATGGGGCGCCCTTGCCAGCCGATCCCGCGGCAGCCCTGGCAGACGGCATGCTGGAGGGCTCGAATGTGAATGCGATCGAGTCCATGGTGGGCATGATTGCCGTCGCCCGGCAGTACGAAATGCAGATGCGCATGATCCAGAACGCCGAGAAGAACGATCAGACCGCCAGCCAGTTGCTGGGCATGACCGGCTAAGTCACATCACGCTGAAGGAGCGAAACCATGATCAATTCCTTGCAGATTGCCAAGACCGGCATGCAGGCCCAGCAGACCCAGCTGGATGTGATTTCCCACAACCTGGCCAACGTATCGACCTCGGGCTTCAAGCGCGGAACCGCCATCTTCGAGGACCTGATCTACCAGAACCTGCGCCAGGTGGGGGCCGAGAATGCCGAGCAGGCCGAGCTGCCCACGGGTTTGCAGATTGGTCTGGGCGTGCGCACGGTGGCCACGGCCCGTACCTACACGCAGGGGAGTCTGCAACAGACGGGCAACACCCTGGACGTGGCGATCAATGGCGAGGGTTTTTTCCAGATCGAAATGCCGGATGGCACCACGGCTTACACCCGAGACGGTACGTTCAAGCTGACTGCCCAGGGGCAGCTTGTGACGTCCAGCGGCTATCCGGTGCTGGGTGGTGTCACTGTTCCGGCCGGTGCACGCAGCGTCACGATCGGTACCGACGGGGTCGTTTCCGTGGTGGCGGGAAACAACCCTCAACCCCAGCAGGCTGGGGTGATCGAACTGGCTTCGTTTGTGAATCCGGCGGGTCTGGAGCCCAGGGGGCAGAACCTGTTCACCCAGACGCCGGCCTCCGGGGACCCGAATGTGGGGCAGCCAGGGTCGGAAGGCCTGGGGCCCGTCATGCAGGGTTATCTGGAAAGCTCGAACGTGAACGTGGTGCAGGAACTCGTGACGATGATCCAGACCCAGCGCGCTTACGAGCTGAATTCCAAGGCCATCCAGACGTCTGACCAGATGCTGCAGCGTCTGAGCCAGTTGTGATGAGGTGGGGCGCTGAGACCCGGCCCAGACAGGACGACCGACCATGAAACGCCGCTTGAAGCTCCTTGCTGTTCTCTCTGCCGCCGGACTGGCTACCGGGTGTGCCACGCTGTCGCAAATTCCGGATGTGGATCTGGCCAAGGCGCCCGAAGCGCTTGTGTACCCGCAAACCCAGCCAGTTGCCTCGCAGCCGGTCACGGGCAGTCTGTTCACCTCGGCGAGCTACCGTCCGGCTTTCGAGGACCACCGTGCGCGCATGGTGGGTGACACGCTGACCATCCAGATCACGGAGCGCTTGTCGGCCTCGCAGCAGAGTTCGACGGATGTGAATCGCGAGTCGAGTCTCAGTGCGGAGCTCACGGCCCTGCCGCTGTTCAACGACAACTCATTTGCCCGGGCGCGTGCCAATGCACAGTCGTCCAACACCTTCAGTGGCGATGGAGCCACGCAGGCCACCAACACCTTTTCCGGGAACATCACCGCGGTGGTCACCGAGGTGCTGCCCAATGGTCACCTGGTGGTGATCGGCGAGAAACAGATCGGTGTCAACCAGAATGTCGATGTGATGCAGTTCTCGGGCACCGTGGATCCTCGCACCATTCGTCCCGGCAATGCGGTGTCGTCCACCCAGGTGGCGAATGTGCGGGTGTTGTCTCGCGGGCGGGGCGCGCAGGGAGACGCGCAGACATTTGGCTGGCTTTCCCGCTTCTTTTTGACGCTTCTGCCGTTCTAAAGTTTTCTCACAATCGGTTCATGCGCGATTCGTGACGCTTGTCGGGGTCACGAGAAAGGCTCCCATGAACCGATTAGTCATTTCAGTCTCCCGTTTACGCACCACACTGGCCTGCCTGGGTCTGGCTGCGCTGACCGCATGGACGCTGCCTGCTCAGGCGACCCGCATCAAGGATGTGGCGGCCGTTCAGGGGGTGCGGACCAACCAGCTCACCGGTTATGGACTGGTGGTGGGCCTGGATGGCACCGGAGACCAGTCGTCCCAGATGCCATACACCGGCCAGGCGCTGAACAATTACCTGCAGCAACTGGGCATCACCTTGCCGCCGGGCGCCAATTTCCAACCCAAGAACGTGGCCGCCGTGCTGGTCACGGCCCAGTTGCCCGCCTTCGCACGACCCGGTCAGTCCATGGACGTGACGGTGTCTTCGGTGGGCAACGCGAAGTCCCTGAGAGGGGGGACGCTCATCACCACGCCGCTGCGTGGAGTGGATGGTGAAATCTACGCACTGGCCCAGGGCAATCTGCTGGTGGGGGGTGCCGGGGCATCGGCTGGGGGCAGCAGCGTGACCATCAACCACCTGAGTGTGGGCCGGATACCCGGTGGGGGGCAGGTCGAACGCACCGTGCCGACCCCCTTGCTGCTGGGGGAGACGATCGATCTCAACCTCAATTCGTCCGATTTCCAGACCGCGCGGCGGGTGGCCCAATCGATCAACACCGCCATGGGTGAAGGGGTCGCTCAGGCCTTGGACGGCCGTCTGGTGCGGGTTCGTGCCCCCATCGATCCCAACAATCGGGTGGCTTTTCTGGCAGACATCGAAGAGCTGCCGCTGGAGTTGCCCCGCCCCGTGGCTCGTGTCATCGTGAATTCCCGAACGGGTTCGGTCGTGATGAATCAGGCCGTTACGCTGGGGGCTGCCGCGGTGGCCCATGGCAATCTGTCCGTGAGCATCACGTCCACGCCACAGGTCAGCCAGCCGGGGCCGTTTGCCCCGCCGGGTGCTCAGACCGTGGTGACCGAGCGGGCCGACATTCAGGTCAGCCAGGATGGGGGTGCCCTGATTCAGGTGGAAGCCTCGGCCCAGCTCAGCGACGTGGTCAGGGCGCTCAATGCCCTCGGCGCCACGCCGCAGGATCTGGTGTCCATCCTGCAGGCCATGCGGGCGGCCGGTTCGCTCAAGGCGGAGCTGGAGGTGATCTGACATGAGCCTCAACCCGATGTCCACCCTGTCGATGTCTGCCCAGCGTGGGCTGGCCATCGATTCGAAGTCGCTCGACCAGCTCAACAGCCTCGCGGGCAAGGACAGCAAGTCCGCGATCCAGGAGACCGCTCGTCAGTTTGAAGCGCTGTTCATGCGCGAACTCCTCAAGAGCATGCGCGAGGCGTCGATGAAAAGCGGGTTGATGGACAACGAGGCAACCGATCTGGGCACGCAACTGCTGGACGAGCAGTGGGCGCTCAAGATGACGGGGCTGCCGGGTGGGCTGAGTGAAATGATCGAGCGGCAACTCATGCAGCAGACCGTGCCTGGGCAGTCAGGCTCGGGGGCGGCGGTAGCTCCGCGCACAGCACCAGCAGGCGACCCGTTGTCTGGACGGCCTGTCTCGCAACCTACGCCCACCCAGGCCAGTTTTGTGGCCCAGCATCGGGTGGCGGCCCAGCAGGTGCAGAAGGAGTCGGGCATACCCGCCAGTTTCATGATCGGCCAGGCAGCCCACGAAACCGGCTGGGGCCGCAGCGAGATTCGGCAGGCCGACGGCTCGAACAGCTTCAATCTGTTTGGGATCAAAGCCGGTCCTTCCTGGACGGGCAAGGTGGCTGAAATCACCACCACCGAATACGTCAATGGCGAACCCCGGAAGGTGACGGCAAAGTTCAGGGCTTACGACTCGTATGCCGATTCGTTCCGCGATTACGCCCGGCTGATCAGTCAGAGCCCGCGCTATGTCCAGGTGATGGAGAACCTGCATTCCGCCAGTGCGTTTGCCCAGCACCTGCAGTCGGCTGGTTACGCGACCGACCCGCGTTACGCAGACAAGCTCAGCCGGGTCATCAACACCACGCTCCAGCTGAAGCGGGCCATGGGCTAAGGGGGCAGCATGTCATTCAACATCGGCGTCAGCGCCCTCACCGCCAACCAGGCTGCCCTGCAGGTCGTCGGCCACAATATTGCCAACGCGAATACGCCAGGTTACTCGCGCCAGAACGTCAGCCTGGATCAGATTGCCGGGCAGAGGTTAGGTAACGGCTTTTTCGGCAAAGGGGTTACGGTTGCCTCGGTCGATCGCGCATACAGCCAGTTTCTCACCAGAGAAGCCAACCTGTCCAAAGCGGCTGCCGAGGCGGCCGGTTCGCGTTATCAGCGGCTGCAATCACTCGAACAGCTGTTTCCCATCGGAGACACGGGTCTGGGCCGACAGCTCAACGGTTACCTGAATGCCTGGGCCGATGTGGTCTCATCGCCCACCAACCAGACAGCCAGAGGGGTCGTGCTGACTCGCGCAGATGAATTCGCCAACCGCCTCAACCAGACGGATCAGCTCCTGGACGAAATGCGCACCACCACCCGCATCCAGATCGAAACGGGGATCGAGCAGGCCAACCGCATTGCAAAGAGCATTGCCGAGATCAATCAGCGTGTGACGGCCGCATTTTCCACGGGACGTCCGCCGAACGATTTGCTCGATCAGCGAGACCTCCTGGTGGCGGAGCTCAACCAAATCGTGCAGGTCACGACGCTTGAGATGGAGGATCGCTCCCTGACCGTGCTGGTGGCGGGCAGCCTCCCCATGGTGATGGCCAATCGGGCTACCTCACTGGTGGGGTCGGACTCCATCGACAAAGAAGGGCGATACACGATCGGCTTCGGCAATGCACAGAACGTCATCGACGATACCTTGATGGGTGGGGGTGAGTTGAAGGGGGCTCTGAGCTTCTTCAACGACGACGTGGCCAATGTCCGCAACCAGTTGGGTCGAATTGCCCTGACAACCATCGAGCTGACCAACCGGCAGCACCGTCAGGGCCTTGACCTGAACGGCAACCCGGGCGGGGATTTTTTCAGACCAGTCACGTTCCAGAGTGCGGTGATCAAGCTGGATCAGGCTTCACCGGCGGCGCTGGCCCTTTCGGTCTCCCCTTCGGCCGATGCCCCCACCCGGTTTCAGGCATCGGATTACGCGGTGCGGTACGTGGGCACCGACCAGGTCCAGATCCAGCGCCTGAGTGACGGTGCGTTTTTCGACCCGGTTTCACAGGCGTTTGCATCGAGCACGCCGTTGACGGCCACTTTTGCAGCGGCTCCAGCGAACTTCATCGAGTTTGACGGGCTAAGGCTGACCCAGACAGCCTCGGGCAATGCGAATGACCAGATCGTTCTCAAGCCCATGACGGGCATTGCCAATCAGCTGAAGGTGGCACTGACGTCTCCCTCTCAACTGGCCATCGCCAGTCCCGTGCTGGTGGAGGCAGGGGCGGACAACAGCGACAACCTGCAAGTCGAGTCGCTGTTCCGGCCAGCCGGAAGCCCAGCCTTTGTGCCCACCACGATTTCATTTGTCCGATCCGAATTGCCTCCATCATCGGGCAACTTCTTTGAAGGTTATGTCGTGAATGGGGTTGGCGATCTCGGAGGCACCCCCCCAGGGAGGCCATTCCCATTTGTCTCTGGTCAGCCCATTGTGGTCAATGGATTCAGCCTGTCTCTTCGTGGGCAACCCGCTGTGGGCGATACCTTCAGCATCCGCCCGCCGTCTTCTGGAGAGTCCACTCGTCAGAACGCGGGCAACGGCCAGGCCCTGCTGGCTTTGCGCGACCTCGGTGCGATCGATGGGTACACCCTGTCGGATGGTTACATCCCGGTCTTTGCAGCGGTGTCTTCCAGCATACAGGTGGCCAAGACCAATGCCGAATTCACCAACCGTGTGGCCGAACAGACCGAGTCACGTCGAGCCAATCAGGTGGGAGTGAATCTGGACGAGGAGGCGGCCCGTCTCTTGCAATATCAGCAGGCCTACCAGTCGGCAGCCAAATACCTGCAAAGCCTGCAATCCAACTTCGATACCCTGTTGTCGGCCGTTGGTCGATAAGGAGCCGCCATGAGCCTCTATCGCGTATCCACGGCGAACAGCTTCGATGCCACGATCAGCCGCATTGTCCAGCGTGGGGCAGATCTGAGCAGCCTCCAAGAAAAACTCGCTTCTGGCAAGCGTGTCCTCAAGGCCAGCGACGACCCCGTTGCCGCCACACTGGCCGAGCGTGAAAGCAACCGGCTCATGCGCAACGAAGCCGACTTGCGTGCCCTGGAGCGCTCACGATCCAGTCTGGACCAGGCCGAAAGTGCAATCGGGCAGATGGGTGATGTCCTGATCCGTTTCAAGGAGCTTCTGGTGCAGGGTGGCAATCCGACCCTGTCTGCCAGCGACCGGCGGAGTTTGGCCAATGAACTGCGCGGCCTGCGCGACCAGCTGCTTAACCTCTCCAACACGAAGGACGCGGAAGGCAATGCCCTGCTGGGTGGCCTGGGTCCCATTGTCAGCAGCGGCAAGCCCTTTGCCGATGTGTTTCCAGGTGGAGTCCAGTACCAGGCGCTGGCCGGACAAGCGGCGGCCACGGAGGTCAGCCTGCCGAACCGGGTCAATGGCGATTTTGCCCTCATGCGCATCGGTTCCGGCGATGGACTGGTGCAAGTGAACAACCAGTCTGGCAACCTGCTGGTTCAGGGCACCACGGTCACCGACATGCAGGCGCTGATGGCTTCGGGTTTTTTTGCCGATGACGCCACCAAAACCAACCTGGCTGTGGAGGTGGACTGGGACGGCACGAATGCCGAGCTCCGCATTTCTCAGATCACCGATCCGAACGGTCCATCGCCCACCGTCGCGCCGATTCAGACCCTTCCTCTGGGTCCTCTGGCAGCCGGTCAGACCCTCAACCTTCAGCAAGCCCTGGGTTCGTCATCGATCGCCATCACTCCCGGCCTGCAGATCACCCTCCAGGGCAGCATCACCGCACCCGCCACAAGCCCCGCGGTGCTTTCCGAGATCACGCTGTCGGCCAGCGAGCCCACCAACCTCTTTGCCTCGCTGCAGCGCGCCATTGACACGCTGGAAGACTCGAGCCTCAACGCCACCGGTCGTACCCAGGAGCTGGGGCGTGTGCACCAGGAAATGCAGACCGGCCAGGACCGGTTGCTGCTGGTGCGGGGGCGGCTGGGCGAGTTGCTCCGCCGTGCCGACAGCATCGAAGGCCTGCTGCAAGATCGCGCCGTGGCGGGCCAGAAGGCGCTTTCCGATCTGACCGACCTCGATATGGTGAAGGGCATTTCGGATTTCCAGACCCAGCAGCTGGGTCAGCAGGCGGCCCTCCAGTCCTACGCACAGGTACAACGGCTATCGCTGTTCCAGTACATTGCGTGATGTATGGCACTGAACATTCTTGAGCACGTTGCAATTGCTTACGAGCCGATCTGGGGAAACCGAAGGCAGCTGATCGGCGCTCGCTTGCGGGTGCGTGCCGTGCATCCGGAATCGGTCAATGCCCCCCTGCTGCTCAAATTCATCTCCGATGAGCTGACTGCCGAGTCGCCTTTTCTCGTCGTGTCCTTTTCGGAGGCGGGCTTCCTTCGAGAGGCGCTCTCCGTCAGTCCTCACGACCACATCTGGCTGGAGCTCCCCGATTGGGGCGAGAAGATTTCCTCTGGTCTGATTGAGGCGGTGGCCAAGGCACTTCGGATGGGACACCGGATGGTCCAGGAGGCGCCACTGGATCGTGCTCGACCGCTCCCTGTGTCGAAGGTCGGTGAACACCGATACCTGCTGAATCTGCGGCCGGAGCAGACCGTTCAGGCCTTGAACGCTGCCCGTTCTCTGGCAGGAGGGGTGCCTGCGAGCAGCCCGATCATGAGGGAGCAGCTGTATCGAGGCATCGGTCATCGCGATCTGGCGGCCCACTGCCTGGATCACCGCAGTGCCTGGGGCCTATGCGGCTGGCCGGTCGACGATGTGCTGCGCCGCTATGCCCAGCATGGTGTGCCGGTGGACAAGCGCACCCTGGTCAGGGTTCAGCAGGCCCTGATGCGCGAAGCCTCGATGGAGGTCATCGAAGACCTGATTCACCAGGATGTGGTACTCACTTTCCGGATGCTCAGGCTGGCGAATTCACCCGTTTTTGGCGCTTCACGTGAAGTCACCACCGTGCGCCAGGCCCTCATGCTGCTGGGCCAGATGCGCCTGCGCAACTGGCTGCTGGACCTCATGCCCGGCGCTTCTGCCGATCAGGAACTGCTGCCTGTGCGACTGGCCCTGGTGCTACGCGCCCGACTGATGCAGCAACTCATGGAGGCCGGGCGTCAGCGGGACCTCAACACCGAGATCTACGTGACCGGATTGTTCTCACAACTCGATCGGCTCATGCAGGAGGATCTGCGTACCGTTCTGGGACGCATCCCGGTTTCAGAGTCGATGCGCGATGCCCTGCTCAAAGAAGCGGGTTCGTATCACACGTACCTGGCAGTGGCCCGGTACACGGAGCATTTCGAATCGCTGTCTCAACTGCCCGCTTTTTGTCTGGCGTCTTCGTTTCCGCTTGATCACGTGAACCGCAGCCTGATCCGCACCCTCGCCAACTGGCGCAATTCACTCTGAATTCAACCCCGTTCCTGCATGCGGAAACCGGGTGGCCTAACATGTGCAGGCATATGCAAGCCTTTCCTGCTCTGTGGTCCACCCGGCTGTCTCGCGTCCTGGTCGTGCTGGGGCTGGTGGTTCTGCTGTCGGCCTGCACCATGGTCACGCTGGCTTACAACCGCCTGCCCACCCTGGTTTACTGGCGTGTCGACGGGATGTTCGACCTCTCTGCCGATCAGAGTGCACGGCTCAAGCCGCTGATCGAGGACTGGCAGCGGTGGCATCGTCGCGAACACCTGCCCCGATATGCACAAGCCTTGCGCGACTGGCAGGCCCTCGCCGTGAGCGACCTCACGCCTGGCCAGGTCTGCGCCACGTTTGACCAGGTCCGTGGCTGGGCGCTGGAGGCAGTGGAGCGATTCATGCCGCTCATGGTGGAACTGGCCCCCACCTTGTCGGCCGCCCAGATCGATCACTGGGACCGGCATCAGGCCAAGCAGGACGCCAGTTTTGCCGAGGATTTCGGAGATGCCCCCGGTACCGTGTCCGACAAACGCCTGAAGCGGGCGGTGGATCGGGCTGAAATGTTCTATGGCCCTCTCGATGAAGCGCAGCGCCAGTGGTTGCGAGAGCGGCTGGCCCGAAGTGCCTTTGATCCCGCCATGGCCCTAGGCGAACGACGAGCCCGTCATGCCGATGCCTTGTCGGTGGTGGCCCGGATTCAGGCGGGAGCCGTAGCCGACCAAGCGCTCAGGCAATGGTGGGGGCGAACGGTGGATTCACCCAGGCCGGCTTATCGGGCTTACACCGAAGCGGCCGTTCAGGATGCCTGTGCGCAATTCGCCGAACTGCACAACCGCACCACCCCGGCACAGCGATCGCGGGCGGTTCAAAAGCTGCAGTCGTTCGAGCGGGATTTCCTTGCCTTGTCCAACGGGCAGCCATAAAAAAACCGCCGGGCATAACACCCGGCGGTTCGGTCTGAAGCAGGGGGCCTCAGCAGACAGGCATCACATGCCCATGCCACCCATGTCGCCCATGCCACCCATGCCGCCCGGCATGGCCGGTGCGTCATCCTTCGGGGCTTCAGCCACCATGCACTCGGTGGTCAGCATCAGGCTGGCCACGGAGGCGGCGTTCTGCAGCGCGGTGCGGGTCACTTTCGTCGGGTCCAGAATGCCCATCTCGATCATGTCGCCGTAGGTGTCGTTGGCGGCGTTGAAGCCGTGGTTGCCCTTGCCAGCCAGCACGGCGTTCACGACCACGCTCGGCTCGCCACCGGCGTTGGCCACGATTTCGCGCAGGGGGGCTTCGATGGCCTTCAGCACCAGACTGATACCAGCTTGCTGGTCGGCGTTGTCGCCCTTGATCTCGCCAGCGGCCTGCTTGGCACGCAGCAGGGCCACGCCACCACCGGCCACAATGCCTTCTTCCACCGCAGCACGGGTGGCGTGCAGGGCGTCTTCCACGCGGGCTTTCTTTTCCTTCATTTCGACTTCGGTGGCGGCGCCGACCTTGATCACGGCCACACCGCCGGCCAGCTTGGCCACACGCTCTTGCAGCTTCTCGCGGTCGTAGTCGCTGGTGGCTTCTTCGATCTGGATGCGGATCTGCTTCACGCGGGCCTCGATGTCAGCGGCAGCACCAGCGCCGTCGATGATGGTGGTGTTTTCCTTGCCCACTTCGATGCGCTTGGCCTGGCCCAGGTCGGCCAGGGTCACTTTTTCGAGGGTCAGGCCGACCTCTTCGGCGATGACCTTGCCACCGGTCAGGATGGCAATGTCTTCCAGCATGGCCTTGCGACGGTCACCGAAGCCGGGGGCCTTGACAGCCACGACCTTCAGGATGCCGCGGATGGTGTTGACCACCAGAGTGGCCAGGGCTTCACCTTCGACGTCTTCGGCAATGATCAGCAGCGGACGGCCGGCCTTGGCCACGGCTTCCAGCGTGGGCAGCAGGTCACGGATGTTGCTGATTTTCTTGTCGAACAGCAGGACGAAGGGGTTGTCCAGCAGGGCGGCCTGCTTCTCGGGGTTGTTGATGAAGTAGGGCGACAGGTAGCCACGGTCGAACTGCATGCCCTCGACCACGTCGAGTTCGTTCTGCAGCGACTTGCCGTCTTCCACGGTGATCACGCCTTCCTTGCCGACTTTGTCCATGGCGTTGGCGATGATTTCACCGATGCTGGAGTCGGAGTTGGCGGAGATGGAGCCGACCTGCGCAATTTCCTTGCTGGTGGTGGTGGGCTTGGAGGCCTTCTTCAGCTCGACGATCAGGGCTTCCACGGCCTTGTCGATGCCGCGCTTGAGGTCCATCGGGTTCATGCCGGCGGCCACGTACTTCATGCCTTCGCGCACGATGGCCTGGGCCAGCACGGTGGCGGTGGTGGTGCCATCACCGGCGTTGTCGGAGGTCTTGGAAGCCACTTCCTTGACCATCTGGGCGCCCATGTTCTGCAGCTTGTCCTTCAGCTCGATTTCCTTGGCCACGGACACGCCGTCCTTGGTCACGGTGGGGGCGCCGAAAGAGCGCTCGAGCACCACGTTGCGGCCCTTGGGGCCCAGGGTCACTTTCACGGCGTTGGCCAGGATGTTCACACCCTCGACCATGCGGGCACGGGCTTCGCCGCCAAAAATCACGTCTTTTGCTGCCATTTTTCAGGTTCCTTCAATGAATGGGTTGCAAGGGGGGCTGTTACTTTTCGACCACGGCGAACAGGTCGTCTTCTTTCATGACGAGCAGTTCGTCGCCGTCGACCTTCACGGTCTGACCGCTGTATTTGCCGAACAGCACGCGGTCGCCCACTTTCACGGACAGGGCCTTGGTTTCGCCCTTGTCGTTCGTCTTGCCCGGGCCCACCGCCAGCACCTCACCCTGGTCGGGTTTTTCGGCGGCGTTGTCGGGGATCACGATGCCCGAAGCGGTTTTGGTTTCATTTTCCAGACGCTTGACGATCACGCGATCGGCGAGGGGACGAAGTTTCATGAGATCTCCTGTAAGAAACACAGAATGAAGGGTTGGACACTCGTGGAGCCGGTGTTAGCACTCAACTCCAGCGAGTGCTAATGATAAGGGCGCTCGGCGGTGTTTTCAAGGGGGTGGGGAATACCCGACCCTGGAAAAAAACCGCCAGCTCTGAGGCTGGCGGTGTCAAAGCGTGGAATCTCCACGCGCTTTCCCGAAGCAAAAAGTCGGTGGGCCCCGTTCAATGGCGGCCCTGGCGGGCTAGGATCGCCTGGTTGAGGCTTTGCCAGGGTTCGCAGGTCTGGCTGAGACACGTGGCTTCAATGCGCTTCAACTGCTCCTGAGCCAGGTCGATCCGGTTCATGGTCAGGTAAGCCTGCCCGAGGTACTCGCGGGCCTGGATGTGCGTGGGATCGATCCGCAGGGCCTCCTGGTAATGTGAAATGGCCTTGTCCAGGCGGTCTGGACCCAGATGCCGCAAGGTGTATCCCATCAGGTTGTGGTACTCGGACCGGTCGATCACTTCCGGGTTCTGTCTGGAAATCGTCTCCAGATGCGCCAGTGCCTGTGTCCAATCCCGATCACGCAGTGACCGTCGCGTGTCGACGAAGTCATCGGTCCCGCTGTCGTAAGGGTCGGGTCGAGGCTCGGCCCCCACCGTCAGGGGCAGGAGGCCGGCCGCGATGACCCAGGCGCACAGGACCCGTTTCATCACGGCCCGCATCGTGCCATCAGGTGCCGATCACCCCGCCGTCTTCCTTGGTGATGACCAGCGTGGCCGACCGCGGGTAGCGGCCCTGGTTGGGCCAGGTGCCCGTGGTCTTGCCGGCCGCGAAGTTGTCGGCGCTGGTGGTGGCGCCGGGGTGCTGCACGTTGACGAACATGGTCTTGCCGTCCGGGGTGGTGATCACACCGGTGATTTCCTGGCCCAACGGCCCCACCAGGAAGCGCTTGAGTTCGTTGGTGCGCGGGTCGGCACACAGCATCTGGTTGTTGCCGAACTGAGCGTAATCACCCTTGTTCTGGTTGCTTTCACCGATATCGGTCTGGATCCAGAGGCGGCCATCCTGATCGAACCAGAGGCCGTCGGGGCTGTTGTGGATGTTCTCGACCGTGAGCGGCTTGCCGGCGAACTGCGAGTCTTTTTCGGGGCCGGCGAGCAGGAAGATGTCCCAGTTGAACCGGGTGGCGGCGGGGTCGTTGCCGGCTTCCGTCCAGCGGATGATGTGGCCCCAGCGGCTCTTTTCGCGTGGGTTGGCCTTGTCGGTGGTGGTGCGGCCGTCATTGTTGGTGAGCGTGAAGTACACCTGCCCATTTTTGGGGTCGATCGCTCCCCATTCCGGGCGGTCCATCCTGGTGGCGCCCACGGTGTCGGCCGCCAGGCGCGTGTTGACCAGCACGTCGGCCTGGCTGTTGAAGCGGAATGGGGTGAGCGGGCCCTGGCCAAACACCAGGGGCAGCCAGACGCCCGAACCGTCGTCGTTGAACTTGGCCACGTACAAGGTGCCTTCGTCGAGCAGCGCACCATTGGCCACGCCAGCGGCCTTGCGGTAGACGCCTTTCGATACGAACTTGTAGATGTATTCGTTGGTGGCGTCGTCACCCGAGTAGCACACCACCGGCTTGCCTTCCACCCCGGGCTGGAAGACCACGCCTTCGTGGGCAAATCGGCCCAGCGCGGTGCGCTTGACCGGAGTGCTGTTGGGGTCGAAGGGGTTGAATTCGACCATCCAGCCAAAGCCGTTGGCCTCGTTGCGGTAATCCTGGGTGGCATTGGCGCCCTTGGCGCTGACATCGAAGCGGGCGAATTCGTCGGCGCCGCTGTCGGCCAGTTCCCAGCCGTAGCGAGAAGTGGCGGGGCGGCTCTCGTTGTGGCGCACACCGTAGCGCGACTGTTCTCGGGTCCGGCCGTTGGCACCGACCTTGTTGATGAAGTAGCCCGCCCAGTTTTCCTCGGCCATCATGTAGGTGTTCCAGGGCGTGACGCCATGGGCGCAGTTGTTCAGCGTGCCACGGGTGCGGGTGCCGTCCGGGCTGTACTTCGTCTTGACGAAGTCGCTGCCACGGACCGGGCCGTTGATGGCCATGGGGGTCAGGCCGGTGATGCGGCGGTTGAACTGGTCGGCCACCACGGCCCACTCGCCGTTGCTGCCTTTGCGGATGTGAATCACGGACACACCGTGGGCATTGAGTTCTTTCAGGCACTCGTCGGCGGGGCGTTTGCCATTGACCAGGGCAGGGACGGCATCGGCGGAGAGTTTCTGACCGACGGCGCTGGCGTGCATGAAGCGCGGTTCCACGTATTCGTGGTTCATCACCAGCAGGCCATCGGTGGAGCTGCCGCTGTAAGGGTCTTTGCCTTCGATGGGGAAAAAGTGCATGCCATCGTGGTGGCTGCCCACCTGCATGCCCTGGTCGGCACCCGAGTTTTTCAGGGGGTCAAAGGCTGGCATGCGGCCCATGATGGGGGTGCCCCAGGGCACCAGGGTCTGCACTTTGTAGCCGGGCGGCACCATCACGGTGTCGGCATTGCTCACGCCAATCGCTTTGAAACCGATCAGCTTGCCGCCGCTGGCAGAGCCGGTGGCCGTGGTGGCGCAACCCGTGAGCGCGGCACCGCCAAAGAGGGCGGCAATCGAAGCACCGAGTGAGCCTTTCAGCGCCGAGCGGCGGCTGAGGTGGGCGTTGAGCACGTCATCGAAATGGGGGTTGTCGCTGTGATTGCTCATCGGCTCGTCGCCGTTGCCATTGTCGATCACCAGCTGGGAGGGAATCGGATGCATGAAAGTATCCTCAGAAGGAAGGTTGAATGACGGAACGCAGCGTAAATCCGGTTTGTGACAACGCGATGAAGCCCTGTTGACCAATGGATGTCTTGAATGGATGTTTGTGAAAATGGGGCTAGGCTGTCGCCGTCAGGCCGTCCAGCCGTTTCAGGGTGGCCGGAGTCCCCGTCCCTGGCCTGCGCAGAGGCTCGAAAAGGCGCAGAATGTGGTCTAGGGAAGGTCTGCACAACCACCGTTGACGCGACCGTTGTCGGTTGATATTTCAGATGACGACATTTTTGGGCGTTCAAGGACCGATTTGGGGTCGATTTGTGCGCCGTTCGCGGCCTTTTGGCCGT
>QLAH01000085.1_pt1 | contig 90633 bp, 92 predicted proteins | sample 4693081 | NCBI WGS metagenome assembly QLAH01 (sample SAMN09425401, study PRJNA476045) | Lake water metagenome, whole genome shotgun sequencing project.
GCGAGGGCTTTGGTGCTCCAAAGCCAGGCAAGAACCGGGCCAAGGGGGATTTCCGGGGCATCAAGCTCAGCAACAAGACCCATCGCTCCAGCGTTGATCCGGATGCGCTGCTGTGCCGGAAATCCAAGGCCCATCCGGCACTGCCCAGCTACCGGGGCCATGTGCTCATGGACAACCGCCATGCCCTGATCGTCGATTGCAAGGTGACGCAGGCCACGGGCACCGGGGAGAGGGATGCCGCCAAAACGATGGCAGCGGACCGTCCCGGTGCCCGCCAGAAGACGATCGGCGCCGACAAGAACTACGACACCAAGGGCTTTGTCGCCCAGCTGCGGCGCATCGGCGTCACTCCGCACGTGGCGCAGAACACCAGCCGGCCTGGTGGTTCCGCCATCGATGGCCGCACCACCTGCCACCAGGGTTACGCCAAGTCGATCAACGCCCGCCGCGGCATCGAGAAGGTGTATGAGCTCCGCTCGACTTCGTCTACGGCTGGATCAAACAGTGGGGCGGTCTGCGCCAGTTCAAACTTCGCGGCACAGGCAAGGTGAGCGCGGTGTTTGGCCTGCATGTGATCGCCTGCAACCTGATCCGGCTGGGCAACCTGCTCAAGCCGGCGCTGGCGGCGGCATGAACAGAGGATTGCCCAGAGAGGTGGCCAGAAGGCAGGGATCAGGGGGGGCCAACGGGGCCGATCGCTCCGATGCAGGCGTTCTGAACCGCTGAATCGCTGACAACCAGCCTGCAGGGAGCACGATCAGCTCTCAAGAGGAAGAAAGGCGCCTTCTCAGGCGGTTTTTCCGCAAACTCCTAAGGCGCTCCTAGCAGCGGGGTCAGACGTTGCTGGTGGTGTGGCCGTTGACCTGGTGGGCTGAGCTGGCCACGCCCCAGAGCGAAATCTTCGGGCATGGGCAGCGCGTTGGGATTGCATGAATAGGCCGTGAAGCGGGGATCCGCGTGCATGGCATCCGGGGGCGGACTTCGCGATGATCGAATCCGGCTGATCGGCGCCGGCGGGCGCAGGCGACTCCTGGACCACACTCTGGAACACCCCATGCGCACCGGCACCATCCACCGCGTCACCGGCGAAACCGACGTGCGCGTGAGCCTCTCTCTCGACGGCACCGGCCGCTGCCAGGTGGCCACCGGGGTGCCCTTCCTCGACCACATGCTGCACCAGCTCGCCAGCCACGGCCTGCTGGATCTCGAGATCAGCGCCGTTGGCGACACCCACATCGACGACCATCACACGAATGAAGACGTGGGCATCGCCGTGGGCCAGGCCCTCGCCCAGGCCCTTGGGGATCGGCGCGGCATTCACCGCTTCGGCCATTTCGTCGCCCCTCTCGATGAGGCCCTGGTGCAGGTGGCGCTCGACTGCAGCGGCCGGCCCCACCTCAGCTATGGGCTCACGATCCCGGCCCAGCGCATCGGCAGCTACGACACCGAACTGGTGAAGGAGTTCTTCGTGGCGGTGGTGAACAACAGCGGCCTCACCCTGCACATCCGCCAGCTCGATGGCGTCAATTCCCACCACATCGTCGAAGCCTGCTTCAAGGCCTTCGCCCGCGCCCTGCGCCTGGCGGTGGAGGTGGATCCCCGCCGCGCCGGTGCCGTGCCCAGCAGCAAGGGGGTGCTGGAGCGGGCGGGCGCCCCGGTGGGCTCAGAGGCGTAGTCAGAGTCGGAGCAGGAAGCCCTCGCGGCGGTGGAAATCGGCTTCCGCACCCGGATGGGTGAGGGCCAGGAAGCTGCAGCTTCCGTCGCTGTGCTGGAGCACGGCGGTGAGGGCCAGCTCCAGCGGCGCCTGCGCCAGGTCGAGGGGCGTCAGGTCGAGGCTGAGTGCCAGCTGCAGATGCTCCGCTGCCATCGCCACTTGGAAAGGCAGGGCCTGGATCTGCGGATCCGGCCTCAGCCCTTGGCGGTAGCCGTCGAGCCGGTAAAGGTTCCAGTGGCCGGCCGGGGAGAGGTTGAGTTCCCGGTAGCCCTCGGTGCCGGATTCGGCCAGGAAGGCCTCGAAGCAGGTTCCTTCCCACAGGCCGTCGCTTCGTTCGGGGGCCTGTGCCGGCGGCGGCAGGCGCAGGCGCTCCAGCGGGCCGCGCAGGTCGTAGCGGAGCTGCAGGCTGGCGCCCCCGCGAACGGCCGTGGCCTCAAGCCGGAAGGGGGCCGCGGCTGGATCGGCACCGAAGGGCACCAGCAGCTGAGGGTCGGGGGCGGATGAGTTCATCGGCTCAGGCCAGCCGCTCCACGAGCGAGCGGATCGCGGTCTCCTGAGCCTCGATGCTCTCGGTGAGCAGGAACTGCACCAGGGCCCGCCGGAGGTTGTGCTCCGGGTCCTCGGCCCGGAAGTAGACATTGCCGGCGAGGTGGTCGCTCAGGAAGCGCAGCCCGAGCTCGAAGCTGATCAGCCGCGCCGCGTCGTAGATGTGCTCCAACTCAACCGGCTCCAGCATCGAGCCCGCCGCCGCCAGGTAGCCCTCCAGGATCGCGGCGCACAGATCGAGGTCGAAGGCCACGGCCTCGAGGTTGGTGGTCTCCTCACCGAGCCGGTTGCAGCCGGAGCGGAGGCAGTCGCCGATGTCGTAGTGGATCAGGCCCGGCTTCACCGTGTCCAGATCCACCAGGCCGATGGCCCGGCCGCTGGCGGCATCGAGCATCACGTTGTTCACCTTCGGATCGCCATGGATCGGCCGCTCCCGCAGCCGGCCTGCGGCCCGAGCGTCCTCAAGCACGGAGCAGATGCCTTCCCGTTGCGCCACGAAGGCCAGAGCACGCTTCAGCTCCGGGGTGTGGGGAACCCGGCTCAGCGCATGCACCTGATGGAAGGCCCGCAGGTAGCCGGGGGTGACGTGAAAGCCTTCCAGGGTGTCGGCGAGCTGCTCGGCCGGCAGGTCGTGGATCAGATGGTGAAAACGGCCCAGGCCCCAGCCCACCTCGCGGGCGGTGGCGGGATCGTCGATCACATCGAGCGAGCGGGCGTTCTCCAGGAAGGTGAGCGTGCGCCAGCAGGCCCCGTCCTCCTCCACCCAGGCTTGGGCTCCGTTGCGTGCTGGGACCAACCGAGGCAGCTCCCAGCGGCGGCCGTCCGGTCCGGGGGCAAGGCGCTCGGGCCGCTGCGCCAGATGGTCTCCCAGGGCCTGGATGTTGCGCATCACCAGATCGGGCCGCTGGAAGACATGGCTGTTGATCCGCTGCAGCACGAAGCGAACCGCGCCTTGCTCCCCATCCGCCGTGACCAGATAGGTGGCGTTGACGTTGCCGCTGCCCAGCGGTTCCACCGATCGCACCGCGCCCGGGAGCCGGAACCGCCCGGCGATGGCCGCGAGGGCATCCCGGCTGGATGGCTGCGGCACGAAGGGCGAAGGCTGAGGTGGCGTCATCCTGGCAGTCCCGGCTCAGGCTCTCCGCCGCCGCCGCGGTGTCCCGGGCGGCTCCCGCGGCCGCGGCTAACGTTTGAGTCTTGCTGTTCAAGCTGGTTCCATGCCCCGCCTCCTGCTTCCCGCAGCCGCCCTCGGCCTGATGGCCGTGCTGGGTGCTCCCGCCCGGGCCGCTGAGCCCCCCTGCCCCCCTGCCGCCAAGACCGCCGAAGCCCCCTGCGCCAGCGTGGTGCCCCCCTGCGAGCCCACCGAGCTTCCCTGCCAGGGCTGAGGGCCAGCGCCACTCGCGGCGTCACACTCCGTTACGTGATGATGGGAGAGCCGGCAACCGCCGGCCTCCTCTTTTTGCGTTCCGATGACCGTCGCTCCCCTGCGTGACCCAGCCTCAGGTAGCTCGGCGGCTGGCCACGCCTACGACCGGGCCGACTGGGCCAGCGCTTTCCGCAACGTCACCGTCGAACTCGACGACGTTCCCCTCACGGCCGTACAGGGTGAGGTGCCCACCGCCCTGAAGGGAACCCTCTATCGCAACGGTCCCGGCCGCCTGGAGCGCGGCGGCCACTGGGTTCACCATCCCTTCGATGGCGACGGCATGATCACCGCCCTGCGCTTCGACGCCGGCCGCGTGAGCCTGCGCAACCGCTTCGTGCGCACCGAGGGCTGGCAGGCCGAGGAGACCGCCGGCCGCACCCTCTACCGGGGCGTGTTCGGCACGGCCAAGCCCGGCGGCTGGCTGGCCAACGCCTTCGACCTCCGGCTCAAGAACATCGCCAACACCCACGTGGTGCGCCTGGGTGATCAGCTGCTGGCGCTGTGGGAGGCGGCCGAGCCCCATGCGCTCGACCCCGACACCCTCGAAACCCGCGGCCTGTCGCGCCTCGACGGTCTGTTGAAACCCGGTGAGGCCTTCAGTGCCCATCCCCGCTTCGATCCAGGCCACCGGAGCGCCCCGCGGATGGTCACGTTCGGCGTGAAGAGCGGCCCGCGCAGCACGATCCGGCTGATGGAGTTCGCCGCCGACGGGCCCGAGGCCGGCACCCTGCTGAGCGAGCGCCGCGACACCTTCCCGGGCTTCGCCTTCCTGCACGACTTCGCCCTCACCCCCGACTGGGCCGTGTTCCTGCAGAACGCCATCGCCTTCCAGCCGCTCCCCTACCTGCTCGGCCAGGCGGGGGCCGCCCAGTGCCTGAAATCCAAGCCGGGAGCCCGCGGTTCGTTCTGGCTGATTCCGCGCGAGGGCGGGGCCCATGCCGGCGAACCGCCGCGGATCTTCGAGGCTCCCGAGGGCTTCGTGTTCCACCATCTCAACGCCTTCCAGGAGGGCGACGAGGTGGTGGTCGACAGCATCTTCTACAACGATTTCCCCTCGATCGGTCCCGACACTGATTTCCGCGCCATCGACTTCGACGCCATCCCCGAGGGGCAGTTGGTGCGCTGCCGCCTCAACCTTGCCACGGGATCCGTCAGCTCCGAACGGCTGAACGAGCGCTGCTGCGAATTCGCGATGGTGAACCCGGCGCGCCAGGGCCTGCCGGCCCGCTACGGCTGGATGGCGGTCGCCGAGCGCGAACGGGGCAACGATCCTCTGCAGGCCCTGATGAAGCTGGATCTGGCCAGCGGTGAGCGGCGGGTGTGGAGCGCGGCGCCGCGCGGCTTCGTTTCCGAGCCGGTGATGGTGCCCCGTCCCGGCGCCGAGGCCGAAGACGACGGCTGGCTGCTGACCCTGGTGTGGAACGGGGCCCGCTGCGCCAGCGACCTGGTGATCCTCGATGCCGCCTCGATGGCGGAGGTGGCCGTGATGGAGCTGCCGCTGGCGATTCCCTACGGGCTGCACGGCAGCTTCGTGCCGGCCTGAGTCAGGCCGCGGCCGGCTCGGCGGTCACTGGGTTGGTGAGGGTGCCGATCCCCTCGATCGCCACGCTCACGCTGTCGCCGGGCTTCAGCCAGCGCGGCGGATCCGATCCCATGCCCACGCCGCTGGGGGTGCCGGTGAGGATCACGGTGCCCGCCTCCAGGGTGGTGCTGCCCGAGAGAAAGGCGATCAGTTCGGCCACCGGGAAGATCATGTCGGCGGTGCTGGCCTCCTGCCGCAGCTCGCCGTTCACCTCGGTGCGGAGCCCCAGGCCATTGGGGTCCGGGATCGCGGCCGGGGTCACCAGGCAGGGGCCCAGGGGGGCGAAGGTGTCGAAGGTTTTGCCGCGGCACCATTGGCCGCCGCCCAGTTCGGGCCGCTTCTGCCAGTCGCGGGCGCTCACGTCGTTGGCGCAGGTGTAGCCCAGCACAGCCTCCAGGGCCTCGGAGGCGCTCACGTTCTTGCAGCGGCGTCCGATCACCACCGCCAGTTCCCCCTCGTAGTCCACCGCTTCGCTGCCCAGGGCGGTGGGCAGCTCAATCGGCGCTCCGGGGTGCTGCAGGGCCGAGGGGGCCTTCATGAACAGCACGGGCCGCTGGGGGATGGTGGAGCCAAACTCGGCCGCGTGGCGGCGGTAGTTGACGCCGATGCAGAGGATCGCCCGGGGCTGGACCGGTGCCAGATGGCGGGCCGGCAGGGCTAGCTCGCCGCTGGGCCGCAGGGGCTCCGGCCCGAAGGGATCGCCCAGCAGGCGCTCCAGGCTGCCCTCGCCGTGCTCGATCGCGTAGTGAGTTGCCCCCCCGGCATCGGCGTAGCGGTGCAGCTTCATGGCGGGACAGGGGCGCGTTCCTCCAGCCTGCAGCAGCGCACCCGCAACCCCGGCGGCGCCGGCAGGCTGGGAGTGTGCGGCGGTGGATTCCGTGCCCTGGTTCGTGAAGACCGAAACCTTCCTTCGCCCCTACGGCGAGATGCGGCCGCATCTGGCGGCCCATAGGGCCTGGGTGGAGGAGCAGCGGGCCGCGGGCGTCCGCATGGCCAGCGGCTACCTGGTGGATGGCGACGACCGGCCTGGCGGTGGCGGCCTGCTGCTGTTGGAGGCCGAGGATCACGCGACGGCGGAAGCGCTGGTGCGTCAGGACCCGATGGTCCGCAGCGGCGGCGTGGACTGGCGCCTGAACCGCTGGGTGCCCTCCGTGGGGGACCTGGGGGTGGCGGGGATGCCGGGGCCGGGCTGATCAGCCTGCCGCTCCCTCCGAGCCCAGCAGCTCCGCGAGCTGCGGTGCCAGGGCCGCGAACGCCCGGCCCCGATGGCCCAGGCGGGCCTTCTCCTCCTTCGCCATCTCGGCGAAGCTGCGGCCGGTGCCGGCCACCTCGAACACCGGGTCGTAGCCGAAGCCGCCCGTGCCGCGGGGCGCTTCCAGGATCGTTCCCGGGCAGCGGCCCTCCACCTCCAGCCGCACCACGCCCTGCGGATCGGCCATGGCGAGGGCGCAGACGAAGCAGGCGCCCCGCTCCGGGGCCCCTTCCATCTCGGTGAGCAGCCGCTCGATCCGGGCGGCATCGCTGTCGGCGTAGCGGGCGGAATGCACACCCGGAGCGCCACCGAGGGCGTCGACGGCCAGACCCGAGTCGTCGGCAAGGGCCCAGCAGCCGGTGGCCCGGGCCACCGCCGTGGCCTTCTGGCGGGCGTTTTCGGCGAAGGTGTGGCCCGTCTCCTCCACTTCCAGCCCCTCGGGCATCGGCCGCACTTCCAGCGGCAGCGTCTCCAGCAGGTGGGCGAACTCGCGCACCTTGCCGGCATTGCCGCTGGCGATCACCAGCACGGTCATCTCAGATGCCCTCCGCCAGCTGGCGCGCCCAGGCGAGCACTGCGGCCACCCGCGCCGCGTCGGGTGCCTCGCAGTAGAGCCGCAGCAGGGGTTCGGTGCCGGAGAAGCGCAGCATCAGCCAGTGATTCGGTCCCAGCCGCAGCTTGACGCCGTCAGTCGTGATCAGCTCCGTCACCGGCGCTCCGGCCACGTCGGTGGGCGGTGTCTCCGCCAGAAAGCGCTCCAGACGCCCGCGGGCGGCCATGTCGGGCAGGCGTAGGTCGAGGCGGTCGTAGGCCGCGGCCCCACCACAACGCTCCTGCAGGGCATCGATGCGCTGGCCCAGGGGCACGCCACCCTCCACCAGCGCCTCGATCAGCAGCAGGGCGGCGAAGGGGGCATCGCGCTCCGGCAGGTGCATACCGAAACCCACCCCCCCCGATTCCTCGCCCCCCACCAGCACGTCGCCGCTCAGCATCTCGGCGGCGATGTACTTGAAACCCACGGGCATCTCCAGCACCGGGCGGCCTAGATCCTCCGCCACCAGCCGCATCAGGTCGGAGCCGCTCACGGTCTTGATCACCGTGCCGCCGAGCCCCCTGGCCCGGGCCAGGTGGTCGATGAACAGGGGCATCAGCAGCTGGGTGCTGCAGAACCGCCCGTTCTCGTCCACCGCGGCGATGCGGTCGCCGTCGCCGTCGAACACGATGCCCATCGCCGGCCGGCCGGCGGCGGTGCTCTCCTTCACCGCGGCGATCAGTTCCTGCAGGTAGGGCGCCAACGGCTCGGGCGGATGGCCGCCGAAGAGGGGATCGCGCTGCGAGCGGATCTCGCGGATGGCGCCCGAGGCCAGCGCCTCCTCCCCCAGCAGGGCCGGCAACACGCCGGCGGCCGAGCCGTGCATCGGATCCACGATCACCCGCAGCCCCAGCCGCTCCAGACCCGCCGCCAGGGCGGCTGTGTCCACACACCTCTGCAGCCCGGCCACGTAGCTGCCCAGGGCATCGAAGCGGTAGGTCTCGCCCGCGATGGGCACGGTGATGCCCCCGGCCTCGAGGCGCCGCTCCACCCGCTGAGTGAAGTCGCCCTCCACAGAGCCGCCGAAGGGGCCCTTGATCTTCAGGCCCAGCCATTCGGGCGGGTTGTGGCTGGCGGTGATCACCAGGGCCCCCAGGGCCCGGCGCTCCACCACCGCCCAGCTGGAGGCCGGGGTGGGAGTGGGGGAACTGGAGAGCAGCGGCTCGAGATCGGCGCCGCGCACGGCGCTGGCGATGGCCTCGGCCAGTTCCGGGGCCAGGAAGCGGCGGTCGTAGCCGATCACCACCTCGCGCGAGCGCAGGTCGCCCGGCGCGCTGGCCGCCAGTTCCCGGGCCGCGGCCGCCGCCACCGGCAGCAGGCGCTCCACCGTGATGTCCACGCCGAGGATGCCCCGCCAGCCGTCGGTGCCGAAGGCGATCGGGCTGGCTGCCAGCGGCAGGGGGGCGGAGACCATGCGCAGGGCTGGAAGAGATGGGCTGGTGTTAGCAGCCGCTCCCACCCCCTGAGGGCGCGAAGGTGCCGGCGCTTGGGCAGGCCACCGCCGCCGCCCTAGCGTCGCCCGGTGCCCGCCCCCTCCCCTCCGCTCACCGACCGCCTGCTGCGCAGCTGGCTGCGCTGCCGCCGCCGCGCCTGGCTCGATCGCCACGGTTCGCCGCTTCAGCGGCAGTGGAGCGCCCATCGCGCCTTGGCCCTCGACGACCAGCTGCGGGGCTTCCAGACCCTGCTCCCGGAGAGGCCGGGGCATGGCGAGCCCGCCGCCGCCGCCGGCGCGGCCGGTGTGGTGGGGCTGCGCCTGCGGGGCCGCGGACCCGAGGGGCTGAAGCTGGAAGCCCATCCGCCGCTGCTGGAGCGGGTGGAGGGCAGCAGCCGCTGGGGGGCCCATGCCTATCGCCCGGTGCTGGCCCGCCAGGGCCGCAACCTCACCCGTGAACACCGCCTGCAGCTGATGCTGTGGGGGCGCCTGCTGGCGGAGCACCAGGGGGCGGAGGTGTCCCATGGGCTGGTGGTGGCCGGGGCGGGCCGCGGCCTGGAACGGGAACGGCTCGCCCTGGGGGGGAGTCTGCAGCGCCAGCTCGATGAGGCCCTCCAGCGCCTCGCGGCCGACCTGGCGCGCTCCTCGCCGCCGCCGCTCACCAGCGACCGCAAGAAGTGCACCCTCTGCTGCTGGCGGGGGATCTGCGACGCCGAGGCCGCGGCGGAGGGCCATCTCAGCGAGGTGAGCGGCATCGGCGGCCGCCGCCGGGAGCTGCTGGTGGCCCTCGGCATCGACAGCCTGCCCCAGCTGGCCGCCGCCGATCCCGCCGCCCTGGCGGAGGCGCTGGCGGTGCACGGCGAGCAGCATCGCGAGGTGGCTCCCCAGCTGGTGGCCCAGGCCCGGGTGCAGCAGCAGGGCCTGGCGCTGCGGCGTCCGGAGGCCAGGGGCCCGGCGTTGCCGGAGCTGGCGACGGCTCCTGGGGTGCTGCTCTACGACATCGAGTCGGATCCCGACGCCCGCGACGATTTCCTCCATGGCCTGCTGATCCTTCCCCGCGATCCCGCCGGGCACTGGCCCACGGCGGCGGAGGATCCCGGCCGCTACCAGCCGCTGCTGGCCCTGCAGGAGCACGGTGAGGCGCGGCTGTGGGCCCGGCTGCGGCGCCTGCTGGCCCGCTACCCCGACTGGCCGCTGCTCCACTGGGGCGAGACCGAAGCCCTTGGCCTGCTGCGACTGGCGGAGCGGCAGGGCGCGTCCGAGGCGGAGCGGGCCGGGCTCAAAGTTCGGCTGATCGATGTGCACGTGCGGCTGCGGCGCCACTGGCTGCTGCCGGTGAACAGCTACGGGCTCAAGGCCGTGGCCGGCTGGCTGGGCTTCCGCTGGCGGCAGCGCGGCGTCGATGGGGCCCGCTGCCTGCTGTGGTGGCGGCAGTGGCGTCGTTGGTGCCACGACGCCGAGGCTGGCCCGCGCCGCCCGGGCCGGCGGGCCGGCGCCGAGCAGCTGCGGCGGATCTTCCTCTACAACCACGACGATTGCCTGGCCACCTGGGCGGTGGCCCGCTGGCTTCTGGATCAGGACCGGGCCTGAGTGCTCCCCTGGCCCCCGGCGCCCACCGGGGGGGCGACGAAGCGCTCGGGCAGTGAGAGGCTGACTTCGGGCCCCTCCTCACCGGCCCGCAGCCGAGCGATCTCCAGGGCGCCTCGGCGCACCAAGGCCAGGCCGATCCAGCCGCCCCATCCGTGGGTGGCATGCTCCAGCCGCAGGATTGAGCTCACCGTGCCGGCGCGCCCGCCTTCCCCATCGCGCAGCACCATGCCGGGCACCGGTGCGATCAGGGTCCCATCCAGGTCGGCGAGAAACCAGCGGCGGAGCTGCTGCTTCACGCCGTCATAGGTGGCCAGCTTCGCGAGGGTCTCCTGGCCCACGTAGCAGCCCTTGTCGAGCCGCACCCGGTCCGCCAGCCCCAGTTCGAAAGGGTTCACCTCCTCGTTGATCTCTGCCGGCACCGACGGCATGCCCAGCTGGATCCGCCAGCGCTCGGCTTCTTCGGCGCCGAGTGCGGGGAGTTTCGCCAGCTCGGCCGGCAACAAGGCCGGCACCCCGGCAGGTTCCCGGAGCAGCCGCCGGCCGTCGTCCAGCCGCCAGCCGCTGTCGTCGTCCAGATTTTCCCAGGATCCGGGATCCCCCGGAGCGTTCTCGCCCGTGCCGGCGGGGCCCAGAACCTCCAGGCTGCGCACGGCCTCCGGGGAGCCCAGGCGCACCGCATCGGCGGGAAACAGCACCCGATCGAGGGCGGTGTGCACCGCAGCGGCGTCGCCGGCTTCCACCAGCAGCCAGGCCCCCTGGTCATCCACCAGCACCTGGGCCAAGGCCCGCAGGCGGGCCGTGGGGCTGATGCAGCAGGTGGCCAGCCGTTCACCTGGTCGCGCCAGCGCCAGGGCCTGGCTGGTCTGGCCGTGGAGGACCCGCAGGGTGTCCGGACCCTCCAGGCGCAGCACGGCGGCCGGACGCTCCAGCAAGGAAGGGACGGCGGGCCGCCAGCCCCAGGGAGCTCCTTCGGCAGGGGTGGAGGTGGTCATCAGCGCCCCTCCCGGGCGGCGGAGCGCTCCGCCACCTCCTCAAGCAGGAACAGGCTCTGCAGATCGAGGCCCGCCGCCTCCATCGCCTCCCGCCCCCCTTCCTGGCGGTCGACGATCGCCGCCACACGCTCAATCAGGTAGCCGGCCTCGCGCAGCTGCGTCACAGCCTTCAAGGCCGAGCCGCCGGTGGTCACCACGTCTTCCAGCACCGTGATGCGGCTGCCGGCCGGCGGCAGGGGGCCCTCCAGCCAGGCCCCGGTGCCATGACCCTTGGCCTCCTTGCGCACGATCAGGGCATCGAGGGAGCGGCCCTCCAGGGCGGCCTGCATCGCCACCGCACTCACCAGCGGATCGGCCCCCAGGGTCAGCCCGGCCACGGCCACCGCCTCGGTTTCCACCAGCGCCAGCAACTGGCTGCCCAGCAGGGCCAGCCCCGGGCCGCTGAGGCTCACCGGCTTGCAGTTCACGTAGTGGTGGCTGGTGCGGCCCGAAGCGAGGGTGAAGCTGCCGTGCCGGTAGGCCCGCTCGGCCAGCAGCTCCAGCAGGGTGGAGCGTCGTGTGGCTAGATCGGTAGGCGGAAGAACCATCGGGGCGGGGGGCGACGTGGTGGCCGGGGCCTGCGGTGGCTAGTTTGCGTCCCACCTGGCTCCGTCGGTCGCTGCCGCTGCTGTGATGCCCCGTCTCCTCTCGGCCGTCCCCTGGCGCCCCTTGCTGGCCCAGGGGGCCTGCGTCGCCTTGGCCATCCTGGCCTGCCCCCGGCCCCTGCAGGCGGGTCCCGTGCTCTGCACCACCACCCTGGAGGCCCCGCCGCTGGCCGCCTCCGGCCCACCGCCAGCTCCGGTGGAGGTCACCCGCTGCGGTGTGGTCACCACCGTGCCCGAACTGCTCAATCGGCAGTTCTACGCCTGGACCTCTCCCTACGCCCGCGGCGTCGACCTCACCCACCAGATCACCGATTTCTTCGGTATCGCCATGGGCGGCGGCGATGGCACCCGGGTGATGGGGCTGGGCTTCCCCGATCAGACGATCGTCTGGGACGGCAGCGCCATCGAGAACACGGCGAAGGTGCTGCTCCAGGATCAGAGTCCGATCGTGCCGCTGCGCACGGGTGATCTGCCCAACGTTTTCGGCAGCAGCCTTGGCGGCTCTGCCCTCCCCTCCGATGGGGGTTACGGCATCGGTACCCCAAGCCCCTATCCTCCGTCTTCACGCGGCCTCTGGTGAGACTGGGGTCCGGCGGGGGTCTAGCAATCTGGTGAATGCAGCGGACTCATAATCCGCCTTAGGTGGGTTCGATCCCCACGACCCCCATCGCTTCCTTCCTCCTGCCCTAGGGGATGGGATGCCGTCCCTATCCTGAGTCCACGTGCTCGGACGGATGCGGTTCCTCGCCCTGGCCACCCTGCTGGCCCTGATGGCCTTCTTCGCAGCCGGGGAATTCGCCCTGATCCGCCTCAGGCCCAGCCGCGTGCAGGAGCTGCAGGAGAACGACGAGCCCGGTGCCCGTTCCGTGGGACGCCTGCAGCAGCGGCTGCGCCGGGTGCTGGTGGCCACCCAGCTCGGTGCGGTGCTGGCCCTGCTGGCGATCGGGTGGATCGGCCGGGGACTGGCCCATCAGCTGGTGGCGACTCTCCCCGGAGGCGGAGAGGGATGGCCGTCGATGGCGTTTGTCGATGGGCTGGTGTTTCTGGTTCTGGTGCTGTTGGCCACCCTGATCGGTGGTCTGCTGCCCAAGGCCTGGGTGTTGCACCGCCCGGAAGCCTCCGCCCTGCAGCTGGCCCCGCTGCTCGAATCCCTCACCCGCACCCTGGCGCCGTTGCTGCTGGTGATCGAGAACGTCACCGGGGTTGTGTTGCGACTGGTGGGCCTGCCCCGCAACTGGGATGAACTGGTGCCGGTGCTCTCCGCCGGCGAGCTGGAGACCCTGATCGAGAGCGGCGGCGTCACCGGCCTGATGCCCGATGAGCGCAGCATTCTCGAAGGGGTGTTCTCGCTGCGGGACACCCTGGTGCGCGAGGTGATGGTGCCCAGATCCGGCATGGTCACCCTGCCAATCGAGGTAACCTTCGGCCGGATGATGGAAGAGGTGCATGCCAGCCAGCACGCCCGCTTCCCGGTGATCGGCGCCTCCCTCGACGACGTGCGGGGCATGCTCGACCTGCGCCGCCTGGCCGAGCCGATCGCCCGGGGACTTCTCGCGCCGGACACCCCACTGGAGCCCTACGTGGTGCCGGTGGCCAGGGTGCAGGAGAGCACCTCCCTGGCTGATCTGCTGCCCCTGATCCGCAGTGGCCAGCCTCTGCTGGTCGTTGTCGATGAGCACGGCGGCACCGAGGGTCTGGTGACCGTGGCCGATCTCACCAACGAGATCGTGGGTGAAGAGGAGGATCCGCTCGAAACCGCCGGTGAACTGCTGCCGCTGGTGGAGGGCGGCTGGTCGGCCGCGGGCGATCTGGAGATCTTCGAACTCAACCGGCGCCTGGGTCTGCGGCTGCCGGAGGCCGAGGGCCATCACACCCTGGCAGGCTTTCTGCTGGAGCGGCTCCAGCACATCCCGGCCCCCGGGGAGGGTTTGCGCTGGAAGCAGTTCCGCTTCAGCGTGCTGGTGATGGACGGCCCCCGCATCGAACGGGTCCGCATCGTTCCCCTCTCCGACGAGGGGGCCTGATCGTCGATAATTCCCGGAACCGCGATGCCGTTGCCATGAACCCTGTTCGCGTGGGGGTCATCGGCATCGGCAACATGGGTTGGCATCACGCCCGGGTCCTCAGCCTGCTCCGGGATGCCGAGCTGGTGGGGGTCGCCGATCCCGATGAGACCCGGGGGCGGCTGGCGGTGGAGCAGTTCAACTGCCGCTGGTTCGCTGACTACCGCGAGTTGCTGGCCTCGGTGGAGGCGGTGTGCATCGCCGTTCCCACCCTGCTCCACCACCGTGTGGGCATGGCCTGCCTGGAAGCCGGCGTCCATGTGCTGATCGAGAAACCGATCGCCGCCACCCAGGAGGAGGCTGCCGAATTGATCCGTGCGGCGGAAGCCACCGGGGTGCTGCTGCAGGTGGGACATATCGAGCGCTTCAACCCCGCCTTCCGCGAATTGCTGAAGGTGGTGGCCGGTGAGGAGATCGTGGTGCTGGAGGCCCGCCGCCATAGCCCCAACGCCGATCGCGCCAACGATGTGTCGGTGGTGCTGGATCTGATGATCCACGACATCGACCTGGTGCTGGAACTGGCGGCCGCTCCCGTGGTGCGCCTGGCCGCGGCCGGTGGCCGCAGTGCCGAGGGCCCGATCGATTACGTGAACGCCACCCTCGCCTTCGCCAACGGGGTGGTGGCCAGCCTCACGGCCAGCAAGATGGCCCACCGCAAGATCCGCAGCCTGGATGCCCATTGCCGCAGCAGCATGATGGAAACGGATTTCCTCAATCGCAACCTTCGCATTCACCGCCGCTCCCATGGCTCGGTCAGCGCCGATCACGGCGAACTGGTGTATCGCAACGACGGCTTCATCGAAGAGGTGAGTACCACTTCGATCGAGCCTCTCTATGCGGAGCTGGAGCATTTCCTCCAGTGCGTGCGCGGTGAGGAAACCCCTGCCGTGGACGGCCTTCAGGCCTCCCGCGCCCTGCTGTTGGCCGATCTGATCGAACAGTGCGTTGAGCAGCCGAATCTCTGCATGACGCTCGAGGCGCCGATCTGATCCCTCCTCCGGCCCGCGTTGCCCGTTATCGCGGCAGCGGAACGGGCTCGAGGCTCGTGGGCTCGCTGTCGCTCAGCTGCTGCAGGGCTTTGAGCTGCCAGCGCCGGCACTCTGCCGGTGAGGAGCGGTAGAAGAGGTCCCAGGCTTCTGATTTGTGCAACCCGTACTCCGCCTCTGCCACCTGCGGATGGCGCTCCTGCCAGCCCACGCGCACGGCATGGCCGATCACCACATCAAGCGCCAGGTCGTCGTCGAAGCGCACCTCGGGGTTGGCGGCCACGAAGGCCATCAGGGTGAGCAGGGTCTCGGTGCAGAGCTGCCGGTATTCCGGCGCTTCGATCTTGCCGAGCAGGTGCTCCACCAGCGAGGCGAAGTTGCGCTCGCCCGGGGTCTTCTCGCTCAGCAGTGGAGCACTCTCCAACCGGTTGCGCCGCTCCAGCTTGTCGCCGATCACGATGCCGCGGCAGTGGTGGAGAAGATCCCAGATGCCGGGATAGAAATCGCGTGGTACCCGCCCCAGAGCCCCCAGGCGCATCCGGTGCTGCAACCAGCCTCCGGATCGGGGCAGCTCCTGGAGGGGATCGGGAACCTCCCAACGCACGCGGCCGCGCAGATGCAGCTGCTCCTTGCGCTGCAGCGCTGCCCGGGCGTGCTCCACGTCGGCCAGCACGGCCCGCAGCCGGCGCCGGATGCGGTGGGGCGGCTCGGCGCAGAGGGCTTCGAAGGCATCGCTGGGGCTGAGGTTCGACTCGGCGGCCAGCTCACCGGTCAGCAGCAGCAACAGCTGGCCCAGCTGGAGGGTGAGGCTGCCGCTCAGCAGATTGGGCTCCAGGCGGGCCAGACCGTCGAGGGCCAGCAGCAGCTCCTGCTGCAGCATCCACTCCCGCCCGTCCTCGCCGCCGAAGCGGCGGATCATGGCGGCGATCGTGCGGCTCCCCTGGGGCTGACTGATCAGCGAGTCGCCGGTGTAGTTCCGGCCCACCACCACCTGCTTCTGGCGCACCAGCAGATCGGTGAGGGCATCCTCCAGCTGGGGATGGACCAGCCCCATGGCCCCGGCGGCGCGCCGCACCACGTTCCAGTCGGCTTCCACGAGCCCCCGTCGGTAGACCTCCTGCAGCAGCACCATCAGCCGCACGGGCGCTCCGCCCATCGGGCCCTGCAGCCGGGCATTGGGCCCGAGCCGGCGGCCCAGCAGCTCCAGCACCTCCGCCTGCTCCGGCAGGGAGCTGCTGCGCCAGAGCCGCTCCGCCAGGTCGGCCACGGAGATGTCCTCCAGTTCCTGTTCCTGCCGGGCGGTGAGCGGCTGTTGGCTGGTGCTCGGCGGCAGCAGGGTCTGGCGCACCGGCCACAGCTGGCAGGCGGCTACTGCCTGGGGCGGCAGTTCCACCAGTCCGGCCTGGCTCACCAGGTCGGCCAGGGGAGCCAGCTGCACCGGCACCCCCTCCAGGGATCCGGCGTGCAAGTGCCGGCCGAGGGCCAGAAAGGCCTCCGGATCGCGGCGGTAGGCCCCTTCCGGGATCGGAACCACCAGCAGCGGCGAACCGGGGCCACGCCAGTGGCGCTGCAGCAGCCGCACCTCCGCGGCCACGGCATCCACCAGCGTGCCCGGATCATCCGCCAAGTAGAAGGTGTCCTCCTCCAGGGCGGCGGGAAGAAAGGCGATCAGTTCGTCGCCGTGGCGATAGAGGCGTGCGGTGGCCATGGTCTCCATCCGCACGGGGGGATGGCCGGAGAGCCCGAGGCGGGGGTTGGCGCCCACCGTGGCCAGACGCCGTCCCAGCTCGCGCGAGCTCGCCACCCGGGGCCGCTCGCTGGCGGTGCTTTCGGCGCCTGCCTCATGGGTCAGGTCGGACGGCAGGCCGGCCGCCTCCACTTCAGCGGCGATCCAGGCACTGGCAGGAGCCAGAGCCACCAGCACCTCCCGGGCCCCGGGGGCCACCGGTCGCCGCCGGCCGCTGGGGTCGAGATCCTCCGGCCGGATCAGGCCGTGCAGCAGCAGGTCGGTGAGCCAGGTGAGGCTCTGGGTCCAGAGCAGGGGCACGTTCTCGTTCGCCAGGCGCACCTGGCTGCCGGGGTTGCGGCGCTCGGCGGCGATCGCGTCCTCCGGAACCAGATACAGCTCAGGCAGCAGGGCCACCCCCTCCACCTCAACGCTCACCTCCGCCAGCCGCTGCCGCCACTGCCGGGCCTCCGTCCAGCGCTCCTCGCAGCAGGCCGTGATCGCCTCATAGGCCAGGAACAGCGGCCACTCGCACTCGATGTGCTCGAACTCCGCCAGTTCCTCGCGTTCGTAGTGAAGGCGGCTCACGTCCTCCACCACCGTCTGGTGGCCATCGCGGCGGAAGCGCTTGTAGCCGTAGGCTCCGCCCAGCTCCCTGCGGATCTTGGCGTGGGTGCGGGCCACCAAGTCCGGATCCTCCACGGCCCAGGCTGGATAGCCGATCACCGACAGGCAGGCACTGTCCACCTCCTTGCTGGCGGACTCGCGGGGCAGCAGATCGCGCAAGGCGCGCCGGAGCCGCACGATCGCGTCATGGGGGATCACCAGGCAGGCGCTGCCGTCGCCGTGGGGGCCGTAGAGATCGAGCCCCTCCAGGGCTTCAAGGGCCGCCTTGACCATGCCGATGGAGCTGGCGTTGCGCTCCGGCAACCCGTGGTTGCCCTTGTCGCCCCGCTCCCAGATGCCGTAGTCGGCCACCCGGTAGGCCCGGGCCACGTAGTACACCAGGTTCTGGATGAAGTCCCGCTCGTGGGCGGTCTGCACCACCACCAGGCCTGAGCGGGTGAGCTGGGCGAGCTGGAGCAGGAACAGGGCCGTGGCGTCGAGCTGCAGGTGCCCCCAGCCGTCATCCGGCACCACCGGCTCGCCCGTGCCGGTGTCGAACTTGGCGTGGATCGCGTCGAGGCGATCGAGGCTGGTCTTGAACCGTTCCACCTTGCCCGCCTGGCGCAGCATGGCGTTGAGCAGGCCGCGCATCAGCTGCAGCACCTGCTGCTCCCGCTCGAAGGCCTGCCGTGACGCTCCCTTCAGCCGCCGGTGGGCCAGGGCGAGCCCCCAGACGCACTGGATGGAGTACACGCAGTCGCGCACCCAGGCGTCCCCGTAGTTGCCGTGCACCGTGTGGGCGGTGCTGGCGGGCAGCAGCCCCGTGATCGGATGCTGGCGCCTCAGCAGCACCCGCTCGATCTGACGGTCAAGCTCCTCCAGCAGCTCCAGTGTCCGTGCTTCCGTGTGGGAGTCGGTGGCCATCGGGTCTGCCGGACCCTCGCTCCCTGCGGTCGCGATCGCGGAGGTCGGATCGGAGCCGTTGATGACGCGAAGCTCGGAGGTGCGGGTGGAAGAGCTGGCCGTGGGGCCGCCGGGAGCCTTCATGGAGCCTGCCTCATGTCGCAAGGACGGCCGGGAGCCGGGCCATAGATTCTCCCCCGAGGCCCGGCCCCCCCATGGAAGCAACCGCCACCCCCTCCCTACGCCCCCGCGTGTTAGGCGTGGGGGTCGACGTCTGCGACGTTCAGGCTGAGGCGCTGGCCCTCCATCGGCGTGGGGGCGGACAGATCGTCACCCTGAACGCGGAGATGACCATGGCTGCCCGCGCCGATCACCGGCTGGGGGAGGTGATCGAGACCGCCGAGCTCGTGATTCCCGACGGGGCCGGTGTGGTCTGGGCCCTGGGCCGTCAGGGCCGTCGGGTGCGGCGCTCTCCCGGGATCGAGACCGCCCGCTGGCTGCTGGACCATGCGGCCGCCCATGGCTGGTCGGTTGCCCTGGTCGGGGCTTCGCCGGAGGTGATGGAGCGTCTGCGGTTGCGGCTGCGCCAGGAACTGCCGGCGCTGAAGCTGGTGTTCAGCGTCGACGGCTACCAGCAGCAGGCCGACTGGCCGCGGCTGGAGAGCGAGCTGCTGGCCCTGGATCCCGATCTGGTGCTGGTGGCCCTGGGGGTGCCGCGGCAGGAGCTTTGGATCCACGGCTTCGCCGGCCGCCGCCATGGGCTCTGGATGGGAGTGGGCGGCAGTTTCGACGTATGGGCCGGCATCAAAAAAAGGGCGCCCGGATGGATGAGCGCCCTGCAGATCGAATGGCTGTACCGCTTGATCCAGGAGCCCACCCGCTGGCGGCGCATGCTGGCCCTGCCGGAGTTCTTCTGGGCCGTGTTGCGGGAACGCCGCTGAGCCAGGGCCCGACCGCGATCAGCGGAAGCCCACCGAGGCCTGCCACACGAAGGCCAGCAGCAGGAAGAACAGCGGAATGATCGGCAGGATGTCCACCAGGGGGCCGAAGGCCTGGTAGGCCTCGGGCAGCTGGGCCAGAGGGGCGGCGTGGGCCATGGAACCGGCCAGCAGGGAGAGAGCCATGGTGGAGCGATCAGGAAGGGCGGTGCCGCAACACGGGCAACCGCGAAGCCTGGAAACTACCACGTGTGTGCGGCCGGGGAGTCCGGCTCCCAGGGAGCGAAATCCTCTGAAAAACAGCCGCCCTGGATCGCCTGCGCCATCGCGGTGGTGAAGCGCAGCAGGGTGGTGAGGTTGTGGAGGCTGAGCAGGGTGCGCCCGAGCATCTCGCCGCTGCGGATCAGGTGGTGCAGGTAGGCCCGGCTGTGCAGGCGGCAGGCCAGGCAGGGACAGCCGCCATCGAGCGGGGTGTGGTCGTGGCGGAAGCGGGCGTTCTTGAGGTTCCAGCGCTCCCCGCCCACAAGGGCGGTGCCGTGGCGGCCGAGCCGCGTGGGCAGGACGCAGTCGAACAGGTCGAAGCCCTCCGCCACCGCGATCGCCATCTCCCGCAGGCTGCCCACCCCCATCAGGTAATGGGGTTTCGCCTCCGGCAGCAGCGGGCCCACCTGGCGAACCACGGCGTGCATCGCCTCCGCCGGCTCCCCCACGCTCACCCCGCCCACGGCGATGCCCGGCAGGTCGAAGCCGGCCACCGCCCGGGCCGATTCGGCCCGCAGGGCCGGGAAGCAGCCCCCCTGCACGATGCCGAACAGGGCCTGGTCCGGCCGCTGATGCACGGCAGCGCAGCGCTCCAGCCAGGCATGGGTGCGCCGGCAGGCGGCGGCCACATCGGCTTCGCTGGCCGGGTAGGGGGGGCACTGGTCGAAGGCCATGGCCACGTCGGCGCCCAGGGTCATCTGGATCGCCATCGAGCGCTCGGGGGTGAGCTGGATGCGGGCGCCGTCGCGGGGGGAGCGGAAGACGACGCCCTCGTCGTCGATGCGGTTGATGGCGCCGAGGCTGAACACCTGGAAACCGCCGGAATCGGTGAGCAGCGGACCGTCCCAGCCCATGAAGCGATGCAGCCCGCCGGCCTCCGCCACCACCGCCTCGCCGGGCTGGAGGTGGAGGTGATAGGTATTGGCCAGCACCATCTCGGCCCCGGTCTCCGCCAGCTGGGGGATGGCCACTCCCTTCACGGTGGCGGCGGTCCCCACCGGCATGAACCGGGGCGTATGCACAGGTCCGTGGGGGGTCTGCAGGCAGCCGCAGCGGGCCCGGCTGCGGGGGCAGCGCGCCGTGATCGTGAAGGCGAAACTGGAACCTGAGCTGATGGGAAGGCACTGTCGCTGGGTCGACGGTAGGGCGCACGTCCCACCCCCCTCTCGCCCCAGCGCTTCATCCCGTTCTTCGATTCCGCCCGATGTCCGCGCCGCGATGATCCGACCGAGCGCCCCACCCTGGCTGCGGGACCTGGCCGGCGCCTGGATCTTCTATTCTGTCCTGCCCGCCTGGCCGTGGCCCCGGCCCCGCTTCGCGCGGATCGCCCGCTTCGCCCCCTGGATCGGCCTGGTGCTGGCCCTGCCCCAGGCCCTGCTGTGGGGGCTGCTGCAGGGGCGGGTGCCCCAGCTGGTGCAGGTGGCGTTGGTGCTCGCTGGCGGCCTGCAGCTCAGTGGCGGGCTGCACATGGATGGGGCCATGGACACGGCCGATGGGCTGGCGGCGGGCGAGCAGCGCCGCCTGGAGGCCATGGGCGACAGCCGGGTGGGGGCGATGGGTGCTCAGGCCCTGGCGGTGCTGCTGCTGCTGCGGGCTGCCGGGCTGGCTGCACTGGGGGCCATGGCGCCACCGCTGCTGATCTGGGCGGCCGTCTGGGGTCGGGTGGCCCCGCTGCCGGCGATGGCACGCTTCCCTTACCTGCGCCCGCAGGGCACCGCCGCCTTCCATCGGCGTCACTGGAGCGGGTTGGCCCGGGAGCTGCGGCCCACCGCGCTGCTCCTGCTGGTGCTGATGGCGGCCACCCTCGCCTGGGCAGGCGCAGTGGGGCCATGGCTGGTTCTGGCCGGTGGGGCAGGTGTCGTGCCGGCGCTCGCTGTGCCGATGTGGCTCGGCCGCCGCCTCGGCGGCCACAGCGGCGACAGCTATGGCGCCTGCGTGGAGTGGACCGATGCTGCTGCCCTGCTGAGCGCGGCTGCGGTCATGGGGGTGGGGGGAGTGTGGCCGGCGGTTCCGGCCCTGCCGGCAGGCTGAGGCGGAAGGCGTTGCCGCTCTCCGGCAGCGCGGCGTCTATCCGGGCCGGGGGGATCACGAGCGCCAGTTCGCCCCCGAGCTGCCGGGCAAGGTCGCGGGCCAGCGCCAGCCCCAGCCCCGTTCCCGGCACAGCCTCACCGCTGCTGCCCCGCACCCCACGCTCGAAGATCGCTTCCCGCTCCTGCGGATCGATCGGCGGGCCCCCATCCCACACGGTGAGGGCCGTCCCTCCCGCGCCGCTGGCCACATGCAGGCCCACGCTGCTGCCCTGGGGGCTGTAGCGGAAGGCATTCTCGAGCAGGTTGGCCAGGATCTCAGCCACGGCGCCGGCATCCCCGCGCCAGTCGGGCACTGTGTCCGGTCCCCGCCAGGGTCGGTTCTGCAGGGTGGCGGTGGCGGCCGCCCGCTGGACCAGGGGATCCACCACTTCAGCCAGGGACTGGCCCTCGGGCCCGCTCAGCAGCGGTGGCAGCAGCAGCGGCTGCGGCTGGTCGCCCGGTTCGAGCAGCGCATCGGGTTGGGCCAGGTCGCTGATGGCGTCGACGTAGCGGTTCAGTTGCCGCTCCTCCGCCAGCAGTCCCTCCACCAGCGTGCGGGTGTCGGTGTCGTGCGCCAGGCGCCGCCGCAGCAGCTGGCCGAAGGTGCGCAACGCGGCCAAGGGGTTGCGCAGCTGGTGAACGAGCAGCCGCAGCTTCTCCTCCTGTTCCTCCAGCGTGCGGGTCAGCCGCCGGTTCTCATGGTCGAGGCGCAGGGCCTCGGTGAGGCACAGGGCGACGGCCTGGAGGCGGCGGCCGAGGGGTTCGGGCCAGGAGGGACCGGTGGTTTCCACCTGCAGGGCGCCCAGCAGCACGGTGCCGTCCCGGAGGGGAAGCCAGCGCCGTTCCTCGGCGGGGAGGCGGAGGGGGCTGGAGGCATCCACCGACGGCAGGGCCCGCCCGTCGGCGGGCCAGTGGCCGACGGGCACAAGGCTGGGCTGGCCGTCGTGTCCGGCATGGGTGACGTAGACCACCAGCGAGCGGATGCGCGGACAGTCGGCGAACTGGCCGAGCTGAAAGCCAAGCAGGGCCAGAAACCGCTCGGAGACTGGCATCAACACCTCTGGAGGTCGCTCCCTGCTGGAGGAATACCAGAATCTTTCGGGAGCGTGGTGGGAATTCCGAAAAAAAGCTTTAAGCTCTTGGTATCGACCACTACCTGGATCTCCGCTTCAGGGCGGTTTGTCGCAGTGGCAATGGCCGAGGTTGCGCTTCAACGTCAACCAAGGCTACAGCAGTGGGGGTTGCGTACCGCGTCGACCCACCCTGCTCCGGTGCCTCCCTTGGCTGGCACCACGTTGCCCGATCCGACACCCCCTGCCGGCCGGACGACAGTTGTATGGGCGTCGATCGCCCCGGCCCGGTGCCGGGGGATCCGGATGGGCTGTTCTGGTGGGCCCGCCACCGGAACAGCTCCTGTCTTCCCTTCCTCACCCTCTCCTTTCCTCCCGCCTCGGGAGCCGTTCCATGTCCAAGAAGCGCAAGCGGATCAGCCGCCGTCGTCTTGCCGGCCAGCGTGTCCTCGCCCACGTGCCCACCTACAACCTCGAAACCGGCTCCCACAAGCCGGTCACCGCGGCCCGTCGCTACATCGCCGAGTCCGACCTCGTGGCACCTGCGATCCTGAACGTCCGCCGCAACGAGCACACCACCGATCGCTTCTTCTGGGGCGAGAAGGGTCTGTTCAGTGCCCAGTACGCCGAGGAGAACCATTTCCTCTTCCCCTCCCTGCGGGCAATCGTCGACCAGATCGGTGAGGAGGTGCTGTTTGAGGGTCTCGAGGCCCTTGCCGCCGACGACTGGGAGGAGATGGAGGAGTACGAGTACGCCTTCGTCTGAGCTGCGCTGAGGGTGCCTGCTCACTTCGCCCAGCCTTCCTCCAGGAAGGAGCGCAGGGTGGGCAGCAGGGCGGGATCGATGCCATGGCCACCGGGGAACGTGAGCCGCTGCACCGATCCACCTGCCGCATGGAGGGCCCGCTCCACTTCGGAGCTGGCGCCGGGAGCCACCATCGGATCCTGCTCGCCGTGCGTCAGCAGGATCCGCGTGGTGGATCGTCCCGGATGCCAGTCGGGGTGTGGGTAGCCGCTGCAGGCGATCAGGGCCGCCAGGGGCAGCGGTCCGCTCTCATGCGTGCCCACATCCAGGGCCATCGCAGCTCCCTGCGAGAACCCCAGAAGGGCTGTGCGCTCCAGCGGCACACTGTTGGCCAGGTGCAACAGGCGCTTCCGCAGGGCTGAACGGGCTTCCGGTAGCTGGTCCCAGGCCGGTGCCGGCAACAGGTCATACCACTGCCGGCCGCTGCCCCCGGGGTGCGACAGTGGCGCCCGCAGCGACACCAGCGACACGTCGCCGCTGGCGGGGCTGACCATGAGGGCTTCTCCCAGATCGAGCAGGTCGTCGGCATCGGCGCCCCAGCCGTGCAGCAGCACCAGCCGCCGCGACGCGTTCACCGGACCCAGGCACAGGGCCTCCTCCTCGCCGGGCAGGCCGGACGGGGCTGGATGGGGAGGCTGGCTCAAGGGCATGCTCAAGGGAGAGGGTGCTGCTGCTGCGTAGGTTGGCGTCCGAACCGACCCCCTGCCGTCCCATGGCGCCCACGGCTCTCCTCAGCGTGTCCGACAAGGAGGGGTTGGTGCCCCTGGCTTCGGGCCTGCTGCGTCATGGCTATCGGCTGCTCTCCAGCGGCGGTACCGCCGCCGTCCTGGCCGCCGCGGGCCTGCCGGTCACCCGGGTGGCTGACCATACCGGGGCCCCGGAGATCCTGGGAGGTCGGGTCAAGACGCTGCACCCCCGCATCCATGGCGGGATCCTGGCCCGCCGCGACGATCCCTCCCACCGGGCGGATCTGGAGGCCCAGGGCATCGATCCGATCGATGTGGTGGTGGTGAATCTCTATCCCTTCCGCCGCACCGTGGCCGATCCCCAGGTGAGCTGGGAGACCGCGATCGAGAACATCGACATCGGCGGCCCGGCGATGGTGCGGGCTGCCGCCAAGAACCACGCCGACGTGGCGGTGCTCACCGATCCGGTTCAGTACGCCGGCTTCCTCGCAGCCCTCGAGGCCGGTGCGGTGGACGGGGCCCTGCGCCGCCGGCTGGCCCTGGCGGCCTTCGCCCACACCGCGGCCTATGACGGCGCCATCCAGCGCTGGATTGAGGAGCGCCTGGCCCGGGAGGCCACCAGTGAGGCCGCCCGCGAGGACGTGGCCGTGGCCGCCGCCCCGCTGACGCTGGAGCTGCCTGCCCGTCAGACCCTCCGCTATGGCGAAAACCCCCACCAAGGCGCCACCTGGCATTCCGAGCCCGGCGCCGGCTGGGGCGCGGCCCACCAACTGCAGGGCAAGGAACTCAGTTACAACAACCTGCTCGACTTAGAGGCGGCCCTGGCCACCGTGCGCGAGTTCGGCTACGGCGATGCCTCCTTCCCGGGAGCGACACCGGCCGCGGTGGTGATCAAGCACACCAACCCCTGCGGCGTGGCCACCGGCACCAGCAGCGCCGATGCCCTGCTGCGGGCCCTCGACGCCGACCGGGTCTCGGCCTTCGGCGGCATCGTCGCCCTCAACGGGCCCGTGGACGGCGACGCTGCCGAGCACCTGGCCGGCCTGTTCCTGGAGTGCGTGGTGGCCCCCGCCTTCCTGCCGGCTGCCCGCGAGCGCCTGGCGGCCAAGACCAACCTGCGGCTGCTGGAGCTGGCGCCCGCGGCGATTGAGCGGGCCGCCCGCCGCCAGCTGCGCAGCATCCTCGGCGGTGTGCTGGTGCAGGAGTCCGACGACCGGCCGATCGAACCCGGGGATTGGCAGGTGCCCAGTCAGCGGGCCCCGGGCGAGCAGGAACTCCGCGACCTGAGCTTCGCCTGGCAGCTGGTGCGGCACGTTCGCTCCAACGCCATCGTGGTAGCCAAAGGCGGGGTGAGCCTGGGCATCGGCGCCGGCCAGACCAACCGGGTCGGTTCGGCCCAGCTGGCCCTGGCCGCCGCGGGCGAGGCAGCCCGTGGCGCCGTGCTGGCCAGCGACGGTTTCTTTCCCTTCGACGACACGGTGCGGCTGGCCGCCAGCCACGGCATCACCGCCGTGATCCACCCGGGCGGCAGCGTGCGGGACGCCGATTCGATCCGGGCCTGCGACGAGCTGGGGATGGCGATGGTGGTGACCGGCCGGCGGCACTTCCTCCACTGACGCGCCGCGGCGGTTGTAGCTTCGCAGCGCCCGCCGCGGCCCCGGCCCGGCACCGTGTTCTCCCTCCATGGCCGAAGCCGCTCCCTTCCCCCTGCCCCTCGCCCTGAGCCTGGTGCACCCCGTGCTGATGTGGGTGCTGCTGGGCCTCTCGGCCTACGCCATGGTGCTTGGGATCAAGGCGAAGAAGACGCGCACTGCCGATGCCGAGACCCGCAAAGAGCTGATCAAGGGGCAGTTCGCCCGACGCCACTATCTGTTTGGCAGCGGGGTGCTGGCCCTGATGGTGCTGGGCTGCATCGGCGGCCTCGCCGTCACCTGGTCGAACAACGGCAAGCTGTTCGTTGGTCCGCACCTGCTGGTGGGCCTGGCCATGACGGCACTGGTGGCTCTGGCCGCCGCCCTCTCGCCCCTGATGCAGCAGGGGAATCTGGTGGCCCGGAAGGTGCATGTGGGCCTGAACATGTCCCTGATGACGCTGTTCCTCTGGCAGGCCGTCAGCGGCATGCAGATCGTGAACAAGATCATCACCGGCGGCTGAGAATTCCCTGCTTCCAGCCTCTCCTCCCCCGGGAGGTCAGAAGCGGGCCCGGCGCCGAGGAGGGCAGGGGATGCCGTGGCTGGCATGGAAGTCTTCCTGCACCTTCCAGGTGAGGCGTCGTGAGATCTGACGCACGATCTGCCGCAGCAGCCGGTCGCCGCTGGTCTGCACCAGGGTTTCCGGCAGCAGGGTGATCATGCCCGGCAGACGGATCCAGACCGCCAGGTCCAGCTCCCAGCGCACCAGGGTGTGGGCCATCAGCCGGTCCACCTCCTCCCGGGAGATCTCCTCCTGTCCAGGCTCCTCGGCCCCCGCCGCATCATCGAGCCGCAGGGAGGCGTTGAAGACCACGTCGTAGAGCTCCTGCAGGCCCAAGTCGGCTTCGGGTACCGGCACGGTGGCGATCCGGTAGACCCCCTCCTGCTCCGGCAGCAGTTCGAGCCCGATGGTGGGCTCCACCTCGAAGCCGAAGTTGCCGAAGCGGCCGAGGGTGAGCACGTAGCCGTCGGCGCCCAGGGGGTTCACTGCCATCGGCGCGGCGCAGCGGCGGAACCAACCCTCATGACGATCGAGATAGGCCGACACCACCGGGGCAGGGGCCCGCATCTCCATCAGGTCGGCGAAATGGCTGAAGTAGCGCCGTACGCGCGGATCATCGCTGTGGCGAAGCACGGGTGTCGGCTCCTCCGTCGTCGTCGGGCTGCTGGGGGTCAGTGCGGGGGAACGGCGGGGGGAAACGGGAGGGGAGACCGGAAGCGGCAATGACGGAACTCCTCTGACGATCATCGCCCGTGGCGGGTCCGGGCTCCACCGCCCGCTGGAGGGCGATCGATTCAGTGGGAAATCTAAAGCGAAGGGAGCCATCCCCTGGATTGGATGTGCCAGCGCAGGGGTCTGGGTCAGCCGGTGCTCAGCTCGATCAGCAGCCGGATCACGTCTTCCACCACCCGATCCGGCGTGGAGGCACCGGATGTGATGCCCACCCGGATCGGACCCTGCGGCAGGAACGGTTCCTCCACCACCAGTTCCGCGCCCAGGGGCTTGTGCTCGATGCGGTTGCCCGGCCCGATCCGCTCCGGCGTGTCGATGTGGAAGGAGCGGATGCCTCGGCTCACGGCGATCTCCTGCAGATGGGTGGTGTTCGAGGAGTTGTACCCGCCGATCACCACCAGCAGGTCGAGAGGTTCGTCCACCAGCGAGAACATGGCGTCCTGGCGCTCCTGGGTGGCGTCGCAGATCGTGTTGAAGGCCAGGAAGTGCTCGTTCAGCTCCGTGGGGCCGAAGCGCTTCAGCATCGTGCGCTCGAACATCCGGCCGATCTCCTCGGTCTCGCTCTTGAGCATGGTGGTCTGGTTGGCCACACCCAGCCGCAGCAGGTCGCGGTCGGGATCGAAGCCGGGGGAGCTGGCCTTGGCGAAGCGGGCGATGAAGCTCTCCCGGTCGCCCTTGCCGAGGATGTAGTCGCAGACCATCTGGGCTTCGGCCAGATCCAGCACCACCAGGTAGGTGCCCGCAAACGAGCTGGTGGCGAGGGTTTCCTCGTGCTTCACCTTGCCGTGGATGATCGAGGTGAAGGCCTGCTTCTTGTGCTTCTCCACGGTGTTCCACACCTTCGACACCCACGGGCAGGTGGTGTCGACGATGTGGCAGCCGCGCTCGTTGAGCAGCTGCATCTCTTGCACCGTGGCCCCGAAGGCCGGCAGGATCACCACATCACCGCCGGCCACCTCAGAGAAGTCCTTCACGCCGCCGTCGACGGGGATGAAACGCACGTCCATCTCGCGCAGATGGGCGTTCACCGAGGGGTTGTGGATGATCTCGTTGGTGATCCAGATCCGCTCGCTCGGGTAATGACGGCGGGTCTCGTAGGCCATGGCCACCGCCCGCTCCACCCCCCAGCAGAAGCCGAAGGCCTCCGCCAGACGCACCGTGAGTCGCCCCTCCCGCAGTTCGTAGCCGTTGGTGCGCAGGCTGGCGATCAGGTCGCTCTGGTAGGCCGTCTGCAGACTCCCGGCCACCTCCTCACCCAGGCCGAAGCCGCGGCGGTTGTAGCGCTCCGAATGGTGCAGGGAGCGCTTGAAGGCCCGGGTATCCACGGCGTCAAGTTCGGTCTGAGCCGACTCTATGGGGCCTCCGCGGTCGGCGGGCGATCCAGCACCTCCGCCGCCCCGAGCCACTGCACCGCGCCGGTGTCGAATCCGTAGCGGCAGGGCAGCACCTCCACCCCCGCCGCCCGGGCGGCGCGGAACAGCTCCCCGTAGCGGGGATCGGCCGCATCGCCGGGGGCGAAGCGGTCCACATCCCCCCGGCTCAGGCAGGGCAGCAGCACGGCCCGGGCTCCGGGCACCAGGGCGGTGAGCTCCTCCAGATGCTTCTGGCCCCGTTCGGTGACGGTGTCCGGGAACAGGGCCAGGCTGCCCTGGGTCCAGGTGGTGTTCTTCACCTCCAGCCAGATCGGCCGCGGATCCGCGGCCCCTTCCGCCGGGGTGAGCAGCAGGTCGATGCGGCTGCGGCGATCCACTCCGTAGGGAACCTCGGCCCGGATCTCGCCGATCGGCCCCAGCCACGGTTCGAGGCAGCCGGCCTCGATCGTGGCCCGCACCAGACGGTTGGGCAGGGAGGTGTCGACTCCCACCCATACCGGTGCTCCGTCGGCTCCGGGTACCTCGGCCTGTTCCCACGTCCAGGCCAGCTTGCGGGTGGGGGAGACGCTGGGACGCAGCCGCACCCGGCCGCCTGGATGCAGCACGCCCGTCATCGGGCCGGTGTTGGGGCAATGGGCCGTCACCACCGTGCCGTCGGCCAACTCCACGTCCGCCAGGAACCGCTTGTAGCGGCGCTGCAGCACCCCTTCCACCAGCGTTCCTGCCGGCCGCACGGTGACCGGGGCGGCGGGGACCGCAGGCAGGGTGCGGGAGCTCACGGGGCTGAGGCGGCGGCGGCGGCCATACTGCCGTGCGTTCCGATCGGCCCCGCGCCCCGCCCGATGGCGAATTCCCCGGCGAACCCGCAGGCCCGCTCCCTGCGGCGCATCGCGCTGATCGTGGCCGTCGCCACCGCCCTGAGCAAGGTGGCGGGTCTGGTGCGCCAGCAGGTGATCGCCGCCGCTTTCGGGGTTGGCGCCGCCTACGACGCCTACAACTACGCCTACGTGCTGCCGGGCTTCCTGCTGATCCTGCTCGGCGGCATCAACGGTCCGTTCCACAGCGCCATGGTGAGCGTGCTGGCCCGGCGCCCCCGCGAGGAGAGCGCCCATGTGCTGGCGGCGATCAACACGATCGTGGGGGCCGGCCTGATCGCCGTGACCGTTGTTCTGGTGCTGTTCGCCGATCCGCTGATCGACCTCGTGGGGCCGGCTCTCGATGCCGAACGCCACCGGATCGCGGTGCTGCAGCTGCGCTGGATGGCGCCGATGGCCCTGTTCGCCGGACTGATCGGACTGGGCTTCGGGGCCCTCAATGCCGCCGATGTGTACTGGCTGCCCTCTGTGAGCCCACTGCTCTCCAGCGTGGCGGTGATCGGTGGCATCGGTCTGCTCTGGTGGCAGCTGGGCAGCGGCATCACCCAGCCTTCCGCCGCGGTCGTGGGGGGGATCGTGCTGGCGGCCAGCACCACGGTGGGAGCGATCCTCCAGTGGCTGATCCAGTTGCCGGCCCTGGCCAAGGAGGGGCTCAACAAGCTGAAGCTGGTCTGGGACTGGCGCGATTCCGGCGTGCGCGAGGTGCTGAAGGTGATGGGTCCGGCGACCCTCTCGTCCGGGATGCTGCAGATCAATGTTTTCGTGTCCCTGTTCTTCGCCTCGGGAATGCCGGCGGCGGCAGCGGGCCTGGGCTACGCCAACCTGCTGGTCCAGACACCTCTGGGGCTGATCTCCAATGCCCTTCTGGTGCCGCTCCTGCCCGTGTACGCCCGGCTCACGGCTCCCGAGGACCGGCCGGAGCTGGTGTCTCGCATCCGCCAGGGCTTGATGCTCTCCAACGCCAGCATGCTGCCCCTCGGGGCGCTGATGGTGGCTCTGGCGGGCCCGATCGTGGCCCTGATCTACCAGCGCGGAGCCTTCGACCGCAGCGCCGCCGATCTTGTGGGTCAGCTGCTGATGGCCTATGGCCTCGGCATGCCGGCCTACCTGGCCAGGGATGTGCTGGTGCGGGTGTTCTATGCCCTGGGCGATGCCAACACCCCGTTCCGCTGGTCGGTGGCGGGAATCGGGCTCAATGCAGTGTTCTGCTGGGCCTTCACCGGCGGACCGACCCCGGGCTGGGGCCTGCAGCTGCCGCTCTTCAATGCCGGTCCGGCCGGACTGGTGCTGGCCACCGTGGCCGTCAACCTGATCACCACCGTGGGGCTGTTGCTCGCTCTGCGGGCTCAGCTAGGGGTGTTGCCCCTTCGCGACTGGACCAGGGATACCGGGCTCCTGCTCGGGGCGGCCGTGCTGGGTGGGGCAGCCGCCTGGGTCGTGGCCGAACGGGTGGTATGGCCTGCGGGCCTGCTGGGCCTGCTGCTCCGCTGTGGTCTGGCCAGCGCCATCGGCACGGCCGTCTACGGCCTGGGGGCCTCGGTCGCGGGTGTTCCCGAGGCGAGGGAAATTCTGGCGACCCTGCAGCGCCGGCTGCCGGGGCGGGCCTGAGCCGTCAGCTCAGCCGGATCTCCCGTTCCTCCCGCACATGCACCGGAACTTCCAGGTGGGAGCGCCCCAGCATCGCTGGGCCGTCCACCGAGAAGATGCGGGCCTCGATGCCGAAATCGCGGAATGCCGTTTCGAGTTCCTGGATCAGGGCCTTCTCCACCTGGGCCTCGGCATCCACCACCTTGCCGATCAGGCGACCGCCCAGGCGACCGATGCGTTGGCGAACCACGTCGCGTGCGTTGGTGACCTCAATGATGAGCACAGGTCCGCCGCAACGATGGGTACCCTATCGGCAGCAGGGCTCAGCAGAACGGCTCCAGCGCTTCCTCAAGGTCGCGCAGCTGACCCGAAGGAATCAGGCGGGCCAGGGGAAGTCGTGTGGCGCCACCTCCAATCGGGACCTGCACCGCCTCCAGGGCCTGGCGGGCTGCCACAGCGGCTCCCTGCTCCAGCCGGCCGGCGCATTCCACCGCCAGAGTTTCGGCCAGCCTGGCGTCGCCGAGATAGAGGTGCCAGCCCGCAACGTCGAGATAGAGACGCTCGGCGAGGGAACGGGTGAGCTCCTCGAGATCGTGGGCGGCGAGGCTCATGGCGCGCTGGGTGAATCCGGCCGCGGCCGGAGCAGGACCACCACGCTGCCATGGATCACCAGCAGCACCGCCCAGACCAGGGTGAGGCGATCGAGATGATGCCAGGGATGACGGATGCCCTGGATCACCCACAGGCCGCTGTTGATCGCTGCGAAAAGGGCGGCGTGCAGGGTGAGGTTGACGATCCTGTCGAAGTGGCGGTACGTCGGATCGTCGGGATCGGCAGGGCCGTACCAGCGGATCGGCATGGGGGACGGCGCGGGTTCTGCTCCGATCATGCCCTCCCTTCCTCTGGGCCGGTGGTTGACGGATGGCACCCCCGTGCGGTGAGAATGGCAAAGCCGAACACCAGAGCGAGCTCCGGCTCTCTCGCGTGTCAGGCCCATCTCAGGCGCTTGTAGCTCAGCGGATTAGAGCATCTGACTACGGATCAGAGGGTCGGGAGTTCGAATCTCTCCAGGCGCGTTCACACAAGGGAGCTTCGGCTCCTTTTTTTATGCCATGCCTCCTGCCACGGCGTTGCCTACGATCGGGCATCCCCGCACGGCTCCCCATGGCGGATTCCATCGACGCCCCTCTGGCCAGCAGCGACCCCGCCATCGCCGCCCTGATCGGCCGGGAGCTCGATCGTCAGCAGACGCATCTGGAGCTGATCGCCTCCGAGAACTTCGCCTCCCGCGCCGTGATGGAGGCCCAGGGCTCGGTGCTCACCAACAAGTACGCCGAAGGTCTGCCCCACAAGCGCTACTACGGTGGCTGTGAGCACGTGGACGCCATCGAGGAGCTGGCGATCGAGCGGGCGAAGCAGCTGTTTGGAGCCGCCTGGGCCAACGTGCAGCCCCACAGCGGCGCCCAGGCCAACTTCGCGGTGTTCCTGGCGCTGCTCCAGCCCGGTGACACGATCCTGGGGATGGATCTGTCCCACGGCGGTCACCTCACCCACGGCTCGCCGGTGAACGTGAGCGGCAAGTGGTTCAAGGCCGTGCACTATGGCGTCGACCCCGAGACCCAGCAGCTCAACTTCGATCTCATCCGCCAGCTCGCCCACGAGCACCGGCCGAAGCTGATCGTGTGCGGCTACTCGGCCTACCCCCGCACCATCGACTTCGCGGCTTTCCGGGCCATCGCCGACGAGGTGGGCGCCTATCTGCTGGCCGACATGGCTCACATCGCCGGTTTGGTGGCCGCCGGGGTGCACCCCAGCCCCCTCCCCCATTGCCATGTGGTGACCACCACCACCCACAAGACCCTGCGCGGCCCCCGCGGCGGTCTGATCCTCTGCAACGACGCCGAGTTCGGCCGGCAGTTCGACAAGGCCGTGTTCCCTGGCAGCCAGGGTGGTCCCCTCGAGCACGTGATCGCTGCCAAGGCCGTGGCCTTCGGCGAGGCGCTCCAGCCCTCGTTCCGCACGTACAGCGAGCAGGTGATCGCCAACGCCCAGGCCCTGGCGGCCCGCATCCGCGAGCGCGGCATCGACGTGGTGAGCGGCGGCACCGACAACCATCTGGTGCTGCTCGATCTGCGCTCGATCGGTATGACCGGCAAGGTGGCTGACCTGCTGGTGAGTGACGTGAACATCACCGCCAACAAGAACACGGTGCCTTTTGATCCCCAGTCGCCATTCGTCACCAGTGGCCTGCGTCTGGGCACCGCCGCCTGCACCACCCGCGGCTTCGATGCCGACGCCTTCCGCGAAGTGGCCGACGTGATTGCCGATCGGCTGCTCAACCCCGAGGACAGCACGATCGAGCTGCGCTGCCGCGAGCGGGTGGCTTCTCTCTGCCTCCGCTTCCCCCTCTATGCCGAGCGGCGGGAACTTCAGCCCGCCTGATCCTTCCCAGTCCCCGTAATCTGACGCTTCAGGACCGCTGTCTCCTGGCCCGCCGCCCGTGACCCTCGCCTACAGCCCCAACGCGGCGGCTCTGCTCACCCTGGTCACGGCGGCCCTGCTCACCGCCGCGATCGTTCCCCTGGTCCGTAGGGCTGGTCTGCGTTGGGGCCTGGTTGACACCCCCGACGCCCGCAAGCAGCACACCCTGCCGATGGTGCGCCTCGGCGGCATCGGCATCGTGGCGGGCTTCAGCCTCGCGCTCGCCCTCACCTGGCGGCTCGGCGGTTTTGCCGAGCTCCCTCCTGACAAGGACCAGCTGATCTGGACCACCCTGGCCGGGGCCCTCTGCTACTTCGTGATCGGCCTGGCCGACGACCTGTTCGCCCTGCCCCCCCTGCCGCGGCTGGCGGGCCAGGTGCTGGTTGCTGTTGCCGTCTGGCATCAGGGGGTACGGATCGGCACGATTGAGCTGCCCTTCGGGCTGCTGGGGGGGAGCCCAGCCGTGGTGCTGCCCGAGTCGCTCAGCCAGCTCGCCACCGTGATCTGGCTGGTCGGCATCACCAACGCCATCAACTGGCTCGACGGCCTCGACGGCCTGGCTGCCGGGGTGAGCGGCATCGCCGCCGTCGGTCTGCTGTCGGTGAGCTTCAGCCTCGCCCAGCCCGCCGCCGGACTGTTGGCGGCAGCTCTGGCGGGGGCCTGTCTCGGCTTTCTCCGCCATAACTTCAACCCCGCGCTGATCTTCATGGGCGACGGAGGCTCCTATTTCCTCGGCTTCGCCCTGGCGGCGATCAGCATCGTGGGCCCGGCCAAGGGTCTCACCAGCGTCAGCCTGCTGCTGCCCCTGCTGATCCTCTCCCTGCCCCTGGCCGATATGTCCGCCGTGATCATGGGCCGCCTGAGCGAAGGCCGTTCGCCCTTCTATCCCGACCGCCGCCACCTGCACCACCGGCTGCTGCGGGCCGGCTTCAGCCATCGCCGCACGGTGGTGCTCATCTACGCCTTCACCCAGTGGCTGGCATCGCTCGCTCTGGTGGTGGCCAACGCCGAGATGCGCTTCCTGTGGCTGGCCTTGGCCACTGCCATCCTCATCGGGGTGGTGGTGGCCTGCCGCCGCTCCATGCAGGGGGAGGCGGGTTGAGTCTCCCCCCTGCCCGAGGCCCCGGGGATGCGGAGGTGCTGTGCGTGGGCACCGAGCTGCTGCTCGGCTCGATCCTCAATGGCAACGCCCGCTGGCTGGCGGAGCAACTGGCCGCTCTGGGCATTCCCCACCACCGCCAGGGGGTGGTGGGCGACAACCGCGAACGGCTGATCGCTGCCCTGCGGGAGGCGGCGGGCCGCTGCCGCGTGCTGATCACCACCGGCGGCCTGGGCCCCACGCCCGACGACCTCACCACCGAGGCGATCGCCGCAGCCTTCGGAGCCCCGCTGGAGGAGCGGCCCGAGGTTTGGGCCGACATCCAGGCCAAGCTGGCTGCCCGCGGCCGTCCGCCGGCGGCCAGCAACCGCCGCCAGGCCCTGCTGCCTGTCGGGGCCACGCTGCTCCCCAATCCCACCGGCACCGCCCCGGGGATGATCTGGACGCCTGATCCCGAGGGGAAGGATGCGGGCCTGCGGCCCGGCTTCACGCTGCTCACCTTTCCAGGGGTGCCCAGTGAGATGCGGGCGATGTGGCAGGCCACCGCGGCCGGCTGGTTCAGGAGCGCCGGCCTGTCCCAGGGGGTGTTCGCCAGCCGTACTCTGCGGTTCTGGGGGGTCGCCGAGTCCAGCCTTGCTGAGCAGATCGGAGACTGGCTGGACTCGCCCAACCCCACCGTGGCGCCCTATGCCGGCACCGGCGAGGTGACGCTCCGGCTCACGGCCCGCGCCGGCGATGCCGCCGCCGCCGCCCGCCTGCTGGAACCGGTGGAGGCCGACCTGCGCCGACGCAGCGGGATCGACCTCTACGGCGCCGACGGCGACAGCCTGGCCTCTGTGGTGCTGGAGTTGCTGCGCCGCCGCGGCGAGACGCTGGCGGTGGCCGAATCCTGCACGGGCGGAGGTCTCGGGGCTGCCCTGGCGGCGGTCCCCGGGGCTTCCGAGGTGTTCCTCGGCGGCGTCATCGCCTACGCCAACGCCGTGAAGCGGAACCTGCTCGGCGTGAGCCCCGAGGTTCTGGAGCGCTGGGGAGCCGTGAGCGATCCGGTGGCCCAGGCCATGGCCGAAGGCGTGCTGCGCCGTACCGGTAGCGACTGGGCCCTGGCAACCACCGGCGTGGCCGGACCCGGCGGTGGCAGCACCGATAAACCTGTGGGCCTGGTGCACATCGCAGTAGCAGGCCCCGATGGAACCGTCAGCGCGCCCGTGCGCTTCGGCGCCCGCCGCGGCCGGTCATGGGTCCAGGCCGTGAGCGCCGGCGAGGCCCTGGATCGCCTTCGGCGCCTGGTTCTGGAGTCCGCAGGCCAGGGCTGAGCGACACGTCCCATCGGTATCGCTTCCTCAACGGGGCGGCACCGATCACGAATGCTGAGCGATGGAGTTTTCCCCCGTCATCCATGGTTTTCCCCGGAAACGACCCCTGTTTTCCCCAGGTCTTCACGTTCAGACCCATGCGCGCGTGGTCTGTGAGCGAAAGATCCTGGGGAAAGCGTCTCTCCCCTTGACCGCCGGACCTTCCGCCGGACCATCGCCCGCCGCCGTCGACCCAGGCGGCGGAAAGGGCCGTGGCGGCAGCGGTCGCGCCGGGTGTCGCGCTCGTCTCGGCCGGTCTGCCTCCTTTTGACGGAACCGGGATTCCCGTGGCGTCATGGGTTGGACCGATCGAGACATGCCGCATGAGCCAGACCCCGGAGACCGCGCCCGCCTACGTGAGCATCGAGAACCAGATGCCGGAAGATCTGTTCGACGCCATGCGGGAGTTCATCCGGCTCCATCCCCAGTGGGACCAGTACCGCCTGATGCAGGCCGCCCTGGCCGGCTTTCTGTTCCAGCACGGCTGCCATGAACGGTCGGTGGCTCGCCACTATCTCGATGGACTGTTCCAGCGCCCCGCCAGTCAGGCCCTGCGCCCCTGAGGCCCTGGTCCATGGCCGAGCCTCCGAACCGCTTCGCTTGCCAGCGGCACGCCCGACGCGCAGGATTGGATGCATGCCGCTCCCGGTCTGCAGCCGGGTCCATGTCACGAACGATCCCGGTCCTGATCCCGGCCACGATCTCCATCCCAGTCATGGTCCGCTCGATGGCTCCGTGGCCCTGCTGGCAGCCCACGCTGATCAGGTGAGTGCCTGCCAGCGCCTGTTGGAACACGAGGGGGTCGATGCCAGCTTGGTGGATCCCGCCACCCTTCTGGCCGCTGGCTGGCCGGCGTGCCGTTCCCCGTCCGATGTCCTGCTCGTGTTCGAGCCGGCTCTGCTGCCCACCCTGCAGGCGCTGCCCCGCCCCTTGCCCAGGCTGGTGGTTCTGGTGGAACCGGCTGATCAGCACCGCAGTGCGCAGCTGCTGGCCGCCGGAGCCGCCGATGTCTGGTCGCGCGATCTCCCCGACGTTCTGCTGGCCCAGCGGCTGCGCGATCGGCTCAAGCTCTGCCGCCAGCAGCGGACCCTCGCCCGGCAGGGGCGCTACGAGGCGGCGGTGGCCGAGTGCGCCCGCCTGCTGGTGGGACGTGGCCCGCTCGCGGTGCACCTGCAGCGGGTGGTGGAGATCCTTCAGCAGGCCTCCGGTGTCAGCCGCGCCTATGTGTTCCGCACGCACGAGCACCCGGATCTCGGCCTGTGCGTGTCACAGGTGCATGAGGCCTGCGCCCCCGGGATCGAGCCCCAGATCGACAATCCCCAGCTGCAGGATCAGCCCTTCGCCACCGAGGCCCCCAATGCGCTGGCCACGTTGGCAGCCGGGGAGCCCTTTGTCGGTCTGGTGGCCGACCTGCCGGAGCCCGAGCGCTCGATGCTTCATGAGCAGGGGATCGTCAGCCTGCTGATCCTGCCGATCGTCAGTGCCGGCTCCTTCTGGGGATTCATGGGTTTCGACGACTGCGTTTACGCCACTCGCTGGCAGCGGGATGAGATCGCCCTACTGCGCATCGTGGCGGAGACCTCCGGCCTGGCGATCGAACGCCAGCAGGCGGAGCTGGAACTGGTGCGGCTGGCCAACTCTGATGCGCTCACCGGTCTTCACAACCGACGCTTTGCCCATGAGCGTCTGAATACTCTGCTGGAGCTAGCCAGCCACAACCAGCAGCTCCTCTCGATCGCCCTCCTGGATATCGACTGGTTCAAGCGAATCAACGATACCTATGGCCATCCCGCTGGAGATGCGGTGCTCAGCCGGCTGGCCCGTTTGCTGCGGGATTGCTTCCGGGCTGAGGACCTGCTGGGCCGCATCGGCGGCGAGGAGTTCCTGGTGGCGACCCCGCAGGTCACCCCCGAGCGCCTCGCCGCCCGCCTGCAGACGCTGCGCCAGCGCCTCCAGGCCGCTCCGATCTGGTATGAGAAGCACACCATCCAGGTCACCTTCAGCGCCGGCATCGCCTGCAGCGCTGAATGGGAGACGGATCTGACGGCGGGTGCGCTGATCGCCCTGGCCGATCAGCGGCTGTATGTGGCCAAACACCGGGGTCGTGATCGCATCGTCGCTGGCTCTGCGGTCCCGGCCGCTTAGGGTGACAGGTCAACTCCGGCGGTGGACAGGTGAGCTCCGGCACGCTCTACGACAAGGTCTGGGACCTGCACAAGGTGGCCGAACTGCCCGGTGGCGCCACTCAGCTGTTCATCGGTCTGCATCTGATCCACGAGGTCACCAGCCCCCAGGCCTTCGCCGCCCTGCGCGATCTCGGCCTGAGCGTGCGCCATCCCGAGCGCACCGTGGCCACGGTGGATCACATCGTGCCCACCACCTCCCAGGCCCGCCCCTTCGCCGATCCGCTGGCCGAGGAGATGCTCGCCACCCTGGAGGCGAACTGCACCGCCCACGGGATCGTTCTGCACGGCATCGGCAGCGGTCGCCAGGGGATCGTGCATGTGATCGCACCGGAACTCGGCCTCACCCAGCCGGGCATGACCGTGGCCTGCGGCGATTCCCACACCTCCACCCACGGTGCCTTCGGCGCCATCGCCTTCGGCATCGGTACCAGCCAGGTGCGCGATGTCCTCGCCAGTCAGAGCCTGGCCATGAACAAGCTGCGGGTGCGCCGCATCCTGGTGGAGGGTGATCTTCCCAGTGGTGTGTTCGCCAAGGATCTGATCCTCCACATCATCCGCACCCTGGGAGTGAAGGGTGGTGTGGGTCATGCCTACGAATTCGCCGGCTCCACCATCGAGGCCCTGTCGATGGAGGAGCGGATGACCCTCTGCAACATGGCGATCGAAGGCGGTGCGCGGGTGGGTTACTGCAACCCCGACGCCACCACCGTTGCCTATCTGCAGGGCCGGCCCTTCGCCCCCACCGGCGACGCCTGGGAGCGTGCGGTGGCCTGGTGGAGCTCCCTGGCGAGCGGCCCCGATGCCTTGTTCGACGACGAGGTGTGCTTCGACGCCGCCGCGATCGCGCCCACCGTCACCTGGGGCATCACCCCCGGCCAGGGCATCGGTGTCGATGAGGCCGTGCCCACCCCCGAGCAGCTCGATCCCGAGGAGAGGCCGATCGCCGAGGAGGCCTATCGCTACATGGATCTGCTTCCTGGGTCCCCGATCGCCGGTCTGCCGGTGGATGTCTGCTTCATCGGCAGCTGCACCAACGGCCGCCTCAGCGATCTGCGGGCCGCGGCAGCCGTCGCCCGTGGGCGTCGGGTTGCACCCGGCGTGCGGGCGTTCGTGGTGCCGGGTTCCGAGCAGGTGGCGGCGGCGGCCGAGGCCGAGGGCCTCGACGCCGTGTTCCGGGAGGCCGGCTTCGAGTGGCGCGAGCCTGGCTGTTCCATGTGCCTGGCGATGAATCCCGACCGTCTGGAGGGCCGCCAGATCAGCGCCAGCTCCAGCAATCGCAACTTCAAGGGGCGCCAGGGCTCCGCCACAGGCCGCACCCTGCTGATGAGCCCCGCGATGGTGGTGGCTGCCGCCGTGAACGGCGCCGTCACCGACGTCCGCACTCTCTCGCCCGCCGAGGCTCCCGCCGCCGCCCTCCGATGAGCAGCCATCCCTTCCCCGCCGGTCCTGTTCCCTCCCACCGGGGACGCGCCATTCCCTTGGTGGGCGCTGACATCGACACCGACCGCATCATCCCGGCCCGCTTCCTCAAGTGCGTCACCTTCGAGGGGCTGGCAGAGGGTGCCTTCGCCGACGACCGCACCGAACGGGCGGGGTCCCATCCCTTCGATCGCGACGAGCACCGGGGGGCTTCGGTGCTGGTGGTGAACAGCAACTTCGGCTGCGGTTCCAGCCGTGAGCACGCTCCGCAGGCGCTGATGCGCTGGGGCATCCGCGTGGTGATCGGCGAAAGCTTCGCTGAGATCTTCTTCGGCAACTGCCTTGCCCTGGGCATCCCCTGCCTCACAGCCGATCCGCTTCACGTGGCCGAGCTGCAGCAGGCGATCGCGGCTGATCCAGGGGCAGAGCTGTTCCTGGATCTCGAAGCCCTGGAGGTGGAGCTGGAGAGCGAGTTCGTGGGCGCCAACCGCTGGCCGGTGCAGCTTGCCCCGGGCCCGCAGCAGATGCTGGTGAGCGGCCAGTGGGACGGCACGTCCCAGCTGGTGGCCCACGACGCCGAACTGAAGGCCACCGCTGAGCGGCTCCCCTATCTGAGCGGATTCGCCCTGTCCTGAGGGATCGGGCCGGCAGGATCTCAGAAGGGGCGGCTCAGAAGCTGCTGGCTGGGGGTGTAGGGCACGAAGGGCACGCCGGTGCCCTTGAAGTTGAAATCGTTCAGCTTCACCCGTACCCCGCCGAGGCCGTCGTAGGGGCTGTAGAAGATGCCGATTTCGTAGGAGCGCCGCTGCCAGCGCAGTTCCACATAGGAGGCCGTGACGTCGCCGTAGAACTCCGAACCGGGGTCGACGTTGAAGCCGATGCCGCCGTTGAACACCAGCGGACCCACGATCTGCTGGGTCAGACCGATGCCGAGGGTGCCGAGGTCGACCGCACGGTCGAAACTCAGCGGGCTGACCCCTTGCCGCGCTGTGGCGCTGCCGGTGATCGTGAGCCGGGTGAAATCCAGGAATGGCTTCACGAACCGGCCCAGCGTGAGGGTGGGGCCGCCGGAGAGGCTCAGGGTGTTCTGGTTCCGGCCATCGCCGTAGAAGGCCAGGGTGCCGAGCACATTGGCGTTCAGGGCGAGCCCGGGCACCACCGGCACGGCGGTATTGGCGTAGGCCCCGGTGGCGGTGAGCGGAGCCGGTGTGCCGGTCCAGAGGGGAAGGCTCAGGTTCAGCGAGCCGATCGCATTGCTGCGCCACAGGTCGCTGAGGCTGGTGCTCTGGAAGGCGTTGGCCTGGTAGTTACCCATGCCGAGGCGCCAGAAGTAGTTGCTGCTCAGGCGTCCCCAGTTCGGCAGCAACCCGGTGTCCTCCAGGGACACGCCATAGGCGGTGTAGACGTCCTCCTCCCCCAGGGAGCCGTTCCAGACCCGGAAGCGGTAGGCGCCGAACAGGCGCAGGGTGCTCTCGCCCAGCAGCGGTAGCCCCACGTTGCGGCTCAGAATGCCCCAGGTGCGGGTGCCGTTGTCGAAGTTCGCCGGGTCGAAGGTGGAGATCTCGAGGGTGGCGTCGGCATTGAACCCTGCCAAGGGAGTGAGCAGCTTCGCCTGCAGACCGAAGAGGTCGCCGGTGGTGACCGGCTGGCTCTGCGGGTCGGCTCCGGCAGGTTCCCCAGGCAGCGGATAGCTGTCGGTGGTGCCGTTGTAGGCCCGTTCGATCATCAACTGGGGCTGGATTACCAGCGAACCCTTCTGGCCGAAGCGGATCGGGATGTCGTAGCCGCCGTAAAAGCCGTCGCGGTCCTCCCGATCCACACCCAGCACCCAGCGATTCTCCACTTCCTCCTCCTTCTTGATCACCGTCTGGCGGCGCACGGGAATCGGCAGCCGGTCTTCGAGCAGCAGCTGGTTGCGATCGGCCTTGATCACCGTGTCCCCGTTTGGCATCAGGGTGGCGACCACGTTCTCCGAATCCACCCACGACTGCGCCGGGGTGAAAGGGTCGTTGGTGAAGGCCACCCGGTCGCCGCTGAGGGTGTTGGGGGTGATCCGCAACCGCCGGGCCTGGATGCGCCAGCGGCTGATCGTGCCCTGCACCAGCTGGCGGTTGCTCTCGGTGGTGAGATCGGCGAGCTGGGAGGGCTTGATCTGCCCGAAGTTGTTGGCCTCGTCGGGGGTGGTGAACTGGCTGGGAAAGCCATAACGGCGTTCCGCCACCAGGCTCTGCTGGAAAGTCAGCTCGGTGACCCGCTGGCCGATCGCGGCAATCGCCTCCCGACGTTCCCGCTCCTGCTGCCGAGCACGGCTCCAGACGTTGCCGGCGGGGCGTGTTGCTGCGGTGGGGCCATCGGTGGCAGCGGCGGCGCTGGAAGGCGCGCTGGACCCGGTGGCGGTGGTGCGGCCCGGGCCGAGCGTCACCATTTCCAACTGCTGGGCCAGCCCCGTAGGGGCTTCGTTGCCGGGTGGCGGTGCGCCGGGGCAGCCCTGGGGCGGGGGGAGAACCAGCTGGGGGGCGCGTTTGCTGTCTTCCCCGTAGCGGTAGCGCACGCCCAGCAGGTAGGCGTTGCTCCCTTCGCTCACGCCGTTGTAGGTGCCGAAGGCTCCGGAGCGGTGGTGGATGCGGCCCACCACCGACCACTCGGGAGCCACCAGCGCCTCCACCTCGAAGGCGAGGTAATTCAGGAAGCGAGAGGAACGCTCGCGGTAGGTGTCTTCGTAGTAGCTGAGGCTCGTGTTGAGGCTGACCCCCTCCTCGAAGCCGATGCTCAGCCAGGGCTGGAGCCAGGCGCGCAGCATCAGGCCGCCGGTGAACTCCAAGAACGACTGGCTTGCCGTCTGGAGATTGGCCACCTCACTGGCGCTGTAGGGACCGATGTACTTCGAGCCCTTCTGGGCCGCCGCCCGGTGACCGAGCACATTGAAATCGAGGTCGAGGGCGAACGGCCCCGCCTTGATCAGTCGCCGCTGGAGGCCGGCGCCGAGCAGGTATTCGGGGCGGAACACACCATCGAAGGTGAAGGTCTGGCCGAAGTCGGAGTGAAACATCTGGCCGCCCCAGACGGTGACGGCCCAGGGATACGGCTGCCAGTCCGGCGGAGGCGGCACCGCGGGGGTGCAGCCCATCGGCTCCGGTGGAGGCAGCGGCACGGAGGGCGTCGTCTCAAGATCGAAGTCCTGTTCGCTGCCATCGAGGTCGATGACGCCGTAAACGTCCTCCAGTTCTCCCGTGCCTTCCGGCAGGCTGAAGCGCAGTCGGCTGGCCTGCAGGTACTGCAGGCCGCGCTGGAAGCGCACGCTGCCGCTGGCGTAGAGGGTTCGTGTTTCCGTGTCGAACTCAATGCGATCGGCCAGCACCCGGCCCCCCGCCAGACGGGCCATGGCCTGGCCGATCGCCACGAACCGCTGGCGCTGGTTGTCGAAGTTCTGGCTGTTGGCGGTGAGCTCAAGCTCCAGGGGCGGTGCGCTGGCCGCCGGCAGGGCGTTCTCGGGGACCGGAGCCGTGGGCGCCGGCGGGTTGTCCGGGCCGAGGGGGGCCGGGCTCGGCGCCACGATGGGGCCTGGCGGCGTGGGCAGCGTGATCGGTGCGTTGTCGGCGGCGGACCAGGCCGGGACCGGAGCGGGAGGGGCCGTGGCGGCGGGTCGGCCCGCCCGTCCCGATGGCAGCGCGGAGTCGCTCGGGAGCATGGGCACCGCGGGCGGCGCGTCTGGGGGTGCGACGGCGGGTGGGAGTTCCGACAGGGCCGCCTGCAGTCGCGGGGTCAGGCGGGGAAGTACCGGGATTTCGCCCGTCAGCGTGGACCTGCCCGCTGGCGGCGGGACGTGATCTTCCGTGGCCCGGGCGGCACCGGTGGATCCAAGAAGGATGGCGCCGACTCCCAGTACTCCCAACAGACCAACGGCCGGAGGCATCGGGTTGCTCAGGGGTGCGGACCGGAACTGGGGCACCGAAGGCAACCCGGTGGGAGGCGTAGGGGCTGGGATCCTCCCACGGGATGGGCGGTGGCTGTGTCAGGAGGAGGCCGGCGTGGCGGGCGGCGACAGCTTGCTCAGCCGATCACTCCTCGAGGTCCTTGCGGCTGGGGGTGCGGCTGGGGTCGCTGGCCAGGAAGCCGAACACGAAGATCCCGATGAAGAAGAAGACGACGGAATAAACCGAGATCTTGAGGGCGAGCATGGACTGTCCGGCGGGTGACAGGGAGTGACAGGCGCCGGTAGGGGCCTGATCGACCCTGCGGCAGCCGCATCATCCTATGGGGCATGGTCGGCGAACCCTGATGCCCGAGGGCCGTGAGACGGGAGAACGCGCCCGGATTGAAACGTTTCCTTCATCTCCAACCCCCCCGGAGCCGTCCGGCCTGCAGCCCCTCGATCTGCAGTCCCTCTGGCTCTGCCCCCATCCGCAGGGTGGCGAAGCGCCGGCCATGGCCCATCCCTGGGGGCCTCTGCACCGGCCCGACTGGATCCGTCGCGGGCTGATCGTCTGGCCCCGCGGGGGGAGCTGGTGCCGCCTGCGCCTGCGCCTGGGGTGCCCACCGGAGTGGCGGCGGCTGGTCCCCGGGGCGGCGGTGGCGCGGTTGGCTCTGCGCTGGTGGGCCGATCGGGTGGAGTTGCGGGTGAACGGCCATCAGGTGCACGGCGGCGATCTGTTTGACACCGCCTGTCGCTGGCCCCTGCCGGACACCTGGTGGCAGGGTGAACCCCTCGATCTGGAGCTGCTCCTGCGCAGCCCTCTGCACGACGACGGCGCCCTGATCCACAGCCGGCTGGAGCTCGAACCCACCGACCCCGCCGATCCTCTTGGCCTGCTCGACGCCGGGCTGGCGGCGCTGGAGGAGCTTCGCCGCTCCCATGGCGCCCCTGCCCACGTTCCCGGCGGCGGCACGCTGCACGTCTGCAGCCACGCTCACCTCGATCTGGCCTGGCTCTGGCCCGTCGCCGACACCTGGCAGGCGGCCGAACGCACCTTCACCTCGGTGCTGGCCCTGATGGAGCGGTTCCAGGAGCTCCACTTCGGCCATTCCACTCCAGCGCTGTACGCCTGGCTGGAGCGCCATCGTCCGGCCCTGTTCGCCCGCATCCGCGCCGCCATGCGCGCTGGGCGCTGGGAACCGCTCAACGGTCCCTGGGTGGAGACCGATGCTGTCCTGGTCTCCACCGCTTCGCTGCTGCGTCAGTTCCAGGAGGGGCAGGGGTACAGCCGGTGCCGCTTCCCGGAATGGAGCCACCGGCTGGCCTGGCTTCCGGACAGCTTCGGCTTCGCCGCCGGACTGCCGGCGGTGGCCGTCGCCACGGGGGTGCGCTGGTTCTGCACCCACAAGCTGTTCTGGAACGCCACCAACCCCTTCCCGCACCGGCTGTTCCGCTGGCGCAGCCGCTGCGGGGCCGAGGTGCTGGCGCTGATGAGCGCCCCGATCGGCACCGACGGCGATCCCCTGGCGATCGAACGCCATCGCCTGGAGTGGCGGCGGGCCACAGGCCGGGACGATGACCTCTGGTTGCCGGGGGTGGGGGACCATGGCGGCGGCCCCAGCGCCGAGATGCTGGAGCAGCTGGCTCTCTGGAGTCAGCGGCCCGAGGCGGTGCCCCAGCGCCATGGGCCCGTGCGGGCCTTCCTGGCGGAGCTGGAACCGCTGGCGGCGTCGTTGCCGGTGTGGCGCGACGAGCTCTACCTGGAGCTGCATCGGGGCTGCGCCACCAGCCGCCCTGACCAGAAGCGCCACAACCGCACGCTCGAGCGCCTGCTGCGGGAGGCCGACACCGCCAGGGCTCTGTTCGCCTCCGCGGCCCCTGGGCCGGAGGCGGAAGGGGCCACGGGCGAGGGCTGGCGAACTCTGCTGTTCCAGCAGTTCCACGACATCCTCCCCGGCACCTCGATCCCCGAGGTGTTCGAGCAGGCCGAACCCCTCTGGCGGGCCGCCCGACGCCAGGCCGCAGGTCAGCGCGACCGAGCCCTGGGCCTGGGTCCGTCGGCTTCGCGGGCTCCCCGCCGGAAGCGCCCCCAGGAGGAGGGCCGCTGGTGGGTCGCCCAGCTGCAACCCTTGCCGCCGTTGCCGCGCACTCTGCGCCTGCCGGCCGGTTCCTGGTGGCTGGAGGCTCCGGGGGGGCAGGTGCCCCTGCTGGGCCAGCCCGCACCGGGGGGCGGCCAATGGCTCCAGCTCCCCGGCATCGAGGGAGTCGGCGTGCTGGGGCTCCGCCACCGACCTGTCGGCGCGGTCCCTGGCCCCGGACAGGCAGTCGAGGGGGTGGAGGCGTTCCCGGCCGCGCCGGTCGGCGCGGTGACGCTCACGGCGGCCCCGGAGGGTCGCTGGCATCTGGCGAACGGCCTAGTGGAGGCGGTGATCGGCCCAGCAGGCGTGGAAGGGCTGCGGGCCCCCGGTGGTGTGGAGACCCTGGCCGGGCCTCTGGCCTGGCGTCGCTGGGGTGACCGCGGTGAGTTCTGGGATGCCTGGGATCTGGCCGCCGACCACCGCGACCATCCCCTCCCCTGGCGCTGGCAGGGGCTCCCCACCTGGGTGGAAAGGGGACCGCTCTGCTGTCGCTTCCTCTGGCGCGGCCGCTGCGGTGCCAGCCCCCTGCGGCTCGAGGGACGCCTGCTGGCCGGTAGCCCCTGGTTGGAGCTCGTGCTGAGCATCGACTGGCGCCAGCGCCATGAACTGCTGCGCCTGGAACTGCCCCTGGCCCAGTCCGCGCACCGTTGGGCCGCCGACACGGCCGGAGGTGTGATCGAGCGTCCCGGCGAGGCGCGTCTGGCGAGGGAGCGCAGTCGCTGGGAGGTGGCGGCCGTGAGCTGGATCGCCTCGGTCTCCGGTCCCGGCGGGGCCGGGGTGGCCGTGCTGCTCGACGGTCCCCAGGGAGTGTCCGGCCAGAGCGACCGGCTCGGGGTCTCCCTGCTGCGCGGCCCCACCTGGCCCGATCCCGGCGCCGACAACGGACGGCAGCGCCAGCGCCTGGCCCTGCTGCCGGTCCCCGCCGGTTGGCGGGGGGCTGCCGTGCCCCTTCAGGCTCGCCGCTTCCGTGAACCGCTGTGGTGCCGCCCCCATGGGGGGGTGATTCCGGCAGCTCCCCTCTTCCCGCCCCTGGGGGATGATCTGGAACCGCTGGCGCTCCGCCCGGCCGCCGGTGGGGGAGGAGCGGTGGTGCTGGCGGTGCAGAATCTGGGCCCCTGCCGACGGCAGTGGGAGCCGGGACCGGGCTGGCGGGTCACGGCGCGCCTGGATGGTCTGGACGATCCCGTCGCGGGCAGTGCCGACAGGGTGGAACTGGGCCCGTGGGATCTGGGCTTTTGGCGACTGGAGCGAGCAGCCGCGGAATCCTCTCAATCGTCGTGATCGTCGAACGGATCGGTGAGGCGCTTCGAGGGTGGACCGAAGGCGGTGTAGATGCCGAAACCGGTGAGGGCCAACAGCACAACCAGCACCGTGATGGCCACGGACAGGGCGGGGGAGGTGGCGGCGGGGTCCATCGGCAGCGGCAGGTTGGTCGGGAAGGGAGCGAGGGCCGCGGCCGACGACGCAGGAGCCGAGGAGGCCGTTCTGCGTGACAAGTCTCGACGCTCAGCCGCGAAGCGGCGGCCAGGGCCCTTACAGTAGCCACCGCGATCTCAGGACTGAGAGCGCCGTTTCCGTTGCCGTTCCCGTCAGAGCCGCTATGGCCCAACGCACCCGCCTGGGAGACATCCTGCGCCCGCTGAACTCCGAATACGGCAAGGTTGTTCCTGGCTGGGGCACCACGCCGATCATGGGCGTGTTCATGCTCCTGTTCCTGGTGTTCCTGCTGGTGATCCTGCAGCTCTACAACAAGTCGCTGCTGCTGGAGGGCATCAATGTGAACTGGAACAGCCTCGGCTGATCTCCTCGCTCTCCTTTCATGAATTTCTTCGGCATCGGCCTGCCCGAGATGGCGGTCATCGCTGCCATCGGCCTGCTGGTTTTCGGTCCCAAGCGCCTGCCAGAGCTGGGTAAGACCCTTGGTCGCACTCTGCGCGGTTTCCAGTCGGCCTCCCAGGAGTTCGAAAAGGAGTTCCGCACCGCCATCGCCTCCGAGGGAACGGTTGCCGAAACCGCCGAAGTCGCAGCGCCGGCACCCCTGCCTGCCGCTTCTGCGAGTTCGAGCGATGTCTCTGGCTCTGCCGCGGGTCCGGCCGACAACACGGCCCCTGGCGAGCGCGCCTGAGCCGTATCCCTTGGATCTTCAGCTGCTGGTGGGGCTGGGCAATCCGGGTCCTCGCTATGTCGATACCCGCCACAATGTCGGGTTCATGGCCCTGGAGCGGCTGGCTGCACGCGAGTGTGTGCCCTTCCGTTCCCAGGCACGTCTGCAGGGGCTTCTGGCGGAGATCGGATCGGGATCCTCCCGCCTGCGGCTGCTGATGCCGCAGACCTACATGAACGAGAGTGGTCGCTCGATCCGCGCCGCCCTCGACTGGTACCGGCTCAGTCCCAGCCAGCTCCTGGTGCTGGTCGATGACATGGATCTGCCCCTCGGTCGCCTGCGGTTGCGCGCCTCGGGAAGTGCCGGCGGCCACAACGGCCTGCGCAGCACGATCCAGCATCTGGGCACCCAGGAGTTCGCCCGATTGCGGATCGGCATCGGCGCTCCCGCCGAACAGCCGGCCGAACGGCGGGAGCGCACGGTGTCCCACGTGCTCGGCCGTTTCTCCGGTGACGAGCGTCCCGTGGTGGACGCCATGCTCGCAGAGGTGCTGAGCGGGGTGGAGCTGATCCGGCGGCTGGGACTGGAGCGGGCCGGCAATCGCCTGAACAGTTTCCGGGCCCCGGTGCCGGCATCCTGAATCCGGCCTGCTGTCGTTCCCGCCGCTGCCTTGCCCCGCCTTCCCGCCACCACTGCCCAGTTGCGGGTGCTGCGTCGCAGCTTCCGGCCGTGCGTGCTGGAGGGTGAGGTGAGCGCCGGTGGTTTCCAATGGAGCTTTCACTGGGCCTTTGACCGCGGCGAGCTCCGTGTGGAGCCCTCGCTGGGCCGTGCTCTGATCCAGGACGCCCTGCTGCGTTATCTGCTGCGGGCTGATTACGAGCTTGAGCCAGGCGGCGACTACTCCTTCACCGTCCGGGCATCGTTCTGAGCCGGGTGCTCCCGTCCCGGCGCAGGGGATGGCCGAGCCACTGCTCCACAAGCAGTTGGGCCACAACATCGTCGATGTCCCTCGGTGGCAGGCGCAGACCCCGAGGCAACAGACGCCGCCACCCCCGCGGTGGTTCCAGTTGCCAGTAGCGCTGGCGGGCCGCCAGGGTGCTGCCTCCCTCCTCCACCAACAGGACCGGCAGGCGCGGCTCCAGCCGGTCCCGCCAGACCCCCGATCCGGTGCCATTCCCCAGAACCACCGCCCCAACTCCCGCCCCGATCCACTGCTCCAGGGCCGCACCGGCCTGCTCGGGCGGCAGCACAAGGGCGATCACGATCCGCCGGCGCGGCGGATCCGTGAGCACCAGCCCGCATTTGCTGCGCCCCGGATCCAGCCCCGCGATCGCCCCCTCGGTCATGGTCGCCGCTGCTGGCGCTCGCCGGCTCCCGGCCAGCGCAGCTCCACCACGATCGGATCGGGGGTGTCGGCATCCCGCATCACGACGGCCTCGAGCTGGGCCGTCAGCCCCTCCGGACGCTCACTGAGCCGCCGGCCCAGGGCGTTGAACGCGGCCACGTCGAACTGCAGGCCATCCGCCAGGGTGCCCTGGCGCTGGGCCCGGGCGAAGGCTGCCGCCAGCAGCAGGTTCAGCCGGTTGCGCACCTCCTCAGGCCGGCGTTCGTCGCCTTCCAGGGCGGTGCGGGCCAGCACCTCACCCCGGCGCGCCACCGGGCGGTTGGGCCGTACGTCGGGGAAGGCGAGCACCCGCTGTTCGCCCCGCACCACGTTGCTGGCCGAGCGGACACTCACCACCCAGGTGCCCGACTTGCGGATCATCTGCTCCAGCCTCTGGATGTCGTTGCGGGGCACCAGCAGGATCTGGCGATCGGGCCGCTGCTCGGGCAGGAGAAGGCGAAAGGCGGCCAGGTTGGCCTGCTGCAGCAGGGCATCGATCACCGAGCGCGCCTGGCTCGCTTGCTGAAGCCGCACCTTTGCCGAGGCCAGGGGCTGGCCGCTGGCGATCACCACGTCGCCGCGGCGCAAGGCGATCACGTTGCTCTCCAGCTCCTTCAGCTCCTTGGCGCCGGCGGCGATGCGCTCGCGCACCGTTTTCAGTTCGCTCTCCGTGCGTCGGATCTCCGCATCCCGCGCCTGCACGTCCCGGCTCAGTCGCTCCCGTTCGCCCTCCAGCCGCCGCCGCTCCTGCTGCAGGGGCTGCAGTTCGCGGCGCAGGCCCGCCACGCGCTGCTCCGCCCCCTTCAGGCTGGCCTGGGCCTTGCGCTGCTCCGCCTGGGCCTGACGGCTGCTGGCCAGCGCCCGGTCGCGGATCGTCAGAGCCTGGCTGCGACTGCGGAGGGCCTGGCTGCGTCCCTGCTCGGCCCGGTCCACCTCGGCCCGGCTGCGGATCAGGTCCTGGCGATTGCGCTCCAGGGCGGCGCGGCTGTCCCGCAGGCGGGCCTGGATCTGATCGAGCTCGAACAGGCCGACCCGCAGGCGCTCGCTCACCAGCAGCAGCAGCCCGAGCGACACCGCGCTGATGAGGGCGCCGGTGAGGGCTGTGATCACGACGGCGGTGTTCCGGGGCCGCAGATTGAACAGGCTGAGCCGGGCCTTGCCCACCCGACTTCCCAGCCGGTCGCCGAGGGTGGAGAGAACTCCTCCCAGGACCAGCAGCGCCAGGATCAGCAGCCAGCCCGACACGCTCGGCTCCAGGGGTGACCCAGTATCCCTGCCTGCAGGGGGGCCGGCAGGGTGAGGAGCGCCGGCGGTTCAGCTGAACCGCTTGGCCAGGGCGATCGGATCAAACACCGTGATCTTCTTACGGTCGATCTGCACCAGGCCATCGTTGCGAAGATCCCCCAGCAGGCGGGTGATCGTGACGCGGGTGGAGCCGATCGCCTCGGCGATCGCCTGATGGGAGAGACGAAGATCGATGGTGATGCCATCGTTTCCAGGAACCCCGAAATCGCGACAGAGCACCAGAAGGAAGCTCACCAGCCGGGAACTCATGTCCCGGTGGGTGAGGGTTTCGATCATGGTCTCGGTCTGGAGGATGCGGGAAGAGAGGCCCTGGAGCAGCAGCAGGCCCACGCTGGCGTCCTGTTCGATCGCGCGCCGCACCGACGTGGCCGGTGCGGTGACCATCTCGACCCGCGTGAAGGCAATGGCGTGATAGAAGCGGTCGGAGCGCTGGCCGGTGAGCAGCGAGAGCACACCGAAGAGGCTGTTCTCCCGTAGCAGCGCCACGGTGATCTCTTCGCCGGATTCATACACCCGTGACAAGCGCACGGCACCGCGACGCAACAGATAGACCCGTTCGGCAGGATCGCCGGGGAAAAAGATCGTCTTGCCCCGCTCGATCGTCTCGACGCTGCTGCCAGCGAGACCGCGGATCACCTCCAGGAGGGTGGGGGTTGCTACCCCGGGGGCGTTCACCGGTGCAACGCCCGGAAGGCCATCCGAAGGGGTGCTGGAGTAACGGCTGAATCCGCGAGTGGCGCCGACCATCCAGGCGGTGCGAGGTGGAGGGAAGCTAGGGATCGCTTCTCTAGCTACTTGTAGCGGATCACACGGTTTGCGCGGACTGCCCTTGTGGGGGCTGCTCCGCCAGGGCTGCGCGCTGGGCCTCACGCAGTTGCGCCAGGCCGGAGCCCGCCAGGTCGAGCATCGTCGCGAGCTGGGCACGGGAGAAGGGAGCGCCCTCCGCGGTCCCCTGGATCTCCAGCAGCTGGTCGGCCTCGTCGCCCACCACGTTCAGATCCACCCCAGCCCGGCAGTCCTCCCCGTAATCCAGATCGAGCAGGGCCCGGCCGTCCACCAGGCCCACCGACACGGCGCTCACCTGCCGGCGCAGCGGTGAGGTCGTCAGCAGGCCTCGCCGCTGCAGCCGTTCGAGCGCCGCGGCCAGGGCCACCCAGGCCCCTGTGATGGCGGCGGTACGGGTGCCGGCGTCGGCGTGAAGCACATCACAGTCGATCAGCAGGGTGCGCTCCCCCAGGACCTTCAGGTCGAGGGCGGCGCGCAGGCTGCGCCCGATCAACCGCTGGATCTCCTGGGTGCGCCCCGAGAGCTTCATCAGCTCCCGCCGCTGTCGCTCGGGCGTGGAGGCGGGCAAGAGGCGGTACTCGGCGCTGAGCCAGCCCTGGCCACCGCCCCGCCGCCAGCGGGGCACCTCCTCCTCGACGCACACACTGCACAGCACCCGGGTCCGCCCGGCCTCCACCGTGAGCGAGGCCAGGGCGAAGCCCATCGGATCCCAGTGAAAGCGCACCGGCCGCAGATCGTCGTCGCTGCGGCCGTCGGCGCGCCGGGGGGGAGCTTGGCTGTCGGTCAAGGGAAGGAGGTGGCGGGGCCGGCAGCGTAGGGGGTGGTACGTCTGTTTGCCACCAGGGCTGGTGTGCAGCCCAGTGCGATGCCGCTACATTCGGGACATACGCCCCGGACGGCACCACCGTCGGGTCCACCGCCCCGGTGCCTGGATCGTTCCGGACTCCGTGGCGGTGGTGTCGCGTCTCCGCTTCGCCGCCAGGGGTGCATGACCGCCAGCCTCGTCCATCCCCATTCCGCCGCACGCCCCCCGCTCGAGCCCCTTCTGATGGTGCCGCCGCTTCGGCTGGTGCCCGAGCCGGAGGGGCTTCTGCAGATCCACACCGCTCCTTACCGGGGCAGCTTCGCTGCGGTGTTCAGCCAGGCTCTGCGCTCCGCGGGTCTCGGCAGCCGGGTTCTGGTGACTCAGTTCCTCAAGGGTGGCGTGGCCCAGGGGCTGGCGGGCAGCCTGTGGCTGTGCGGCCGGTTGCAGTGGCTGCGCCCGGCCCTGCCGCTCTGCCTGGATCGCCCCGCCGATGCCCTGCCTCCGGTGGCCATCGAGGGAGTGGATTCCCGGGCGGCCGTGGGAGAGGTGTGGGCCTTCAGCCGGGAACGGCTGCTGGCCGGCGATGTCGACCTCATGGTGCTCGATGAGCTGGGGCTGGCGATGCAGCTGGGCTACGTCGCGGCTGAGGAGGTCACCGAGGCGCTCCAGCGGCGGCCGGCCCACCTCGATGTCATTCTCACGGGTCCAGCCGTGCCGGAGGTGCTGATGGCGATGGCCGACCAGGTGACCGAACTTCGCCGCGGCGCCTGATGCCCGCCCCGGATAGCCTCCGAAACGCGGCCTTCCCTCCTGTCCCATGCTCAAGAACGACCGCTGGATCCACGAGCAGGCCGCCGGCGGCATGATTGAGCCGTTCCAGGGGACCCTGGTGCGCCACCTGGATCCGGAGGCCCGCACTGGAGCCGTGCTCAGCTACGGCTGCTCCTCCTACGGCTACGACCTGCGCCTTTCGGCCAACGAGTTTCTGATTTTCCGTCATGTGCCCGGCACGGTGATGAACCCCAAGCGGTTCAATCCCGCCAACCTTGAGCCCGCGCCCCTGCACCGTGATGAGGACGGCGAGTTCTTCATCCTGCCGGCCCACTCCTACGGCCTGGGGGTGGCGCTGGAGAAGCTGCGGGTGCCCGCCAACATCACCGTGATCTGCCTCGGCAAGAGCACCTACGCCCGCCTAGGGATCATCGTCAACACCACGCCGGCCGAGGCCAGCTGGGAAGGCCACCTCACCCTGGAGTTCAGCAACTCCTCCGGCGCCGACTGCCGCATCTATGCGGGTGAGGGCATCTGCCAGCTGCTGTTCTTTGAAGGCGATCCCTGCGCCACCACCTATCAGGACCGGGCCGGCAAGTACCAGCACCAGCCCGAACGGGTCACGCTCGCCAGGGTCTGAGGCCTTAGTGCCTGTCAGCTATGCAATCAGGAGACATTGATTCGTGATTCATCGGATAACATCCTAAACAGCAGAAGGGGAAATAAGGCGACGGCCAGTGAGGACAGCAGGGATGCGAGAGTGCCAATGCCAAGCAATCCATATCGATTAACAAGCAGGACAAAACAAAGTGCAATCGCTAGAGACTGTGCCCTGATGAGGCCCTCCCCACTTGGTGATTGAGAGATTAACGCCTCACTGAATGTTTCTGGCCCGCGATAGGCAATGGTAAAAGGAAGTAGGGCGTAGATTGCTTTGTACTCGTTGGCGTTGAAAGGAAACAGCATTAACGTCACTATAATTGCCGTTAACAGGATGATCAGGCCGACGCGGTATGGTATTCGTCGATAGGGGATGCAAATGAGGGCAAGAAAAGAAATGGAACAATAGGCTAGTACCACAACCGGATAGACCTTGGCGAGGGCGCCCAGCAGCCAGTCTGGTGAGGATAGCCAAAAGATGATGGATTTAATGGCGATGTAGGGAGAACTGAAAAATCTATCTCCAGCTGTGCCAATCACATAACTTGTTCGAAACTCCTGCTGCCAGTGAGACAATTCGCTGTACCCCAAAGCAACGTCGCCCTGGTACAGAATCGCCATGCTGAGGATTGACAGCACGATGGCCAGGCCCAGGATGCGAGTGAATGCTCCCGCTGCTTGGTGGAGCTGTGTCCGCCTATCTGATGGGTCATGTCCCGAAGAACAAATGGCAAACAGCAGCGTGTAGGGCTTAATGCAAACGGCTAGGGCAAGGATGAACTCACTTCTACTGATGGATAAGAATCTCTGAATTTCTGGGGTCCGCTCTTTTCTCCTCTGAATAATCAGCGCGACAAACCAGCTAACAAGACCGAATGTGATCAACTCGAGATTGCCCCGATCGAAGGCGAACAGGAATGGGTACCCCAGCAGAAGGGTAGTAGCCAATAGGAGAGGTGAAACACTCTGTCCGTCCGGATGTAAGGCAGCCCGGATCGTTGCCACATTTCTCAGAACCGAAGCAAGTACCATGCCGGTGATAACCAGCCAAAGTATCCTTGAGACTTCAATGGATGAGGGCATAGCATTCAATGCTAAGGACAACGGCTTGAGTGCTACATAGGTCAAGGGGCCATAAACTGGCATAGCAACTTGATTCTCAAGGCCGTAAGGTCTTGTCAATCCAGCTGAGTGGAGCGTATTGATCCAATCCATGAACCGATCAGCTTTGATAAACAAGGGATCGGCGGGACCGCCGGAAAGTGCTGGCATCCCCTTAACCAAAGAGTCCCAGAATAGATAAAGATAAAGAGATAAGCTATTGGTAAGGAGGAGGAGGTTCAGATAGTCTTTCTCCAATCCGATCAATACTTTATGGAGGCATGAGGCTCGTTTCATGATGGTGGTTGTGAAGTTGGTTTAAGTTCTTGCCTGTGAATACCACTCTCGACAAAGATGTGTCAAGAGACTCCCAGGTGTATTTACCTTTGCTGTTCTGTAATCCAACATATCAGCCAAGTCTTCAGCCTGCTGGCTATGCTCATCAGTAGGAGTGTGGTTTCGCTGGGTCTTCGGTGCAAGAGTGATAATTGAAGCACAGCCTAGTAAAATCTTGCTATTTCATTCATATCAGCCTTCCCTTGGCTGAATCTTCATCCCTATGTCATGGGCGCCCAGGTCGGCCATCCAGTCAGTCACAATCTCAACCGTCCTCTCATGAGGTAGTTGCATCGGAATCTGATAGTGTTGCACTTTTAAAGTGCAGAGCAAAATCTGTATTTGCATTCCTTGCTATAATGAGCAGGAGAATCTGCCTCTGCTCTACAAGCGGCTTTGCCAAGCGCTAGAGAGCTGTCCGGAGGATGAGTTTTCGATCGTGTTCGCAGATAACCGCTCGTCCGACGAAAGTATAAAAATAATCAAGCAGCTTATGATGAATGACCCGCGAATAGGACTTATTGAAAACATAAGTAATTTCGGCTTTGTCCGCTCTTCTGCGAATTGCCTTCTTGCTCCAGATGCCGATGCCAACATCTTTCTCTTGGCAGACCTGCAAGATCCCCCTGAACTCATTCCGGTTCTGATTAGCCGATGGAAGCAAGGATCCAGCCAGGTGATCTTTGCAGTGCGTCGCTCAAGCAAAGAGAATGCTATGTTATTCGTATGCAAAAAAATCTATTATGCCTTGCTTTCTTTTCTTTCGGACTACCCAATGGTTCGAGATACTACCGGGTTCGGCATCTACGATCGCAGCGTCATAGTTGCGCTCAGGGAATGCATTGATTCTTATCCTTTTGTTAAGGGGCTTGTCTGTGCGATTGGCTTTCGTTGGGAAACAGTGCCTTATCAAAGTTCGAATCGGAAAGGAGGGCGAAGCACCGCCTCGCTGGGATTTCTTGTTGACTTTGGCATTCTGGGTATCGTTACCCTTTCACGTAAGCCAATGCGAGTTATTACCTATTCGGGAATCTTGTTTGGAATTGTCGCAGTGCTGCTATCAATCTTGGTCCTGATTAGCAAATTGCTCCTCTGGTCCATGTTTCAGTTTGGTTTGGCGATGCTGGCCGTATCAGGATTGTTCTTCCTGGGTGCAGCACTTACCTCCTTGGGAATCATTGGAGAATATGTAGGCTTTCTCAGTCAACGTTCACTTCGGCTTCCACTAGTTGTGGAGAAGGCGCGAAGTAATGTCCCCTCTGACAGGACTCTTTAACTTGGAATCTCTGTGTGATCATGATGAGACGCCTTCTTGTTTTTGGAGCGGGAGGATTTCTTGGCTGCCATTTAATTCCTGCCTTGGCAAACCAAGGGGGATTTCAGGTTACAGCTGTTTCATCGCAGTCCGAAATTCTTCACCTCTTTGTGGACTTGAGGCATGCGATTACGCCAGTCTTCTCTACTATTGAGGACTTTCCGAGCGCTCAGGCTAGGGATCATGACATTGTTGTGAACCTTGCGTGCGCTGGTGTGGCTCATAAGGATGAGGATGGCATTGATCCCCTTTTGATCAACCTCATCATTGCACAGAAAGTCTGCCATCTAGCAGAGCTTACGCGAGAACGTCTGCTTCTGCATTTTGGGTCGGATACGGAGCGATCACATTTGGCTATGTGTCTCAATAGTATTCAAGAGTTGGACTTGCCAACAGAGATGGTTCAGCCGGATGCATCGTTGTACTCTCTGTCGAAGGTGGTTCAATCAAGTCTGATTCGTCACTATGCATCTAAGGGAGACTTTTGCGCGCATGTTATTATGACTCCCAATCTTTACGGAGGTAATGACCCTCCCCGCTCCTTGTTGGGGCAGATGAGAATAGCGTTCCAGGCGGGGCTGCCATTTATTGTGCGAAATCCAGCAGCTATGAAGCGCTTTATTCATGTCAATGCATTTTCCTTGTATGTGATTGCGGTGCTCAGCGACTTTTTAGTTCGAGAAAACTACGGCAATGTGCGACATTGTTTTGAGGTCAGTAGTGTGGATTTTGTGCCAAGAATAACTGTGGCAGCTTTCGCGCAGCGTCAATGGTCGCTTCTGGGCGGATGCACAAGTAGACTGATTCTTGGAAATTCCCCTGGATAAGGGAAGGTTGGCGATGATTGGCTTGGCTAGCTATTTCTTGTTTTGGTTGACAACAGGTAAGCTTTCTCAATGAACATCCTAATTACTGGTGGGGCAGGATTTCTGGGCTCCAATCTGGCGGCTGCTCTCCAGGACGAAGGTCATCATGTTGTCGTCCTTGATGCGTTGTTTCGCAGCGGTTCGGCCCTGAATCTTCGCTGGCTGTTGGAGAGGCCTTCGCTATCGCCGCTGACATTCGTTCAGGCTGATCTCGCAGATCGAGACGTGGTTGATTCGGTCTTTCGTCGCTATGGACCTTTTGATTTCATTATTCATGTCGGTGGTCAGGTGGCGATGACGACTTCACTGGATGATCCCAGGCGTGATCTCCTGACCAATGTGCTCGGTACATTTAACGTTCTTGAGGCAGCTCGTTCCTATTCGCCGGATGCGTTGCTTGCCTATAGCAGCACAAATAAGGTCTATGGTGATCTTGAGTGGCTGAATTATGGGGAATCTGATCGCCGCTATTTCCTCCGGGGATTCCCCGACGGTCTTGATGAATTGCTCCCGCTGGACTTTTCCACGCCTTATGGATGTTCGAAGGGTTCAGCCGATCAGTATGTGCGTGACTGGTATCGGGTGTTTGGATTGAAAACAGTTGTGTTTCGTCATTCCTCCATCTATGGTGGTCGGCAATTCGCATCTTTCGATCAGGGCTGGATTGGTTGGTTCTGCCTGAAGGCTCTTGAACAGCAGGCGGCTCGGAGTCAGGGCCAGCGACCCATGCCGTTTACGATTGCTGGCTCAGGGAAGCAAGTGCGAGATGTGCTGCACGCCTCTGACCTTATCCGTCTATACAAGGCTGCCTTTGAGTTCAGGGATACGGTTGCCGGCGAAATCTTCAATATAGGCGGTGGGGTAGAGAATGCCCTCAGCCTTCTAGAGCTCTTCCAATTGCTTTCTGAATTGCTCGCTATGCCTCCTCTGGAATACGAGGTCAGACCTCGCCGTGCCAGTGATCAGGATTGCTTTATCGCCAACATTGGCAAGGCAGAACGCCTGCTTTGCTGGAAGCCTCAGGTTTCCTGCCGTGAAGGGCTCAGCATGATGCTGGACTGGACGCGCACACAGTTGGTCGGGGCATAAGTGTGCCTCTGCGGCGCCCGGTCCACTTCGATGGGATCCTCACGGGGCCTGAGTGATCGAACAACGCCGAGGCGCCTGATTGCGGTTCGGAGTGGCCTCCGAGCCGCGGCCTTCCGGCCTACTCCTGCGGCTCAGGGTGTGGAGCCCGAGAAGCTGCGGGTGCCCGCCACCCTCACCGTGATCTGCCTGGCCACGAGCACCTACGCCCGCCTGAGGATCATCGTCAGCACCACGCCAGCCGACGCCTGCAGGGAGGCCTATCTCAACCTTGAGTTCAGCAACTCCCCCGGAGCCGACTGCCTCATCGATGACGGTGAGGGGATCTGTCAGCTGCTGTTCTTCGAGAGCGATCCTGCCCCACCACCTACCAGGACCGGGCCGGAACGTACCAGCACCAGCCGGAACGGCTCACGCTGGCAAGGGTGTGACCAGGGCGCCCCCTCCGCGCCGGTCAGGGTCGCGTTGCAGGCACGAGATCCGCCATCAATGAACCGCCTTGAGGTCGTCGACGTTGCCCTGCCCGTCGGTGCTGCAGTACCCGGAGGGATCCTTTCCCGCCACGTGGTGGACGCGGAAGTTGTAGGAGAGCCCGTCACGCTCGATGTCGGCGAGGGTGATCTCACCAGCGTCGATGGAGGAGCGCAGCGTTTCGGCCAGGCTCACCTCCACATCGGCCATCGATGGGGCCTTGAACCTGGCGGCGATGGCGTTCTTGCAGTTCCGGCCCCAGGCACCAACCCGGGCTTCGATCTTGTCGCTCTCACCGGCACGGGCTCCGGACACCAGGGAAAGGGGGAAAAGAAGGATCAGGGAAGCCTGGGCCAGCCGACGGCGAAGAGCGCTCATGGAGACCGTTACGGGACAATTTCCAAGGTATCGATTGCTGCTTTCCAGGGTGGTGGCTGAAACGCAAGACCCCTGGGACTCAGGGGGCCAGCCGTGCCTTATGCAGCCTGCTCTTCTCGTACCAGAGGGCGATCTCCGGCGCCCAGGCCTGCAGATGGGGCCACATCAGATCGCAGAGAGCGCGGATCTCCTCCTGGGCATCGAGCTTGGCGCGCAGATCCAGGAAATGGAGGAAGGCGCGCAGGCTGAAGCTCACCACGAAGTGCTGGCGATAGTCGAACGGCAGGATTCCGCGGGCGTGTTCCTCGGCGAAGCCGGAATCCAGCAGGTCGCGATAGCGCTCGGCTGCCCGACGGCAAAGGTCGAGATCGATGGCCCGCTGGTCGTCGTCGTAGCTATATTTCTTCCCCTGGCGGTCGCTGTAGCTGCCCACCGGCCGCAGATAGAACACCTCCTCCAGCTCCAGTTCGCCATTCGCCGCCTTGCGGATGCGATCGCCCGTGTAGCGCATCGATTGCACGTCGAAGCTCACCCCCACCCGATGGGTGCGGGCCTGCTGCATCACCGAATGGGGAAACCAACCCACGTTGAGCACGATCTGGGCGTGCTCGAGCGGGCCGTAGTGGCCCCGCTCCCCCGCCAGCAGTCGCTTCACGCAGATCTCACCGGCGCGGCTCTCCTCCGGCCAGTCGGCGCGGTCGGCCGCCACGAAGCCCTCGCTGTAGTCCTGATGCATCCCGGCATAGACGCATTGCTGAGGGTTCGGGGTGGCGGCGATCAGCTCAACCCGGAAGCGGGGATCCATCGGTGGTGGTGGCACGCTCGTCCAGTCTGCGGTCTCGGCCGACGGCTCCTGGGCCTGCTCCCTTGCCGCCGCTCAGCCGTGGCTGCGTGGACCGACCGCCGCTGCCTCCCCTCGGGCCTGATCGCTGGGTCCCCTGGCTTCGGCCAGGTCGCTCACCGCGCCCACCCCCGCCAGTTCCGGCAGCGCCGTGCCCTCGAGCAGGGCGGTGGTGAGCGCCTGAAGTTCCGGAGGCCGGCGGGCACCGAGGGAACGGCCCACGTCCCGGCCGGCCGCATCGAAGAACTCGAGCTGGGGGATGCCGTTCACGCCGTACTGCTCGAGCTGGGGCTGCCAGCGCGGGTTGTCCACATTCAGCAGCACCACGTCGAGATCGTCGCGGTGTTCGCGTTCGATCGCCTCCATCGCCGGGGCCATGGCCCGGCAGGCCTCGCACCAGTCGGCATAGAACTCCACCACGGTGGGCCGACCATTCGCCAGCGCCGTGGTGAGATCGGGTGAGCGGCGGGCCAGACGCTCCAGCGGTGCCTCCGGATGGAGGCCGCCCCGGAACCAGAACAGCACCACCGCCAGCACGGCGGCCACCGCAGCCAGCAGCATCCGCTCCCGGCGGCCCAGGGGTTCGGAGGGGGCAGGCGAGGTCATCGGCGGGACGGGCGCGACGCTCGCCGCACTCTGGCAGCCGCCCCTGGCCGGCCGCGGTTCCGGTCGCCGTCGCCACGGGACGGCCCCGAGCGCCCTTGCTAGGTTCCCATCACTGCCTCGGGGCTGTGAAGCGCCGCCTCACCCTTCACTTCCCCCGCGAGGCGGTGCACCAGCCGATCACCTATCGGCTGGCCGTGGACTTCGACATCGCCGCCAAGATCCTGCGGGCCCAGATCGCGCCCAACCAGAGCGGCACGATGGTGGTGGAACTGTCGGGCGACATCGACGAACTCGATGCGGCCGAGGTGTGGCTCGAGCGCCAGGGTCTCGGCCTGCGCCGCACGCCCGGCGAGATCGGCATCGATCCCCACCGCTGCGTCGACTGCGGCATCTGCTCCAGCGTCTGCCCGAGCGGCGCCCTCCGCTTCGATCCGCTCGCCGCAAGGCTCCGCTTCGAGGCGCCCCGTTGCCTGGTCTGCGAGCAGTGCATCCCCAGCTGCCCGCTGGAGGCGATCTCCCTGGTGCTGGATCCTGCCTGAAATGCCGATGCGTGCGTTCCTGCGGATGCTGCTGGTTCCTCTGCAGGCACCGATGCTGCTGCTGCTGGTGGTGGTGAGTACCTATCAGGGCCTGCACTGGGCCCATTCCCTCCAGCAGACCCCGGGCTCGATGGGGGGGTACACCGAGGTGATCTGGTCGATCGAATGCATGCAGGCCCTGGTGGTGGTGGTGGTCTGCACCATGCCCCTGGAACTGCTGCACCAGCTGTCCTCGATGATGTCCGCCAGCAGGGTGGTCAGCCTCGTGCTCACCCTGCTGATGGTCACCATCGGCGGGCTGTATCTGCTGCATCTGGCGGTGCTGGCCAGTGTGCTCGTTCTGGCATCGGCGGTGATGCTGGCGCGCCTGGATCTGGTGCGCATCCGTGTGGTGCCCCCCCCGCTGTTGATGACCGTGGTGCTCTCGATCGTGGTGCTGGGCGGCCTCAGCCTCGGTCGCCTGCTCAGTACCAGCTTCCGGCTCACACCGTTCGGCCACGGGGGTTAGCCCCCCTCAGCAGGCGGGGGATCGACCCTCCTGGTAGCTCCAGGCATTGCCGAGCACCTTCTTCACGTACAGACGGGTCTCCGGGAAGGGGATGGCCTCCACCCACAGTTCCGGAGCCGTGCTCAGCCTGGGATTCACCCACCCCTGCACCGCTCCCGGACCGGCGTTGTAGCTGGCGACCGCCGGGAAGGGATTGCCTTTCCACTGGTCGAGCAGCCCCTTCAGGTAACGACCCCCGAGGGCCGCATTGCGCTCGGGCGTCTCCAGTTCGGCATCGCTCAGCCTTCCTCCCGCCAGCTCGGCGGCTGTGTCCGGCATCAGCTGGAGCAGGCCCACCGCACCGGCGTTCGAGTGAACGGTGGGGGTGAAGCGCGATTCCTGTTTCGCCACACCAAGCAGAAGAGCGAGAGGCAGGCCCTGCTGCTGGGCCACCGGCGTGAAGGCATCGAGGAAGCGGTGGGGGTGCAGGCTGCGCTCCAGCCGGGGAAGCAGTTCGCACTGGTCGGGAGGGAGCCGCAGGGCGGCCTGCTCCAGCTGGCCCAGGCCCGTCCAGTCATCGCCGACCCCCTGTCGCAGCCGTCCTTCCACCAGCAGCTCGCGGCTCGCCCGAGGCGGCTGACTTCCCCGTTGCTGCCGCCACGCTTCCCAGGCTTCGGTGGTCTGGCCGAGCCGCCACAGCCGGTCGAGCTGGGGGTCGCCGCTCGCCAGTGGTTCCCAGGCTTCGCCATGTTTCGGATCGCCGGGTCCTGTGGTGAGGGCCAGGTCCCCTTCGCCGAGCTGCACGGCGGCCCGCCAGCCGTAGTAGCCGCCGGGATGGTGCAGACGCAGTTCCCGCCAGGTAGCGGTGGCCTGTTCGTCCTGTCCCCGCTGCTGCTGCACGTACCCGAGCCAGAACCGCTGCCGTGCCGCCAGGGCGGGTGCGAGGCGATCGGCATCCAGCCGGCTCAGCACCTGTTCGGCGTCCTGCCAGCGCTCCGCCAGCAGCAGGCGACGCGCCAGTTCCCACTGCAGGTCCCAGGCGGCGGGATCATCGGGCCAGCGCCGGAGCACCTCGGCGGATCGCTGGCCATCGCCGCTCTCGAGCGCCAGCCGGGCCTGGACCGGCGCCCGGTCCTGCCAGTTGGGCGGCAAGGCCGCCAGGGCAGCCACGGCCGGTTTTCCCTCCTGTTGGGCCAGCAGGCGCACCGCCTCCTCCGCTTCCGTCGAGGAGGGGGAGCGGCGCACCAGCTCCACCAGCAGGGCCTCCCCCTGCCGCGCCTGCGCGTCGTCCCCCTTGAGCAGGGCGCGGGCCAGGGCGAGCCGGGCGGCCGGTTCGAGAACGGAGGTGTCCGCGGTGGTGGCGCCGGAGGGAGTGAGACAGGCCAGGGCGGCGCGACCATCGCCGAGTTCCGCCAGCCCACCGGCCAGCACGCCCCGCTGGTCCGCTGTCGGAGTGGCCACCCGGCGGGCGCCCTCTGCCGGGCTGCCGGGATCGGCGCAGGCCTGGCGCAGCACTGCCTCGGCGCCCGGCCAGCGGGCACCCCAGCGCGCCAGATGCAGGGCCCCCTTCAGGCGCTGGGATGGATCCGGACCGGCCTCCACGGCCGCCGCCAGGGCAGCGGGATGGGCCGGCCAGCGCTCCAGCAGCTGTTGGCGCCACTGGGGCTGATCGCGACCGAGCACATAGAGGGCGTCGGCACTGGCGGGCGCATCCGGGAACCGGCGCAGCAGGCTGCGCCAGAGGTCTTCCGCCTGGAACGGCTGCTCCAGGGCCTGGGCATCAAGGGCGTCGAGCTTCAGCACCACCGCGGCCAGAGGATCCGGACCCCAGCCCTGCCCCCGCAGCAAGGCCCGTCGGGCCTGGCGGTTGCCGTCACCGGCGCCGTGGAGGAGCAGGGCGGCCTCCCGGCGGCGGCCAGGGTCGGGGTCCCAGCGCCGCACCCGCTCCAGCCGGGAGGCCGTCGTGGCCGGGGTGAGCGAGGGGCGTGCCTGCAGCACGGCCCTGCCCAGCAGGAGCGCCGCCCCCGTGCCCAGGCAGGACACGGCCAGGAGGATCGGCAGACGGGCCAAGGCGGCAATGCGGCTCGCCCGGCATTCTGGACAGCGTTCCGCCCCGGCCCGGTGCGCCTGCCCCGTCTGCCTCCGCTGCAGCTCCCCTGGCTGCCGCCGCTGCTGCGCGACCTTCCTGGCGCTGGCCAGAGGCGGCGCGCTTGCCTGCTGGCCGTCCTGGCGGGCTTGGTGCTGCTGCTGCGGCCCTGGCCGCCGTTCCTCCTGCTGCCCGGCTGGGTGGTGGGGCTGCTGCTGCTGCTGACCGCGGTCGACCTGCTGCGCTGGCTCTGGCGGCCCCATCGCTGGCGCTGACGTGCAGGGACGGCGCACCGGGGGCTCCTGCCGGCCCGCGTAGCCTGATCCCCACTCGCGCAGACGGCATGCCGCAGCCGGTTCACCACCCCCTCGGAGCACCCCTGGGCCTGGCCGGCGCCCGCTTCGGCACCGATGGCATCCGCGGGCGCGTCGGCACCGCCATCACTCCGGCCCTGGCCCTGCAGGTGGGGTACTGGTGCGGCCGGGTGCTGCCCGAGGACGGCCCCGTGCTGATCGGCACCGATTCCCGCTCCAGTGGCCCGATGCTGGTGGCGGCTCTCACCGCCGGCCTCACGGCCGCCGGGCGGGAGGTGTGGCAGCTCGGCCTCTGTCCCACACCCGCCGTGCCCGGCACCATCCGCCGCCTCGGCGCCGCCGGGGGGCTGATGGTGTCGGCCAGCCATAACCCTCCCCACGACAACGGCATCAAGGTGTTCGGTGCCTGCGGCGCCAAGCTCGGCCGGAGTCAGCAGGAGGCGATCGAGGCTGGTCTGCAGGGCACGGCCGGTGGTGGTGTGACGGAGGTGGCAGAGGGTGGCTTCGATGGCGGCGGCACGGCCCACCTGCGCCCCGACCTGGTGGACGACTACGCCGATGCGCTGGTCGAGAGCGTGGGGGGGGCCCGTCTGGAGGGCTGCCCGATCGTGCTCGACCTCTGCCACGGGTCTGCCACGGCCTGCGGCGAGGAGGTGTTCCGTTGTCTAGGGGCCCGCGTGACGGTGCTGCACGGGGAACCGGACGGGTCCCGCATCAACCAGGGCTGCGGCAGCACCCACCTGGAGCCCCTGCGCCGTGCGGTGCTGGCCGAGGGAGCGTCGATGGGTTTCGCGTTCGACGGCGACGCCGACCGCATGCTGGCCGTGGACGGCCGCGGCCGGATCGTCGATGGCGATCAGATCCTCTTCCTCTGGGGCTCTGCCCTGCGGGCTGCGGACCAGCTGCCCGACCAGCGGATCGTGGCCACGGTCATGTCCAACCTCGGTTTCGAGCGGGCCTGGCAGGAGCGGGGCGGGGTGCTGGAGCGCACTCCCGTCGGCGACCAGTACGTCCACGCAGCGATGGAGGCGATGGGTGCGGCCCTGGGTGGGGAGCAGTCCGGACACATCCTTTCCGCGCGGCATGGCATGAGCGGTGACGGCCTGCTCACCGCCCTGCAGGTGGCCGCCTTGATCCAGGGCGGAGGCGGCACCCTCGCCGACTGGATGGACACCAGCTTCACGCCCTGGCCCCAGAAGCTGGTGAACATCACCGTGCCCGATCGCGAACGGCGCACGGGCTGGGAGTCCTGCGATCCGCTCCGGCGGGACGTGGAGTGGGCGGAGGCGGCGATGGCCGGCCGGGGACGGGTGCTCGTTCGCGCCAGCGGTACGGAACCGCTGCTGCGGGTCATGGTGGAGGCGGCCGAGATGGAGCAGGTGGAGCACTGGGCCGGCCAGCTGGCGGCCTCCGCCGATCGTCATCTCAACGTGGGCTGAGCGGGCTCAGGCCCCCGCTGCCCTCCCTCCCCTGCAACCTCCGTCAGCTCCGCTGCCAGGGCCAGGGCGCCGGCACAGGCATCGCCGCGTGCCGGCGTGAGGCAGGCCTGGGGCAGAAGTTCAGCCAGGTGCCGGGCGAACCGCTTTTGGAGGCCCTCCAGGTGCTCCAGGGCCCCGCCCATTCCGCACACCGGCGGTGCGTCCAGGTGAAGGGCCGCCGCAACCCCCGCCACCATCTCGGCCAGAGCCAGGGCTGAGCGCATCAGGATCGCCTCCGCCTCCGGTTCGCCCATCTGTGCCTGTCGGTGCACCACCGGGGCTAGGCGGGCGAACCCGGCCGGGCCGAACTCCGGGCTCACGACCCGCGCCTTGATCCGCTGGGGAGCAGCCGGATCGGCGGGATCCAGCCCGAGGGCTTCCCAGAGCGCGGCCCGCAGGGGGGTGTCCGCCCGCCGGCCGTCGGCCATCAGCAGGCTGAGGGCCAGGCCATCGCGGCCGATGTCCATCGCCGCTCCGGCACCGTCGAGAAGCCAGCCCCAGCCACCGCAGCGGTGCTCCCGGCCAGCTCCATCCCGGCCCACCGCGATCGTGCCGGTGCCACTGATCACCACGATCCCCGGTCCGTCCGGGAAGGCTCCGCGTAGGGCGGTGCGCTCATCCCCGGTCACCGCGGTCCTCTGGGGCGGCAGGTCGAGGCAGAGAGCCGCCAGGGCCCGGCCCCGCTCCTGCACTGCCGAACCCAGCTCGATGCCGCTGGCCCCCACCGCGGCCGCCAGCAGCGGCACGCTGGCGGCCTTGTCGGCCAGGCCGGACCTTGCAGCAGCAAGGGCAGCGCGCAGGGCCTCCAGAAAGCGCTCCTCACCCCCCGGAGCCGCCAGGTGGCAGACACCGGGGCCTTCTCCTTCCCCGAGCACCAGACGGCCGGAGGCGGTCTCCAGCCGGCAGGTGGTGTGGGTCTGGCCGGCATCGAAACCGGCAAGCAGGCCCTCAGGCATCGGGGTGTGCATCCGGAGCTGCCGGCATGGCGCCGGCAGCCAGGGTGGCCAGGCAGAAAAAGGCCACCAGCTGCACCTCGGGCCGGAAGAAGATCGTGTCCGTGAGGCCCTGAACCGCGAGGCCCACGAAGGCGGCCACGGAGGCCAGCCCCGGCAGCACGAGGGGTCCGTCGCCCAGGCGTCGGGACAGACCGGCGCGCATGGATGCCAGGAACAGGCCCACGCCGGCGATCAGGCCCGGTACCCCGGCCTCCACCAACCATTCCAGGGGAATGGAGTAGGCGCTCAGGGCATTGAACTTGGGCTGCTGATAGAGGGGATAGATCAGGTTGAAGGCGGTATTCCCCGGCCCGATCCCCAGCCAGGGGCGGTCCTGAACCATTTCCAGGGCCGCCGTCCACACATTCATGCGGAAGTTGTTTGAGCTGTCCTCCCGCCCAGCCAGCAGGCTGAGCACCCGCACCTGCAGCGCTTCCACCTGGGTCACCAGGATGACCAGCGCCAGGGTCCCGCCCAGCAGCAACCCCAGGGGCAGGAGCCGTCGCCAGAGGGGCGGCCAGGAGCGGGTGGCTCGCACCACCAGCAGCAGCCCCAGCACCGCCAGTGATGGCACCATGCCCATCCAGGCTCCGCGGCTGTAGGTGAGCACCAGGGCCATCAGCCCGAGCACGAAGCAGAGCAGGGCGAACAGGCGGCGGGCGGGATGGCGCCAGCGCACCAGCGCCACCAGGGCGATGGGCAGCACCGGCAGCAGGAAGCCCCCCAGCAGGTTGGGGTTCTCGAGCGTGCTGTAGATGCGCACCGTGCCCCGCGCCACCGAGTTGGCATCCGACCAGCGGGCCAGGGCGTTGGCGCTTTCGTACAGCTGGCGAATCCCGATGACCGACGTCAGCAGCTGCCCGGCCAGCAGTGCGGCCACCAGCCGGTCCCACCAGACGGGGGAGAACGCCAGCAGCTGCCGCATCAGGGCATACACGCCCAGGTAGCTCACCAGCTTCAGCAGACCCTTGAAGGCCGCCACCGGCACCGGGGAGAAGCCCGTGGCCAGCACCGCCACGCCGAGCACAACGAGCAGCCAGACGTTGATCGTGCCGATGCGGCCTGGTGGGGTACGCAGGGCCCAGACCACCCAGAGCAGTCCGCTGGCCGTGATCAGCAGGCTCAGACCGCTGCGGGTCACCAGGGGGAGCCCAGCCAGCAGGGCACAGAGCACACAGCCGGACACCAGGGGCAGGTGGCTCCCCAGGATCCCGGTGGGCCCATCGGCCAGCAGCCCCTGCCAGCGCAGGAGCAGGGGAACGGGCGGGCTGGGGGCGGGCACCATCAGGGCGTGGGGGAGACGGGTACGGCCGCCGGATCGGCGCCGTCGCCCGGATTATCGACGGCCCGGGCCGCCGCCTCCAGATCCGCCAGCGCAGGAACCGGCGCGGTGGTGCGCTGGAACAGCACCCGGTACACCGGCAGGCCCTGGGCCAGCACGTGCCGCTCCCGCTCGGTCGGCAGGGGCAGGGGGTTGTCGGCCCGCCAAGGGCGGGGATCATCCGGGGGGCGGGCGAAGCAGCCGCTGGCCTCGACCAGGGCCACCATCGGCTCGATCACCGCCGGCACGTCGCTCTGCAGGAACAATTCCCGGCCCGGGGCCAGGGCAGCGGCAAGGGCGGCCAGCAGACCCGGCTGCAGCACCCGCCGCTTGTGGTGCTTCTTCTTGAACCAGGGGTCGGGGAACTGGAGGGTCACCAGCGCCAGCCGCCCCTCCGGTAACGACAGCAGCCATTCGTCGAAGCTGACGTTGGCATTGCGGAACAGGAAGCGGAGGTTCCCGAGGTCGGCAGCGATCCGGTCGGCTTCCGCCAGTTCCACCAGCGGCCGCCGGATCTCGAGGCCCAGATGGTTGCGGTGCGGCTCCAGCGGGGCGAGGGCCAGCAGGAACCGGCCCCGGGCGGAACCAATGTCGAGGTGCAGCGGCAGCGAGGGGTCGGCAAAAAGCTGCTCCAGCGGGGGCAGAGGCCGCGGCTGGAGGTAGAAGCGGCTCAGCGGGTTGACGTGCTGACGCACCATCTCAGCGCAAACCGGCTCCGGCGTCCGGCTCTTCTCCGGCGGCAGGCACCAGAAAGCCCCAGCTGGCGGTGTATCCGTGCAGGTGGGTGGTGGGGCTGCCCACCGGTCCGATCTCGCCGTTGCAGAAGACGCCGGCGATCGGCACGTTGGCGAAGGCTTCGCGGCACAGGCTCACGTCGCCGTCGGCTTCGCCGTAGAGGCCCTGGCCGCGGCCGAGGCAGGCGAACAGCAGGGCGGTGAGGGGCTCGGCACGGCGCAGAGCCTGGCGGCGGAGCAGCTGCCGCGATTCCTCGCGGGAGGCGTCGGCATCCCGCAGCTGGAACTGCACCTTCTGGCCCACCCGCATCCGGTCCCCCACGGCCACAGCCCCATTGCGCGGGTCCACACCGATCAGGTTGCGCACCAGAAAAGCGGGCGGATCCTCGCTGCCAGCCAGGCTGAATTCGCTGCGCCCCACCCCAAGGAACAGCGAGTTCTTCACCTGCTCCCGCTCCTCCGGCGTGAGGTCGGTGAGGATCGACTGGAGGGCTTCGACCGGGCTGTTGCGGCGGTCGCCGCGGCTCACCTGCAGCACCACGTTGCGCTGGGCCTGCTCCACCTCGAACACCGGGCCGATTGGCCGGCAGCCCTGGGCCACCACGGGATCCAGGCGCCAGGCACCGCCGATCAGGCAACCCACGGCGCCCCCCCGCACCGCATTGCCGTAGAGCAGGGAGCCGTGGGCCGCACTGTGCTGGCCGGCGATCCCGCCCACCTTGGGGGCGTCGGGGTAGGCGTAGTCGAGGCCGCTGATCAGATCCTGGATGCTGCCGCAGCCGGGATCGATCAGCAGCAGCAGCGACTGACCGGCTTCCGGTGGCGCTCCCAGAAGCTCCCGCCAGGGTTCGGCCGGTCCGTCAAGGTCCGGCAGCTTGTCGGTGTCGACGGCGAAGGGATGCAGATGGGCTCCCGGCAGGTGCAGCAGGGTCACCGTGAGCGCCGGTTCCCCTTCGAATTCATGGGGTTCGCCGCCGGGATCGGTTCCCACCACACCACCGCCGACGCAGCCCAGCCAGTGCTCTGCCCTGAGCCGCGCCTGCAGGAGGGGGAGCAGGCGTGGCAGATCGCTGGCGTAGCTGCTGGAGGCGAACACCAGGGCCAGTTCGGCCGGCCCACAGCCGCCCAGCTGCTCCACCGCCTCATCCACCGCCGCCTGCAGCGAGGCATCACGGACGAGGGCCGTGCGGCACCACGCCCGGTCCGCGGCGGGCCGTCCGCGGCGGGGAAGCCAGGGGAAGGAAGGGAAGCCAGCCATGGGCGGACCCTAGGCCCCGGGGGCGCACGGATAATGGCGCCTTCCCGTACCGAGCGTCCGTGCCGGATCCGTTCTCCAGCCCCCTGCTCTACCGATCGGCGGTCTGGCTCGACGTTCGCCTCGGCTTGCTGTTCGCCGTGGGGGTGCCGCTGGTGCTGTTGGTCTGGGCCACGCTGCAGCGCCAGGGGGCGATGCTGCGCCTGCTGGGGATCTACTGGAAAGTCTCGAGCCTGCTGCTGATCGCCCTGCTGCTGCTCACCGACCGCCGCCCCGCCGGCTATCTGCTGCTGGTGCTGGCGCCGCTGTTGATCGTGGCGGCCCTCTGGTTCTGGGTCGATCTCAACGAGGAGCTGGCCGATCTCCCCCCCTGGCGTGCCCTCCCGCTCACCCTGCGGATCTGGCGCTGGGGCGCGACGCTGTTCTGTCTGCTCAGCGCGGCCCTGGCCACCACGGCGCTGGCCTGCATGGGCGGAGTGGACAAACTCAGCCTCTGCCGGCCCTGGCTGGAGGCCCCGACCGGACTCCACGGCATTGTGGCTGCCGTGTTCGGCTTCATCTTCGGAGCGACCTGGAGTCCGCCGGTGGCGGCCTTCGTGGGCTATCTGGCCCTGGTGGGCTGGGTGGTGGGCCTGCTCCAGTGGGCGCTGGTGCGCCTGCCCCGGGCCGGGCGGGTGGCCGGCGAGTTCTGACGCCGGCGAACGCTTTCCCAGAGGCGGAGGCGAGCCGCCAGCATGGGCCTATTGCCCTCCCCGTCGCTGGCCCCTCCGAATGGCCCCTCCCCTCCCCTTTGCGGACACCACCGTGGCGTCGCTGCTGGCCCGGCTGCAGGAGCTGAGCCGGGGGCGGCCCGATCGGGTGCTGCGGCTCAGCGGCAGCCTTCCCGCGGAGCAGGGCGGGGAGCCGGAGGTGTTCGAACTGCTGATCTTCCGCGGCTTCTCCAGCAGCACCACCCACCCCACGGCCTTCGACCCCGACCGCCCAGCCCTGCCCGAGGGCAGTGCGATCACCAACGCTGAACTGCTGCAGGGCCCGCTGAGCCCGGGGGCGGAGATCCTGCTGGCCGGCCCCTCTCCGGTGGGGTCCTTCCTCGATTCCGCCGCCTGGTGAAGGGATGCAGCTCCGTCATGTGATCAACCTGCACAAGGGCCTCACCCCGCTGGTGGTGCTGGGCCTGATGGCGGCCTATGGCAACTTCGGCAATGGTCCCTGGCTTTACCTGGCCCTGCACGGCACCTACGGCCTGCTCTGGCTGCTCAAAGACCGGATGTTCCCCGACCGCCAGTGGGAGCAGACCGTGGGCTGGCCCGTGGCCCTCAGCGGCTTCCTGGCCTTGGGGCTGTACTGGCTGGCTCCCTACCTGCTGATCTCCTCCGGTGCGGTGCCGCCCCCGCCCCTGGCGGCGGCCGCCACGGCCCTCTGCCTCACCGGTGTGTTCCTGCACTACGGCGCCGATGCCCAGAAGCACTTCACCCTCCAGCAGCGCCCCGGCCTGATCGACGAGGGCTTCTTCGCCCGCTGCCGCAACCCCAACTACCTCGGCGAGATTCTCATCTACCTCTCGTTCGCCGTGCTGGCGATGCATCCGCTCCCCTACCTGGTGCTGGCAGGATTCGCCCTGGGGGTGTTCCTGCCCAACATGCGCCGCAAGGATGAGTCGCTGGCCCGTTACCCCGGCTTCGAGGCCTGGAAGAGGCGCTCGGGCCTGCTGCTGCCCCGGCTGCTGCCGCCCCGTCCGGAGGCCTGAACTCAGCCCTCCAGGGCCTCCACGCAGCGTCCGCAAAGGGTGGGGTGGGCGGCTTGGCTGCCGATGTCGCTCTCGTAGTGCCAGCAGCGTTCGCATTTGCTGCCTTCGGCGCGGGCCACGGCCACCCGCACGCCACCCTCCTCCTCCAGCGCCAGGGAGCCCGTGGGAGGGGTGCCGCCGATCGCCAGGTCCGACACCAGCAGCCAGTCGGCCAGGTTGTCCACCGTGGGATGGGGGCTGGTCTCCAGCAGGGCGATCGCCTGCCGCAGCGGGGCGGTGGCGTCGCCGCCTTCGAGCGACAGGTGCACCCGGGCCTCCAGCGAGGCCCCCAGTTCACCGCGGCTGCGGCAGCTTTCGAGCTGGCGGTTCACCAGGGCGCGCAGATCGAGGATCCGCTGCATCGGTTCCTCCAGCTCCGGGGCGGCCCACGCCTGCGGCGCCCGGGGCCAGCCGCGCTCGAACACCGAGGCCTCGGCCACCGGATAGGGCAGGTTCTGCCAGATGTCCTCCGCCATGTGGCACAGCACCGGGGCGATCAGCCCCGCCAGCCGCTCCACCACCAGGTGCAGCACCGTCTGGCAGCTGCGGCGCCGGAACGAGGCGGGGGCGCTCACGTACAGCCGGTCCTTGGCGATGTCCAGGTAGACATTGGAGAGATCCACCACGCAGAAGTTCTGCAGGGCCTGGAAGAAGCGGTAGAACTCGAAGCGCTCGAAGTCGGCGCTCACCGCTTCGATCAGGGCGCTGGTGCGCTGCAGCATCCAGCGATCGAGCAGGGCCAGCTCCGCCACGGAAACAGCGTCGCTGGCGGGATCGAAGTCGTGGAGGTTGCCGAGCAGGTAGCGGGCGGTGTTGCGCACCTTGCGGTACACGTCGGCCAGCTGCTTCACGATCCCGGGCCCCAGCGGAACGTCGGCGGAGTAGTCCACCGAACTCACCCACAGCCGCAGCACATCGGCGCCGTAGGCGGGCTCCTGCTTCTCGTTCTTGCCCCCCTCCACCAGCACCGCCGGGTCAACCACATTGCCCAGCGACTTGCTCATCTTGCGGCCCTTCTCATCGAGGGTGAACCCGTGGGTGAGCACCCGTCGGTAGGGGGCGTGGCCGTTGACCGCAACCGAGGTGAGCAGGCTGCTCTGGAACCAGCCGCGGTGCTGGTCCGATCCCTCCAGGTAGAGGTCGGCGGGATAGGCCAGGGCCTCGTCGCCAGCGGGGTGATCGCCCCCCAGGCCGCCGAGCACACCGGCCCACGACGACCCCGAGTCGAACCACACGTCCATCGTGTCGGTGCCCTTGCGCCACTGATCGGCCTCGGCCGCCCAGGCGGGCGGCAGCAGGCCAGCCTCGTCGCGCTCCCACCACACGTCCGAGCCGTGCTCGGCGATCAGCCCCTCGATGTGGCGCAGGGTGTCGGCGTTGAGCAGCACCTCGCCGCTTGTGCGGTGGTAGAAGACCGGGATCGGCACCCCCCAGGTGCGCTGGCGGGAGATGCACCAGTCGCCCCGGTCGCGCACCATCGCCTCGATGCGGTTGCGGCCGCTCTCCGGCAGCCAGTCCACGGAGGCGATCGCCTCGAGCGCCTGGCTGCGGAAGCCCTCCACCGAGGCGAACCACTGCTCGGTGGCCCGGAAGATCGTGGGCTTCTTGGTCCGCCAGTCGTAGGGGTAGCGGTGGGCGTAGCGCTCCTCGGCGAGCAGGGCTCCGGCCGCGGCCAAGGCCTCGATGATCGCCGGGTTGGCGTCCTTGAGCACGTTGAGCCCGGCGAAGGGCCCGGCCTCCTCGGTGAGGGTGCCGGCCTCGTCCACGGGGCAGAGCACGGCCAGGCCGTACTTGGCCCCGGTGTTGAAGTCGTCGACGCCGTGGCCCGGGGCGGTGTGCACCAGGCCCGTGCCGGATTCGGTGGTGATGTAGTCGCCGCCGATCACCACCGGCGCGCTGCGCTCCAGCAGCGGATGGTCATACAGGATGCCTTCCAGGTCGGCACCCTTCACGCTCAGCAGCGGCTGCAGCGGGGCCCCCAGCCGCTCGCCGAGGCTCTCCACGAGCTCCCGGGCCACCACCAAGTGGCGCATCCGGCCATCCAGCTCCTGGCGGCAGATCGTGTAGTCGAGCCGGTCGTTCACCGACACCGCCAGGTTCGCCGGCAGCGTCCAGGGGGTGGTGGTCCAGATCGCCACCGCCAGCCCCTCCGCCTCAGGGGTGTCGGCCAGGGCGCTCAGCCCGGCCTGACGCAGGTGGGAGGCCAGTGCGTCGGGCAGGCTGCGCACCGGGAAGGCGACGTAGACACTCGGGGAGGTGTGGCCTTCGGGGTACTCCAGTTCGGCCTCCGCCAGGGCGGTGCGGGAGCTTGGGCTCCAGTGCACCGGCTTGAGGCCCCGGTAGATGTGGCCTGCCAGCACCATCCGTCCGAACACCTGGATCTGGGCGGCCTCGTAGGCGCGGTCGAGGGTGAGGTAGGGCTTCTCCCAGTCGGCCCAGATTCCCCAGCGGCGGAAGCCCTGCTTCTGCTGCTCCACCTGCTCGAGGGCATAGGCGTGAGCCCGCCGGCGCAGATCGATGGGCGTGAGCGAGCGGCGCTCCTCGCCGCTCAGCCCCTGCAGCACCTTGAGCTCGATCGGCAGGCCGTGGCAGTCCCAGCCGGGCCGGAACCGCGCCCGGCGCCCGTTGAGCAGGGCGTGCTTGTTGATGATGTCTTTGAGGATCTTGTTGAGGGCGTGGCCCACGTGCAGGGCCCCGTTGGCATAGGGGGGGCCGTCGTGCAGGGTGAAGCGCTCCCCGGGATTGGTGCGGCTCAGTCGCTCGTAGAGCCCGAGCTCCGCCCAGAACGCCTGCAGCTCGGGCTCCCGCACCCGGGCGTTGGCCCGCATGGCGAACGGCGTCTTCAGCAGGTTGAGGGTGTCCTTGTAGGAGGACGGGTAGGAGGACGCCGACGGGGTGGAGGCCGGGCTGGCGGTCACGTCGCCTGGGCAGCAACGTTGGATTATCCCGCTCCGTCGCCTTCCGGTTCCGGCTTGAGCGCTCCAGCCTCCACCAGCAGGGTATTGATCGCTTCGAAGTCGGTCACTTCGCGCACCGCAGGGTCAGCGGCCGTGCCGGTGTGGTCCGGTTCATGGGTCGTCGAGGCGGAATCATCGAGCGCGACCGCCGCAGCTTCCACAGCCTTCGCCGGCTCGCCCTGGTCCTCCGGCCGGACCCAGCGCTTCCCGCTTCCCCGGGCCTGGCGGCCGGTGCCGATGCGGCTGGAGAACGCCTGCACCTGGGTGACGGCCAGCTCCAGCAGTCGTGCGAGGGCAGCCAGCAGCTGATTCAGCCGCTCGCGCCAGCGGGACGCCGAGCCGATCTCCACCCGTTCCTCCTCGCTGAGCTGGCGCCAACGCGCCTGCCCCACCTCGCTGCCGAGCCGGCCGATCAGCAGCCCACCGCAGAGCACGCCGAGCATCGGAGCCCCGCTGAGCCGATCGGCGCTGGTGACCAGCACAAGGCCGAGCAGGAGCACCAGGGCTCCCCAACCCGAATCCCGCGGCCGGCTCAGTTCGGGGGCAAGCAGAGGAAGAAACAGGATCGCCAGTCCCAGCAGCAGGGCCAGCAATCCCCCCAGGGTGGCGAGCATGGCCGTCGGGCGGTGGTTCCCATTCTGGGCTTCGTGGGCGAGGTGCTCGATCGGCTGCTTAGAGTTCGCCCGCGCCCACCTGGCGGAATTGGTAGACGCGCTGGGTTTAGGTTCCAGTGACTCAGGTCGTGGGGGTTCAAGTCCCCCGGTGGGCATCCCCGATCTGCGGCACCCCGCCTGCTGATCCCCCGCGAGGGCAGCGATGCGCTTTGTGGTTTCGTAACCTGGCTCAGGACCGCAGGCAGCCTTTTCCCAGCTGATGACCCCAGCGCTGCCCCAAGTCGGCCGAGCCATCCCCGTCGCCACCGCCGCCCTGCCCGCCCAGCGCACCACGGCCGTACAGAGCGTCCCCCGGGCGTATCTCGACCCTCCTGCGGCCTGGAATCCCACGGTGGGCCTCTTCTTTGCGGGTTACCTGCTCGCCGCCCTCTCGATCTGGGGCTGGTTCGTGGGCGGCTGGCCCCTGCCGCTGCTTCTGGCCCTCGGCTTCCTTTCGCTCCACCTGGAGGGCACCGTGATCCACGATGCCTGTCACAACGCTGCGCATCCGAATCGCTTCTGCAATGCGGTGATGGGCCATGGAGCCGCTCTGCTGCTCGGCTTCAGCTTCCCGGTGTTCACGCGGGTGCACCTGCAGCATCATGCCCATGTGAACGATCCGAAGCACGATCCTGATCACATCGTCAGCACCTTCGGCCCGCTTTGGCTGATTGCTCCGCGCTTTTTCTATCACGAGGTCTTCTTCTTCCGTCATCGTCTCTGGCGTCGCTGGGAACTGCTGGAGTGGGGCATCGCCCGCGGCATTTTCCTGGCGATCGTGCTGGCGGCCATCCGCTTCGATTTCCTCCCGTTCCTCTTCAACTGCTGGTTCGCGCCGGCCCTGATGGTGGGAGTCACCCTCGGTCTTTTCTTCGACTACCTTCCGCATCGCCCCTTCCAGTCCCGCAACCGCTGGCATAACGCTCGTGTCTATCCCGGTCGGATGATGAACTGGTTGATCATGGGCCAGAATTATCATCTGATTCATCACCTCTGGCCTTCGATCCCCTGGTTCCAGTATCAGCCAGCCTATGAGGCCACGCGCCACATTCTTGATGCCAAGGGATCGCCACAGCGTCTTGGCATGCTCGAAACCCGCAAAGACTTTCTCAACTTCCTCTACGACATCTTTCTTGGCGTGCGCAGCCACAAGCGTCGGCGCAGCCGGCTTCGGCCGCTTGCGGCGCTGATGCCTACACGCCACACCCGACGGCGGGTGCTTGAACTCTTGCATCGCACCGCCGTCTCGCCGGTGCGCTGATCAGTCCGCCAGGATCCGCGGAACCCGGAAGAAGTCGCCCTCCCGCTGGGGCGCCAGATTGAGCAGGTCCTCCCTCACCGGCGTGGGTGCCACTTTGTCCTCGCGCGTCACGTTCACCACCTCCACGGCCCGGGTGGTGGGTGGGACGCCTTCGGTGTCCACCGCCTGCAGATGGGCCACGTAGTCGAGGATCCGCTCAAGCTGGCCGGTGTAGGTGGCGATGCGCTCCTCAGGCAGAGCAAGGCGGGCCAGCTGGGCCACCTTGCGCACGTCGTCGGCGGAGATCCTGCTCATCCACGGGCTGTCCGGAGTACCAACCCTAGACGCCCGCGCCCGTGGGCCCGGGCCTCAGTCTTCCGCCAGGAAGGCCTCCAGATCGGCAGCCAGGGCCGTGGCCGCCACGTCGAGGAAGCGCTCGCCATGGTCCGGCCGGGCGAGATAGGGATCCGAGCCCATGCGCCCGTCGGGGTGGCGGCGGCGGAAGTCGTCCGGGCCGTGGATCGGGCCTGCGGGCGCTGCTTCCGGCAAGGGACGCTGATGGGCCTGCAGCGAGGGCTCCAGGTGCAGGGTGAGGGCGATCTCGCTGGGGGTGGCGTGGTGGCCCTCCTTTTCGCCGTAGAGCTCCCGGGCCTCGCGCATCACGGGGCCGGCTGTGAACCAGTTCGCCAGACGGCAGCGCAGCCGCCCCGCCACCGGCAGGCCCCGGCTGGCGGCGGTGGCGTAGGCCTCGGCGAAGGCGGCCCGGGTGGTGGCGATGTTGCCGCCGTGGCCATTGATCACGAAGATCCGCTCGAAGCCATGGCGTGCAAGCGACAGCACCACGTCGTGGAGCACCGCCAGCAGGGTGGAGGGCTGCAGGCTCACCGTGCCCGGGAAACCCAGGTGATGCTCGGCCATGCCGAAGCTCTGGGCGGGGGTGACCAGCACGCCGGTGCGGCGGCCCACCTCGAGAGCCACCGCCTCGGCGGTGAGGGCATCGGTGCCGATGGCGCCGGTGGGGCCGTGCTGTTCGGTGGAGCCGAGCGGCACGATCACGCCCCGGCAGCGCCCGAGGTAAGCCTCAACCTCGGGCCAGGTGCGCAACTGCAGACGGATCGCGGCCGCATCGGCAACCGGGCCGGGAGAGGTCATGGGATCAGTGGGCGGTGCCGTTGCCGTCGTAGTCGTCGGTGTCGTAGTAGCCACCGCGGGTACCGAAGAACAGGGTGGCCAGGCAGAACAGGCCGCTGCCGGCGAGGAGCACGGTGCCGAGGTCGAAGCCAGGGCTGTCCATCGGGACGGACCGACCCTGAAGGCCGGTTGGAACTGGCGGCAGTCTGAACGGGAATGCGGCCGAGGCAAGGAGTCGCTTCATCGTCGTAACCGACCAGGAGGAGCGGCCCTGCCGGCGGTTGCCGGAGATCCGGTGATTCTTTTGTCGGTACCTGGACAAGGTCTTGACGTCAATGTGGATCCGGACACAAGGCCACTCCCACTGGTACCGCTCTACAACAACTTTATGCTCCTAGTTCTTCAGGCGACGCAGTCCGAGTCCTAAATGCACCCTATCGATGGTGCAGAGCGGAGCCCCATGAAGCTGGGCTGTTTACTGGAGATTCAGGCACTGGTGGTTGAGGGCCATGGCGCGCTGCAACTGCTGCGGATCACGCGTCCTCCTCTGGGTCCGGTGCATGCTCAGACGCTCCGCCACAAAGGCTGGTTAGGGTGAGTGTTGCCTGGCACGCCAGCGCTTGACGCAGCCTAGGAAAACTCATCTTTCGGCAGAGGGCTTGGAGAGACTGCGGCAGTGCTACTACCAATAGATGGTCATTAGCATGCCTGCAAAGGCTCTTGTGGGTTGGCTGGGTAAAGGGTGGCTGTGCATGCTGGCGTAAAGTCGGAGATGGTGGATCGCGCCTCAATCTTTATTTTGTGGCAACCTTGCACCTCTTCGTCACTTTCGTCACTGATCAACCTGCTGGGCTTGAGCGTCTAGGAGTCCAGCTTATTCGCTTGCTTGATTTTTCTCAAGGTGCTTTGGATTAGAGTTGACACTGCGCGCTTGGAAGAAGCGGTCCAATATTCAAACTCGCCCATACTTGTCGGGGCCGCCTCGTTTGTTGCATGTATATCTATCCATCCAAGGCCTCTCATTGCGAGCACCCTTAGGAGCGAAGTTTTATCCAGCCAATCGCCGTCGATATCATCTCCAAATGGTCCTGCGGAGTGCCGTGGGAATGAGTGCTCAACAAGGCATTTGGCGACAGGTGAGTAAATCAGCTTTTTGGAATACGCTTTGTCAACCGAGTGCCCATCAACTAGCTTGAAGCTCCTATATCCTAGCTTTTCTGCCAGCAAGGCAAAGACTCCTATGGTATGTGATTCCGCGGAAATATACTGAGGTTTCGTGTTGCAGTTAAGCAATGCATGCAGTGCAAGCTCATCACAGCCTTCGAGATCAATTTTTATGTAATAAGGTTGTCCGTGCTTGCTAATAAGATGGTGCAGGGGAAGGGCTCCAATGGATATCTTGCGCCAATCAAATGAGTTTTGTTCGGGTGGAATCAAAGAGCCTAAGAAATGATATCTCTGGTGGATGTAGAAATCTACGTTGTCAGCCTCTTTGTCCGTAATTGCGCAGTTTTCTACGAAAAGCCTGCTATCCGCTATCTCCCGTGAGAATCGAGTTTCTATTATCTTGCACAGGTCTGGATTGGCTTCAACCGCGACGACTCGGTCTGCTTTTAGTAAATAGTACTCAAGATCATCTCCATTGTTGCTGCCCAAGTCATAGATGACTTTCATGGCCTTGGATTTCTCTCAAGAAAAGTTTACTATCTGACCTTACCACTTCTTCCATGGCCTTCCCATGGCTATTCCCGTGGCCACCAAGGCCACCCAGCACTTCCCTGCCCTCACGCAGAGTTTCTTCTGCCGTCCCGCCGATCAGGTCGCTCCCGACCTGATCGGCTGCCGCCTTGTGAAACGCGAAGCGTCAGGTGAGTTGCTGTGGGCGGTAATTGTGGAAACGGAGGCTTATTGCCAATCCGAGCCCGGCTGCCATGGTCACCGTCGCCGCACGCCCAGCAACGAGACCCTCTTCGGGACTCCCGGCCGCTTCTACGTCTACGTGAGCTACGGCATCCACCACTGCGTCAATGTGGTCACGGACCGGGCCGATTGGGCCAGCGGCGTGCTGCTCCGGGCCGCGGCCCTACCTGGGGAGCCGGAGAGGATCGCGGCAGGCCCGGCCCTGCTGGCACGCGCCTTCGCCATCGATGGCGATCACGATGCCCGGCCCGCCGACCCTGTCCATGGTCTCTGGCTGGAACCGCCGCCGTCCACGGTGGCGGCCCTGCTGGCGGAGGAGGGGGCGGAGGCCATCTGCCGCACCACCCGCATCGGCCTGTCCCGCGGGCAGGACCTGCCCTGGCGCTGGTATTTGCGCGGCAGTCGCAGCGTCAGTCGGCGGGCTCCCGGCGACCGTCGGCCCCGTATCGACCGACTGACCCCCCGGCTGGCGGATGCCGGCCCGGCCTCTACGGTTGGGCCATGAGAAGGGAAGTGCAGCGTTGAGCGGCTGGAGCCATCGCCACGTGCTCGACCTGGCCTCGTTCTCCGTGGCCGATTTCGCCACCGTTCTGGCCCTGGCCCAGCGCTTCCGTGCCCTGCCGGTGGCAGGGGCCCGCAAGCTGCCGGCCCTGCAGGGCCGGCTGATGACCAGCCTGTTCTTCGAGCCCAGCACCCGCACCCGCAGCAGCTTCGAACTGGCGGCCCGGCGCCTGTCTGCTGACGTGCAGAGCTTTTCCCCCTCCTCCAGTTCCCTCAGCAAGGGCGAGAGCCTGCTGGACACGGCCCGCACCTACGTGGCCATGGGGGCCGACATCCTGGTCGTGCGGCATCGCTGTGCCGCCGTTCCCCGCGCGCTGGCCCGCGATCTGGAGGCCGCCGGTGAGCGGGTGGCGGTGCTCAACGCCGGCGACGGCCTCCACAGCCATCCCAGCCAGGGCCTGCTGGATCTGTTCACCCTCGCCCGCCACTTCGATCCGGCGGCACCGGGCCCGGCGGCCCTGGCCGGCCGCCGCATCGTGATCGTCGGTGATGTGGTGCACTCGCGCGTGGCCCGCTCCAATCTCTGGGCCCTCACCGCCTGTGGCGCCGACGTCGTGCTTTGCGGGCCGCCCACCCTCGTCCCCGATCTGTTCGCCGCCTTCACCGCCGCGCCGCCCCCCGGCCAGGCCGTCGATCCTGTGCCGGAGCGGGGGCGGATCACGGTGGAGCGCTCGCTCGAGCGGGCGCTTCCCGGTGCCGATGCGGTGATGACGCTGCGCCTCCAGAAGGAGCGCATGCGTCAGCATCTGCTTACCAGTCTCGACACCTACCACCGGCTCTATGGCCTGAGCCAGCAGCGCATGGCCCTCTGCGGGCGGCCCGTGCCCCTGCTCCACCCGGGTCCGGTGAACCGGGGGGTGGAACTGGCCGGCGACCTGCTCGACGATCCCTCGTTGAGCCTGGTGGACGAGCAGGTGCGCAACGGCATTCCGGTGCGGATGGCCCTCCTCTATCTGCTGGCCGCGGGGGAGGCGGCTGCAGCGTCTACAGCAGCTTAAAGCCGTCGAGCAGCAGCCCGTACAGCAGGCCGATCCTCCCCATGTCGAGCAGTTCAAGGCCCAGGTGGTCGCCGGGACGCTGCAGCAGCAGGCGTCGGCTACGGGCAGCCAGTTCGATGGTCAGCACGCACACCAGCGCGGAGATCGGATCCAGATAGGCGAGCTGGCCGGTGATCGAGCCGAGGAGGTTGCCGATCCCGAAAGCCACCAGCAGCACGATCAGCCGCAGCGATAGCCGTCTCCAGGGATTGCTCGCCCAGGCCGTCAGACGGTCAACGACCTGAACGGCATTGCGCTGGAAGCGAGTCTGCTGGTAGCGGTAACGTCGCGGTGATGACGTCGGCATCCGATCGGCATCAGAAAGGGGGGGCAGGGCGGCCGTGCCTCCGGGACAGTGACCGGAAGGCACGGCCGCTGGCGGGGATCCCCATCACCCGGCCTGGACCTGCTGGCTCTATGTCTACACCATCTCTGGCGTACTGGCAGCGATTTGCCCCCACCGATAGGGGATGCCAATAAAAAAGCCCTCGGCCTCGGCCGGGGCAGGGTGATGGGGACGGGGTAAGAAAACCAGCGGATCTGCGGTGGGGCAAGGGGGGAAGGCCGCTGCGTCGAGCGTCCCTCGGGGGACTTGACGGATCCTTGCCCCGTCTTCAGCCGTCTCCATCCTTCTTGCGACCCTTGCCCTCGAGCAGTTCAAGCAGGGCCTCCATCTGGGCCATCACGCCACGGACCTCTCCAGCCTCCGGGAGCAGGCCATCTTCCATCACGCCCTGGTGCATCTCCCGGAGTTCCTGGCGGATGTAGCGGAGGTGGCTGACGACCTGCTCGCGCTTCGACTGCGACATCGCTTCGGGATGGACGGATCACCCCTTTTACCCCATCGCCTGCTCACTTCTCGCCGAAGCGTGCCTTCGCCTGTTCGTAGAAGGCCTCATCGATCGTGGCGAGACCGGCTTCGGTGGCCAGGGTCTCGATGCGTCGCCGCACCGCCGGGCGCACGAAGAAGGGGATCTCCTTGAGCCGCTGCTCGGCCTCCCGGGTCCAGGTCATCGGCGGGCCGGTCGCCAGGACCGGCGGCAGGGGTCGATGGAGAATAGGGGACTCGAACCCCTGACCTCTGCGGTGCGATCGCAGCGCTCTACCAGCTGAGCTAATTCCCCGTCGCAGGCAATTATTGCCTCTGCCCCCCCTGCCGAGTCCACCCCGTGGCCGAATCCGGCGTCCCGATCACCCCTGAACTGCTGGCCAGTTTCGACGAGGCCTCCACCGCAGAGCTCGCCCGGCGGCTGGAGGACGACGATTACCCCACCCCGTTCGCCGGACTGGCGGACTGGCATCTGCTGCGTGCCCTGGCGATCCATCGCCCCGACCTGGCCCGTCCTTACGTGCACCTGGTGGACCAGGAGCCCTTCGATGAGGACTGAGCCGGGCGAACCGTCCCCCACGCCCGATCCCTCTCCCCCCGATCCTCTCGCCGGCCGGCGGGTGCTGGTGCTGATCAGCGGCAGCATCGCCGCGGTGAAGCTGCCGCTGGTGGTGAGTGCCCTGGTGGCTCGCGGGGCCGAGGTGCGCTGTGCCCTCACCCCTTCCGCGGCCCGGCTGGTGAGCCCGGTGGCCCTTGCCAGCCTCTCGCGCCAACCCTGTGTCCTCGATGATGACCAGTGGAGCCACCGGGCGGCCCGACCCCTGCACATCGAACTGGCCGAATGGGCCGAACTCGTGCTGATGGCTCCCCTCAGTGCCACCACCCTGGGGCGCTGGGTGCACGGCCTGGCCGACGGGCTGGTGGCCAGCACTCTGCTGGCCTGCGAGGCCCCGGTGCTGGTGGCCCCGGCGATGAACACGGCGATGTGGGAGGCGGCAGCGGTGCGTCGCAACTGGCAGGTGCTTCAGTCCTTCGAACGGGTGGTCCCCGTGGCTCCGGGGTGCGGGCTGCTGGCCTGTGATCGGCAGGGAGAAGGACGCATGGCCGAGCCGGAGCGGCTGCTGCTGGCCCTGGAGTCCCTGGCCCTGCATGGTTGGAGGCGCGACTGGACAGGAAGGCGCCTGCTGGTGAGCAGCGGCCCCACCCGGGAGTTCCTGGATCCGGCCCGCTGCCTCACCAACCCCAGCACCGGCCGGATGGGTGTGCTGCTGGCCCAGGCGGCTCTGCAGCGGGGAGCTGCCGTGGATCTGGTCCATGGCCCCCTGACCATGCCCGGCGCTCTGCTGGATGGACTTCAATGCCATCCGGTGGTCACGGGCGCCGAGATGGAGCGGGAACTCTCGCGTCTGCAGCCCGAGGCCGATGCCATCGTCATGGCTGCCGCCGTCGCCGACCATCGCCGGGTCGGGGCCAGCAGCGCCAAACTGCCGAAGGAGGCTCTGCAGCTCACCCTGAGCGGCGGCTGGGAACCGGTGCCCGATCTGCTGGCGGGGCTCGTCGGAAGGCGCCCCGAGGGCCAGCGGATCCTGGGGTTTGCCGCCCACAGCGGCGATGTTCTGCCCCAGGCCCGCGCCAAGTTCGCACGCAAGGGCTGTGATCTGCTGTTCGCGAACCCGATCGATCAGCCCGGTGCCGGATTCGGTTCGCCCTTCAATCAGGGATGGCTGCTGGGTCCTGGTGAGCGGATCGAGGCGATCGACCCGGCTCCGAAGCTGGGGGTGGCCCACCGGCTGCTGGATGCGCTTGCCGGCCTTCCGCTCAGGCCGCCAGCGGCTGCTCCCCCACTTCGCCCGTCAGCGGATGGGACGCGTCCCGCTGCAGCAGATCCATGAAGGTGCGCAGCTGCAGCCTGGGGATGTAGGGCCAGCCACCGCTGCGCTCCATCTCGGCCAGCAGGCGGAACAGGTCGTTGCGATCGGCGGGAAGGCTGTTGCGGAAGGGGCCGTCCTGGATGCTCCGATGCAATTGTTCGAGCCGGCGCAGCAGATCGAGCAGGGCTTCGGGCTGGCCGTGCAGATCATTCGCCAGGTGCTCGAGGCTCGCGAGCTGTTCCTCCAGCCCGGCGATCGGGCCTCTCTCGGAGGGCGATGGAAAGGTCTGATTCATCGGACTCTCATACAGGTTGTTGCCAGCGAGCGCAAGCCGCCTGGATGGGGCGTTTCCCACCGGTAGGATCCGCCACAGCCCAGTCCCTGTTCCGTCTCTGCGGCTTCTCCCATGCGTTTTCGTCCCCTGCTAGCCGTCGTGCTGGCGTTGTGCCTGACCCTGGTCACCGCATGCAGCGGCGGAGCCAAGGCCGTGGATCGATCGAGCATCACCTACGACGACATCGTCAACACCGGCCTGGCCAACAACTGCCCCACCCTCCCGGATTCGGCCCGCGGCTCCATCCCCCTCGAGTCCGGTGCCCGTTATCAGTTGCGGGAGATCTGCCTGCACCCCTCCGAGGTGTTCGTGAAGGGTGAGCCGGCCAACAAGCGCCAGGAGGCCCAGTTCGTGGCGGGCAAGATCCTCACCCGCTACACCTCCAGCCTGGATCAGGTGTTCGGGGATCTCACCGTCTCCGGCGACAAGCTCACCTTCAAAGAACTAGGCGGCATCGACTTCCAGCCGGTCACGGTTCTCCTCCCCGGCGGTGAGGAGGTTCCCTTCACCTTCTCCAGCAAGGAACTGGTGGCCGAGGCCAGCGGCGCCGCCATCAGCACCAGCACCGACTTCAGCGGTCCCTATCGGGCTCCCAGCTACCGCACCAGCAACTTCCTCGATCCCAAGGGCCGTGGTCTGACCACCGGTTACAGCAGTGCGGTGGGCCTGGTGCCGGCGGGAGATGAGTTCGCCGGCGAAACCGTCAAGGCTTACGTCGACGGCACCGGCACCATGAATCTCTCGATCACCAAGGTGGATGCCGAAACCGGCGAGTTCGCCGGTGTGTTCACCGCCCTCCAGCCCTCCGACACCGACATGGGCACCAAGCCCGCCGTCGACGTGAAGATCACCGGCGAGCTCTACGGCCGGCTCGAGAAGGCCTGATCGGTTTCCGGCCTCATCGAGCGGATCCACCGATGGAAGGAAGCGAGGGGGCCGAAGGGCCCCCTTTTTTCTGTCGGTACGCCCCAGGGCGGGCATCGCCGGCTGGTCTGTGAGAATCGTGAGCCAGCCCTTGCCACGGCCCGCCGCCATGACGATCAGCCAGCCCGCCGCCCATCCCGTGACCGCGGGGTTGATCGCACCCCATGGCGGCAGCCTGGTGGATCTGATGGTGCCCTCCGACCAGCGGGAACAGGTGCGCGCTGCCGTGGATCGGGTGGTGGAGTGCAGCGACCGCAACGCCTGTGACGTGGAGCTGCTGATGGTGGGCGGCTTCTCGCCCCTGCGCGGCTTCATGCACCAGGAGGACTACGAGGCGGTGGTGGAGGGATTCCGCACCACCAGCGACCTGCTGTTCGGGCTGCCGATCGTGTTCGACACCGACGACGCTGCGATTGCCCTGGGCGATCGGCTGCTGCTCACCTACCGGGGCCAGGAACTGGCGGTGTTCACCGTGGAGAGCCGCTGGGAGCCCGACAAGGTCCGGGAGGCCAAGGGGTGCTACGGCACCACTTCCCTGGAGCATCCGGCGGTTCGCATGATCGCCTGCGAGCGCGGGCGCTACTACCTCGGCGGCCGTCTGCAGGGCCTGGAACTCCCCCGCCGCGTTTTCCCCTGCCGCACCCCGGCCGAGGTGAGAGCCACCCTGCCCGCCGGGCAGGACGTGGTGGCCTTCCAGTGCCGCAATCCCATTCATCGCGCCCACTACGAACTGTTCACCCGCGCCCTGCATGCCACCAATGTGAGCGAGGCGGCGGTGGTGCTGGTGCACCCCACCTGCGGGCCCACCCAGGACGACGACATCGCCGGTGAGGTGCGCTTCCAGACCTACGAGCGGCTGGCGGAGGAGGTGGCCAATCCCCGCATCCGCTGGGCCTACCTTCCCTATTCGATGCACATGGCCGGCCCGCGCGAGGCCCTGCAGCACATGATCATCCGCAAGAACTACGGCTGCACTCACTTCATCATCGGCCGCGACATGGCGGGCTGCAAATCGAGCCTCAGCGGTGACGACTTCTACGGGCCTTACGAAGCCCAGGACTTCGCGCGCGATCACGCCAGCGAACTGGGGATGGAGACGGTTCCCTCTCTCAACCTCGTCTACACCGAAGAGGAGGGCTACGTCACGGCCGAACACGCTGAGGCCCGGGGGCTGCACGTGCGCAAGCTCAGCGGCACCCAGTTCCGCGCCATGCTCCGCGGCGGCGAAGAGATCCCGGAATGGTTCGCCTTCCGTAGCGTGGTGGAGGTGCTGCGGGCAGCCGCCTGAAGCGCCGAGGCTCCGCCGGTCCGGCGGGGCGGTTAACATTCCTTTACCTTCTGTTTCAGGGAGACGCCCGACGTGAAGAAGCGCTGGCGCAACGCGGGGCTCTATGTCCTGCTCGTGATCGTGTTTATTGCCCTCGGCACCGCTTTCCTGGAGCGGCCCGATCCGGCACGGGCGCCCCGCACCCTCCGCTACAGCGATTTCGTCGAGGCCGTTCAGGCCAACGAGATCTCCCGGGTGCTGATCTCGCCCGACCGGGGCACCGCCCAGGTGGTGGAGAACGATGGCCAGCGCGCCGTCGTCAACCTCGCTCCTGACAAGGACCTGCTCAAGCTCCTCACCGACCACAACGTTGATATCGCCGTTCAGCCAAGCCGTGAGCCCGCAGCCTGGCAGCAGGCCGTTGGCAGTCTGATCTTCCCGCTCCTGCTTCTCGGCGGCTTGTTCTTCCTGTTGCGCCGTGCCCAGGGAGGCGGCGGAAATCCGGCCATGAACTTCGGCAAGAGCAAGGCCCGGGTCCAGATGGAACCCCAGACCCAGGTCACCTTCGGAGATGTGGCCGGGATCGAGGGCGCGAAGCTCGAGCTCACCGAAGTCGTCGACTTCCTCAAGAATCCCGATCGCTTCACCGCTGTCGGCGCAAAGATTCCCAAGGGCGTGCTGCTGGTGGGCCCTCCGGGTACCGGCAAGACCCTGCTGGCCAAGGCGGTGGCCGGTGAGGCGGGGGTGCCCTTCTTCTCGATCTCCGGCTCGGAGTTCGTGGAGATGTTCGTGGGTGTCGGCGCCAGCCGGGTGCGCGATCTGTTCGAGCAGGCCAAGAAGAATGCTCCCTGCATCGTTTTCATCGATGAGATCGATGCGGTGGGCCGCCAGCGGGGCGCCGGCCTCGGCGGTGGCAACGACGAGCGCGAGCAGACCCTCAACCAGTTGCTCACCGAAATGGACGGCTTCGAGGGCAACACCGGCATCATCATCGTGGCCGCCACCAACCGGCCCGATGTGCTGGATCAGGCCCTGATGCGTCCAGGCCGCTTCGACCGTCAGGTGGTGGTGGATCGCCCGGACTACGCCGGCCGTCTGCAGATCCTCGAGGTGCATGCCCGCGGAAAGACCCTCGCCAAGGATGTCGATCTCGACAAGGTGGCGCGGCGTACGCCGGGCTACACCGGCGCCGACCTGGCCAATCTGCTCAACGAAGCGGCGATCCTGGCAGCCCGGCGCCAGCTCACCGAGATCTCCATGGATGAGGTGAACGACGCCATCGAGCGTGTGATGGCGGGCCCCGAGAAGAAGGATCGGGTGATGAGCGAGCGCCGCAAGCGCCTGGTGGCCTACCACGAGGCCGGCCATGCCCTTGTGGGCGCCCTGATGCCGGATTACGACCCGGTTCAGAAGATCTCGATCATTCCCCGTGGACAGGCCGGCGGCCTCACCTTCTTCACTCCCAGCGAGGAGCGCATGGAGTCGGGTCTCTATTCCCGCTCCTACCTCCACAACCAGATGGCCGTGGCCCTGGGCGGCCGGGTTGCCGAGGAGATCGTCTACGGCGAGGATGAAGTCACCACCGGTGCGTCCAACGACCTCCAGCAAGTGGCGCGCGTGGCTCGCCAGATGGTCACCCGCTTCGGCATGAGTGATCGCCTCGGCCCCGTGGCCCTCGGACGCTCCCAGGGTGGGATGTTCCTGGGCCGCGACATCGCCGCCGAGCGCGACTTCTCCGAGGACACCGCTGCCGCGATCGATGAGGAGGTGAGCCAGTTGGTGGCTGATGCCTACCGCCGTGCCACCGAGGTGCTCACCTCCAATCGCCCCGTGCTCGACGAACTGGCTGAGATGCTGGTGGAGAAAGAGACCGTGGACGCTGAGGAGTTGCAGGAGCTTCTGATCCAGCGCGACGTCAAGGTGGCCAGCTACGTCTAGTCGCCCTGTCGCTTCCCTCACGGTCGAGCGGCTCGCTCAGCCGCTGATCTCCTCTCCCATCCCCTCCAGCCCCTGCTGGAGGGGATGGGAGAGGGGGGCAAGCTTTTCTGCCTTGGCGATGTTGGCTGCTGTTTCAAGACGCTGCTCCAGCCGATGAGCCTCCGTTGAACAGCCGTTGCCATTGCGAGTCTGCAGTGCTACCGATGAGATAGTGATGCGATTGCCATGTCCCAGCTCACCGTTCAGCTCAGTGATCGGGCCGATGCCCTGATCGCTCAGCTGCAGAAGGAGATCTTCCAACGGCGACGCAAGAAGGTATCGGCGGCCGGTGTGATCGAGACCCTGGTGGAGAGCGGGGCCAAGTCGCAGTCGGATAAGCGATTCGCCACCTCCTGGAAGAATCTCGTGGCTGATATCGAGAAGGCGGCCCGTCTGGCCGACGCCCACGGGGCCCGGCCGGCCGGGCTGAGTGATGAGGAGTGGGTGCTGGTGCTCTCCCATCGCACCCGCAGCGCCGCGCCCGCCGTTCCCCGCAAGGCCAGAACCACCCGTGCGGCGAAGGCCAAGGCTCCTGCCCCCACCAGCAGCCGCGCCGCTGCCCGCAAGACCGTGGCAGCGGCACCCGCCTCCGAATCCGTCGTTCCGGCGAAGGCCAAAGCCAAGCCCCGCACCAAGGCGAAGGTCAGGCCTGCGGCGAAGGCCAAGGCTGCGGCCGGCACCCCGCCGGCCACCAAGGTCCCGGCTCGCCGGAGCACCAGCCGCAAGCCGCGCGTGGTGGAGCCGGCGCTCACCCCTGCAGTGGAGTCCGTGTCGGCCAACGGCAATGCGCCGGCCCCCGTGAGCACGGTCTGATCCAGGAGCGCGGCTCCCGGCGGGATCACCTCACCAGAGACGGCACTGCCCCTGCTGCCGCAGCAGGTGATCCGCCAGCACCAGCGCCACCATCGCCTCCACCATCGGCACCGCGCGCGGAAGCACGCAGGGATCGTGCCGTCCTTTCGCCTCGAGCACGGTGGCTTCGCCGCTGGCGTTGATCGTCTGCTGGGCTTTGCGGATCGTGGCGGTGGGTTTGAACGCCACCCGCAGGCTGATCACCTCGCCGTTGCTGATGCCCCCCTGGATTCCGCCCGAGTTGTTGGTGGCGGTGCGCAGGCTGCCGTCGGTCGTGGGCAGGAAGGCGTCGTTGTGCTCGCTGCCCCGCAGCAGGGTACCGGCGAAGCCGGAGCCGATCTCAAACCCCTTGGTGGCCGGCAGTGACATCACCGCTTTGGCGAGATCGGCCTCGAGCTTGTCGAACACCGGCATGCCGAGCCCGATGGGGGCGTTGCGCACCATGCACTCGATCACACCGCCGCAGGAATCGCCTTCACGGCCGATCGCTTCGATGCGCTCGATCATGCGGGCGGCGACGGCCAGATCCGGACAGCGCACGATGTTGGCTTCCACCGCCTCCAGACTCACGCCGGCGGGATCGACCTCGGCCTCGATGTCATGAATGCGCCGCACCCAGGCGATCACCTCGGTGCCCGCGGCCCGCGCCAGCAGCTGCTTGGCGATCGCGCCGGCGGCGACCCGGCCGATCGTCTCCCGGGCCGAGGCCCGGCCACCGCCGCTGCGGGCCTGGATGCCGTATTTCGCCTGGTAGGTGGCATCGGCGTGGGAGGGGCGGAAGGCCACCTCCATCTCCTTGTAATCCTGGGGGCGCTGGTCCTTGTTGCGGACCACCATCGCGATCGGGGTGCCCAGGGTGACGCCATCGAGCAGGCCGCTGAGGATCTCCACCCGGTCGTCCTCCTTGCGGGGGGTGGTGATCCTGCTCTGGCCGGGTTTGCGCCGGTCGAGCTCGGCCTGGATGGCCTCGAGATCGAGCGCCAGCCGTGGCGGGCAGCCATCCACGATCACGCCAACCCCGCCGCCGTGGGATTCGCCGAAGGTGTGAATGCGGAAGAGCTGGCCGAAGCTGCTGCCCATGGACTGCGTGCGCTGGGGCGAGCCTACAAAGCGGGCGCTTCCTTGCTTGCGTGCAGCGCTCCTAGTGTCCGCCACGGAGTTGTCGGCACAGGGTGAGAAAGCAGGAGCGGGCCGCGTTGATCCTGCAGCGGCTGCAGGAGCACTATCCCGAAACCCCCGTGCCGCTCGATCACCGCGATCCCTTCACCCTGCTGGTGGCGGTGCTGCTGAGTGCCCAGTGCACCGACAAGAAGGTGAATGAGGTCACGCCGGCCCTGTTCGCTGCCGGTCCGGATCCGGCGGCGATGGCGGCCCTGCCGGAGGAGACGATCCTGGGGCACATCCGCCAGCTGGGCCTGGCCCGCACCAAGGCCCGCAACGTGCGGCGGCTCGCGGAACTGCTGATCGAACGCCATGGCGGCGAGGTGCCCCGCAGCTTCGCCGAGCTTGAAGCCCTGCCCGGGGTGGGGCACAAGACCGCCAGCGTGGTGATGGCCCAGGCCTTCGGGGTGCCGGCGTTTCCGGTGGATACGCACATCCATCGCCTGGCTCAGCGCTGGGGACTGAGCAGCGGCGAGAGCGTGGCCCAGACCGAAAGCGACCTGAAGCGGCTGTTTCCTCGCGACGCCTGGAACAAGCTGCATCTGCAGATCATTTTCTATGGCCGTGAGTTCTGCACCGCTCGCGGATGCGATGGCACGGTCTGTCCCCTCTGCCGTGAGCTGTATCCCCGGCGCCGCCGCGCGGTGCTCTGGCGGAAGGCCTGAGCTGATGGGGGGTCAGCGCCGGCGCTGCGCTGCACCTGCCAACAAAAACCCCCTCGCCGAAGCGAGGGGGGTGAATCCGGCCGCAGCCGGTGGGGGGATTCCAGGGGCTGGGGATCAGCCGATCGACGGAGCGACCAGAGCCACAGGGGTGGCTTCGGCAGCGGCCAGGTCGAGGGGGAAGTTGTGAGCGTTGCGCTCGTGCATCACTTCCAT